>Ga0222714_10002950_pt1 | contig 17655 bp, 12 predicted proteins | sample C33_3DmetaG_FD_165048 | JGI IMG/M metagenome (GOLD analysis project Ga0222714, IMG submission 165048) | Estuarine water microbial communities from San Francisco Bay, California, United States - C33_3D | ecosystem: Environmental > Aquatic > Marine > Unclassified | place: USA: California...
CGATGACCGACGGGGACACGCTCGACATCGCCGTCTCGATGGTCCGCCGGACGCTGGCCGGCCACGAGATGATCATGTTCGGCTACAACGGGCAGTACCCGGGGCCACTCATCCAGGCGCCGAAGGACGCCACGGTGATCGTTCGCGTCACGAACGACATCGAGATGCCGACCACGATCCACTGGCACGGCGTGCGCCTCGACAACCGCTTCGACGGTGTACCCGGCGTGACGCAGGCCGCAATCGAGCGGGGTGAAAGCTTCACCTACGAGGTCCACGTCCCCGACGCCGGCATGTACTGGTATCACCCGCACGTCCGCGAGGACGTGCAGCAGGACCTCGGCCTGTTCGGCAACCTCCTCGTCACCTCGCCCGACCCGGACTACTACGGGCCGGCGCACCGCGAGGAAGTGTTCGTCCTCGACGACATGCTCATCGACGATGAGGGTGCCCTGCCGTGGGGCGACAGCGCGCCGACCCACGCGCTCATGGGCCGCTTCGGCAACGTCATGATGGTCAACGGCGAGACCGACTACCGGCTCTCGGCCCGCCGGGGCGAGGTCGTCCGTTTCTACCTCACCAACGTCGCGAACACCCGGACGTTCAACGTCACGTTCGGCGGCGCGAAGGTGAAGGTCGTCGCCTCGGACGTGAGTCGCTTCGAACGCGAGCAGTGGGTGACGTCGGTGGTCATCGCGCCGGCGGAGCGCTACGTGGTGGACGTGCGCTTCGACGAGGTGGGCGAGGTGGCGATCGCCAACACGATCCAGGCCATCAACCACTTCCGCGGAGAGTTCTATCCGGAGGTGGATACGCTCTCGGTGGTGACCGTCTCCAGCGAACCCGCCGAGGCCACGGTCTCCGAGGCCTTCGACACGCTCCGCGAGCACGCCGACGTGGTGGCCGACGTCGAGTCCTTCCGGCGCTGGTTCGGCAGCGCGGCGGATTACGAGCTCGAGACGACCGTGCGCGTCCGGGACCTGCCGCAGTCGATCGTCCTGTCCATGGAGGCGGACACGCTCTACGTGCCGCCCATGGAGTGGAACGACGCCATGCCCATGATGAACTGGCTCTCCACTGCCGAGCAGGTCACCTGGATCCTGCGGGACCGGGCCACCGGTGCGGAAAACGGGGAAATCGACTGGCGGTTCGAGGTGGGCGACGTGGTGAAGGTCCACGTCTTCAATACCCCGGACTCGTTCCACCCCATGAACCACCCGATCCACGTTCACGGACAACGCTTCCTGGTCCTGTCCATGGACGGAGTCGAGAACGAGAACCTCGTCTGGAAAGACACGGCCATCGTACCGGTCGGCTCCACCATGGAGATGCTCATCGAGATGTCGAACCCGGGCGAGTGGATGGTGCACTGCCACATCGCCGAGCACCTACACGCCGGCATGATGTTCTCGTTCGTGGTGGAGGGATCCAACCGGTGAGGCCGCCGGTTCGCATCGCGCTCGGCGTGGTCGGCGCCGGGGTCACCGCAGCGGTGATCTTCTCCGCTTGGTCGAGGATCCTCGAGCGCCAGGCGATCCTCGACGAGATCAACCGCCTCCGCGACGACCTCTATCGCTCGCGGGTGGCGTCCGACCGGTGCCGCAGCTCCCTGCAGACGAGCGAGGTCGCGCTGCGTGAGCTGGGGATCTCAATCGACTCCCTTCGGGCCCGGGTCGACTCCTTCGAGGCTCTGGATCGTCGCGGGGTTCCCGGCGCCGAATACGAGGACTACCTCGTCGCGTTCGAAGAGTACAACGACTCGGTGGCGGTGTGGGACGGCCGCGAGCGCAGGTTGCGCACCACGGACGACGCGTGTCGCCAGACCATCACCGGACACAACGCGCGCAGCGATACGCTGCAGAAGGTGCTGGAGGCCGCGGGCATCACCGGCGGGTGAGGCCGGGGGTGAGCACGTCTACACCCTGAGACGATCCGGGGCCGGCCGGGCATTCGCCCGGCCGGCCCCGCTCGGCTCACCCCCCGGCGCACCGGGTGCGCGCGCCCTCTACCGGGAGGGCGCGCTCAGGGCCCAGCCCACACGGACGGTCCGTACGTGCGACTCACCGTCCACCGTGAGCGTGACGGTGTAGGTTCCCGGCGCCGCCATCGGCGCCGCTTCGGAACGACCGGGCAGCAGACCGCCCCCACCCCGGAAGCGTCGTCCGCGCCGGCCTTCCTCGGGAGGCCGCACCAACTCGGTCATGCGCTGCTGCAGCGATGCCTCACCGCCGCCACCACCCCCACCGCCGCCACCGACCGTCCCGCCTTCGGCCGGACGCTCCAGGAAGCGGCCGTCGGGCGTGAAGGGGAGCCCCTCGGCTCCGCCACCACCCCCGAATCCTCCGCCACCGCCGGGCCGGCTGAGCAGCCGACTGGCGGCCGTCTCCACGTCCTCGCGATCCTCGCCTGCGGCGACGAGCGAGTCGGCAACCACCCGGATGCGGCGCTCGATGGCGACGCTGTCGCGAACCTCCGAGGGCGAGAGGGGCAGCGGCACGGCCTGACCCCGTAGATTCCAGCGGACGGTGTGGATCCCGCGCGTCGCCGTCACGTCCTGCGACCACATCTCGTTGCCCGCCCCGTCCGAGACGGCGATCGAGGCCTCGTCCGCGGCCTCACCCAGCCAGTAGGTGAGCTCCGCGCCCACTCCCGGCGCGTACGCCCAGAAGTAGTGCTGTGCGGTGAACTCGCCACCCGTCGGAGGCATGCCGTACTGATAGGCGGGCGCGGGCTCGAAGAGGTGCGCGTCCGAGGCAGCAACGGCCTGCGTAAACTGCTGGAGCGGCTCGATGTCCACGATCCAGATCGACCGCCCGTGCGTGCCTGCGATCAGCTCACCGTCGCGCGGATGGATCTGCAGGTCGTGCACTGGCACCGTCGGCAGCCCGTTCATGAAACGCTGCCACGACGCCCCCCGGTCGAGAGAGACGTAGGCGCCCACGTCCGTGCCTACGAAGAGCAGGTTCGGGTTCACGTGGTCCTCACGGATCACGTGCGCGAAGTCGGGCTTCCCGGTCGGCAGGTTGCCTGCGATCGATCGGAAGCTGCGCCCGCCGTTCTCGCTCGCGAGCACGTAGGGCGCGAAGTCGCCGCGCCGGTGATTGTCGAAGGTCACGTACACGCGGTCCACCTCGTGCTTCGAAGGCTCGATGCGGCTCACGTACGTGCCGTCGGGAACGAGGTTCGCGGTGGCCGACGTCAGGTTGGTCCACGTGGCGCCGTCGTCGCGGGTCGCCCACAGGTTGCCGTCGTCCGTGCCCGCGTAAAGCAGTCCCGCCTCGAGCGGCGACTCGGCCAGCGACACGATGGTGGCGAACGTCTCGGCACCGGTCACATCCGGCGTGATGCCGCCCGTCGTGGTCGTACTGATCCGGATCTTCTCCCCGTCGGCGCGCGACAGATCGTCGGAGATCGGGTAGAGCCCATCACCGCGCCAGTCGGACTTTAGCACGCGGTTCGCCCCGACGTACACGACGTCCGGGTCGTGGGGCGACAGGAAGAACGGGGTGTTCCAGTTGTAACGAAGCTGCAGACTGGCCGAGTCGGCCGTGGCGCGCGCCTGCAGATCCTGGATGCGGGCCCGGTGCTCGCCCGGCATCGGCTGCGTGGAGTCCGGCCAGATCATCGCGATGGAGTCCTGGAACGCCCGGTACGACTCGGTCCAGTCCGGACGCTCGAACGACTCCCGCTCGCCCGAGGCGAGGTACGAGCGGCCCATGTTGCCGCCCTGCGACTCCGAGTACACGCGGTTCGGATCACGCGGATCCTGCTGCGAGACGAAGCCGTCTCCGCCGCTCACCTGGAACCAGTCGTGGTTGGTGATGCCGCCGCCGGTCTTCCGGCTCGGTCCGCACCAGGTGTAGTTGTCCTGGAGTCCCCCGCACACCCGGTACGGAGTCCCCATGTCGTAGCTGATGTTGTAGAACTGCCCGATGGCGAAGGTGTTGGGGAAGAGATAGTTCCCGCCGCGGTCGAAGGTGATCGCAATCCCGCCGTCGTTGCCCAGGACCATCCGGTCCGCGTCGTTCGGGTCGATCCAGATCGCGTGGAAGTCGACGTGCACGCCCTGCGCCATGTCGCGCATGGTACGTCCGCCGTCGTCGGAGAAGCGCAGCGATGAGAAGTAGACGCGATCCGGGTTCGAAGGATCGACCGCGACCTCTGAGTAGTAGAACGGACGGGAGTTGAAGTTGTTCATCCGCTCCCACGTCGCACCACCGTCCTCGGAGCGGTACAGCCCGTTGAGGTTGTCCTCGTCCGACCCCTCCGGCGCCGCCGCCTCGACCATCAGGTACATGATGCGAGGCAGGCTGGGTGCGAACACGACGTTCATCTTGCCCAGCTCGGTCTCGGGGAGACCGCCCCCGGTGACCTTCTCCCACGTGTCACCGCCGTCGGTGCTCTTCCACAGTGCACTGCCGGGACCACCGCGTTGGAGATAGTAGGGCCCGCGCTCCCGCTCCCAGCTCGTGGCGAAGAGCGTGTTCGGATCGCGAGGGTGAATCTTCACGTCGAGGAAGCCGGCGCGGTCGCTCACGAAGTTGACGAGCTCCCAGGTGTCGCCCCCGTCCTTCGTGCGGTAGAGCCCCCGTTCGGGGTTCGAGCGCCAGAGTGCCCCGAGGGCGGCGACGTAGACGATGTCGGGGTTGGTCGGGTGGACCTGGATCCGGCCGATGTGCTCGGTCGCCTCGAGCCCCTTGAGCTCCCAGGTCAGACCGCCGTCCGTCGACTTGTAGATGCCGCCGCCCGGCGAGATCGAGTTGCGCGAATCCTCCTCGCCGGTCCCAGCCCAGATCTGGTCGGGATCGCTCGGCGCGATGGCCAGGTCGCCCATGGAGACCACGCGCTCGCCGTCGAAGACCGGTCGGAACGTCGTTCCGTTGTTGGTCGTCTTCCAGATGCCGCCGGCGGCGGCGGCCACATAGAACGTCTTGGAAGGGCTCGGCTCACCCTCCACGTCGGTGACGCGACCCGACATGTTCGCCGGCCCAATGGAGCGCCAGCGCATTCCTTCCATCCAGTCCTGGTCGAGCGCCACGCTACTCTGCGCCGACACGGTCGAGACCGCCGCGAGAACTACGAGGAGCGCCGCGACCACGGAGGATGCCATTCTTCGATTCGACATCTGAAGGTCCCTGGTCCTGAGCTTGGGTTGAGGGAAGGTCGTCAACCTCGACTCCGCCGGCGGAACGCGCCAGAGGGGCGCGTGCGACACGGGATGCCCGCGATGCGGCCGTCGCCGGAGAGGGCATCGTTCTCTTCGGACCGGGAGGTGATCCTGTCGGGCTCGTCACGGTATGGTTCACCCATATTATTTGACAGGTATTGAACGGTCCGCGAAACTCCTCCGCATGGCCGAATCGACCGAGCCCCGACATCCCATCCGCGTGGTATCGCAGCGCACCGGCCTCTCGACGCCGGTCCTGCGCGCCTGGGAGCGACGCTACCAGGCCGTGACGCCGAGTCGCTCCGAAGGCGGCCAGCGCCTCTACTCCGACCATGACCTCCGCCGCCTGCAGCTGCTCGCCACCGCCGTGGACGGAGGCCGGAGCATCGGGCTGATCGCCGACCTCGGCCTGACCGAACTCGAGGCCCTCATCGACGAGGATCGTGAGACTCCGGTGCACTCCGTCGGTGCGGCCACCGCGCCCGACGTACGTCGCGTCGAGACCGCCCTGGGCATGATCGGGGACCTGCGGGTGGATGAGCTCGAGCACTTCCTCATGCGCGCCGCGGTGGAGCTTCGACCCCACGAGCTGGTGGAGGGTCTCATGGTTCCGCTCCTGCAGGAGGTGGGACGGGGCTGGCAGAGCGGCCGGCTGGCACCGAGCTCCGAGCACCTCGCGACGGTGGCCATGCGCCGCTTCCTCGAATGGATGGCGGCGACGAACCAGTCCGATCGGACGGCGCCCCTCGCCGTGACCGGAACCCCCGCGGGCCAGCGGCACGAGTTCGGTGCCCTCCTGGCGGGCGTGATCGCGGCGTACGAAGGATGGAGGGTCCGCTTCCTCGGCCCCGACCTGCCCGCAAGCGAGATCGCGAGCGTCGCCCGGCAGCTCGGAGCCGCGATGGTCGTCCTCTCGGCGGTCCACCCCCGCATGGACGCCGAAAGCGCCGAGGAGATCGTCGAGCTGCGCCGCGCGCTGCCGTCGTCGGTCCGCCTGGTCATCGGGGGTCACGGAGCCGATCCGCACCGCGACCGATGGCGTGAATCCGGTGTCCTCTGCTTCTCATCGCTCTCGGAGTTCCGGGAGAGCCTGGGAGTCCCGGTCAACACGAAGTGAATCGCATCGACCAGCATCCGCTCGCGGGTCGGGTCGCGCTCGTCTCCGGCGCGAGCCGCGGCATCGGAGCCGCCACGGCCCGCCTCCTCGCCGAAGCCGGAGCGCAGGTCGTTCTCACCCACCGGGACAGTGAGGCGGGCGCCCTCGAAGTCCTGGACTCCCTCTCTGGTTCCGGCCACCGCGTGATCCGGGCGTCCGCCGCGGATACCCCCGCGCTCGAGGCCGCCGCCGCGGAAGTGGCTTCGGCGTACGGACGTCTCGACGTGCTCGTGAACAACGCCGCGACGACGAAGGTCATCCCTCACGCCGATCTACGCGCCCTCGACGACGAACTCTTCGACACGATCCTGCGCACGAACGTGCGGGGAGCGTTCGCGACCGTGCGAGCCTTCCACCCGCTCCTGAAGGCCGACGGCGGAGGGGTGATCGTCAACGTGTCGTCCCTGGCCGCCCGGATGGCCAACGGGAGCAACGTGGCCTACTGCGCGTCGAAGGCCGCCATGGACAACCTCACCCTGTCGCTGGCCCGCGCGCTCGCACCCGAGGTCCGTGTCCTGTCGGTCGCCCCCGGCCTCGTGGACACCCAGCTCACGCGCACGTGGGACCCGGCGGTCCGGCAGCGAATGATCGAGCACACGCCTCTCGGACGGCTCGCGACACCCGAGGACGTGGCCGCCGCGGTCCTCGCCGCGGTGGTCAGCCTCCCGTCCACGACCGGGGTCGTGATCCCGGTGGACGGCGGGCGTCCGCTGGGGTGAGGGTGGTTCGCGTCGCCGCGGTCCCCGGTCGCGACGCGGCCGCGCGGAAGCCCCGGACGGACCGCGGCTACCGCCCCGCGGGGGCCGCGGCGATGCAGTCGATCTCTACCAGCGCCCCGAGGGCCAGGCCACTGGCCGCCAGCGCCGCGCGCGCCGGCGGGTCGTTCGGAAAATACTGCACGTAGACCGCGTTGAACGCCGCGTAATCGTCGATGTTCGCCAGGAAGACCGTGCACTTCACGATGTCTTCGAGCGTCGCGCCGGCGGCGGCCAGGACCGCCTCGATGTTTTCGAACGTCTGCCGCGTCTCGGCCTCTATGCCCCCCTCGACGACCTGCGGCGGGTTCACGTTCGGAGCCGCGCCGAGCGCGCCCGAGAGGAAGATGAAGTCACCGCTGCGGATGGCCGACGAGAAGACCGGCAGTCTCGCGACGCCCTCGGGCTGGATGACTTGCCGCCGGGGGGACTCGGCCGGCGCGGCCGCCTCACGGTCGGTGCGCGGTTCGATGGTGCATGCGGCGGTGGTGAGCAGTGCACACGAAGCGAGGGCGAGCGTGGTCCGGAGCATGGGTCTCGATTCGTCGAGGCGTCGAAGGGTTCGCGGAGGCTTCGAACCTCGCCCACGGAGCGCCCGGACGCCAGCGAGCGGTGCTATCGTTGAACGACGCGAGCCGCGCGAAGGCCACGAGCCCGCACGCGTCCCCATGACCCGGACGATGACGCCAACCGGCAGCCGACCCATGAACCGACGACACTTCACCCGCCTGACCGGTGCCGGCGCTGCAGGGCTCTGGCTCGGCATCCCGTCCGACCGCGTCCCCGACGGCCGACGCGGCCCGTGGAACCGGGTCCCGGAGCTGACCGCGAACCCAGGCCGCCTCGCCGACCGGATGCGCCGGCTGGCGACCTTCGGCGCCAACGACGCGGGCGGGATCGACCGCGTGGCCTTCAGCGACGCGAACATCGAGGCCCGCGACTGGGTCGCCGGCCTCCTGCGTGACGCCGGCTTCACCCCCTCCACCGACTTTGCGGGCAACCTCGTCGCCCGGCGGGCCGGCACCCAAGCCGGGCTGCGCCCGATCATGTTCGGCTCGCACATCGACTCGGTTCCGGGCGGGGGCAACTTCGACGGTCAGGTCGGGGCGATGGGCGCGCTCGAGGTCGCGACGGTCCTCGGTGAGGCGGACCACGCCACGCGCCACCCCCTCGAGGTGGTGCTCTTCACCAACGAAGAGGGCGGGAAGACGGGGTCACGGGCGATGGCGGGTGAAGTCGAGCCGTTCGAGCTCGACCTCCCGACGGCATCCGGCTTCACGATCGGTGACGGCCTGCGGCGTCTGGGCGGAGACCCGGCACGGCTGGGCGAGGTGCGCCGCGAGGCGGGCTCCCTCACCGCGATGCTGGAACTGCACGTGGAGCAGGGCGGCGTCCTCGATTCCGACGACGTCGACATCGGCGTGGTCGAGGGGATCGTCGGAATCATGCGATGGAACGTCACCGTGCACGGGATGACGAACCACGCCGGCACGACACCGATGGATCGGCGTGCCGACGCCATGGTGGGTGCGGCCCGGTTCGTCACGTCCGTCTACCGAATCGCACGGGACACTCCGGGCCGGCACGTCGCCACCGTCGGTCGCATCGAGGCGGACCCCGGCGCGCCCAACGTCATCCCCGGCACGGTCCGCCTGACGCTGGAGATTCGCGACCTCACCATGGAAGGCATCGAGTTGCTCTTCGAGCGTGTGCGGTCAAGGAGCGAGGAAATTTCCGACGCTTCCGGCGTCGACTTCTCCTTCGAGCGCTTCTACGTCAGCCGTGCCGCGCCCACCGACCCGCGCATCCGGGACGTCGTCGAGGGCGCAGCCCGATCACTCGGACTCACCTCCCTGCGCATCCCCTCCGGTGCCGGACACGACGCGCAGAGCATCGCGATCCTGTGTCCGGTGGGCATGATCTTCGTGCCCTCGGTGGCGGGAATCAGCCACGCGCCCGAGGAGTTCACCGCCGACGCCGACGTTGCCGCCGGAACAAACGTCCTTTTGCGCACCCTTCTCGCGCTCGACGCGGACGGGCTCGGGTAGCCGGGCGTCCGGCGCCAACGTTGGCGCCGTGTTGCATCGCCTCCCCGCGTGGGCGAATCTCACCGCACGACTCCTCGAACCACTCGGAGCATGAACAGACTCGCAGGCAAACGCGTGCTCATCACCGGCGCCTCCGCCGGAATCGGAGAGGCGTGTGCGCGGCACTTCGCCGCCCAGGGATGTGACCTGCTGCTCTCCGCCCGCCGCATCGACCGGGTCAGGGCACTGGCGGAACGACTGGCGGCCGAACACGGAGTCGATGCGCGCGCCCACGTCATGGACGTCACGGATCGGGACTCCGTGAAGCGGTACGTCGACGAGCTCGTCGCCAACGGACTCGTGCCCGACGTGCTCATCAACAACGCCGGCAAGGCGAAGGGGCTCGACAGACTCCAGGAGGGATCGCTCGACCACTGGGACGAGATGATCGACACCAACGTGAAGGGCCTCCTGTACGTGACGCGCGCCGTCCTGCCGCACATGGTGGAGCGCGACTCCGGCCACGTCATCAACATTGGCAGCATCGCCGGCCGGTGGGTCTACCCCAAGGGCGCGGTCTACAACGCGACGAAGTTCGCCGTGAAGGCACTGAGCGAGGCGATGAACATCGACCTGCTCGGTACCAGGATCCGGGTCTCGAGCGTCGATCCCGGCCTCACGGAGACCGAGTTCAGCGAAGTTCGCTTCGACGGCGACGCGCAGCGCGCGGAATCCGTGTATTCCGACACCGTCCCGCTGAGCGCCGACGACGTGGCCGACGCGTGCGTCTACGTGGCCAACGCGCCCGATCACGTCGACATCTTCAATCTGGTCATGATGCCCACGGTCCAGCGCTACCCCGGGTACATGGACCGGAAGGACGCTTGAGCGAAGCCCCGCGGAGGGCCGGCGGGACGATCGCCCCGTCAGCCTCGACGTCCCCCGCCTCGCCCTCCGAACCGCGCCGGGAGCCGCCCGCTCGCTCGGGCGCGGAGGCGTACATCATCGTCTTCACCCTCTGGCTCCTCGTCTTCTCGTCGGCGAGCCAGACCATGATCCTGTCACCGATCCTGCCCATGATCGGAGATCAGCTCGACATCGCCGACGCGGTGCTGGGAACGCTGGTCTCGGTCTACTCCATCATGGTCGGCGTATTCGCGATCCTCGCCGGGCCCGTGTCCGACAAGTTCGGACGTCGGCGTATCCTGATCCTCGGCTGCGGCACCATGACGCTCGCGCTGGCGCTGCACGGGTTCGTGACGGGGTACCTGTCCTTCGTCGCCGTGCGCGTCTTCGCTGGCTCCGCCGGGGGAATGCTGAGCGGAGCAGCCGTATCGTACATCGGGGACTACTTCCCCTACGAGCAGCGGGGATGGGCGACGGGGTGGGTCATGAGTGGCTCGGCGTTCGGCCAGATCTTCGGGATCCCGCTGGGCATCCTCATGGCGAGCCGCTGGGGCTTCCGCGCGCCGTTCTGGCTCTTCGCCGTGACCATGGCGCTCACCGTCCTGCTCCTCGTGCTCCGGGTGCCGCAACCTGACGTGCGGCTGAGCCGGCATCGTCTGTCCGTCGGGCGGGCGGCCTCGGACTACGTGGCGATGCTGCGCCGGCCGGAGATCGCCTGGGCCGCCGCGGCCTACTTCATGATGTTCCTAGGCGTATCGATCTTCGTCATCTACCTGCCCACCTGGCTGGAACGAGACGTGGGGATCACCGGAGACCAGATCGCGGTCATGTTCCTCTTCGGCGGCATCGCGAATGTCCTCACCGGCCCGCGGGCCGGGCAGCTATCGGACCGGATCGGACGGAAGAAGATCATCCTGCTCGCGTGCGTCGGACTTTCGATGCTTATGGTCACGACCGTGTCCGTCGTGACTGGCCCCGTCCAAGCCTACGTGTTCTTCTTCATCACGATGATCCTCGTGGCGATGCGCATCAGTCCGTTTTCCGCCCTGCTCACCGCCCTCGTCTCCGACGAGCGCAGGGGATCGCTCATGAGCCTCACGGTCGCGCTCGGGCAGGTGGGCTTCGCGCTGGGGGGTGCGGTCGCCGGACCCCTCTTCGCCGACGTCGGGTATTTCTCCAACACCGTCCTGGGCGCCGTCGCCGTGCTCGCCATGGGACTCATCGTGTGGTTCTTCGTCCCCGAGCCGCGCACGACCGGCACATGAAGTCGGTCGATCCTCCCTTCCCGAACCGAGCGTGAGTGCCGACCGCCCCTCCACCTTTCGCGTCCTCTACGTCGAGGACGCCGCCCACCAGGCGAGCCTGGTCGAGGCGTTCTTCGATGCGATGCCGGGGTACACCGTCGTTCACACGCATCGTGGCGACCATGCCATCGAGCTGATCCGAAGCGAGGGGTGGGACCTCCTGGTGACGGACCTGAATCTCCCGGGCAGCGACGGCTTCGCGGTCATCCGCGCCATGCGCGCAGCGTCGACCACGGTTCCTGTTCTGGTGACCACTGGCTACGCCCAGGCCGGTTACGAAGAGCAGGCGCTCCGGGCCGGGGCGGACCAGGTAATGATCAAGCCACTGACTCAGTCTGACTTCGTGCGCCGGGTCCACGCGATGATCGAACGGAGCGCGCCGACCGAGGAGCCGCGTGACGACGCCGTCGTGGCCGTCGAAGGAATGCTCGGCGATGCGGACATGGGGTGTGGCGGGTCGCTCATGAAGGCGGCCGCAAGCGGTGCGCACGTGGTCATCGTGCCGATCCTGGGCCCCGAAGGCGACGACGCGGAGGCGGTGCTCAACGCCGCGTCGACCTCCGCCGGCATCCTCGGGGTAGAACTCCGAGCCGACCGGACGCTGTTCGGTCGGCTCGACGCACAGGCGCACTTCCTGGAGCGACTCCTGCTCGAGCTCGAGCCCACCACCGTGTACCTCCCGGCGCCGGGGGACCGTGAGGAGAACCGGCGCAGGGCGTCCATCCTTGGCCAGGCCGCCACGTCCGGAGTCCGCCAGGTTCTCGGATACGAGACCGCGACCACCGGACCCGACTTCGTGCCCACCCACTTCGTCGACGTGCACAGCCAGATGCTCACCAAGCTCGAGGCTCTCTGCGCCTATCAGGCCACCGTCGCCCCCCGCGTCGACCTCCGTCCCGGCATGGCGCAGGCCTATGCACGTTACTGGGGCCGCTTCCGCGACTTCGCCGAGGTCGAAGCGTTCCAGGAGATGGGTACTCGGGCGTGGAGGACCGCCGTGCGGACGGGTATCGCGATCGTGCTGGCGGCCACGGCGCTGGCGCACCCGGTCGCCGCCCAGGAGCCCGCGCCCATCCCCGCCGGCGTCGCGCCTCCGCCGGGCCCCTACGCGCCCGGAGTCGACGTCGTGCACTACGAGGTCGAGGTCGGCCTGGGGTTCGGCGTGCTCTGGTTCGAAGGCCGCACCGACGTGCGCGTGGCGGTCCAGGAGGACGAAGCGGTCCTCCCGCTCGACTTCTCGGGGCTCGCCGTCGCCGAGGTATTGCTCGACGGCCGTCAGGCCGCGTACGACCACGCCGAAGGCATCCTGCGCGTACCCCTGACCGGTCACGAGTCAGGCGACACGGCCACGGTGACCGTCCGCTACGAGGGCGTCCCCGACGACGGCCTGATCATCCGCGAGAACGTCCACGGCGAACCCGCGGCGTTCGTGGACAACTGGCCGAATCGCACGCGCTTCTGGCTCCCGAGCGTCGACCACCCGGCGGACAAAGCGACCGTGCGCTACACGGTGCACGCCCCCGCCGCGTGGAAGGTCATCGCGAACGGGCACCTCGCCGCCGGACCCACGCCCACGCCGGCCGACGCCATCGGGCCGAAGGAGGACCGGCGTTCCTGGACGTGGGAGGTCGGCGTCCCGATCTCGCCCTACAACATGGTGATCGGCGCCGCCGACCTGGAGGTTCGCACCGTCGGGCTGGCTGCGTGCGGACGGGCGCCCGCCGTGCGGCGCGCCGATGGCTGCGTGGAGGTCACCTACTGGGTCTATCCGCAGGACGTGGAACGGGCGGAGCCGTCCTTCCGGCGGGCGGCAGAGATGGTGGACCACTTCACCGAGGTCGTCGGCCCGTTCCCCTTCGAGAAGCTCGCGAACGTGCAGTCCGCGACGCGCTTCGGCGGCATGGAGAACGCGTCGGCCATCTTCTACTCCGAGCGAGGCATCGCGGAGGGGCGCAACATCGAGGGTACCGTGTCGCACGAGATCGCCCACCAGTGGTTCGGCGACGCGGTCACCGAGGCGAGCTGGCACCACCTGTGGCTCTCCGAGGGCTTCGCCACCTACTTCGGCGCCCAGTTCTTCGAGGCGGCCGACGGTGTCGAGGCCTTCCGGGCGAGGATGGAGCAGAGCCGCCAGCGCGTCCTCGGCTCCGAAAACGCGAACCGCCCGGTGTACGACCCGGAGGAACGCAATCTCTTCGCGCTTCTCAACGACAACAACTATCCCAAGGGCGGCTGGGTCCTGCACATGCTTCGCGGGATCGTCGGCGACGACGCCTTCTTCGACGGCATCCGCGCGTACTATGCGCGTCACGTGCACACGGCCGTGCTCACGGAGGATTTTCAGAAGGCTATGGAGGGCGTCGCGGGCCAGGACCTGTCGTGGTTCTTCCAGCAGTGGATTTACCAGCCGGGTTACCCGACCTTCGAAACGGAGTGGACGTGGACCGCTGGTGACGGTCCCGACGGCTTCGTGGATCTCACGGTCCGGCAGGTACAGCGCGCGGACTGGCCGACGTTCCGCGTGCCGGTCGAGGTCGAGTTGACGGCCGGTGGCCGGACCGTGCGGGAGAGAATCGAAGTTCGGGAGCGGGAGACCACCGTCCGCCTCGGATGGACCGGCCCCCGCCCCGACCAGGTCGTGCTCGACCCCGACCGGTGGGTGCTCACCGGCGGCAACTGACGCCGGTCTGCGATCGTAAGACAATCATATGAAACGACTTATGACGTTTCAGCTTGCGAATCGTGCGGGAGAGCGGCGAGCTTAGTCTTTCCCCGCTCGTCGACCGACCGGCAAACGAACGGGTTCCGATTCCGGGAAGAACCATGGCGAACGCCGTGCATCTAGATTTCGAGCGGGACATCGTCGAGATCCAGGACCAGATCGACAAGCTCCTGGACCTGGCCGACCGCCGCGGCATCGACGTTTCCTCGGAAGTCACCATCCTCCGGGAAAAGCTCGAGGATGTGAGGGTGCGTACGTACCGGAGCCTGAGCCCGATGGAACAGGTCCAGGTCGCGCGGCACCCGCGGCGCCCGTTCACGCTCGACTACATCGGCCGGGCATTCACGGACTGGGTCGAGCTCCATGGCGATCGGTCGTTCCGCGACGACGAGGCCATCGTCGGGGGATGGGCCCGGCTGAAGGGCCGCACCGTCATGATCGTGGGCCAGCAGAAGGGCCGCGACATGAAGGAAAATCTGCGTCGCAACTTCGGGATGCCCCATCCGGAGGGGTATCGCAAGGCGCTGCGTCTCATGCGCCAGGCCGAGAAGTTCGGACGCCCCGTGGTCAGCTTCATCGACACCCCGGGTGCCTATCCCGGCATCGGCTCGGAGGAGCGTGGCATCGGCGAGGCCATCGCCTTCAACCTCCGCGAGATGTCGCGGCTGCGCGTGCCCATCGTGTCGGCCGTCATCGGCGAGGGGATGTCGGGCGGGGCGCTCGGGATCGGCGTGACCGACCGTATCCTGATGCTCGAGCACTCGATCTACTCCGTCATCTCCCCCGAAGGATGCGCGGCGATCCTGTGGCGCTCGGCCGAGCACAAGCAGAAGGCCGCCACCGCACTGCGACTCACGGCCGCGGACCTGTACGAGCTGGGCGTCTGCGACGAGATCGTGCCGGAGCCCATAGGAGGAGCGCACACCGACTGGGACGGTTCGGCCCTCAACCTCGCCGAGGCCCTGGATCGGACCCTCAGCGAGCTCGGAAAGCTGTCCGTCGAGAAGCTGCTCGAGCAGCGCTGGGAAAAGTACGAAGCCATCGGCGCCTGGCGCGTCGACTGACGGGCCCCGCTGATGACCGATCGAACGGAGCGGCTCTCGTCGCGCCGGGTGCGGGACACCCGATGAGCGGATTCGCAGAGATCCGCTTCAAGGGAACGCGCAAGGAGTACTTCGCCTACGGCGACCTCGATCTGACCCCCGGTCAGCACGTGGTCGTTCAGGCGGACCGCGGCGAAGACCTGGGCGAGGTCACCGCCGTGGGGACGATCGCCGAACGGAAGTGCTCGTCTTCGGGCGGGTGCGCGACGCCCACGCCGGAGCGATCGGTCCTGCGCGTCGCCCGGGGCGAGGAGGTCACGCGCCTCGAGCAGCTGCGCGGCGACGAGCACCGCGTCCGCACCGAGTGCCGCGCCCTCGTCGAGAAGCACGGTCTCAAGATGAAGGTGACCGAGGCCGAGTGGCAGTTCGACCGCAACAAGCTCATCATCTACTTCACGGCCGAGAAGCGCGTGGACTTCCGCCAGCTGGTCCGCGACCTCGCGCGGACCTTCCGGGCACGCATCGAGCTGAAGCAGATCGGCGTGCGGGACGAGGCCGCTCTTCTCGGGGGTGTGGGCCGCTGCGGCCGGGAACTCTGCTGCTCGACCTGGCTGCCCGAGCTCAAGCCCGTCTCGCTCCAGCTCGCCAAGGATCAGCGCCTCTCGCTGAACCCCGCCCAGATCAGCGGGTGCTGTGGTCGTCTGATGTGCTGTCTGATGTACGAGCACCGAACCTACGTGGAGTCCCGGCGGCGCTTCCCACGCGAAGGCCGGACCGTGCGCACCCCTCGCGGTGAAGAGAAGGTCGTCGCGGTCGACATCTGGCGGGACCAGGTCACGCTGCGCACCGAGGGTGGTGAGCGCCGGACCGTGGCACTCGAGGAACTCAGACACGAGGTCGGCCCTCCGGCACCCGGGCCGGGGGACGGCGGGGGAGCATCCAGGTGAGCGACGGACCGCGCAGATACTACACGACGCCGATCTACTACGCCTCCGGGGAGCCTCACCTCGGGCACGCCTACACGACGATCCTCACCGACGTGCTGGCGCGTTTCGACCGCCAGGACGGCCGCGAGGTCCTCTTCCTGACCGGCACGGACGAGCACGGCCAGAAGATCCAGGACGAGGCGAACAAGCGGGGGGTCGCGCCGATCGAGCTCTGCGACACGATGGCCGAGCGCTTCGCCGGGGCGTGGGAGCGCCTCGGGATCTCGCACGACCGGTTCATCCGCACCACGGAGGCCGAGCACAAGGCGGTCGTGACCGCCTTCCTCCAGCGCCTCTGGGACCGTGATCAGATCTACGAGGGAACGTACTCGGGGTGGTACTGCGTGTCCGACGAACGCTACTGGACCGAGAAAGACGTGGGCGACGACCGGACATGCCAGGTCTGCGGCAAGCCCGTCGTCCATGTGGAGGAGAAGAACTACTTCTTCCGGATGAGCGCCTACCAGGCGGCCCTCGTCGAGCACATCGAGCACAATCCCGACTGGATCGTGCCCGACATTCGCCGAAACGAGATCCTCGGCTTCCTGCGCCAGCCGCTCGGGGACCTTTCGATCTCCCGACCCAAGTCCCGCGTGTCGTGGGGCATCGATCTCCCGTTCGACTCCGGCCACGTGGCCTACGTGTGGGTCGACGCGCTCATCAACTACCTCACGGCATCCGGTGCCATCGTTCCAGAGGCCCCTCCGGGCGAGCAGGGCTTCGAAGAGACCAGCGGTTCGTGGTGGCCAGCCGACATGCACGTCATCGGCAAGGACATCCTCACGACGCACGCCGTGTACTGGCCCACGCTCCTCATGGGCGTCGGCCTTGCGGTGCCGCGACGGATCCTGGCGCACGGGTGGTGGGTCGTGGGGGATACGAAGATGTCGAAGTCCCTCGGCAACGTGGTCGACCCGCTCGCTCTGCGCGACGACTTTGGCACCGATGCCGTTCGCTGGTATCTCATGCGCGAGATGCCCACGGGCGGCGACGCGTCGTACACGCCCGAACGATTCCTCACCCGTTACGACGAGCTGTCCAACGTCCTCGGCAACCTCGCGAGTCGGGCTACGTCGATGATCGTGAAGTACCGCGACGGTGCGGTCCCGCACGCCGCGGGGAGCGGACTCGCCGGAGCGATCGGCCAGACGCTGGAAACGGTGCGCGACTCCATGGCGCGATGGCGTATCCACGACGCGCTCGGCGCCGCGATGGACCTGGCGCGGACCGCGAACGGTTACGTGGAGGAACGGCAGCCGTGGGCTCAGGCCAAGGATCCCGCCGGGGGGGATGACCTCGACGAAACGCTCGCCACGCTCGCCCGTTGCCTCTGCGTCCTGTGCGCGCTCTTTCAGCCGGTGACTCCGTCGAAAATGGACGAACTTGCGGCCCGGCTGGGGCTGGACGGCGTCCCACGGCTGGACGAGTCGACCGGGATCCCGCTCGCGGGGCGGCGGGTCTCCATCGGTGACCCGCTATTTCCGCGGGTGGAGCCGGCCTGGGCGGCACGTAGCGAATCGTGAGGCGCCGGGGTGCACCGGGGGCGTGAAAAAGTCGCCCCCCCCCCGGCTTGACTTCCCTTTCCCGGG
>Ga0222714_10002951_pt1 | contig 17653 bp, 9 predicted proteins | sample C33_3DmetaG_FD_165048 | JGI IMG/M metagenome (GOLD analysis project Ga0222714, IMG submission 165048) | Estuarine water microbial communities from San Francisco Bay, California, United States - C33_3D | ecosystem: Environmental > Aquatic > Marine > Unclassified | place: USA: California...
AATCAATACTTGATGGAACCTATCGCGGTTTGAACGTTACAATACCTTACAAAGAAGAGGTTATTCCCTTTCTGGATGAATTGAGTCCGGAGGCCAAGGCGATTGGGGCGGTAAACACCATTTTGGTCAGCAAAGGAAAGACCATAGGATTTAATACCGATGCCTTCGGATTCCAACAATCCATCAAACCTTTTTTAACCTTTGAACATGAACGAGCACTAATTCTCGGAACAGGCGGAAGTTCCAAAGCGGTGGCTTATGTGTTAAAAAACTTAGGGATTCAACTTAATTTTCTTAGCCGGAATGAGCCTAGCGGTCGACAATTTTCATACGATCATGTAAATGAAGCCATGCTGAGCGCCTGTAAACTAATTGTCAACTGCACTCCCGTTGGGATGTTTCCCGCGATGGATGCTTGTCCTTTACCCAGCTTCCAAGGCATTGGATCTAGTCATTTAGTAGTAGATTTAATATACAACCCGGAAGAAACTCTTCTGTTAAAGGAGGCAAAATCACATGGGGCAGTAACCCTCAATGGGCTTCCTATGCTTAAAGCTCAAGCATTGAAAAGTTGGGAATTATGGAATCAATTCGACTGATCTAGTTTTCTCACCATCGTTAGAATTGTTGCTAGGGCTACGGTTTCTCCCGTTTCATCATAGACATCTACGAGAAACTTTACAATTCCTTTTGCAATGTCTTCCTCAGATCGCTTCTCCTGATCTATCTTCTCTTTTACCGTAAACCGAACTCCCAAAGTTGCCCCTGGATACACAGGTTTTGTAAATCGTGCCTCATCCAGTCCATAATTCAGCAAGACTGGCCCCTTTTTCGGATCGACAAATAAACCGGCAGCTTTTGAAAGCACAAAATATCCATGCGCTACACGGCGTTCAAATATGGTTCCTTCCAGGGAAGTAGCATCCATGTGCGCATAAAAATTATCCCCAGAAACATTAGCGAAATTCACAATGTCTGCATCGGTAACGGTGTGTTTATGCGTAAATACCGTTTCGCCAATCACTAATTCTTCAAAGTGCTTTCTAAACACATGTGGATTTGCTTCTGGCATGTCGGCACCCACTTGAAATTGCTGGGTGATTTTTGTGATGGTTGTTGGATGACCCTGTATTGCTGTACGTTGAAGATAATGTAATACCCCTCGTTTACCCCCCATTTCTTCACCCCCACCGGCACGTCCTGGTCCGCCATGGGTAAGTAAAGGCATTGGGGAACCATGTCCGGTACTTTCCTTTGCACAACGCTCATTGAGCACTAATACTCGTCCATGCATGCTTCCTGCGCCAAGCACATAGTCCATAGCTTCTTGATCGTCTGGTGTAACGATGGAAGAAACCAAGGAACCTTTACCCATCCGAGCTAGCGCAATAGCATCCTCAAGCGACTTGTAAGGCATTATGGTAGAAACAGGCCCAAAACACTCAATGTCGTGCACATCCATGTGTTCAAATGGATTGTTATTTCTAAATAAAATCGGAGAGAAAAACGCACCGTGTTTTGCGTCAGCACCGTGAACCTGAACCTCATCCAAGGAACCAAACACCATTTCTTGTGATTTAGCCAAAAGGGTTGCGTTTTCTCGAACGCGCTCCACTTGTAATTTTGTGGCCAAGGCCCCCATGCGAACCCCTTCTACAGAGGGATCTCCAACGTTGGTACTGGCCAATCGCTTGATAAGCGCGGATTGAACCTCGTCAATTAATACATCGGGCACAAAAATTCTGCGTACAGCCGTACATTTTTGACCCGCTTTAACCGTAATTTCCTTTGTAACTTCTTTGATAAATAAATCAAATTCTGCCGTCCCGGGAACTGCTTTTTCACCCAAGATACAGGCATTAAGGGAATCTGCTTCTAAATTAAACGCAACACTCCGATCGGCAATTTGAGGAAGGCCTTTCAGTATTTTCCCTGTTTTAGCTGACCCCGTAAAGGTTACAGTATCTTCCGTTTGCACATGATCAATAATGCCCCGTCCTAAACCTACAATTAATTGAAGGGATCCTACGGGTAAGATATTCGATGTAATGATATCGCGCACTACTACTTCGGTAAGAAAACTCGTGTATTCGGACGGCTTAACAACAGCTGGTACACCCGCCATCAGGTTAACAGCGATTTTCTCAAGCATTCCCCAAATTGGAAAATTAAACGCGTTAATGTGTATCGCTACTCCGTGCTTCGGTAACATGATGTGATGCCCGATAAAGGTGCCGTTTTTTGATAAGGGTGCCGCTACGCCATCAACATAATAGGGTAAATCCGGAAATTGGCGTCTTAACGAGGCATTGGCAAACAAATTCCCAATTCCTCCCTCAATGTCTATCCAAGAATCAATGCGTGTGGCACCAGTAAGTGCGCTAACCTCATAGTATTTTTCTTTGCGTTCCAATAAGTAGAGTGCAAGTGCTTTCAGCATCCTTCCACGTTCCTGAAAGGTCATTTTCCGCAAGGGATGTCCTCCTACTGTTCTTCCGTAGTTCAATACCTCGGAAAAATCTATCCCCGCACTTGAAACTTCGCCGATTTTTTCCCCGGTTATGGCATTAAACTGTTCTGTTTCTACACCCGCGCCGCTTATCCATTGGCCTAGTATATAATTTTGAAATGTTTGCATGTGCTCTTGGTTTTTCTTTGGTAAATTTAATTAAAGATCGCTGACAAATTCGGTTAACTCTCCCCCTTCAAGGCCTGAAGTTTTTCAAAAGCATCTTTAATGTGGAGGATAGGCTCAATCACCAAGCGTAGTTTATCGTCTTTTTGAACGAGTCGATACCCAACGCCCATGGCATTGATACGATGCAGCAAGAGCGTAAAGGCCTCGGTTTCATAAAACGGAGATTGCGGATTAGAAATAAATGACGCCACGAGTTTTCCTGATTTTACCACCAAGCGCTCCATACCCAATTCTTGCGCTAACCATCGTAATTGAAACGAAAACAAGAGTTCTTTTCCTGCTCTTGGAATGGGACCAAATCGATCAATTAGCTCCTTCCTGAAATTCTCTAGTTCGTCTTCAGTTTTTAAATTGTCCAGAGCCTGATACAAACTCAAGCGTTCTGCTACATTATTTACATAGGTATCTGGTAGGCGAACTTCAAAATCTGATTCAAACACACACTCGTTCACAAAGCCACTAAAATTATCGGTGGTGCGTTCATCGAATAGCGTTTTAAATTCTGTTTCTCGCAGCTCTTGGAGTGCTTCATTGAGTATTTTCTGATACATTTCAAAGCCTATTTCAGAGATAAATCCGCTTTGTTCTCCTCCTAGCATATTTCCTGCGCCTCGAATATCCAAATCCTTCATGGCAATATTAAACCCGCTGCCTAAATCCGAAAACTGCACCAAGGCTTCCAAGCGTTTTCTTGCTTCTGAATTTAATACGCTAAAACGCGGTGCAATCAGATAACAGAAGCCTTTTTTATTACTTCGTCCAACCCGACCGCGCAATTGATGTAAATCACTTAATCCAAACTGATGAGCTTCATTAATGATGATGGTATTTGCATTAGAAATGTCAATTCCTGACTCTATTATTGTGGTCGCCAAAAGTACATCATAACTGCCTTCTATAAAGTCCAACATGACTTTCTCCAACTTTTCTCCATCCATTTGGCCGTGGCCTACACCCACCCGTAAGCCTGGACATAAGCGCTGTAATAAGCCCGAGATCTCCAACAAGTTAGATACCCGATTATTCACGAAAAACACTTGTCCTCCCCGACTAACTTCGTAAGAAATGGCATCTCGGATAATTTCTTCGTCGAAGGAAATAATCTCTGTAAGGACCGGTTGGCGGTTCGGAGGCGGGGTGTTAATGATGCTCAAATCACGTGCACCCATCAACGAAAACTGTAGCGTTCTTGGGATGGGGGTAGCCGTTAAGGTTAAGGTGTCTACAGTAGCCCTAATCGTCTTTAATTTATCCTTAACCGCAACACCAAATTTTTGTTCCTCGTCGATGATCATGAGTCCGAGGTCCTTAAATTTCACCTTACCTGCAACTATGGCATGCGTTCCAATGAGAATATCAATTTTTCCTTCTTTTAAGCGCTGAAGGGTATCGCTTGTATCTTTTGCCGACTTAAAGCGATTGATATAATCCACTGTGCACGGAAAATCTTTCAAGCGCTCTTTAAAGGTTCGGAAATGTTGCATCGAGAGAATAGTTGTTGGAACTAATACCGCTACTTGCTTCCCATCACATACCGCTTTGAAAGCAGCCCTCACAGCTACCTCTGTTTTTCCAAATCCTACATCACCACACACCAAGCGATCCATTGGCAAAGCGGACTCCATATCTTTTTTAACGTCTTGCGTGGCCTTAAATTGATCTTGCGTGTCCTCATACATGAACGAGGCTTCCAACTCATTTTGCAAGTAGGAATCTGGTGAGAATGAAAACCCAGGTTGAGCTTTTCGAGTCGCGTATAACTGAATCAAGTCATAGGCTAACTCCTTAATCTTCTTCTTGGTCTTATTCTTTAAGGTTGCCCAAGCCTGCGTTCCAAGTTTATTTACTTTTGGAATTGCCCCTTCCTTGCCTGTAAACTTTGATATGCGATGCAGAGAGTGAATTCCAACGTATAGTACATCGCCGTCTTTATAAACCAACCGAACAGCTTCTTGTGGCTTCCCGTTTACATCAATGGTTTCAAGGCCAGAGAACATCCCCACGCCGTGATCGATGTGGGTCACATAATCTCCTTTTTGCAGGTTATATAATTCCTTAAGGGTAAGGGCTTGGCTAGCCTGACGAAATCCTTCCTTCAATTGAAAGCGATGGAAGCGTTCAAACACTTGATGATCTGTATAACAAAGTAATTTTTGAGAAGGAAGAATAAATCCTTCATGCAATGCAAAATGGTTTTGAATAATTGGGATTCCATCGCCTGTATCCAAGAAAATTTGTTCTAAACGTTCAAGTTGACGAGGCTGGTTAGAAAAAAAATGAATGCTATATCCTTGTGATGCATACTTTGTCAGGTCCTTACGTAATAAATCAAAATTCTTATTGAAAACAGGTTGTGCAATGGATTCAAACACGACGCTTGCCTTGATGTTTTTATTAACCGCTTTACCCCAATGTATGGTCTGTATTTTAGCAAAGGAAGCCTGCAATTGATTGCTATCCAAAAATAATTCTTCCGGAGGAGTTAATTGGATTGTGTTATTTGATTTATTGAAAATCGTTTGCGCCTTATCAAACATGCTAGAAATGGTGTCTTCTAACAATTCCACATTATGAATCCAGCATGTTGCATCAGGGCCGAGGTAGGAAAACAAATCAGCAACTTCAGACAACAAATGATTGGACTGAACATTTGGAATAATGTTGAAAAACTTGTGGTTTGCTTTTGAAAGTTGTGACGTTGGATCAAATCCCCTAATGGTTTCAACCTCATCTCCAAAAAACTCTATTCGAAATGGATGATCGGCAGAAAAAGAAAACACATCTAAAATTCCCCCACGTATAGCAAATTGTCCAGGATGATATACAAAATCTACGCGTTCGAATCCATATTCAAGCAATAACTCATTTAAAAAATCGACGGTATATTCTTTTCCAACTTCAATTTTCATGGTGTGATTCACCAGTTTCCGTTGGGTGGGTACTTTTTCGAATAAAGCTTCTGGGTATGTAACAATGAGTACTTTTTTATCGGAGTTCATTCGTTCTAATACCTCGGCTCGATATACCACATTGGAATTATCGGTATCCTCTATCTGGTAGGGTTTTTTCATGGACGCTGGGAAGAAAAGCACTTTTTCTTGACTCCCGCAGATTCCTTGTAAATCATTCAGAAAATAGGCTGCCGCTTCCTTGTCTTCTAAAATAAACAAATGTTTACCCCCTTTTATATCCGCTGTAGATGCCGCATAAAATGCTAAAGAAGAGCCGACTAAACCTTGCCATAAAAGCGCTTTTTCTCCATTACGCAAAAGATTTAGCGTTGCTGAAATTTCCGGAGATTGTTGTACAATCCAAAGCACCGAGTGGTTTTCCATGCGGGGCTCAAAGGTAGGCAATCAATCGAATATGAAAACTAATTATTTCAAAAAAGACATGGCTTTTTCAACCATGATTTTAGAACCAACGAAGTAAGGTACGCGCTGATGTAATGAGGATGGCACGATGTCCATAATTCGATCCTTCCCAGTTGTTGCTAAGCCCCCGGCCTGCTCAGCCAGAAAAGCTAGTGGGTTGCATTCATATAATAAACGTAATCTTCCTTCGGGTGATGCTTCCACGGCAGGATAAATATAAATTCCGCCTTTAATTAGGTTTCGATGAAAATCCGCTACTAAGGACCCAATATATCTTCCAGAATAAGGCTTCCCTGTCTGATTTTCTCTACTTTGACAATACCTAATGTACTCGACCAGTCCGAGATCACATTCATTGATGTTTCCTTCATTCATTGCATAAAAACGCCCATTTTCTGGCATGTTCATGGATGGATGTGAAAGACAATATTCACCAATGGAAGGATCGAGGGTAAATCCATTTACCCCATTTCCTGTGGTGTAAACCAACATAGTTGAGGAACCGTAAAGCACATAACCCGCTGCTACTTGTGCTGTTCCCGGTTGAAGCATGTCATCAAGGGTTGCTGGACCACCTACCATAGAAACTCTTCGGTAGACAGAAAAAATTGTCCCAATAGAAACGTTAACATCAATATTACTTGATCCGTCGAGGGGGTCAAATAGAACGACATACTTTCCTTTTTTTGCATCTACAGTTTCAAAGGCAACAAAATCATCGTTTTCTTCGGATGCAATACCACAAACCACACCACTCGCCATAAACGCGTTAATGAATGCATTGTCTGCAACAACATCCAATTTTTGTTGAGCCTCACCCTGTACGTTAATATTTCCTTCAGCTCCTAAAATATGATCCGCTAATCCCGCCATTCGAACATCTCGACTTATGAGTTTTGATGCTAAGGCTATATCATTAAGGATGGAGGATAATTCTCCCGTTGCAAAAGGAAAATCCTGCTGATTGAGCAGGATAAAATCATTTAAGGTAGTTAATCTTGACATCGCAATTAATCAAACCAAGCGCCATAAATTTCAGTGGTTTCAACTGGATTCAAAATTAGCGTGGGAATTAATGCATCATTTGTAATAATCGCTTGCTCATAACTTGTAGTGAACACCCCAAGAATTCCTTGACGGTTTAAGTTCATAATCGAAATAAGGTCTGCATCAATACTTACAGAATAACGAATAACCTCATGATCAAAATCCTTTCCAGGTAACACTGATGTATTCATTTCAATTCCTAGTTCCTTGAAGTAAGATTCGGCGAACAATATATTTGTTTCCACTTGATATTTTAAATAAGAATCTGTTTCTTCAGGAGTAACAATGTGAACTTTAGAGGTAAAGTAACGTGCTAGTTTTGCAACAATCGCTAATTTTTGCTTGGTTTCCTTGTGTAAATCCAACGGCACAACTATGTTTTTATAACCTCCAATCTTAGGTGCCTTCTCTTGAACAATTACGAACGGTGTTGGAGAACTGGTAACCACTCGTAATGCATTGCTTCCAACTACATGCTGCCATCCGTGGGCACCATGAGTCCCCATAAAAATCATTTCTGCTTTATGCTCTGCGGAGAATTCGGCAATACTGGTGAAAATATTACCTATCCTTACATTATTCGTTATTGTTATACCCTCAACCGCATGTATTGCAATAAGCTCATCAATTTTATTGGCTGCTTCATCGATATGTTCTGGTTTATCGACAACATGTAGAATATGTATGGTCGTATTAACTCGTTTGGATGTTTCAATGGCATGATTAAGCGCAATGTTAGCGACCGGTGTAAAATCATGGGGAACAATAAAAGACTTATGTTTCATAACAGTATAATTTCTAACAAAGTTAATCGAAAGTAACAAGATTTAATAACTTTGACCTAAGGAATTTAGATGATTTTAATCCGGGTTACCAAAATGCATGTACGCGTATGAAAATTATTGGCCGACTTATAAAAAAAACAACGGAACTTGGTTACAAGCGTATAAATCGAAAACAAACTAGTTACCAACATCAATTAAATACCCTTGTTGGCCTATTAACTAAATCACAACATACTGAATTTGGGTTTTTTCACGATTTTAAAACGCTTTTGAGAAGTAAAGACGCGGTGAGTAAATTTCAAGGAAGTATTCCTATAATGGATTATGAAGAATTTTACTCAAAATGGTTACACCATACGATTGCCGGTAGAATCGCTTGTACATGGCCAGGAAGAATTAAATATTTTGCTTTATCGTCAGGTACCACTGGAAGTCCAAGCAAGCGAATTCCTGTAAGCATGGAAATGATTCGGTCATTTCAGCGAAGTAGTATTCGGCAATATGCTATACTACATGCACTAGACTTGAATGAAGAATTCTTTAGTGCCTCAGGGCTTGCAGTTGGAGGGTCTAGTAAACTTAAAAAGGTTGGGTCGCGTTACGAAGGTGACTTAAGTGGAATATTAAAAAAACACACTTCTATTCTTGTTAAGCCAATAACAAAACCCGGAAATGCAATTTCAGCGATTACAGATTGGAACGAGAAGCTGAATGCAATGGTCGAAAAAGCACCTCAATGGAACATTGGTATTATAGCAGGAATTCCAAGTTGGTGTATTATGCTCATGGAACGAATCGTCGAGAGATACCAACTTGAAAGCATACATGATGTTTGGCCTAATCTTAGAGTCTATGTTCATGGCGGTGTTTATATGGATCCTTACGTGGGCCGATTAAAGAATATCTGTAGCAAGGAAATTTTTTTACTTGACACGTATTTAGCTAGCGAGGGCTATTTCGCATTTCAAACCTCTCCTTTTGAGCAAGGAATGAAGTTATTGCTTAATAACGGAATCTTCTTTGAATTCATTCCATTTGATTCAAGATTTTTCAATGAAGATGGCGAATTGGTATCGAAATATAACGCCCTTACTGTAAGCGAAGTCAAAGAAGGTGTTGATTATGCAATTGTAATTTCAACGAATGCGGGCTTGTGGCGCTATTTAATTGGAGATTTGGTTCGTTTTATCGACGTGAGAGAACACCGGCTCATTATTTCTGGAAGAATAAAACAATTCTTGAGTTTATGTGGTGAGCATCTATCTTTAGATAATATCAATCAAGCATTAAATCGCATAAACGCACCTAATCGGTTAATTGAACCAGAATTCACCATATTTGTTAACAAAGAGCACCAACTTCATCATTGGTTTGTTGAACCTGTTAATTCAATCAAGAACCCCGAAGAATTAATTCAGGCCATTGACCGGGAATTGACACTCTTAAATGATGATTATTATTCTGCACGAAAATACAACTTGAAGAATCCAAACATTACCTGCCTTCCTAAAGGTTCAATTTATCGATATATGAATTCCCTAGAAAAAATAGGGGCACAGAATAAAATGCCTAGGGTATTAAATGATGACCAAGCGAAGAGTTGGTTTGAGTTCTTAATTCGGGAAAAATTAATTTAACCAATTTTAATTCCTTTGAAAAGGGAAGACTGTGTAAAAGTATAAGAAAAAGAGCATTCGATAGAGCTTCGGTATGCCCTGCTCATTTTGGATAATTCTAAATCGTAATTTAGCCCAATTTGAACCCTGCCTAAATTCAAAAGGCATACTGGTGATAGCGTTCCGGTAGAATTTATATATAAACCCGAACTAAAAAACGCATCATTTTTTAATCGGGTAATTGATGCTCCTTGCTTCATAACAGTCTTAAACAATATCCCATATCTGCCTTGGTAATGTTTGCCCTGGAGCAATTGAATCGTTTTTAATTCTAGAGTAAGCCTATTTCCCATATTTACTTCAGTTTCCAAATGTCCCCCGAACTTCACATAAAGTCGGTCATAGGTAATCTCATTATACCTCAATTTAGGTCGAGCAATATGCTGTGCAAATACACCAATATTGACATAGCGCTGACGAACTTGAGATACTCGATTACCTTTACTTGAATAGGTATATGATAATCCCGCACCAGCATCCACATAGCTAAATCGAGCGATTTGATTGGGCTCATTGGTAGGAATACTTGGGTCGAATACACTCCCATTCCATTGAGAAAAGAAAAGTAAATTTGAAAGGTCTCCGCTGCGATTACTCGCTGCCATTTGAATACCCGCTGAAAACTTAGACTGTTTTGAGGTAACCAAATGACCGCTTAAGGAGGCACCAAATTGATTACTCCCAAAACGCGCATCACCCCCAACGTCTCGGGTTACATGAATACCCATACCCGCATAAGATTTATTGTCAAAATTATTCTTACCAAAAGTTAATTCCGCTGCTGCTAATGAGGTCATAAACCGGGTTCCTGCGCCCACCCATTGATTTCGATTTTGTAATGAAAAGCGCTCAAAACCATCAAAACTGCCTGCTGATGATGGATTTAACAAAAGCATCACCCTATCATATTGGGTAAATAAGTAGTCCTGTGCAGAGAGGTGAAACCCTACTAGAATAAATATTGGAACGAACCAACTACTTTTTTTCATGTTAACGAATTAGGGTTATATTTCCGGAAAAAACTTTTTTCTCTCCATTAACATAAACTACGTCAGCCATGTAGGCATAAACTCCCATATTACAAGGAATACCTTTATAGGTGCCATCCCATTTCAATGATTTACTTGATGATTCAAACATCACATTACCCCATCTGTCATAAATGTAGAAAACAAATTCTTTTATGTCTTTCCCAACTATTATTTTATACTGTTCATTTGAAATGTCGCCGATTCCGTCCGGAGAAAATGCTGTTGGAAAATGTATGCCTTCTGAACATTCTGGGGCGCTATCATCTGGATCACAAGGGTCCAATGGATCACTTGCCATGTTTACCTCTTGACTGTCCGTATACCCATCCCCATCGGTATCAGGATTTGATGGGTCTGTACCAAGAGTGGCCTCTTGAGCATCTGTTAAACCATCACCATCCGTATCAACCTGACATCCGGGCAACGTATCATCGGGGTCACAGGGGTTTAGTGGATCCGAACCACCAGCCATTTCAGCGCCGTCAGATATTCCATCCCCATCTGTATCGGGGTTGGTAGGATTCGTTCCCGCGTTTGCTTCTTGCGTATTAGTAAGTCCATCAAAGTCCTGATCACATGGACCAGCATTTACATTAGGAATGCAGGGATTATTATTGTCCGGGTCTGATTCATCCATTACCCCATCCCCGTCTGTATCTTGTATCGAAGATTCTAATGCATCAATAATTCCATCTCCATCCGAATCTGTTGGTGAGGCAGGATTTCCGATTTCAATACAATCATTTTCTCCATCGCCGTCAGTATCAGCAACCGAGGGGTCGGTTCCTGCTAAAATCTCATCAACGTTTAAACAACCATCCCCATCAATATCAGGTACGTCTGGAACAAATACAGCAACAATTGTGTCTGGCCCTAATAGGTTTATGTAATTAATAGGCACACTTGTGGCTAAGCCCATGGTCCCCATAGAAACCGCCCAATGACTAAATACCCATCCTGCATTTGAATTTGCCTCCAAATTGGTTTGAATTCCACCAAAATATGAGGTTGACCATGGATACTGAGGTGGATTGATAGAATTTACTTGTAACGTACCTGCTCCCGCTGGAGTAACATCGAATGTTACCGGATATGGCCCTGATAATTGATAACAATCTATTAACCCTTGCTCTAGTGCGACACAGCGCTGGTTGATAAAATTGCGCAATTGGTTTACCCGGCTTTGCCAACCATTATAGCTCCCCCCCCATTTGGCGCAATGTCCAGCCATTTCCGGATCGATTTCGTTTACCATACTATCCAAAAGAGCAATCATATTGGCACAACTAAATGAGGTATTAATCAAATCCGCATATCGTGTGATGTAATATTGTTCTACAATCGGATTTTCTAAAATTAATTTTTCGAGAATATCTGTATGTCCTTGTCCTCCTGGATTGGGTAAATTTTCAGCATTACACGGATCGGCATTGGCACTAGGGTCAGGAATTCCTGTATAATTTATGTAATGTCCGAACGTGGCATCCATGTCCCACAGTGCATATCGCCATTTTTTCTTATCAGCAGCAGTATCAAGTCCACGCCACCAAGAGGTATTCCAATTCAACCAATCCTGATTTACTGTATATGAATTAATCATAAAGTAATCTGCCAATGATTTCCAATTCAAAAGTGAATCCACGTAATTAAAATTAGTGGGGTTGCCCATATTATTGTTTAGAATAAAATTTCGAAGTGATGTCCAATTTGGTTGTGCATTTGGAGAACCATACTCCTGCCATGTCCCCCCCCATGTTTTTAGGTAATATAAATTGAATTTATCTTGTCCAAAGTAATAATCTGTGTAGTCATGATCGTCTACCTTTTCCCGGATTTCATACACACCCCAATAATTACCATTCAAATAAACAACCGCCGGACGCCAAGTCCGCTCGTCTAATTTCATTTCCGCTCTAATTGATAAAGTATGAATAAACGCATCACGAATATGTGCGCCATTTTCAAATGGGTAATTGTCACTTGCTCCCGGTTTTAGAATAACCCGCTGAAACTTATTACGCGATTTTTCAGGAAAAATTTGATGATCCAAATCCCCATTATACCCATATTGATCGCGACATACATAGTCAAACCCGCGTTGGTTGTACGCCCATGAATCATTTCCATGTTTATTAAAATCTCCTTGACCTTCATCGATGAACAACCCATTGTCCTCAAAAAGCTCAAACGATCCAATACGATTTGGCGGATTCTGACTTCCGGTTTGGAGCATTTGTTGTACTCCTTGGCTGCAAACAGAAATAACTGGAACAGTGTGAGTAACATCAATAAAATAGGTGTTAGTTTCTGTGAATGAAGGAAGACTAGTGCTGTAAGCTGCTGCACGAAGTACTTTGGTTGAAGTTATAGAAATTGGAACCGTATATAGAGGTGAGGTAACCGTTGGATCTGTGCCATCTAGCGTATATCTTATGCTTGCACTTGGATCAGTGCAAGTTATGCTTACCGTTTGACTTCCAGCATAAAAGCCTGGTGCCAAACTAAATACAGGCTTAGGTGTATAAAATGGAATTGGGTTTGTATTTGGAGCATTGGGAGTGGGGGTTGAAAATAAAGAAAACGTTGCTGCACCGTTAGTGGTTCTTCCAATGGAATGATTCGCTTTTGTTAGATGGGTTATTTTAAATGAATCAACAACTACCAAAGAAGGGTTGGTAAGAATAATCCATTCTCCATCAGTTTGAGATAAATTAAAGTTTGGATGATATTCGTTGCCATTGACTGTATTGCGCTTAGAGCAGAAAACCATTTTATAGCCATTTGCAGCGATGGAACCGCTTGGTATTTGCCACTTGGTTAAATTCGATGGTCGATCCGAAAGATACCACCCCGTTAAATTTACAGCACTCGCTGTGGTATTAAGCAACTCAATCCAGTCCTCTTTTTCTCCATAAGCATCTGAAGGACCATTGATATTCGAACATGAGTATTCATTGATTATTACCTGAGACGAAACAGGAACAATTATTACAAACAAAAGCGAAATAAAGAAATAAACCCTCATATAAAGTTGTTATTAATATGCAAGTTACGTGAAAATTAAAAATTAGATGTGTGATTACTTAAAAAAGAATAACTTTACGTTAGTACAATTATCAATTTGTTTTATGCGTAGATTCCCATATTTCTTAGTTTTTATTTCCCTTGTAGTTTTCTTTTTTGGTTGCTCTAAGCCTCCCGGAGTAGGTGGAAAAGCAAGCATTAAAGGAAAACTAACCGGAAGGTTCTATTCGGATAACGAACTCACCGTATTTACTGGAATGAGCCCGTTAGGAGATGAAAATGTCTATATCATATACGGTAATGATCAAACCTTTTACAATGATGACATTAGTACGAGTTATGATGGTAGCTTTGAATTTAATTATTTGCGCCCTGGGAAGTATGTAGTTTTTATGTATGAAAATTGCTACCCCTGTGCTTCTTTACAACAAGAGAAATTATTTGAGGTAGAAATAACTGAAAAAAATCAAGTTGTTGACCTTGGAGAAATTATTTTAAATAAAGAGCAATAGGTGAAGATTATTGTTGTTGTTTTATTTTGCCTATTGATTTCAAGTCCAATAGCACAAGTCATGGATCAACAAGTATGGGTTGAAACCGGGGTAAAATATAACATAAGTAAAAAGCTTAGCTCTTCCTTCGATTTTACGCAGCGATATGGATATAAGGGGTTAGGCACCCTCTTCCCACAGTTAAGCGTTCGCTACAAAGTGAATTCTTGGTTAAGACCATCTCTTGATTACCGCATAATTCTTTCAAAGTCATTGGATGGTACCTATACTTCGAGCCAACGCATCAATGGAAATCTACAGTTTTCATATGCTAAAAACGGCCTTGAATTTGGTTTTAGAGTCCGTTATCAATACCGCTTCGAACGTATTAATTCCGCGTACGATTCAGAGTTTGACCACGCTTTTCGCTTTAAACCTAGTGTAGAATACACCATACAAGGAACTCCTTTGACCCCAACATTGAGTACGGAACTATTTTATAATCCCGAAAATAGTGCCAATGGTAAACAATTCAATCGCGCTCGTTATTTTGGTGGAATCACCATCGATCTACCCCACAAACAACATGTAAGTGTTGGAATTTATTATGACAAATCGATTAATATTATACCTAAGTCCCGAATAATGTATGGTTTATCGTATCAAATTTCCTTAGCTGCCTCAAAGTCCAAAAAAAAATCTACTACAAAAAACCTACGTGATCTTTAACCGTATCGATTTGCCTTATATCGTTCTAAAATCACTTGTAAGTGTTCTTTTTTCTTTTTCTCTCTAGTCAATTGTGCGGTATGGGTAAAATACTTATGCTGTTTTAAGAAGTTGATTTGCATGTGATCCCATGCTTTATCTGAATGAACCTTATCCATTTTCATCAATTCAATCTTCAACTTATTGGCTGTTTCTTCAAAGGAATCTGTTCCAAGGTAATCTAAATCTGCATCACACATAATTTCTTGCAGTTTATTTACGGGTTTATGAGGGATTTGTGTTACATAAATAAGCTCCTTTATGGTCATTATGTGCTGCTCATTATATCCATGTTTAGGAAGCATTTCTTCGGCCATTGCCGCACCTATCGGTTCATTATTGTCATATGTTTTGATAAATCCCGCATCGTGAAACAAGGCGGCCGACTTCAATAAGAACAATCCCTCATCGCTAACTCCTTCCAATAATGCAATTCGTTCAACTGCTTTAACCACATCCTTGGTATGCTCCAAAGAGTGATAACTCAAATCCTTCGATAATTCCTTTGCAAGTAATTCAATTATTTCATTTTCTGCATTATAATACTTAATTGAGCTGTAATGATACAGGCTAACGATTTCATAAAACAAATCATTCGGTATTAATCCTTCTCCCTTAATTGATAGTTCAGGTTTAATTCGAAGCACTTCATACCTATCTATGAGCTCCATAGATTTCATCTGAGCCTTGCCTCGATGTATGCACTCGAAATAAGGTTCTACTAATTTAAAAGTATGTTCAGATATGGTAACGGCACCGACGGCGCCCAACATCTCCATCCGTTGAGCTTGATTAACTGCCGAACCCCAAACATCATAAGCCATTTTTAATGAACCAATAATCCCGGCGGTAACGGGGCCAGAATTTATTCCTAATCGAATTTCCCAAAAATCTTTTTGATTTGAAATCGCTTCGATTTTTTTTGATTGCATGTAGTGTTGTATTTGTAACCCTGCAATGCACGTATCAATAGCATGTGTTGAATTCTGTTCTGGAAGTCCCCCTACCGCCATGTATGCATCTCCGATGGTTTTGATTTTCTCTAGGTTATTTGCTTTGATAATTTGATCAAATTTTCGAAACAATACGTCCAATCGATCAACCAATCTTGAAGGAGTAATAGAATCAGAAATTTTAGAAAACCCAACCACATCCGTAAAAAGAATTGATACTGAATCAAACGCTTTAGCGGGAACTTTTCCATGGACCTTTAACTCTGTTACCGCTTGAGAAGGGAGGGCGTTATTTAACCACTTCTCCGCGCGCTCTTTTTCAATAAACAACAATTTCTGTTGTTCCAGCACTTTTTCTTTCTCTTGGAGAATCTGAGTGTTTTTACGTTCAATCTGAATCTTTTTTTCCTCAATTTCTTGCGTTCGCAAAGACACTAAGGATTCGAGCAGAAAACGTTGTTCTCGCTCTCTATTTACTTTAAATCGAACATAAAATATGGTTAATAAGATTAACAACAAAGCAACCCCGAGCCAAAATGGGAAGGTCGCCCAAAATGGTGAATTAATCGTTACAGTTAGAAGGGCTGGAGTATCTGTCCAAGGCCCATTCTCATAGCGGGAATATAGCCGTAAATAATACGTGCCCGATGCCAAAGAATTAAATGCGAGTTTATTTGTATTACCTATGTTAATTGTATCTGTTTCTTCCCCAATGAGAATATATTTGTATGATACATGATTTGCGCCGTATAATAAATTCGGTTGAAACCGCACTTCAAAATCACGCGCATTATATGGTAATTTTATTTCATATGCGCTTTTTATGAGTTCAGATTTTTGCAAAAAGCCATCTGGGTATTGCTCCGTTTTTTTATGGAATGATATTTTTGTTATAATTGGGTAAAGTAAATAATTCGTATTTAAAACCTCCTTGGGGCGGAAATATACAAACCCGAAAATTCCTCCAAAAAATATATTTCCATGATGATCAAGAAATGCTGCGTTCATATTGTATTCATTTGGCTGAATCCCTCTTCGTTCTATTCGCGCGTTCAAAATCCCGCTCCGTTTTATACATATCAACCCCCGATTGGTGCTACCCCAAACATTTCCATGAAGATCCGCAATCAAACTGTTAATTGTATTATTTGGCAATCCTTGATCCTTTGAAATGGATTGATAAGTACCATCAAATGAATTAATTTTTGCCACCCCTCCCCCCATTGTTCCAATTAAAAAAACTCCGTTTTTTAAGGCCGTAAAAGTTGTAAATGGATCTCTAGATAATTCTCGTAACTTTTTATTGAACTTAAAGGGTTTTAAAACAAATCCCGTAGCAGTAAATTCCCCATAATAAAGCCCTTTAGTTTCAAATAAGACCCATAATTTACCTCTTGAATCGGTGGTGATTTTTCTAACCTGGTCTTGAAATGGAACATAAATTTCTTTAATTTCTTTGTTTGAACTATTAAATTGTAAGAGACCTGCAGAGGTACCAACTAAATATTCTTTTTGAAACTTAAATACTTCAAAAAAATGCGTGTGTTTAGCAACTATTGCCGGGTCTTTTATCGAAATTGATTGAAATGAGTTTTCTCGTGTTGGGTTAAACTCAAATAGTCCATCATAGCACGCTAGCAGAAATTTATTCTTTGCCATTGAGACAATATCCATTACCGAAACATCCTTTTTCATGGATGGATCTCTGAGAAAATTTTTAGTAGCTTCGTTTTTTCGATTGTACCTAGTGATCCCTAAATCAGTTCCTATATATACTTCCTCTCCTTGCGAAGCAAAACTCCAAAC
>Ga0222714_10002952_pt1 | contig 17652 bp, 14 predicted proteins | sample C33_3DmetaG_FD_165048 | JGI IMG/M metagenome (GOLD analysis project Ga0222714, IMG submission 165048) | Estuarine water microbial communities from San Francisco Bay, California, United States - C33_3D | ecosystem: Environmental > Aquatic > Marine > Unclassified | place: USA: California...
CGCCGGCGTGCTCAGATCGAGCAGGACCATCCCGTTGCGTCGGCTCGAGGCGCCTTCCCGCGTCACGATGCCGAGGCGGTTGTTCGGGTGGATCTTCACGTCGTTGATGCGTCGGGCATCGAGCTGAATCGAGTCGGTGAGGATCGGGTTCGAGGCGTCGGTGACGTCCCAGATCTTCATCCAGTCCCACATGAACGTGCCGATGTACGCGTAGTCGCGTCCATCGACCCCCTCGAAAACCCAGACGTCGCCCGAATGGTGATCCGCGATGCCACCGCGGCCCACCTGGATCAGCTCCGCGTCGGCCCCGCGAGGCTCGACGAGCACCACACCGCTCACGACGTCCCGTTCGCCCATGCGGGCGGTCACGCGGTACGTGCCCGGCTCCTCGGCCACGAAGACCCCCTGCCCGCCCTCGTCGTCGACCTGGGCGCCCACGCCGCTCAGCGACCACTCGGGGAATGCCCGGAGCTCTTCGCCCCCGGACCGAGCAGTCGCCGTGAAGCGCACGACGTCTCCCGTGCGCACGCGGGCTTCGACGGGCTCGAGGGCGTAGGTGACGCCGGGATCGGGGCGCACGGTGACCTCCGTCGAGCCCGTCACCCCGGCGCCCGAGACCCGGATGAGGGCGGTTCCCGGACGGCGCGCGAAGATCAGCCCCGCCGCGTCGACCTCCGCGACCGCCGGGTCGCTGCTCTCGTAGCCGAGCACGGGATCGTCGACCGGCTCGCCCAGCCGGTTGAACGCCCGAACGCGGATCGGCACGACCTGACCGGCGAACGGGGTCTGCGTCCCGACCTCGGCGCGCAGCTCCGAGGGTGGCAGCGCCCGGACCACCACGGAAACGCTCCCGATCTGACTGCCGGCCACCGCGGTGATCCTGGCCATGCCGGCGTTGAGCCCGGTAACCACGCCGTCCTCGTCGACGGAGGCGAGCTCCGGCGTCGAGGCGATCCACCGCACCGCGGCCCCCGGGATCTCACGCCCCGCGCCGTCCAGCGCACGCGCCTCGAGCCGGAGGGTGCCCGTCACCTCCACCTCCGCCTGATCGGGCGTGATCTCCACCCGGGCCGGGGCCTGGGCGGAGAGGCCGGAGCCGAGCACGGCGTGCGCCGCGGCCAGGGCCAGGATTGCTGCCAGTCGCTTCTTCATCAGTCGTCTCCGTTCATTCGTGCAAGTTCGCCCTCGGCCGCCATGTAGCCGAACGCGCCCCACTGGCTCCGTCCGGTCAGAATCCGCTCCCACGTCTCGCGCGCCTGCGTCTCCCGCCCCTCGAGCAGGTGCCAGACCCCGAGCCCGTAGGCGGTCGTCGTGCTCTGGAGGGTGGCCGTTTCGCCGCTCGGACCGACCAGCTCCTCGAGCGTCCGGTCACCCTTGAAGAGGAGGAGGAGGTCCAGGTAGGACGTGGACTCGATGATCTCCATGTCCTCGGAGATCGCATCGAGCACGGCGGCGGCTTCGTCGTCCCGGCCCAGACGCCGGAGCGTCATGTAGAGCCAGTACGACGTCGCGACCACCGAGTCGGGATGTACCGAGACGGCCAGGCATCGCCGCTGCGCCTCGAGTGCGGCCTCGAGGTGGCCCTGCACGTAGTGGGCGAGGGCGAGGTGGTACCAGATGTTGAACTGGAGCGTGCTCGTCGGGACGTTCATCGCGTTGGGCAGGCCGTCCGGCTCGACTTCGTCCGGCTGTCCCTCGGTGAGGGCCGCCGCGCGCTCGAAGTCGGCGATCGCGCTGGCGGGATCGCGGACGGTCAGGTACCGGTGCCCCCGGTGCCGATAGATGCGTGCATCGCCCGGATGCAGGGACGCCGCATGCGTGTACGTCTCGATCGCCTCCCGGTAGTGCCCCAGATACGCCGTGCGGCGGCCCATCCAGATGAGCGCGTCGACGTCTTGCGGCGCAGCCACCAGCGCGTCTTCGGCCTCGTCATAGCGAGCCTGATAGATCGCCCGGACCTCGTCCGAAAGCTGCGGTGCGTAAAGCGTGTCGCCCAGGAAGGAGATCGCCTCGGCACCCGGCGGGAGCGCAGGGACGGTGGGCGCGGCGGCTTCCTCGGTCGCCGGGGCGCGACCGGCTTCGCACGCGCCAAGCGAAACCGACAAGAGAACGAGAAAAGCGAGCTGACGCGGGGACGCGGCTGGACTCGGAACGGTGATTCCGGACATGGGTCGGGGGGGCGGAGAGGATTCAGGCGGACGCGGCGACCGTCGGACCCGCCGCGCCGCCGAATAGAAGGCCCGCGCCGTTGCGCGGCAACGCTAGCGCGTGACCTGCCCCGTCGAGCCAGACGTCGCGCCCGCCGCGGAATCCACCGACGGCCCGGGCGGCACGGCGTCCGGACCCCCGACCAACGCACGCAGGGCGCGCGCCGCCGCCTCGCAGCTCTCCGGTTCGCACGCGGCGCTCATCGTCACGAGCTCCGCGGCCGTCGAGCGTCGGAAGAACGCGATAATCTCCAGGAGTTTCGCCTTGCTGTCGAAGGGCGAGACGAAGCCGCCCACGCGGTACCAGTACCAGGCGATGCGGGGCTGTTCGTCGGCCCAGAAGATCGCCTCGCGCACGAGGCGCATCTCCGGCCCCACCGGCCCGTACATGCCCTCGCCGACCACGAGCGAGTCGGGCGCGATCCGGTTGTTCCACTGGATCAGCTCCGCGCCCTGCCGCTGGTCCACCCAGTAGTAGCGCGACAGTGCCACGTCGTGGTCGAGCACGCCGACCGTCCAGTCGGCACGGTCGTCGATGCCCTGGAAATCTGGCGTCCAGGAAGCCGGCGCCGCGCGTGGCGGGGCCCAGGCGGCGTGGATGTCGAAGACGTCCGTCCCCCGGTCCAGTTCCGACCCCCGGGGGATGGCCCCGATGACCGTGAAGAGGCCGGGGCCGATGAGCGCCGCGACGGTTGCGAGCGTGGCCAGACGCGGCGAGGGCACGCCGTCGGTCCAGTGCCCCTGCGCCACCGCCGGACGTGCTTCGTCCGGGCCGGGTTCCGCCCCGGGGTCCGACGGGTCCGCATGGCGGGCCGCGCGCGCATCCCGTCGTTCGATCCTTCGGGCGAGCTGGTAGGTGGGAAGCATGAGCAGCGTGAAGATCACCCACCCCTGCCAGAGATGGTCCTCGATGTAGGGCGACTGCATGGCCGTGGCCTCGCCGAGGAAGATCAGAACGGTCACGCGGATCCAGTTGCCGACGATCGACGCGAGACCGGCCACTGCGACGATCTTGAGCTGCGTGCGCCAGCGATCCGTGAAGAGGTGCGCGTAGAAAGCCCCCAGGGTGAGCCCACCCATGAGATAGTTGATGCCGGCGCACCCCTCCTCCACCAGGAACGTCCCGGTCGAGATCGCGATCGTGTCGTAGCCGATGACCGCCTCGATGCCGGCCAGCCGGGTCGCGGCGCCGCTCGCGATGACCGTCATGCGCTGCAGGATCGGCACGATCACGCCCCACATCGGGATCGCCAACGCCAGGGTGGCGCCGAGGGTGAGGATCTGGACGCGGGCGCCCCAGCCGAACACCGCGAACGCCCACGCCACGCCGATCACGACGAACGCGAGCTGATGCCCCGCGCGAACGCCCATGATCGCAGCCAGGAGCCACCCCACGGAGAGGAACGCGACGACGGGGATCAGGTCGCCCAGGCCCCGGGTCGCGCTCGTCAGGAAGCGGTCCCGCTTCGTCCACCCGAACCAAACCACGAGACCGGCCAGGAAGAAGCCGTGCTCCTGGTACGAGGCGCTCCACGTGCTCGGAAAGGTGATCAGCGTAGGCCAGAAGCCCGCGAGCCCCACGCCCACGAGGATCCCGAGCCGGCGACGCACAGCGAGCGGGACGGCGGAAGCGTGGGCGGGAGTCGTCATGTTCACAAAGCTACGGCGGCGGCACGGCCCGCCCAACGTTGACGTGCGTTCTGGATCGACACGGCGTCGTCTGTTAGCGTGCGGCGTGCCAGCGCGCTTTCGACTCGCCTTCCGGGCCCTCCGACACCGTGATCTCCGCCTGTTCTACTCGGGACAGGCGGTGTCGCTCGTCGGTACCTGGATGCAGCAGGTCGCCATGAGCTGGCTCGTCTACCGGCTCACCGGCTCGGCTCTGCTGCTCGGCGTCATCAGCTTCGCGAGCCAGTTCCCGTCGTTTCTCATGGCGCCGTTCGCCGGGGCGCTCGCCGACCGCTGGAGCCGCTACCGCATGGTGGTGGCCACGCAGATCCTCTCGATGGTCCAGGCGACGGTGCTGGCCACGCTCGTCATGACCGATGTCGTGGCCGTGTGGCATCTCGTGGTGCTCGCCGTGATGATGGGGCTCATCAACGGCGTCGACGTGCCCGCGCGACAGGCGCTCATGATCAGGCTGATCGGCAGTTCGGACGACCTGCCGAACGCCATCGCGCTCAACTCGTCGATGTTCAACGCCGCCCGACTCGTCGGCCCGGCGCTTGGCGGCCTGCTCATCGGCATCGTCGGAGAGGGACCCGTCTTCGTCATCAACGCGCTCTCCTACGCCGGCGTGCTGTGGGCCCTCGCCATGCTGCGACTCCCGCGGGAGCCCGGCAGGCCGGCCGGTGCCGTGCTCCAGACGATCGCCGAGGGCTTCCGGTACGCACTCGGGTCGCCGCCAATACGCGATCTCCTCGTCCTGCTCTCGCTCGTCTCGCTCATCGGCATTCCTTACGTCGTGCTCTTCCCCGTCTTCGCCGCGGACGTGCTGGGCGGTGACGCTCGGACGCTCGGGCTGCTGACGTCGAGCGCCGGCGCCGGCTCGCTCATCGGCGCCCTGGCCCTCGCGTCGCGGAGCACCGTCCGCGGGCTCGGCAGGATCATCGCCTGGGGCACGGGGCTGTTCGGCTTGTCCCTCGTCACGTTCGCGTTCTCACGCCACCTGCTGCTGTCGTGCGCCCTGCTCGTGCTCAGCGGATGCTCCATGATCGTCGTGAGCGCATCGATCAATACCGTGCTGCAGACCATTGTGAAGGAGGAGATGCGCGGACGCATCATGGCCCTCTACACCATGGCCTTCGTGGGAACCACCCCCATCGGCGGCCTGGTGGGCGGCGCCATCGCCAACCGGGTGGGGGCTCCCGCCGCCGTCGTGATGGGCGGGCTCGGGTGCATGGGCGTCTCGGCGTGGGCCGTCTGGCGCTTCCCGGCGCTTCGAGACCTGATCCGGCCCATCTACGCCGAGCTCGGCATCATCCCGGAGGTTGCCACGGGGCTGCAAAGCGTGAGCGAGATGCGGCCGCGGGCGTAGCTACGGTTCTCACCGCTGCAGGCGAACGATTGCCTCCTTGGCGCGGCTGACCTGAGGCTGCATGCGCGAATCGGCGAACTCCCACGTTGCCACGACTGCAAGGTTGGCCGCGATCGCATCGTCTGAGCGCCCCACGAGCTCGTATAGACGGGCCAGGTTTTTATGAGCCAATGCACGTTCGTACCCCCCGACAATCATGCTCGGGCGATCCCGCACCAGCTCCCATACCTCAACGGCATCGGAGTAGCGCTCGAGCTTCTCGAGCAACCAGCCCCGGTACAGTTCGAAGCAGCGGGGGCACTCTAGGTCTTCTTCCGCCTGCTCGATCTCCCGCAAAGCTGCCTCGGCCTCACCCTCTGAGGCGCGAATCATCGCCTGAGCGACGTTACGATTCGCCACGTTCGTCACATCGACGGCAAGCGCCTCGGCGTCCCAATCCATCAACCATTGTCGAGCCAGGTCGCCCTCTCCGGCCATTGCCTGGAGACCGATGAAAGCGCCCCAGAGGCGCAGTTCGGCATCGACGGCCTGAAACGGACCCGAGTACGCGTCTACCAGAGCCGCGGACGCCCCTTCGGCATCATCCAAGAGCCAGAACCACAGGTCTGCGGCACCCACGGAAATGCCCCGAATGCCCGCATTGACCCCATTCCACTGCGGCATGAGGATTTCGGACCACTCGAACGCGCGATCGAGACTCCCCCGTTGCACGGCCAGTGACATGCCGAACAACGGTGCGAGCGTTTGCCTCCAATGAGGATTGTCCGAGCTCGTTTGAAGAGCCCGAATTCGGCCCTCAACCCCCTCCACCTCTCCAGCAGCCAACGTTTCAACAAGATCCGTGAGTTGCTGCATGATGTGATATGGGTACGCGGCCCGATAAGCCTCAACAGCCGCCAGCGCGCCCACGCTGTCTCCGTTCCCCAGGAGGACCATGCTGTAATTCGCGAACGCGACCGCGGTGTGGCTTTCGGGTTTCGCCACAGCCGCCGCAAACCGATCCTGCGCCTCCGAGTCCCGCGACAGGCGCCGAAGCGCCAGCCCGGAGTTGTTGAGAGCCGCTGGATCGTCCGGATAAAGGCGCAGGAGCGCATCGTAGGCCCTCAGCGCGGCCGCCTGGTCGTGTTCGACCTCGTTGTAGAAGTTCGCCTCCGTGAGGTATCGCTCCCGATCCGTGAGACGGTGACGAAACTCGAAGGCCCGCGTAGCCGCGTCTTGGGCTAATTCAACAGGCCCACCCCGATTGGAAATCAGGACCGAAAGCTTCCGGTAGGCCATCGCGAAGCCTTCATCGAGACCCACTGCCTCCTGCAGCAGCCGCTCAGCGAGGGGGTAGTCTCCCTCCTCCTCCGCAGCCTCCGCCTGAGAAAGCTTTCTGAGCGCCTCGAAGGAAGGTGTCGTAACCTCCTCGAGAGGGGCTCCCAGCCGAATGTCCTTCAGCGATTCGCCCAACCTCTCACGCAGACGCTGGGACAGTCGATCGATAGCAGGGAGCAGGCCGTCTTCATCGGAGGCCTCTTCTCGGAAACTCCCCAACACCTCACCGGAGTCCGCTCGAACGATCCGAGCTACCACGAGAAACCGCGAACCAACCGGCGTGATCTCTCCCTCGATGTACGCCTTGACGTTCGCTCGTAGCGACACTTCCCGTGCCATATCGCTGGTTACGGGCTGCCGCTCATCCTTCTCCATGAGGCGCAGAGCATTGGCCGTGGCCTCCTCCCCCACGATGGTAACCACCGGGGAGGTTCCCAAATCGACTGCCAGGGCCTCGGAGACGATTACGCCGAGGTCACCGCGGCTGGTGCGATCGTCGAACTGTGCCAGAAGAATCGGGTCCCTCGCCTCGAGTACTCCCTGCGCGACCAGGGACCCCGTCGGCCCAATACCCAAGCTCCACATGGCCAGATAGATCGTCCCGCTGGCAGCAAGCAGCACCCCGGCACCAACGCCCCCCAGCAGGGCGTTGCGCCATGTAAAGAGCGCCAGCAGGCCGCGGTTCGTTGGGCTCGGCGCGGTCTGGGCTGACAGGGGGACCGGACCCGGAAGCGATGGGTCGTCAGTCTGCTGGAGATTGCGCTGCAGTCCGCCTTGAATCACGGCCGTTGCGATGATGACCGGAAACCCGAGCATCAGCAGCACGATGGCCATCGACGGCGTCCAGTCTGGAAGGCCCGCCAATCCCGTCACCACGTCAACGACGTTCAGGACAGCCCACGAGGTGGCAGCATACGCCCCTGTGACTTGCCACACGGAGCGGCGGTGTACCTCGCGCAGCCAGTTGTGAATGCTCATGGGCACGAACGACTCTCGAAGGGTCAGAAGCTGAACTGACGGGCCAGATCTGACGCCGTGGTGTGACTCGCCAGACCGCGCAGATCCCCGGCACGCAGCCACCTCTGCCGGCGTTCGCTCACAACCTTGTCGCGCGCCCAGCGCTAGGGCAAGTACTTCCAACGGTATCATCCTGCTTGGGCACCAGGGGTCGAATCCGGCGCTCCGGCGCCGAGGGTACCCGCTGGACCGACCTCTCACGGATGGCGGATCGGATCGAGAGGTTTTCGCAACCCCACAGGAATTGCTCAACCCCACGAAAAAGCCCCACAAGCCTGCTCGGCTTGTGGGGCCAGATGTCGCTCAGTGCCCTCGCCGCGACTCGAACGCGGGACCTACTGCTTAGGAGGCAGTCGCTCTATCCACCTGAGCTACGAGGGCGGAACGACTTACGGCGCCGGTGTTTTCTTGAATCACCAATGAGTCACCAGTTTCAAGAGAGACAACGCGAGTTCTCTACCGTAAACGTCGGACGGCGAAGTTAGCCACGTCACGGGCGTTCCTCCACCATCCGGGCGCCAATCGCCCGCACGGGTGCGTGCGGCTGCCCGCGAAACCGCGCGAGCGCTGGGACGCGACCGTCGCGACGAAGCCGCCGAGCTTCAACGGGAGGTCTTGGACGCGCTGGGTGCCCTGCACGGTCCGGTGCGACGCCTGGCGGCCCTGCGGGAAGGGTGCCGGCGTCCCCCGCTCACGGGACGCAGCTTGCAGAGTAAACGGACAGCGTCCGGCGATTGTCAAAGCCCCGGCTTTACCAGGCTCTCCTGGGATCGGCGGACCCGAATAAGCGCCCATCGGGTCGGCGGGCTCGGGGAAACGCCGGATGTCCTATGGACGCCTGCGGGCTGGTGGCCCGCGAACGTGGGGCGCCGGCACTCGGCCGGTGGGGACACCCCTCACCAAGGGGTCAGCCGCGCGCAGGCCCGCCCGTCGTGCTACTTCCTTCGCTTCGTTGCCGCGGGCGCCATGACGCCACGCATCTGGCACTCCTCGCGCACGTCAGGGTCGGCCGGCAACTCGTCGGGGAGCGACCAGCCCGCAGCCGCTCAGTTGGCGACGTAGCGGTGATAGAGGTCGCTGTCGGAAGGCACCGCGTCGCCCAGGCGGCGGCCTTATGGCGGGGTAGCGCGAAGAAACCTAAGCTTAAAGAGATTCGAATCTGACCGTTTCTCCAGGTCCGGAGGTCATTCTCCCATGAACACCCTGAAGATTCTGGGTACGCTCCTCGCGACCCTGGTACTGCTCGGTGCGGGTGGATTCGTTTGGGCCCGCGGCAAGTCCAACGAGATCCTCGACCGGCGCCTCGACGTCCACCGCGTCGACTTCCCCGTCCCGTTCCCCCTCGATCCGGCCGAGATAGAGCGGGCGGGCTTCACCCCCGCGCAGTCCGACTCAGCCGCGCTCGCTCGCGCGATGGAGCGTGGTCGTCACCTCGTCGACTCGCGCTTCGCCTGCACGGAGTGCCATGGCGAGGACTTCGGCGGCGGGGTCATGGTCGACGATCCGATGATCGGTACGCTGCTGGGGCCGAACATCACGTCGGGCGCAGGAGGGCGCGTGGTGAGCTACACCCCTTCGGACTGGGATCGCATCGTGAGACACGGCCTGCTTCCGGACGGACGGCCCGGGGCCATGCCCGCGCAGGACTTTCAGGGCATGTCCGACCAGGAGCTGTCCGACATCGTCGTGCTGATCCGCTCCGCACCGCCCGTGGACGCCGAGGTCGAGGCGCCGACCCTCGGCCCGCTGGGCACCGTTCTCATGGCGACGGGGCAGATCGTGCTCGCCTACGACGAGATCACCGACCACGAGCGCGGGCACGCGACCCTGCCTCCGGTCACGGAGGCCAGCGCGGAGTTCGGTGCGCACCTGGCCACGGTCTGCACCGGGTGCCACAAGGCGGACCTGTCCGGAGGCAAGGTGGGGGGCGGCGATCCGAGCTGGCCGGCGGCGGCGAATCTCACGCCCGTCGCCGGAGCGTTCGGTGACTGGACCTACCAGCAGTTCGTCACGGCGATGACGGAGGGCACGAGGCCGGACGGCCGCGCGCTGGTGGCGCCGATGGACGCGGTGGTCGGGTACACGAGCAACATGACCGAAACGGAACGCCAGGCGCTGTGGGCGTACCTCCGCTCGATTCCCGCCCAGGCGACGGAGGGGTGAGCACGGGCTGCCGCATCCGAAGGCGAATGGGCTGCTGACACGCCTCCGAAGCATCCGCCGGGCATTCGGTGAACGGGGCGCGGGGCCCGTGTGACGACCGGACGCGCGACGGGTCGTCAGCGCCGTCGGCGCACGAGGATCGCGAGCGGTGAAGCGTCAGCCGGATGTGCTGTTCGCGTCCGAGGTGCGAGCGTTTAGCCGTCGCTCGGAAGCGGCTCCTGCAGCACCGGGGGCGGCGCCTCCTCGGCGCGGCGGCCGGCGAGGTATCCGACGCAGTAAGCACGGAGAGTCGCTTCGAAGCGGGACATCGCCGACCCGGCGCGCAGCGCACCCTCACCGCGACGGCTCAGGCCCTCGGCGAGCTTCGTGACGGCATGGATGACCTCCATCACGTGCGGGTCCCCGCCCGCAACGACCTCGTCCGAATCCAGTCGCGACTCGAGGTCCATCCCGACCACCTGCCCCTCTTCACCGGGCTCGATGGCCTCCGGATCCCTGAACCCGGGCGCGAGCTCATTCCTGCGCTCGGGCATGGGCTCGTCGGGCGAGATGAACGCCGCGCCTACGGCGTCCACGCGGGCCGGCAGTGGCTCGTCCGGTGAGATGAGCGCCTGGTCCACGGAGACCTCCGCCGGGACGGGGGCGGAGCCGCTGCTTCGCACGTGGCGTCTGCGCGACCCCGGAGGGAACGCCGGAGGCGGAAGACGGCTTCCGTTCGAGTTCTCTCTCATGCGACGGTGTCTCCGGGATGAAGCTGCAGACGGTGCAAACCTCCTCGTCGCGGCCAATATACGGGCTCGCGACAACGTGAAACAAAGGTTTTGCGCCGGGACCCGATCGAACGGCCCCGGATCACCCTCGCGCTCAGAGGAGGAACTCGATCGCCAGGAAGCCCAGCACGAAGAGCAGGCTGAACACCATCACGAGTCTGTCGAAGTGCCGGTCGATGAAACGCTGGATGGGAGGACCGAACTTCCACACGAGACCGGCGATGAGGAAGAAGCGAAGGCCGCGACTGAGGATCGAGGCCAGCACGAAGACCCCGAGGCTGATGCCGAACACGCCCGAGGCCAGCGTGAAGACCTTGTAGGGGATCGGGGTCAGTCCGGCCAGGAAGACCGCCGCGAATCCATGGCGGTCGTAGAAGTCCCTCACGCTCTCGAACGCCTCGGGTGTCACGCCGGGGACGTACGCGAAGAACCAGTCGCGGGCGAGGTCCCATGCGAATGCGCCGATGGCATACCCGAGCAGGCCCCCGAGCACCGAGGCCACGGTGCAGACGGCGGCGAAGCGAAGCGACCTCTTCGACGCGCCCAGAGCCAACGCCAGGAGCAGCGGGTCCGGAGGGAGCGGAAAGAACGACGATTCGGCGAAGGAGAGCACGAAGAGGGCCGGCACGCCGTAGGGCGTATCGGCCCAGTGCAGGACCCAGTCGTAGAGTCGTCGGACGATGTTGTCCCGCGGCGGGTTCGACGCTCCGGCGGCCCCCTCCGGTCCCGCTGCCCCGTCGTCGTCCTCTGGACCGTTCGTCACTCCCCTGCCTCCTCCGTCCACGCGAAACGACCCAGCAGCGGCACGAAGGTGACCGCTCCTTCCACGGTCTCCTGGGTGACCGCGAAGCCGGTCTTCTGAACGAGCACGAGTTCCTGTACGTCCCGGGCGCCGACGGGGATGAGCATGCGGCCTCCGTCGGCAAGCTGATCGACGAGCGCCGGTGGCACCGACGGCGAGGCCGCCGACACCACGATCACGTCGAAGGGCGCGTACTTTTTCCAGCCGATCGTTCCGTCGCCCACCATGAGCGCCACGTTCTTCACGCCGAACGCGTCGAGCGCCCGGCGCGCCTTCGTGCTCAGTTCCCGCACCCGCTCCACCGAGTACACGCGGTCCGCCATGAGACTCAGCAGCGCCGTCAGGTACCCGCACCCCGTCCCGATCTCGAGCACCTTTTCGTCCGCTTTCGGGCGCAGAAGCTCGAGGTAGTGGGCCTGGAGCGACGGCTGGGACGCGGTCTGGCCGAAGCCGATGGGGATGGGCGCGTCCTCGTACGCACGGGGCCACATCCCCTCGGGGAGGAAGTGGTGCCGTGGCACGCGGTCGAAGAGCTGGAGAATCTCGAGGTCCTCGACCCCGCGCGCGCGGATCTCCTCGATCAGCTTCCGGCGGTACCCGACGAAGCGCCGGTCCTCTAGAGCGTCAGGTCCCACGAACGGATGTCCTCGAGGAGGCCGTAGTTGGTCAGATCCAGGTGCAGCGGCGTCACGGAGACGAAGCCGTCGGCGATGGCCTGGAAGTCGGAGTCGGGGACTCCGCGCCACTTCACGGACCCGCCACCGATCCAGAAGTACTCCTTGCCTGACGGGTCGCTGGCACGCGTGATAGAATCGGCGTAACGTCTTCTGCCGAGAGAGGTTACCCTGATTCCCCTGATGTCCGTTGGAGGAAGGGGCGGTAGATTCACGTTGAAGAGCGTGTCCTGCGGAAACGCGTCGCGCCGCAGCAGGGTGCGGAGCACCGCCGACACCAGCTCCTCGAATCCCTCGAGCTCCTCCGGGAAGGGCCCACAGTAGGAGAGCGCGATGGCCGGGATGCCCATGACCGTCGCCTCCATGGCGGCCGCCACGGTCCCGGAATACAGGACGTCCTCGCCCATGTTGGAGCCGTGGTTCACGCCCGACACGCACACTTCGGGGCGCTCGGGCAGGAGCTCGTTTACGGCGAGGATCACGCAGTCGGTCGGCGTCCCGTCCACCATCCAGGCCCCGTCGCGCGCGCGCCGGGCCCGCAGCGGATAGTGAAGCGTGAGCGAGCTGCTCGAGGCGCTCTGCTCCCGGTCGGGCGCGACCACGGTGACCGACCCGAGCGTGCTGGCGGCCCGCGCGAGCACGCCGATCCCCGCCGAAAGATACCCGTCGTCGTTGGTGCAGAGGATCCTCATTCGACCGCGCTCACCCGTCCGAACGGGGCGCGCCCGGTGTCAGGAGCTGGCGCAGCTCCTCGAGTTCCTGCTTGATCCCGCTGAGGAAGTCGGGCGCCACGACCTCGTGGCCCTCGCTCCTGAGCCCTCCCTCCCGGCGCATGTCGACGAGCTTCTGGTTCGCGCCTTCGATGGTGTATTTCTCGTCGTACAGCAGCTTCTTGACGAGCATTACGACCTCGACGTCGCGCGCTCGGTAGACGCGGTTGCCCGCCCGGTTCTTCGTCGGGTTGAGCACGTCGAACTGGGTCTCCCAGTACCGGAGCACGTGCGGCTTGAGGCCCGACAGGTCGCACACCTCCCCGATGGAGTAGTAGACCTTCTTCGCAATCGGCCGACTCGATTCCATCTCTCCTCCGCTCAGGACCACTCTTCGGGCTTCGGGTCGCGCTCCATCAGCGCCTGCAGCGCCTCCAGCGGGCTGCGCCCTTTCTCGACGATCGCGTAGACCTGCTCGGCGATCGGCATCTCCACGCCGTGCCTCCGCGCCAGCTCGTGCACGGCCGAGGCCGTCTTCACCCCCTCGGCCACCGCCGTCATATCCCCCAGGATCGCGTCGAGCGTCTCACCCTGCCCCAGACGGAAGCCGACCGTGCGGTTTCGGCTCGCCGACCCCGTGCACGTCAGAACCAGGTCGCCCATGCCGGCCAGCCCGTAGAACGTAGCCTGGCGTGCCCCGAGAGCGACGCCGAGTCTCGTGATCTCGGCCAGCCCCCGCGTGATGAGCGCGGCGGTCGTGTTGTGGGCGAATCCCAGGCCCGCGGTCATCCCCGCGGCCAGCGCGATAACGTTCTTGAGCGCGCCCCCGAGCTCGACGCCGATGACGTCGAGGTTGGTGTACACGCGGAACACCCGGGTCTGGAAGGCGGCCTGGACGGACTCGGCCACGGCCTGTTCCCGAGAGGCGACCACAACCGCGGTCGGCGCTCCGGCTGCGACTTCGTGGGCGAAGCTCGGTCCGGAGAGCACGCTGAAGCGCTCCATGACCGACGGCGAAAGGACCGTGGCCAGCACCTCGTCCATTCGCAGCAGAGTGCCCAGCTCGACGCCCTTCGACGCGCTCACGATCGTCGCGTCGGCGCGAAGATGGGGCGCGGCCTCGCTCATGACGTTTCGGACGACCTGGGACGGACTCACCGAGACGACGAGCTCCGCCCCACCCACGGCGCGGCCGAGATCCGCGTCCGCCCGGAGTCCGGCGGGCAGAGTGATCCCCTTCAGATAGGGGTTGGTCGAACGCTCGTTGATCGACTGCGCAACTTCGGGTTCGTACGACCAGATACGCACCTCGTGACCCACGTCGCAGAGCACCTTGGCGAGCGCGGTTCCCCAGGCGCCGGCCCCGACGACGGTGGCCCGGAGCGGCGCGCTCACGGGGTACCCTCCGGCTCGGCGTCGGCGGAGCCGGGCGCGTCGGCCCCGCCCCTCGGGAAGCCCCGCTGGAAGCGGTTCTCCTCTCCCCGTGCCAGGCGAACGATGTTCGAGCGGTGCTTCCAGATCACGAACGCGGCCAGCGCCACCGAAAACCAGACGAGCGTGGAGCCGCCGCGGTGCGGCGTGAAGGCGATCAGGGCCGGGAGCACGGCGGCGGCCGCCATGGAAGCGAGCGACACGTACCCCGTGCCGAGCGTGAGCCCGAGCCAGACCACGAAGCCGCCCAGCACCGAAAACGGGGCGAGTGCCAGGAACACCCCGCAGCTGGTCGCCATCCCTTTGCCGCCCTTGAATCCGACCCAGAAGCTGAACATGTGCCCGAGGATCGCAGCGGTGCCGTAGGCCAGCGCCCACGGGAAGCCCGCACCATCGACGTCCAGGCCGGCCATCGGGGCGAGAACCGCCACGGGAACCCACCCCTTGGCGATGTCGACCAGCATCACGGGAAGCGCGGAGCGCCACCCCAGGACCCGCAGCGCGTTGGTCGCGCCGAGGTTACCTGACCCGTGCTCTCTCAGATCCAGACCGTGGACCGCCCGGCCCACCCAGTAGCTGGTCGGCGTGGCGCCCAGCAGGTACGAGAGCCCGAGGAAGGCGTAGGTCACGGGGGTCAGTCGTCATCCTTGCCGCCGCGCACGCGGAGGCGAATGGGGGTGCCCAGGAACGACCACGCGTCGCGAAAGCCGTTGTGCAGATAGCGAATGTAGTGTTCCGGGATCGCCTTCGGGAAGTTGGCGAAGACCGCGAAGGTGGGCGGCCGGACCGACACCTGCGTGGCGTACTTGATCTTCACCGGACGACCCCGGAAGTGGGGCGGCGGCGCTCGACGCACGAGCTCGGCGAGAACCTCGTTGACCTCGTGCGTTTCGATGCGCCTTGAGCGCTCGTCGTTGACCTGCAGGATGACGTCGAGGCAGTTGCGCACGCGCTGGCCGGTGAGCGCGGAGGTGAAGATGATCGGCACCCACTGCAGGAAGGGGATCCGCTCGCGGACCTTCCGCTCCCAGTTGGGGGCGGTCATCGTGTCCTTCTCGACGAGGTCCCACTTGTTGGCAATCAGCACGAGCCCCCGCCCCGCGTCCCACGCGGTCTGAGCGATCCGGATGTCCTGGGCGTGAAGCTCTTCCTCGCTGGCGTCGACCAGGATCACGCAGACGTCGGAGTTGTGCACGACCTTGTCGGTCCGGATCGCCGAGTAGTACTCGAGGCTGTCGGTGACCTTCGACTGCCGGCGCAGCCCCGCCGTGTCGACGAACACGAGGTTGCGCCCGTGATACTTGAACGGACTGTCGATGGGGTCGCGCGTGGTGCCGGCCACGTCCGAGACCACCACACGCTCCTCGCCGATGAGGCGGTTGACGAAGCTCGACTTGCCCACGTTCGGCTTGCCGACCACCGCGACGCGGACCACGCTCTCGTCCTCCTCGGCCTCGAGCCCCTCGGGGAGAGCCGCCACGACCCGATCCAGAAGGTCGCCCGACCCCTTGCCGGACAGCGCGCTCACGGGAACCGGCTCCCCGATTCCGAGGGACCAGAAGTCGTGATGGCTCTGATCGTGCGGCAGGTTGTCGACCTTGTTCACGACGACGATGACCGGCTTGTCGGCTTTGCGCAGCACCTCGGCCAGGCGCTCGTCGAGGGGGTGGAGCCCGACCTTGCCGTCCACGACGAACAGAATGACGTCGGCCTGTTCCACGGCGACCATCGCCTGCTCGCGGATGGGGACGTCCAGCCCTTCGGCGCCGCCCTCCACGATGCCGCCCGTGTCGACGATCAGGAAGCTTCGCCCTGCCCAGTCCGCGTGGGCGAAGTTGCGGTCGCGGGTCACGCCCGGCTGATCGTCGACGATGGCGAGGCGCTTGCCGATGACCCGGTTGAAGAACGTCGACTTGCCGACGTTCGGACGGCCGACCACGGCCACGACGGGAAGGCGTCCGCTCATCCGGTCCCCAGCGCTTCGGTGATTTCGTACCCTGTGCGGACTTCGGCGGGGGAGACCCGAGCCCGCAGCTCCGACAGCGGGAGCCCATCGATGAACAGCTGGTCGGCGTTCAGCGCCTCGGCCGGCAGGACGATCACGTCTCCCGGTCTCCCGCGCCCGAGCGCCGCTGCGATGTCCTCACCCGCCAGCAGGCCCGCGATGGTGACCGTCTCGCCGAAGTACGCGTTGCGTACGCCGAGCACTTCGACGGAGGCGCCCGTGGCGTTCTCGAGCCGCCCGGCGATGCCTCTCAGGAAGGGCTCCATGGAGCCGCCCGTCACCAGGCGCAGGCGGCGGCCGTCGAAGCGGGGCACGTCCTCCAGCCCGTCGGAGAACCCGTCGAGGAAACGGCGCACGGCGCCGACGCCGTTCTCGTAGAGCGCGCCGTCGTCGTAGTAGGCGGCGGCGGGCAGGGCGCGCCCGGCGATCAGGTACATCTCGTCGGCGGCATAGCACCACCCGAAGTCACGCTCCGCAAGCGCCCGTGTCCGGGCCGCGTCGACGGCGTCGACGACGGCCGACGCCTCCGCGGGACGAAGCAGCCGGACGGGGCGGCCGAGGTTGTAGCGCGTCAGACCGACGGGCACCACGGAAAGAGACCGGATGGCCGGCCCGAGTGCCCAAAGGTCCTCGATCGTGCGCGCGAGGTGCGCGCCGTCGTTCCACTCCGGACAGAGCACCACCTGCGTGTGTATCTCGAGACCCCCGTCGATGAGCTCGCGGAGCTGGTCCATGATCAGACCGGCACGCTCATTGACCAGAAGCCGGACCCGTACGTCGGGCTCCGTGGCGTGCACGCTGACGTACAGGGGCGAGATGCGCTGGTCCACCAGACGGCGCAGGCCCTTGGGCCCGAGGTTCGTGAGCGTGACGTAGCTCCCGTAGGTGAACGACAGCCGGAAGTCGTCGTCACGGAGCCAGAGCGTAGGGCGGGCGTCCTTCGGATTGCCGTCGATGAAACAGAAGACGCACTTGTTGGCGCATTCGCGGATCGTGTCCGGCGCGGGAACGATCCCGACCGGGTCTCCCGCCTCTCGCTCGATCTCGTAGACGATCGTCTCCCCGTCCGGCGTCTCGGTCTCGACCTCGAGCTCGGTGTCCGAGAGCATGAAGGTGAGGTCGATCCCGTCTCGCACGCGCTCGCCGTTGATGCGCACCACGCGAGAGCCGATCTCCAGATTCAGCTCTTCGGCGATGCTGCCGGCTTCGATTTCGGCGATGCGGACCACGGGCGACGGCGGGGGTTCGAGACGAGGTACGGGACTGGCGGAACGGAACCGATCGTGCGGCGATCCCGTAAAGCCTTGGAAAATAACCGCGTTCGAGAGCCCCGCCAATTTGGCCGACCCGCCCGGAGCCCGTTCGCCTTGACCGCGCACCGCGGCCGGACGCAGCTTCGGGATCCTTAGGCCGGCAGCTATGCGGACAGGTCGCGGGCGCCAGAGGGTGTTCTCGGCACCGCAGGCCCCAGTACGGGAGCAAGATGGCACGCATCACACGAGCAGGCCCCGCAGCGCTG
>Ga0222714_10002953_pt1 | contig 17646 bp, 8 predicted proteins | sample C33_3DmetaG_FD_165048 | JGI IMG/M metagenome (GOLD analysis project Ga0222714, IMG submission 165048) | Estuarine water microbial communities from San Francisco Bay, California, United States - C33_3D | ecosystem: Environmental > Aquatic > Marine > Unclassified | place: USA: California...
ATCGTCGTACACCTTTGATCTCGCCGCGCCAAAGAAATCTAACGGCTGCCCAGGAAACGCATCAACGAGCTTCTTCGTGGCTTCTATCGTCCAAAGCCCGTCATCTTTGAACATTGCGTGCACTATCTTACAAATCTCATCGCGCGAAGGATTCCAATACCACTTGTCCATGCGACCGTCTCGCAAGAGCGGCGCGTACAACGTCGACAAGTCATTGCCAGTGACTATGATTGGAACGCGCGCGGTGAGCAAATTTCTCCCATCATCCGCGCGATCTTCGCCGAGAGACACCATTTCTGGATGGTCGCACAAATTCATAAGCGTTCCGCACACCGTCTGATTATTTACCGTGTGTTGCGTGTTCTGAAACCATCCCAATCCGGCGTCAATATCGTTGACGATTAAACAGCTCATCACGCCGTGACGCTTGACAATTTCACCCGCACGCTTATAACGCGATCGAATCAATCGACCTGGTTCTCCCGCATTTTCATCTTCCAGCTCACCAGCAGACGTCACGATCGGCATGATTCCCATCGCCTTGCACGCGAGTTCTAAATTAAAAGTTTTCCCGCACCCTTTGCCGCCCCATACGCCGAGAATCAGCGGCACGTTTGGCGGCGTCACGATGTCGCCATGAACATTTCTCAGCCCCTTGAAGTGATTCAAATTCCCACCGAATATAAAGTTTTTAACCACGTGTTGACTAACCTTTTCCATGAATTCCTCCGGGACGTGATAGTCGCCCGTCAAGTTTGCAAACTGTCGAGCCTCTTGAAACCGAAAACGCAAGTCACCATTCGCGATGTCGCTGTCGGCGCCCAGTTGGAACTCCCCCGTGGCGTTGCGCGTGAACACGTCATCAATCATCCCTTGTCGCGCACCGACGTTGGTGTTCGTGTTCCCTGTGTCGTTTTTCCCGAGCTCGACGAGATAGTCGCGACCTTTAGCTCGTTGCGTCTTCTCGCGTGCGGTCCATGACGACGACGGCGACGACGACGACGACGACGGCGACGACGACGCACCGCTGTCGCTGCCTGATGCGCGCGTGCGATGGACGCGTCGGCACGATGCCCCGACCGACGCGAGAGCGGATGACGACGCTAACATCGCGCACTACGACCCACAAGCACGCGGTGACGTGTGAGGGGTGCTTTATCCACTTTATCGATGACTAGCCGACGCGGGACGACGCGAGCGCATTGGAGGGCACCGAGGCGTAGATGACGCGATGAACAATCACCTAGGAGCGATGAGGCTCATATAAAAACAACGTGTCTCCTATTGAGACGCTAATCGGTCGTTGGATTTCGACGTGTAACGATTTCCTTCGAGCGTGAACGTAGGCTTGGTGACGACGTATTCCGCGAGTTGCGACGCCTTCTCATCACCAAATTGTGCCGCGTATCCGCGATCAACGATGGTGGTGTAGCGCGTGGTGAGTTCGGTGACGCAGCGACGGAAGAGTTCAACCGCTCGCCAATCGGATGTGCCAAAGCACGCCACGCAGTCTGCGTGCGTAGATGCCAACGATTGGCGCCAGTTGCGGTGAAACGCACTCAATGCGTCAAGAGTAGCATCAAACGAGACATCGCCATCCAGCTTTTCGAGCTCGGGGAAACGCTCGCGCATGGTGTGCGTCACAAAAGCCGCTGATTCTTCCAGAAATTTCTCTTCGAAGAAGTGTAAAGTCGCGAGTTCTGTTGTTTGCTCGTCTTTAATGTCCGCAAGCGAGCTCAACGTCGTGCATACAAAATCAAATGTCTTAACCAAATACGCGCTTCGACGCTTCGGCGACTCTCGCAGAGATGCGCACAATTTATTCGAAACGCAATCAAACATAGCTCGCCGCATGCGGTCGAGCACCAAGTCAACCTGCGTTGCAATATTCACCTCTTCGTCGTCAACGACAGTTGACGATTCAAAGCTCGAGTGCGCGACAGTTGTGAGTGCCACGACAAAGTTTGCATATCGTCGAACTATAAAACTTGGCGCCTCTGGATTCGGCTCAAACGATTCTTTGATCTGTTCCAGTGACTTGACGTGCTCGTCACACGCGTGTTTGAACTTTGGCCAAAGCGTCATGTTCAAGTTGTCAAAGTACGCATCCAACGCAGGAACGCGGCGGCGACTCATGACTCTTCTATTCACCGCGTTTATTCGGATTGCGATTAAGAGCCCAATCGCATCTTTCGAGGCCGTGGCGACGCCCTGAGCGACGAAATCATTATACACCGTGAGCGGTCCGGCGAATACCTTTTCAAACATGTCTTTTTCGCCGCGCCAAAATTGCTCGCAAAACGCGTACTCAAAAGTCGCCGTGTCGATGAGCAAACGGTGCGCGCTTCGAAACAACTCTTCATACTCTCGCATTTCCTGTTGCACTCTATCTGATGGCTGGTGCACCACTAAAGGTGGCCCCGTTTCGGCGTCGCGCAAAGTCTGCGCTCGACTACGCAGCGAGAATAATTCGGCGTGTTCACCAGCGTCGTCGCCCGACGTTGCCACACCGCTCGCGCCGCCACCAAAAATTCCAGACAGCGCACTCACACCTGAAATTTCATTTGTACCACCCGGAGAGCGCTTCTTCGACCCGAGCGCTATGTAAGCCTTTGGCGGCGACGTAACGCGCTTGAGTGATTCCACATACGACGCGAGCGCTGTTTTCAACACCTTGCCCATCACATCTACGTACGTGGATTTTACTTCCCAATACACCTCTGGCCCTCTCGCGCGCAAGAACGCCACGAGCGGCTCATATTTTGCCAATGTGTTCTCTTGAATTAACTGAACGTTTGTTCTCGGCTGTTTCAACGCGTGAAATTGGCCATACAAAAACGCCCAAGACTTTTCACACGTCTTTACCCGCAATCGTTCGAGTTCAGGAGCGACGTCGCTCGCGGCGAGCACAGTCGTCGCGCCGCCTCGCGCGTTCGGACGACGGAGGCTATCGATGACATCAAGTTTTTGCGCCAACTCTGTCGCGCGTCGAGCGTAGTCTTCGTCTTCGACGGCGCCGTTCACCAACGTTTGAATCATCAACGGGTCCACAGTCAAGTTCTCAATCACCGATCCTAATGCGCGCTCCGCCGCGTGCCTATTCATCGCTTTCACTTTCAACGCTTCGCTTTGCGTTTGTAACCCACGAATCTCGCTCGAAATCTTCCCCAAATCATCCGCAAACGCCCCGAGCTCGAGCTCCATGGATTGCAAAATCTCTTCGCACGCGTCGACGTCCGTCTTCAACGCAATCAAATTCTCGCACTCTTTCGCGTGCTCATCGATCGATCGCGCTTCAACCAGTGATAATTTCTGCTCAACTTCCAACGCGCGTCGTTCAAGCTCGTCCACCGTACACGTCATGAGTTCTCGTATGACTTCGTGATTGGCAAACTTGAGAAACTCCATCGACGGGGACGCCGCCGCTGACGACGACGACGCATGCATCGCGCGAGATCGCTCGTGCACGCGCGATCCACCACTACCATCACCACCACTCATCGCGCGGGCAACGCACACGCACGAGGCGTCGTCGCGCTCTGACGTCTCGCTGAGCAACGACTTTCAGTGAGAAAACTCAACGCTGCGTGCGCGAGTGATTCGTCCTCTACTTTCCGACGCCGCACGGTTCACGAGCGCCGGTGGTGGTGCCGCCGCCGCGGGTCGTGACGCATGGCGACATCGTCGTCGAGCACGTCGCGCGCGACGTCGTCGTCGAACGCGTCTTCGACGTCGTCGAGTACGTCGACGCTCGCCAATGACCGATTGACGTTTGCGAGAGATGTGTACGAGCACAACACGCGAACGATGTTAGCGGTGATGAACGACGTGTGTAAAGGGCGAGATGCGACGTCGTTAGCGCTTGACCCGGTGATTGCGAATGGGCTCGTTCGCACGTGTGGGGTGGCGGGGTTGAAACGCGCGGGCGTGAAGACGTTTTACGCGCTCGAACCGGGTGGGGAGATTCCAGACACGGATGAGAGCGACGGAGTGGTATTTATGTGTCGCCCGCAACTGGATGTGATGAAAACGATTGCAGAACACGTGAAGGGTTTGAGAGATAGGCGTGAGCGCGCGTTGCGTGCGCGCGCGGCGGCGGTGTCAAAAGCTTCAAAAGCAGCATCAAGTTTGTTGACGCGCGTGACGAGTTCTCGCGGGCGCGGAGGAGACGAGGCGAACGACGAGGCGAGCGTAGAGGTGAAACCGTTGCCAAAGATGACGGTAGTATGCGTGCCTCGTGTGGAGGAAATGTGTAAGGATGCGCTGAGCGATTTACACGTGCTTGAATACGTTGAATTGGTGGCGTGCGACGTGAATTTAATTCCATTCGAGCCAGATTTGTTGACGCTCGAGTACCCAGAAGCGTATGCTGAAGTCGTCACGGAAGATTACGAAGCGAGTGTGTACTACGTTGCTTCGGCTTTGCATAAACTCCAGCGTGATATCACGGGATTGGCACACGTAGTGAAGGGGAAAGGAGACATCGCGCACAAGTGCGCGCAGTTGATGTTGGAAATGCGCAAGGGTGGGCAAATTGACGAACCAGAACACGTCGAGCCAGGCGTCGATGGGGACTCACTCGTGGACATGATTGTCTTGCTCGATCGCGATGTTGATATGGTGACTCCTTTATGCACGCAGTTGACGTACGAAGGGTTGATTGATGAAATTTTAGGTGTAGAAAAGGGCGCGGTGGCTATTCCACAACGCGCATTTGACGACGGCGACGTTAAAGCAGGAGACGATGCCGATCAACCTATTGACGTATACGTGCGGGCGCGCGCTCACAAGGCTGGGAAAATCGCAATGCGGCCGAAGCTTAATAATACCGACGCTCTTTTCCATGAAATTCGTGATATGAATTTCGGCAGGGCGTGTAACGTCATTCGCGACAAATCGACGGCAATCAAAGAGGACTACGCCGCGATAAAAGGCGGTAACGTTGAAGATCAGCACGTGAGTGAAATCGGTGGTTTTGTGAAGAAGATTAAAGCAAACATCGGTGGTGCGGGTTTAGACTTGCATGCCACGCTAGCAAAGTATCTCATTGATTGCACAAAGAAGATTTGGTTTCAAAATCGTCTCGAATGCGAACGGCTGTGTGTCGAAGGTCAGGAGCTAAACAAGGTTATGGACTTTATCGAAGTGATGATTTATCGCGGCGATGAAGCTGTACCGTGTTTGCGCATGATTTGCTTGGCGTGCATTTGTTTTGGTGGCCTGCCCACCAAGATGTATGAAAAGACATTTAGCGATTTATTCAACGCGTTTGGGATGCAAATTTGTCTCAAGCTTCTCGCCCTGGAGCATGCTGGGTTGTTTGTGGACAAGGAACAAGCCAAGGCTAGAGCGCGCGGCTTTGCAAGCGTTCGTAAGCCTCTCAAGCTCGTCGCCGACGACGTCGATGGATCAGAAGCGCCAAAGGATATCACGTTCGCGTATTCATCTTCTGGGTACGCGCCGTTGAGCTGTCGGCTCGTTGAAGGCGCCACGCGTGGGCCGTGGCGTTCTATAGCACCAAACAACACGGGCGAGGACGTACTCAAAGCGCTTCCAGGTCAGTTGTTTGAGTACACGCAAACATTTGATGATTACGGTTTCGCAGTGAACACCAAGGCGAGTTACAGGGAATTTGACAAGCGTCGCACCAAATCGGCGCCGCTCGACGGCAGAGACGAGCTATGGCCAAAGCCGACGGTTCTCGTATTCTTTATCGGCGGTGTAACGCACGCCGAAATCGCGTGTTTGCGCCATTTGGCTCAGACTAAACACTGCGGATGTAACTTTGTCATCGCTTCGACAAAAGTATTCAACGGCGACGCGTTGATTGACACGTGCGGAGAAGACGTCGAGCGTTTACAAAGGCGCGAGAGAGAAGTGTAGCAAAAGAATATGCATTTTAATCAATCCACACGCACGCACGCACGCACACCGCTGCATTCGTTTTTGAGAACCAAATCTAGCTAATTACAAATACACTCGCGCTTGTTACCAAGGCGCTACGCTAAGGAATGTCTTCTAAGGCTCACTCGCCAACGCTCGACGACGCCGACGCCGCGAACCCTCTCACCTCGCTTCCCCCTCGCCGGCGCGGCAGCGCGGGTAACACCCCAGCCTGACCGAGTAAACGCGCCACCGTATCCGACGGTTGTGCGCCGACGCTGAGCCAATATTTAATGCGTTCTATGTTCAAACCGACGTGTTTATGTCCATCCACGTGCGCCACGGGATCGTAGTGCCCGACGATTTCAACGTGTTTCCCATCGCGCGGCGCGCGGCTATCGGCGACGTAGACGCGGTAGTGAGGGGCGTTTTTACGACCGAATCGCGCGAGGCGTATGCGAACGGGCATCGCGCGGACGTCGCGTGTCGTGCGCGTGGACGAGTGACGAAAGCGCGATGGGGTTTGAGCTTGTTCACGCGGGGAGACGTCGGGACGCGAGCGACGGATGACGTGGGTATTATGTGTCGATGTGACGTGTACCAATACTAATGATGACATTAAATACACGCACGCAATAATGGGTGAACACGCCTCTAGGCGCAGTGCGCGCTCGTTTCATGCGTGTTTTGATTTGCGTGGCGAGACGCGCCAAACGCACGCTTCGCAATACAGCACGGCGACCAAGCCTCCGTACACGAGAGAATCCGCAAAAATGGGTTTTTGAATCTCAGGGACGTGAGAATATCCGTGACCGTATGCGAGCGTAAAGAACATGTGGTGGAAGAAAATGAATACGCGCTGAAGTGCCACGGCGAGTCCGGCGGCGACGTGCCGCCACGTCCATACGCGATGTCGCATGAAATCTCGCGACACGGCGACGGCGGTGAATGCGCGCACGAGTGTGTACGCGAACCACACGGCGCCGGCGTGCTCAAAGTGCACAAATGACATGCCAACCTTGGCATAGTCGAACACGAATGAAATCGACGCGTCGCCTGGTAAAGTCGGGAAGTCTGTCATGTGAAAATGCAAGCCGCGCTTGTGAATCAAATAGTACCCATACGTCATGCACGCGCCCACGGCGAAAAACACGCGCCCCGTGATGCGGTGGAGCTTCATGTACTGTTTCCGCGCATTTGGATGCAGCTGAAAAGGAATGAGCGCACACCACACGCTCGCCGGCAAGACGTGCGTCGCGCACACGGCGAAATGTTTGCGATACTTGAGCACCAAATTACTCGGGACAAACTTGTTGGAGCCCGAGGAAAACATCTCGTCTCGCAACGCCGATCGTAAGAGCGTACACGAACCAGGCGCGAACCAAATCCAAATAATCATTTGCACGCACAACGCGCTGACGCCAATGTACCCCACGCGTAGCACCGCGTCGTGAGTCGCCGCCGTGGTCATCGTCCAAACGCTTGGACGACACACGCCGAACACAAAAACCCAACCGGTCCAGCCAAGAACGTGAGAGGAAACGTCAAACACACCGTACACCACACCGGCACCCCTCTCTCGCGCTCTTCACGCGCCAATCGCGCACCGATTAATAAATCAAACGCCAAATAGTGCACCCACCCAGCCAACGCCGCGACGTCACTCGTGAACAACGCCTTCACGCCCGCCAACGTTGAAAACGACGCCGACTCTGGCGCGCCCTCAACGCACGCGCACGCGACGAGTAAAAATAAATACCCAACCGATAACGCGCTGGCGATCACTCGCACCGCGCGCTGCGCGCCACCGCCGCTAGTCTCAGTCGGCAAACACTGCGTCACAACCAATGCGCTCCAACCGATAACGGCTGCGCTATTCGCCGCGGTAAACGCCCGTTCGAGCGCGCCAGAGTCGCTCGTGAACGCTCGAACGACGCGAAAGACGCGAAACGAACTCGCGTGCGATTGTCCCGCGTTCGTCGTCGTCGCCCACCACTTCGACGACGTCGGGGCCATCACCGAGCGTGAGTGTGTGACGTCCTGCGTCAACTGTCATGCGCGGCTGATAGTCATGCGCGACGACGACGACGACGACGACGACGGTGACGACGACGGCGACGAACGCGGCATCGTTCGCGAGCGTCGTCACGCGAGCGATGACGACCGCGCGTACGAGGACTATTCGTGCAAGTCGCCGTACGAACGGTTGGTGTACGACGTGGAAGATGTCTTGGGACGGTGGCTTGACGCGGCAGCTACGAATGATGACGACGACGACGAGGAGTGGGTGCACGCTTTTACGCACGGATTACATTGGCGACGTGAGCCGTACGTGTGTGCGCTGACGAGGACGCGCGAGGAGGAGGAGGAGGGCGACGCGGAGGCGACGTTGCGCGAGTGGTTGAAGACGTCGTCGTCGAGCGCGAGTACGAGCGTGGCGTACGCTACGAGTAAGAGTTCCGGTGATGTGTACGACTTTTATACATTATTTGGCGTATCGTGCGTGTTGATGGTTCGACCGGCGAGCGCGACGGGGCGGTTCTTTGATCAAGACGAGTCGTTGACGGTGCGTTCGGCGTTTACGCTCGCGATGTCGACGTTGGGCGTGGGTGGACACATGGCGGTGATCACCCCGCGTGGAGAGTATGATAGAGAATTTTCTGGAGATGTAAGTGATGACGTTAACGGCGATGCGGTGTTAGAGACGGATGTGACGCGGTTCACGCGGTTTAGTACGGCTGAAGAAATCGCCGAGCGCACGTACGTCGGATGCGTCAATCGATATTTAAAACAAGTCCGAACCGCCAGAGAAAGTGCGGATGCGAGTGGCGACGAAGCACAAGATATAGTCAATTCTTTGGTATCGGCGCGAATCACGTTGTCGTTGAATTCATCGACATCGAGCGGGCGCGACAAATTTGACAACGCCGACGCCGACGCTTCAGAGGATGATAGCGACATTGAAGACATGCGCGTGCGTCTCGGCGATCAAAAGCGGAAGAACGTGCATGAAGATTTAGATAGTTCAGATTTTGGTTTGTTTCTTGATGAATGGGACGACGACGCGCCCTGGTCGCCGTGGGTAAACATGGAAGACCCATGGCGGTCTTTAGCGTTGGATGCCATTTGGCCGAGCGAGCGTTTGGAAACCATGTACGCGTTTTCAGAACTCAACATCGACGACGCCCCGAAATGGTTTCTACGAGGTGATCTCACGCAAGCCGCGCGTGATAGAGGCGAGGACGACGACGAGTTACTCTCCCGTGATACATCAACATTGAGCGAGATGCTATACGAACTCGTTCAAAGCGCTGTGTTCGTCGCCACCGCGGCTGGTTTGGACACTGCCACTTTGGCTGGCGTGGATTATTGGCATCGTAACGACATGGATGCGCCGTCGCTACCAAGCGAACACGTCCTTCGCGGTGCCATGCGAGGTATTTTCGATGTGTCAACTCAAACTCACTCCGCTGAGGCGAAGAAAGGACAACCACGCGAGCCGAGCAAGTCGGCGCCACGCGATACGCTGTTGACGCGGCTCGCCTTGCACGCGTGCTTGTTAAAGAATGCGCGCGCCGTGGCGCATTTATGGAATGCTTTCACTCATGAATTGCGATATACGTACTGGGAACGCGGACGCGAGATCCCGGCGATGGTTTTTGACCCAACATTTGGCATTGACCACGGCGCGTGCGTTTTAAATCAAAAACTGCAAATGCTCAACCAGTGTATACTTCGACGAAACGCAAGGAGCTCGAGTGATTTACAACAAAGCGCGGTGTACGTCGAAAAGCATCAATCTCAAATCAATGCCGAATGGGACAGTGCTGGTGGTGGTTGGAGCGGCGACGAACTCGACGAGCTTGCGACGCTCGACGCTCGCGAGAACGCCGCGGGTTGGGGCGTCGATGCTGATTTAGACTTGAGCGCGTTGTTGAACGACGAAAGCAGCATCCTTCCAACGATGACTAGTAAGGGCATGGGGCGGAGATCCACCAGCGAAGGTAGCACTGGGAAGCTGGATGACGACGATGAGTACGCGAGCGCGGATGAAGAACTGACCGACGCGGACGCTCGCGTCGACGACGGCGCTACAGTTTCACCGTCAAACGACGCGGATGACATGGACGACGATGACACAGACGACGAAGCAAACGACGAAGGAATCGAACCCGAGGGTGTTCGTGAGATATTGACACTTCGTCTATCGAAACCGCCACACGCGTTCATGCGCGCTCCGTTCACTCAAGACGCGCCAATGTACACTGAGGACGCGCTCGCCGAACGCGAAGCGTCCATGCGCGCCTTGGGGGATGACGACGAAGGACGCGCCGCTCGTCAGCGTATGCAGAGCATCGAGTTGTGTTCTGACATGTCTGCATTCAAGGCTTCCAATCCAGGGGCGAAATTCCAAGACTTTGTGCGCTGGCATTCGCCCAAAGATTGGACGCCAGACGCGGCGACGGTTTCAACAGACGAATTCGCGCCTCGCGGGCGGTTATCCGCGCGCATGCGTCACAAGGGAAATACGTGGATAGAACTCTGGCGCAACGCTCCGAGGTGTGCGGCAAGTAAGCAAGCGTTGATTTTTGACCCCGTGGTCGAGGGTGAGCGAGCGCTGCATCATCTCGAGACTGTCGCGGCGTCGGCGCTTTTTGCGCAACTGACGCGATGCGCTTGCGCCGCCATCCTTGGCATTTACGCGTCTACAGATGCGTATACGACGCGCGCGAACGCCACCACGGTCGATGCTGTGAAAATTGCCACGGACACGTGCTCGGCGCTATTCACTCGCGGCGAAGACCACGACGCACTCACGGTAGAAGATTACGAGCGCGCCGTCTTCGCGGTGCAACTCGCCGAACGCGCCACCGCGCGCGCCGAAAGCTTGCACAAAAAAGTCCCCGACGCGCCACCCGCATTGCTCGACGCATTGCTCATCGCCGCCTCACAATGGGACACCGAGCGTGAAATCAACACCACGCGAGCCGCACACCGCGTATTGACGTCAGAATGTCACTCTGAAGACGCCAGATCCGCGCTTCGCGCGTCTCGCCCGCCCCGCGCCGCCCGCTCCGCCGAATACCTCATTCGCGCCCCACTTCACGGCTCCATGCCCCATCATCGCCTGCACGTGCTCGTCACCGACGCACACACGCGCGTGTCGCGCAGAACATCAGCCATGTGAGCTACATTGTAATACAACCACCACGACGCGTGACATTTGGCGACGCGCGCGCGCGATGCGACGCGCGGGTTAGGTTTTAGAAGCAAGGAGGGTATAGTAGGGCAGTTGCCCCGACACTTTTCCGCTGGCCTGTCGTGGATCGCGATCGCCCGCACACGACGACGCACGCGACACACGCGTGTGGAACGATACGACAGTTGTTCGATTATTGATTGATCAATCAACCTCGACGCGTTTTTACCAACGAATCGCACGCGCCGTCGTGTAAACTTTGGTCGACGACGAGGCGTGGAATTGTGATTGCCTTGGATTGTGACTGCGCGATAGCCTTGGATTGACTTGCCGAGGACGATGATGACGATGATGTCGACGAATATGACGACGACGACGAATATGACGACGACGCGTGTGTGCCGACGACCGAGTTCGAGGACGATGACGCGAGTACGCGCGGCATCCAACGTGAACATCGCGGACAACGTGACGCAGCTCGTGGGGTGCACGCCGATGGTGTACTTGAACAAGGTGAGCGAAGGATGCGGGGCGGAGATTGCGGCGAAGCTTGAAATTATGGAACCGTGCAGCTCGGTGAAGGATCGCATCGGGTGGAGCATGATTGCGGCGGCGGAAGAGGAAGGGAAGATTACCCCGGGGAAGACGATGCTCGTCGAGCCGACGTCGGGAAACACGGGTATCGGGTTGGCGTTTATTGCCGCCGCGAAAGGGTACAAGTTGACGCTTACTATGCCTGCATCGATGTCTCTTGAACGCCGTATTTTGTTAAAGGCGTTCGGGGCAAACTTGGTGCTCACTGATCCGGCTAAAGGTATGAAGGGCGCGGTGCAAAAGGCTGAAGAAATCGCCGCCAAGTCAGCCGACTCGTACGTGTTGCAACAATTTGAAAACCCAGCCAACCCGAAGGTGCACTTTGAAACCACGGGTCCGGAGATCTGGGAAGACACCGCTGGGCAAATCGACATTTTCGTCGCCGGCGTCGGTACTGGCGGGACTATTACCGGCACTGGCCGATACTTGAAGAGCAAGAACCCGAACGTGAAGATTGTCGCCGTGGAACCGACTGAGTCGCCGGTGCTCTCGGGCGGTGGTCCGGGTCCGCACAAGATTCAAGGCATTGGTGCGGGTTTCATTCCGGGTATTTTAGATGTTGACATCATTGATGAGATCATCCAAATCACGAGCGATGACGCCATCAGCATGGCTAAGGAGCTCGCGTTGCAAGAAGGTTTGATGGTTGGTATTTCGTCTGGCGCCGCCGCGGCTGCCGCCATCCAGCTCGCCAAGCGCCCTGAAAACGCCGGCAAGCTCATCGGCACCGTGTTCCCATCTTTCGGAGAGCGCTACTTGTCCACCGCGTTGTACAGTACGATCCGTGAAGAAGCAGAAAACATGGTGGCTGAACCGTGAACATCGTGACCCCGCCTTGCGATGATGCACGTAATACACAAATCAACAGCTTTTTAAAAGAAAGAACACTTTTATATTTAAAACACCGCTAATGATCGTACACTTAACACACATCCCGCGCGAGCGCCACCGCGAGCGATGCGCGCTCGGCGACCCACCACCGTCCTCGCCGCGGACACAAACGTTGACGATTGAGACGTCAGTACGCGTACCGAACGCGGCGTTTCGCGTCTCGCGACGACTCTTCTCGATCTCGAACTGCGCCAGCATGCGCTCGCACTAGTACTCGCAGGCTGAGTTCTAGTTTTGGTTTCGCCTCGTGAAGGCGCTAAAGCTTTGACACTGAGCGCGCCAAGGAGCGCCACGCCGGTGGCGCTCGCCGCGAGCGCGCCCGAAAACACCGTGCGGTCGATGGTCGCAATGTGCGGCGCTACGACGGCAAATGCGCAAATGAGCGCAATTGACATCGCTTGTGAACCCATGACAATAGATGCCGCCAATGCACCGTCGTTCTCGTGATCGGCGGAGTACTGCATCACGATCGATGGAACGGGCATGACGCAGAGCGCGGCGATGACGCCTCGCGCCAGCGTGAAACTCTGGGGAATACTAATCGTAGCTAAAGCTGCACACATCAAACCTAATGCGTACTTGACGCTAATGAACTTTGTCACTGCTTGCAGTTGCATACGATCCATTGACGGCTTGAACAACACCCCAAGCGTGAGCAATACGAGCGGATTGTTTGCATTGGCGAGCGGCACGACGAGCTGCGCGGCAGTATTTGGTAGCGCAATGCCCATAAAGTTCATCAAGCTCGCAAGTGACACGGCTATTACCGGAGGAAACGTCGCAACTTTCAGCAGCAACGCTTTGGCGGTCAAGTTACTCGCCTCAGCGGCTTTTCTTGCCGTCGCTTGCGCGGCGTTTGTCGCCGCGATTGTTCCTTCGCAGTCCTTCACCGTTGTCGCTTCAACAAATTCATTGTTTTCCCACAACCCAGCTTTCACCGCACCCGAGCGTAGCACACGAATACCCGTACCTTCGAATGCTCCACGCTTGAACTCCCCGGCGTACGACCCACCTTTGCCGAATGTATATACTCCTAAACCGTCCTTGACGTTGTTTTTCCATTGTCCCTCGTACGTCGATCCTGACGGATATCGATACACTCCATATCCGTGCTTCTTCTTATCGAGCCACTCACCGTCGTAAATACCACCATCATCATGCACCGCGCGCGAAGCATCGCCATTCTTCTGCTCGGCGGCGAAAATAGCCTTAGCCGCGCCGAAGACGACGACGGCGTTGGGCGCGTCCCACATCGCGCACAACGCCAAACCGCCAGCACCCCAGATTGCCTCTACAAATGGATAAGCAAACATTCCAAGGTTTACACCCGTAGCGCACCCTACGTTTAATCCGCGAACGCGCGCCGGGGACTTTCTATACACCGCGTACGCTCCAAACGACGTCGCGAGTCCGACGAGCAGCGACGTCGCTGGGACGATCGCGCTCATCACGTTTACCGCTCCCGACGTCGACGCCGCGGCGCGAGTCATGACGTATAACAATAATGCAGGAAGGGTCACGTGTGTGGCAAATCGAAACACCGTGCGTCCGTCGTCGATGGTGAGAACTTTCAGGTGTCGAAGCGCGAACCCGATGGCTATGAAGGAGGCGTTCAACGCGACGCGGTGCAAGATGAGCGCGCCGTCGGTGGACGACATGGTTCAATAGACAAACTCTCGTATGCTCAGGCGTTTGTGTTTTTAGCTCGATCTGTCGAACGCGAGAGACGCGACGAATTGTGAGGCAAGTGGTGTGCGCGCATGAAAAGTTGGTATTAGTTATCCAAAACGTCTTTCTATTCTACTGTACGTTTATAATGCGCGATGCATCGCCACCTCCGAAGTGATGACATCACCACCAGACAAACTATCGTCTTTGCCGAACCGTTTGCGTATCTTCGGCGCGAGAAGTCGAGCAAAATAAATTCCGAAAACTACACCAAAGCCGACGACCCAGCCAATCCACCACAAGTCGTCAAGCAAGACGACGGATACGGAGACTATTAATTGTACCACTTGCATAGGGGCGCCGAATTTGAGAAAGTTTGCAAACACATAACCACCTGGGCCGTATACCATCAAGTTCGTTTGGTATCCAAATGGCGACATGAAGCTTGCCGACGCCGCGAGCATGAGCAGAAAGCTCATCTGGACGTTGTCGATGCCTTGCTGGTCAGCCGAGCCGGCGGCGATGGGATACATCAGTGCCGCCGCGGCGTTATTACCGACGACGTTACACAAAACCACAGTGGCTATATAGACGGCGACCAAAATGCCTGGTTTACCCGTACCTGCAGCGTTGCCGATGCTCACGAGCGTAGACGCGATTGAGTTTGCCACACCGCTTTGTTCCATCGCGGCTGAAATCCCGAACGCGGCAGCAATGGTGACGATGACGTCCCATTTCACCGCCGCACGCGCAGCTTCTTGGGTCAAGCATCCCGTGGCGAGCATGACGCCAGAGGCCAGCAGCGCCGCGACGAATAAATCAAGCGCACCACCGACAAAGACGGCAATCATCACGACCGCTGTACCTACAGACGGTATGAGTTTGTCAAACTGCGGCGGCGCAGAATCCTCGATTTCGGACACCAACGCAAACGCAGGATCACGTTTGTGATCGAGTAAAAAGCTTGTTGACGTATCGAGCAATAAAACGTCTCCAGCTTCGAGAACAATGTCCCCGATGCGCGCTTGAATGCGCCCGCCACTTCTTTGGACGGCGATGATAACTGCGTCGTATCGCGTTCTAAAGTGTGTATCTCTCACGCACTTCCCAAGCAATGTACTCCCCTGTGACACAACAGCCTGCACCAGTCGCCGATCAGATTTTCGCACCTCGAGTTTGTCCACTTGCGTTTCTTGCGGAACCAAGCCAGGAATGCGGCGAAGGGTTTGCATCCCCGTCATGTCCCCCGCGAACCAAAGCACGTCTTCAGCGTGTAAAATTGTTTCTAAATCAGGCACTTTCATCTCACCAGTACCGCCTTCTTGTATAGCCGTCATAAATAAACCGGGAACATTCGACAAGTCCACGGCTCGAATAGTTTTACCATCCAGCGCACCGTTGCCTCGAACGCGCATGGGAATAGCGAATTCGGTGAAATTTTCATCAGAAGAAGTGTCAGCGAGCAGTACCTCCAAGTCATTCTCGCAAGTAAACTCTGGCTCCGCGTAAGCTGAAAGATTCTTTCCTGACGTGCTCTCGGCAAGGTTTTTAAAAGACGCGCTTGAGCGCATTCTGGGAACCGCTTGTCCCGAAGCGCCGCCGCCACTCGCCTTTTTCGCCTTGGCAGCCTCTCGTTCGCGCTTTTGTTCAAGCAGCGGCGAATTCGCAGCGGCGTGTAAGATAAGCAAATCATTTGCCTGGAAAATTATCTTTCCAAGCATGCCGCCGCCGACATTGACCTTCTCAGACGTGGTTGACGCGCGCTGCACCGCCATGATGGATGCCAAATACTTTTCCGCAAACCTACTTTCTGTGGACGACGTTCCAACGAGTGGTGATGTCGAGCGAATGCGCGCGCGAATCACCGCGTGTCGATCCTTCTTGTCTTGTGAAAGCAAAACTGCGTCGTCTTCGCTTTTCGCGAATGCATCCAGAGACGATGGCTCTGAGGTGCTTGAGCTTTTGAAAAGTCCATCAGTACTCGAGCGTTTCGTCCGCGATCGCGCGGCGTGCGGGGAATTTGTACCAGACTCTGGTGCTTCTTCGCCGATGTTATCCGAGTTAAATTGCCTCAATACCTTTTCGTACGAGCGCATATCTATAATCATACGCGAACGTTCGTTATCTTTACGGTGGACCCAACCTAATCCGGCGATAGAGCTGTCGTCTTGCGATTCTTGCTGCGACGCGGGCGTTGGCGTCGCCGCGCGCGGTGGATACGTTGCCATGCTATTCAAATCATCCCCAGCCCATTCCACGCTCGCAGACTGCGCAATCGCCGGTTTCTTTGTATTTATCGCTCCACTCGTACGCGTCGCCGGGGCATCCGACGACAAACCTTCGCGCAACATCTTCTCCTCCACGTCGTGCGTGAGCGGCACCAATCCGTGCTTTTCGCACACCTCACCGATGCGGTCAACCAATCCGGTGAAAATCAATATATCCCCCACTTCGAGCAAGAAATCTGGGCGTACAGCACGCATGAGCATGTCTCCGCGCTGCACGCTCACCAAATACAACCCATTCAACCCGCGCAAAATCGCCACCTTGGAATCGACCACCGGAGACCCGCGCGGGATGACGGCGCCGACGGTTAAATTATCCACATCCATGCTCGCCGCATCTTCGTTACCACGTCTCCGCCCCCCTGGTAATAATACGGGCGCCGCGACCAGCATGTACGCCATGCCGCTCAACAGCACGGGCACGCCAAACTTACTCAGCTCAAACAACCCCAACGCGCGTTCATCCGGGTACCGCTCTCGACGCATGCCATCGACGACCAAATTCGTCGACGTCCCGATCAACGTACACGTCCCACCTAGAATACTCGAAAACGATAACGGAATAAACAACTGCGCAGGGGAAATTTTACACTTTCTCGCCCACTTTTGCACGATTGGAATCATAATAGCCACCACGGGTGTGTTATTCAGAAACGCGCTCACGCACGCGATTGGAACCATCAACCTCAACTGCGCATCCGCCGCGCTTCTCGGATGCCCGAGCGCCTTACTCATGTAATAATCAAGCGCCCCAGTGTTCGATATCCCCGCCGCCACCACGAACAAGCACGCCACGGTGAGTAATCCTTTATTAGAAAAGCCTTTCAACCCAGACTCGACGTCCACGACGCCCGCCGCGAGCTCAAACGCCAGCGCGCCGAGCATCAATACATCCGGCCCGGCGACGTTCTTCAACAGCGCGATAAACATCACAATCACCACCGACACGCAATACGCGCCCTCCCACACCGGCGCACTCATGATGATCGCACCGAATCACACAATCACAATCACAATCACAATCAACCACCTCCAACGCAAGCAATCGCTCGCACGCACTCGCGAGCTCGCACACGCGCGGTCGCCGCGGTCGACCGTCACGCACACGCACACACACACGCACGA
>Ga0222714_10002955_pt1 | contig 17639 bp, 14 predicted proteins | sample C33_3DmetaG_FD_165048 | JGI IMG/M metagenome (GOLD analysis project Ga0222714, IMG submission 165048) | Estuarine water microbial communities from San Francisco Bay, California, United States - C33_3D | ecosystem: Environmental > Aquatic > Marine > Unclassified | place: USA: California...
TAATAACTGTGGATTAGATGGGCGAGCCTCATCCGTCACTGTTACTTTTCTGGATCCGCTTTTATAGTCTATCAGGGCAAAACCATTTTCGATTTTGTCTATACGGTCAATCTTAAAATCGAGTTTCAAAGTGGCATGTTCCCATTGGACCTTAAATTCCTGTGCAACGACTTCAAAACTTGAACGCAAGTTTTCCTGCTCTAACCACTTTCTTATAAGTTTAATTAAACGTAGTTTTTCCAGTGACGCATAGGTCGGATGCATGAAATATTTATGTTTTTTGCGTAAATATTCGATGCCTGTTTCACATGAATTGATAATAATGGTTTCAAGTTCACTCTCATTGAGAGTACTTATAGCCGATTGATTTTTTAAACTTGCCCAGAGTTGTTCAAGAACAAGGTGAAGCATGGTCCCAATATCTTTTGGAGGAATGCCATAAGTAAATTCAGATAGCTCAAGAGCCTTTAATCTATGAACTGCAAAAGCCTTGAAAGGACAGTCAGATTGATCAGAGATCAAGTTAATGCCGCCTTTTATTTTATCGACGCCTGTTACTTGAATATTGGGTTTTTCTTCAAGTAATTCGGTAGACTTGCTGGCAGTTGCATCTTCATATTTTTTTAGGCTTAAAGGGTGTAGTTGCAGTGAAGGGGTATTAAGAGGCTGCTGTTGAACTTCAGAATGTGTTTTGATTAATGAGATTATGGGGCTTGGGGTTAGTTCTCCATTAGCATTGGCACGTGGATAGCTAAGTATTACTTCATCAGAAGTATTGGTGACAAATTCTGACAAAATATTAAAAGCGGCTTCATGAATTAGCTTGGGTGAACTTTCTGGCAGATTGAGTTTTTTTTGTAATGCGATTGGGATAAAGGGATTTGTATATTTGCTTAAAGGCCAATGCAAATCAGTTAAGCCCATAAACCATAAGTGTGTATAGCGTAATCCGGCTGCGTCATTAGAGCTAGATATTTGTATGGGTGCTTCTTGACGGTTTTCGTTGTATTTAAAATTTTGAATCAGTTGTTTTAAGATGTCGAGGGCTTGATGGAATGTTAAAGAATGATATAAAAAATCAAGTTGCTTAAATTCCGCTAAAATCTGATGCCAGCAAAACAGCAGGAAATCATTTTCTTGTGTTAGTGTTTCTTTGTATTCTTCTTTATCTCTGCTGGAGTCCATGCCTAATATTTCAAATTGCTTTATAAAAAAATCCGCCCAAGCCCCAAGATTTTGCGAGTATGGTTGTTTACGTCGAAGAGTCTCAGATTTCATTAGAGCCTGAGCGAGCAAAGGAGAGTGCCAGTCTTTATTTACATCGGCAAGTAAGCTGCGTAAATCAGCACTGCGAATATACATTTGTGATTTATTTCTTAAATATAACTCCAGTGAGGCTCTGGCGTTTTCTTCTTCCTGCCCGACTAAAAGTGGAGAGCGTAAAAGATAGCAAAGCTCCAGAGAAGACATTTCTTCATCGTTGAATTTTAATATTTTCGGAATTTCCAATAGAAGTGGGTATTCTTTAAAGAACTTGCTGGTTGATGCAAAGAAATATGTAGAATTATTCTCGGTTTTCAGGTTGAAAGTAGATTGAAATATATATTTAAATACTGAGTGGTAATTATGGATGTCATTGCTAATAATTCCTATCTTTGCCCTTGGTGATTTTTTTAGGATAGCCTCGCTCCATTCAGCAGCTGCTTTAATTTCACTTGGGGCATCAGCATAGCTTTGTTTAGCTACCATTGGCCGTAAACTCTCCCACTGCAAATGTTCCACTAAAGTATTATTCTCCAGGAGTTCGAACAAGGCCTGGTAAAGAGGAGGAGGCTTGCTAAAACCAAACAAAATAATTTTATCAGGCAACTCTAAGCGATCAGCTTTCAGGTAAGGCAAAATTTCTTGCAGCAGTTCGGAGAAATTTATTAGTTTTTCACGACGACAATATTGTTGATACTGTTTTGCCCACTCTAAAAAAGCACTGGTATCATCAATATATTCGGAAGATTCAATTTTGCTTTGATAGGTTTCCAGCATTTTCAGGCTAACTTGCCATTGAGTTATTAGTCGATAGGCTTCCAGTATATTTGGCGCGGCATTTTCAAGGCTGAGCAGGGGAGAAGATATATCGCTTTCACGAATGATCTTTTTCCATAAAGTTAATTCCTGGTAACTATCCAATATAGTCTTTGCTTCCAGGCCTTCTTGTTCAAGAAAAAGCTGGTTAGCAAGTGTTTTCAGCCAAATATCCACAGGGCTTATATGAGGGGTGGGCCTGACAGTATTCTTGTTTTGATGGTTTAAATGCGCGCCGTAACTTTCTTGAACTTGAACAGCAGTTCGATGATTAGGTGTCAGAATGATCCAACCATCCTCTATCCTATCGCTTAATCCAATTATGTCAGTATAAGTGTCGAGCATGAGTCATAGTTTATTACATATTTTGGCGTTTGAATCCCTTGGAAATCTGGTCAGCACAAATGCAATAAATTTAAATTATTAGGCGTCTTATATTCTTTAAATTTCAATAAGGGCTAGAGCTCAGCTTGGCAGACAATCTCTGTATAAAATACTTTGATTGCAAACAAACTGAGTCGAGAATAATTTAATTTCAAGCTCAAAAAAGCAGCCAGTTAAGAACTATTTTCCTGCTCTACAGACTGCTGAGATACGTGATCTGATGAAGCCTCATTGTTGGCTGTATCAGACACTGTATTGTTAGATGCTCTGTTCCTTGGATCGTTCGGAGCACGCTTCACTGTGGCAGTATTGTCAGAGCTAGTTGTTGCAGGTGCCTGAATTGGAGAAGCTTCGGCTGTCTTTTGCACTTTAATAGAGGCTTCCACAACAGGTTTCTCGACTTTAGCAGTGTTGTTTGACTGGGCATCAGCTGTAGGTCCTTGATCTGAAGAGTCTTTGATTGAGGCCTCGATAGTTTTTCCGCCTACTTCGTTATTGACAGGTTTACCCATAGGAGCAGACATTTTATCAGTGTTAGCTGGTTTAGGTTCAAGCACAGAAGAAACCGCCCCTGAATTGGAAACTGAAGCAGCTTGGTGAGATCTGGCTGGATCTGTACTATCAATCTTTTTTGCCTCTTTATGAGTTGATTCTTCCTGAATTGGCGCTTCAACAGCCCTTGTTTTAGGCTCATTGATTTCAGAACTAGCCTTAACGCCATCATCATTAGCTGTTGATTTAGTCGCTTCTAGCGAGTCGGCATTAAGATCAGCAGTTTGATTATTTTTGAGTTCAGCGCCGTTCGTCTGTGTTTCAATCACGGCTTGATCCAGATTACTAACTGCGGTAACGACTTTTTCTATTGTCTCTGCATGGACAGTTTCTTTTATGGAAGCAGAGGTATTGTTACTTTCAACGGTTTGACTCTCCGTTTCAGTAGGCAGATTTTGTCCAGGTCTGTCTCCACGCTTTCTTTCCTGCATATTGCGCTTTGGTTTGTCTGATGGGCGGCGTTTCGCATTGTTGCTGTTGCGTTCTGCTGTATTATTTTCCTTGGCCTCAGTTTTAGCTCTGGAATCCTGGGGTTTAGACTGGGATGACTTATTATTTCGATTACGCCTGCGTGGCGGGCGTTCGTTATCATCTGCATTATTTTTAGTAGCAAGTTCATTTTGCTGTTTATTCCCAGTAGATTTTGTATTTCGTCTATTCTGTTTCTGATTTGATGGCCTTTCTTTACGATTAGAGCTCGTTGCAGGTTTTGGCTTTTCCTGGTTGGCAGCTTTAGGGCGTTCTTCTTCACTAACACCTGTAAATAAGCTCTTAAGCGCTGAAGAAATGGTAGCTGTTAGGCCTTTGCTCTCTTTGGTGCTTGGGGTCGCTACAGTAGGGGCAGGTCGCATATGCGGAGCTTCTACAGCGGCTTTATCCGCTTCAATAGCCTGCCGTGGTAAAAACTCATCTACTTCAGATGTTTTTTCAGACTCAATTGTGTAACTACGGGCAACCTCTTCTTCATTGACGCTTTGAATTTCATAATGAGGTGTTTCCAAAGAAGGGCTTGGCACGATAACGAGTTTGGTCGTGCTTTGACTTTCCATAGTAGTAATAATTTCACGTTTTTCATTTAACAAATAGGAAGCCACACTGACAGGCACAATGGCACGAACTTCAGTTGAGTTATGCTTGTTGGCTTCTTCCTGAAGGATACGCAATATAGACAGCGCTAATGATTCGATATCCCTGATACTGCCTTGACCATCACATCTAGGGCAAACGATAGCCTGAGTCTCTCCCAGAGAAGGTCTTAAACGCTGGCGTGACATTTCCAGAAGCCCAAAACGTGAAATCCTGCCGACTTGTACACGAGCACGATCCATTTCCAGAGCAGTACGCATACGATTTTCCACTTCCCTCTGGTTTTTCTGAGAAAGCATGTCGATGAAGTCAATAACAACCAGGCCTCCCATATCACGCAGTCGAAGCTGTCGAGCAATTTCATCAGCCGCTTCCAGATTTGTAAGAAACGCTGTTTCTTCTATATCGGCTCCACGAGTAGCTCGAGAAGAGTTAATGTCTATCGATATTAAAGCTTCTGTTGGGTCAATAACGATGGAACCACCAGAAGGCAGTTTAACTTCGCGCTGAAAGGCGCTTTCAATCTGACTTTCGATTTGGAAATGGGTAAATAAAGGAACTGAGCCATCATGAAGCAAAATACGATCTTCGTACTGTGGCATGACTTGTTGTACAAAGCTTTTTGCTTCGTCATAGCTAGTTTGGGTATCAAGAATGACTTCTCCGATATCTTGGCGTAAATAATCCCTGATCGCTCGGATGATGACATTGCTTTCCTGGTAAATTAAAAAAGGAGCCTCTTTTTGGGTGGCGGCCTTGGTGATTGAGTCCCAGAGCTTTAATAAGTAATCAAGGTCCCATTGAAGTTCTTCGGTAGCTCTACCAACACCTGCAGTGCGGACGATCACACCCATGCCATCAGGCAAGTTTAAATCACTAAGAACTTCTCTTAGATTATCACGCTCATCACCCTCAATACGCCTTGAGATCCCTCCAGCCCTGGGGTTATTTGGCATAAGTACTAGATAGCGACCGGCCAGACTGATCATGCTGGTTAAAGCAGCGCCTTTATTGCCTCTTTCTTCTTTATCTACCTGGATGATGATATCTGTGCCTTCTTTGACAACATCTTTAATATTGATGCGCCCACTTATTTCAGAAGGTTGTTTGGTGAAATATTCTTTCGATATTTCTTTGAGTGGCAGGAAGCCGTGACGATCTGCACCAAAATTCACAAATGCGGCTTCTAAACTTGGCTCGATACGTGTGATTTTAGCTTTATAGATATTGGCTTTTTTCTGGATTCTTGTTCGGTTCTCGATATCCAAATCATAAAGACGTTGACCGTCAACAAGGGCGACTCGCAACTCTTCTTTTTGAGTTGCATTAATAAGCATTCTTTTCATAATTTTCCGCTTTTTCTCTGTTAGGGCAGAGGCGGGTAACGGAGAAGAATATATCAATAGAATGATATATTTATCAGAATATGGGTGAGGTTTATATAATAACTATCTGTTTTTATTATATTTATACAAGTTTTTTGCTTCGGGATGTTTAGTTTATCCAGCCTTTAGCCATATTTACTCAAGCCATAAATTTCATTTTACTCTTGAGCTGTTTTGTTAGAACTCTGTTGCTGAAGCAATATTGCTCCGGCGCCAGTGTGCTTTATATTAACTTGTTACTGCAGCAAATAAGTTTACTGCTTCTCACTTCCTATATGCTAATTCTGTTACCCGGTCTGGCCGAGTTAATAAGCCTGCATTAGCAGGACTGTTAAATATGTGTTAATCCGGACTTGAGATTTTGACCTTTTATTGGCCATTGCTTTTTAAGAGCTACTTTTAGCTAAATATTTGTTTAGTTAGCTAATGCCTGAATTAACGTTTAATTCTTTCTTATTTAATAATTTTCTATTTAATAAGTTTTTATCTAATTCTTTTGTACAAGTTTTTTAACTTAGTCTTATATTTCTTACAAAATCCTGTGTTTAATTTGTTGTGTTATTACCTTCAATATAAATTCTGTGTTTGATTACATCTATTAGGGCATATAACCGGGGGTGTATCTAATACAAGTACTAATAACAGGTACTAATAAATTATAAATTCATGTTACTGAGCTTAATGTAATAGGGCAAGCTCCGCCGTAACGGAATATAACAGTAAAATCTAGGCACTTCAATTATTTATAAAGCTTTACTAAGGTTCATCTTAGGGTATTTAGACAATTATTATCTGAGATTTTCAGTTGGATTTGCTACAATCCGCGCATTTTCCACTGGCAGACTAAGATCACTATGGCAGATGAGGAATTAGCGTCACGAGTTCAAAAACTGGAAGTTGATGCAAATAGCGTTGGCCAAAGGCTTGATAATTTCCTGATTTCGCGATTGAAAGGCGTCCCTAAAACACGTATTTATCGCATAATACGTAAAGGGGAAGTAAGGGTTAACGGGAAGCGCATAAAGCCTGAGTACAAATTAGTTCTCAATGATATTGTCAGGGTGCCACCCATTCGGGTTTCTACTACCGAAAAGCATATTCCCACAGTCGAATTATCTCAGTTAATCAAAGATTCGATAATCTATCAGGATGGAAGTTTACTGGTTGTTAACAAGCCCTCTGGCATTTCGGTACATGCAGGCACTGGTGTCAAAATCAGTCTGATTGAAGTATTGCGCCATATTTATCAGGATCAATATCTGGAATTAGTACATCGTATCGATAAGGGTACTTCGGGTTGTCTTCTAATAGCCAGGAACTCTCACACCCTAAAACGCTTACAAAGCGATTTTAAAGCCCGGACAATTAAGAAAGACTACCATGCCTTAGTGCACGGGCTATGGCCAGAGCAACTTGAGGAAATCGGTGTCAATCTGCAGAGGGCTCCTGAAGCAGGAGGAGAGCGTAAAGTTTATGTTGACGAAGAGGGGCAAAATGCTCTTACAAGATTTGAGCTTTTACGGCATTACAAACAGCATAGTCTGATTTTAGCTCAACCCAGGACAGGGAGAACTCATCAAATAAGAGTTCATGCTCAGTTTGCAGGCTTTCCGCTTTGCGGCGATGAAAAATACAGCACATCAGAACAAAGAAAGCAGCTTTTCCAAATAGGGATAACACGTCTATGTCTTCACGCTGAGAGCATAGAGTTTAAGCATCCAGTTTCAGGCGATTGCATTAAGGTGTCTTCACCCTATGATGCTAAATTTAAATTTGCTTTAAAGACGCTTGGTGCTTTATAAGTCATGGAACAGATAATAAAACTCATCCGATAATCAGGCGTTTTTAGTGCAAAAAGTCTTATTTTTCTTTGACATAGAACAGATCAATCCCTATTATGCGCGCCTATGTCGCAACAGCCATTTCCCGAGATAATTGATGTTAGAAAATTTTTCTCGCAGGGAGTGCTCTTAAAGGCTTCATTGCCCTTGCAATCATGCAAGCGCCTTGAGCCATATTTAAGTAATGCTGAAGGATTTATAAAGTCTAAAATAGATGTCAATCTAGCCTTTAATAAAGATGATGAAGGTAGATATATTTTAGATGGAGAGATAGAAAGCACCCTGTTTCTCCCATGCCAACGCTGTATGCTAGGCATAGAGCACGCTTTGTCATCAGAGTTTAGTGTCCAGGTGTTGGATGAGCTAAAAGTGAGTGGTGACAGAGAACTTGCTGCAGACGAACTTGAAGTAGTGTTAAGTTTTGAAGGCAAGTTGGATTTATTGGCATTGGTTGAAGATGAGCTGATTTTAAGTTTGCCGCTAGTGATTTATCACGACAAGCTTGATTGCAATCCGAAACTTGTCAGTATTCAGCAAAGTGCCAGACAGGCATTAGACAGCAAGCCATTTGCTGATTTAGAGGTGTTAAAGCAGCAGCTTTTATCTGCTAAGGGTGAAACTGAATAATCAGGATAACATTCATCAGTTCAGGCAAGTACGGATTAAAGGCAAAATTCTAAAGAACTTGGGGACATGGACAAGTATTTAGTAAAAAACGTAGTTATTGAAGCGAAATTTAAAGTAGAGGAGTAGCCCGCATGGCGGTCCAAAAAAGTAAAGTAACAAGATCAAGACGTGGCATGCGTCGTTCACATGATTCATTGCCGAAAGCAACTATCTCGACGGATGAGACTACTGGAGAGCGTCATAGAAGACATCATATGACTCCAGATGGTTTCTATAAGGGTCGACAAGTAGTTGAAGTTAACGACGATTAAGTTCTATTGTTGACCGGAACCTGGATTTCTCTCTAAAAGCAGCTTAAATAGCTGCTTTTAGTTATGAGCAAAGCAATAATCTAACTAGAATTTTTTCAGGATAAGTCGATGGTGCAAGAAAAAACAGCTTTTATTTTTCCAGGGCAGGGTTCCCAAAAAGAAGGCATGCTGGCTGAGTTAGCAGCGAGTTATCCAACAATCCAATCCACGTTTAATGAGGCTTCTGAAATTCTGGGCTACGACTTATGGGCGCTATGCCAAACAGACCCGGATAACAAACTGTCCCTGACTCATATTACCCAGCCTGCTATTCTAAGCGCATCAATAGCGCTTTGGCGCTTGTGGCTTGAACGAGGCGGATATGAGCCTGCGTTGATGGCAGGGCACAGTCTAGGGGAATATTCAGCGCTTGTTAGCAGCGGCGTTATTGCCTTTGAAGATGCTGTGATGCTTGTGCAAAAACGCGGTGAATTTATGCAGTCAGCTGTTCCGATTGGCGTAGGCGCTATGGCTGCAATTGTTGGACTACTCGATGCCGATGTCATAGCGGCTTGTGAAAACGCTGCTCAAGGTGAGGTCGTCAGTGCCGTGAATTTTAATTCACCAGGCCAGGTTGTCATTGCTGGGCATGTCGATGCGGTAAATAGAGCTATCGAATCTTGTAAAGAAAAAGGGGCAAAACGTGCATTGCCTTTACCAGTCAGTGCGCCATTTCATTCAGCCTTAATGTTGCCAGCTGCTGAAAATTTTGCAGAAGTGCTAAAAGACATAAACTTAAATACACCAAAGATCCCAGTGCTGCAAAATTACAGTCTTACATTAACCTCTGATGATACTAATTTGATAAAAGAAAACCTTATTAAACAGATATATAGCCCAGTCCCCTGGGTCGAGACTATTAGCAACTTTGGCAAAAAAGGGATCAATAAGGTTGTTGAAATAGGTCCAGGCAAAGTGTTATGTGGTCTGAATAAAAGAATCGCACCTGAGATGGAAGCCCTGGCAATAAATGATAGCGCCAGTTTAGGTGCAGCATTATAAGCAGGTCTTAAACCGAGATTTAGATATGAGTATTGAGGATAAAATTGCAGTTGTTACCGGTGCCAGCAGAGGCATAGGCAAAGCAATTGCTCTTGAATTAGGTCAGCAGATAAAGTGCAAGGTTTTAGGTACCGCAACCACAGAAGCTGGTGCTGAAAATATTTCAGCCTATTTAGCTGAAGCCGGAATTGTTGGCAAAGGTTATTGCCTTAATGTCGCCGATCAGGCGTCAATAGAAAGTTTCTGCGCTCTGGTACAAGATGAATTTGGAGCGCCCCAAATATTAGTCAATAACGCCGGGGTAACTAAGGATAACATTCTCATGAGAATGAAAGCTGAAGAGTGGGAAGACGTAATTAATACCAACTTAAATTCCATTTTCAGACTATCAAAAGCCCTGGTACGAGGTATGACTAAAGCACGCTGGGGAAGAATTATCAGCATAAGCTCAGTCGTTGGTTCCAGCGGCAACCTTGGTCAATCTAATTACGCAGCTTCAAAAGCTGGAATAGAAGGCTTTTCACGAGCCTTAGCGATCGAGTTGGGCTCAAGAAGCATTACGGTTAATTGTATTGCGCCAGGCTTCATTGACACAGATATGACGAAGGAAATTAGTCAGGAACACAGTGAAATTCTGCTCAGCAAAATCCCTCTAAGCCGTTATGGAAAACCTGAAGAAATAGCTGCAGCAGTCAGCTTTCTTGCTTCTGAAGAAGCCTCTTATATTACCGGAGAAACCATCCATGTGAATGGTGGCATGTACATGGCCTGATGCATATAATTGCAGATAATTTAATTACAATTTGTTGTAAAAAAGGTAAACTGCTAAAAAATTATTAAGCGAATTAAAATTAAAACAAATAAAAAGTCATAATCAAGATTTAAGATAAAAAGAATCAACTGAATAAGCCTGGTTTAATTTCTGGAGCTAAGCTTATTTACATACTTAAACTAGGAGCACAAAAAATATGAGTAGTGTTGAAGAACGAGTAAAAAAAATAGTTTCTGAGCAACTTGGAGTTAAGGACGAAGAAGTTAAAAATGAGGCTTCATTTGTAGAAGATTTAGGTGCTGACTCTCTCGATACTGTTGAATTGGTTATGGCTTTGGAGGAAGAGTTTGAAACTGAAATTCCTGACGAAGAAGCTGAAAAAATCACTACTGTGCAACTTGCTATTGATTATATTAACGCCAATTTATAATAGTGTGCGTTAAAAAAGAAAAAAGCTACTCTTGGATATTCCAGGTGTAGCTTTTTTATTTTTCCTTGAATAATTAAAGCACTGAAGCCTGAATGTGAGGGGCTAAAGTTGAGCAAAAGAAGAGTTGTAGTTACCGGTTTAGGTGCTTTAACCTCGGTCGGAAATACTGTCGAAGATACCTGGGTTAATCTCAAGGCTGGGAAAAGTGGCATTGCCACAATTGAGCACTTTGATGTGAGCGCTTATGGCACTCACTTTGCCGGCTGCATCAAAGAGTTTGATATCTCAACATACATTCCCTTGAAAGAAGCCAGACGCATGGATACATTCTTGCAGTATGGGATGGCGGCTGGAATACAAGCTGTCACTGATGCGGGGCTTCAAGATGCGCCCTATGATCCAACAAGAATAGGGGTATTTGTTGGATCGGGTATTGGCGGTATTACCAATATTGAAGACGCAGTTCGTACCATTGATAGTACTGGTCCAAGAAGAATTTCCCCTTTCTTTGTTCCTGGCTCGATCATTAATATGATTTCAGGCAACCTTTCAATTCATTTTAACTTTCAAGGGCCGAATCTGGCCATTTCTACAGCCTGTAGCACTGGGACACATACGATTGGCCTGGCAGCCAGAATGATTGCCTATGGTGATGCTGATGCAATGATTGCTGGAGGCGCAGAAAAAGCCTCTTCACCCATTGGTATTGGAGGGTTTGGTGCGGCTCGAGCATTATCAACACGGAATGATGATCCGCAGGCGGCAAGTCGTCCCTGGGATGCAGACAGAGATGGTTTTGCTTTGGGAGATGGAAGCGGAGTGCTGGTTCTTGAAGAGTATGAGGCTGCCAAAAAACGTGGTGCCAGAATTTATGCTGAACTGGTTGGTTTCGGAATGGGGGGGGATGCATACCACATTACATCTCCATCAGAAAACGGTGACGGTGCCGCAAATTGCATGCAAAATGCTCTGAGGGATGCGGGTATGGATGCTAAAAAAGTTGACTATATTAATGCCCATGGCACTTCCACTCCGGCGGGTGATTTGGCTGAAACGAGGGCAATCCACTCTGTATTCGGTGCAAATGCAAATAAGCTGGCTGTGAGTTCAACTAAATCAATGGTGGGACATTTACTTGGAGCCGCGGGGGCAGTCGAAGCAGTGTTTAGCGTTTTGAGTATACGAGACCAGATTGCACCTCCAACGATAAATCTAGATAATCCGGGTGAAGGTTGTGATTTGGATTATGTGCCAAATATCAGTAGAGAAATGAAAATTGATACTGTTATGACTAATTCTTTCGGTTTTGGAGGCACTAACGGGACTTTGATTTTTTCAAAAATTTAGTTCTTCTAGTCTGTAATCTTTCTCGCCATCTTGGTTAATTACTTTCGATAGCAACATACAGATACGCTAATCTATTAGTTACGCTCATACCCCGGTTCAAATAATCTTAAGCATAGTTGTTGGCAGACAAGCTTTTCCTATGTAATAGTGCGTAATGAGTGTGTAATTTTTAAAAACAAATTTAAACAAGTAAAAAAAGATCATTTCGCTCCAGTTAAAAATAGTGATTTAGCAAAGTGGCCACTTAGAGAAGTACGTGAAATCTTCAAATTCAGATAAGCCAGGTGCCTGGCACAAACAATTGCTCCTGTGGAGCTATATTATTGCTGTTTGTTTGTTGTTAAGAGGCGGCTTTTTTTTTCAGAATCTACATTCCCCGCTCAATATTTCTGACAGCCAGCAAGGGTCTTTTTTATTTACCGTTCAAAGCGGTCAAACTTTCTCTCAAACCAGTAAGCAACTTTATGCTCTTGGTGTATTAAATTCAGATTTTGATATTCGCGTCTATGCCAGATTAAGTGGTAAGGCTGACCAGATAAAGGCCGGAGAATATCAATTAGAGAATGGCATTACTGCTTTGGGTTTACTGGATAAGTTAGTCTCGGGTGATGTTTACTATCAGCGAGTAAGAATTCTGGAAGGGTGGACTCTTCGGCAGGCTATTCAGGAGATTCAATCTCATCCAAATATCAGGGTTACTCTAGATGTGGATAATATGGATGAACTGCAAAGGTTGTTTGGTACAACTTACTATCCCGAAGGCCTGTTGTTCCCCGATACCTATAATTTCAATACAGGTACCACGGATAAAGAAATTATTCAGCGGGCATCAATTCTGCTTCAGCAAATTCTTAATGAAGAGTGGCAGCAGAGGGCAGTGGGTTTGCCATTTGAAAACGCTTATGAAGCTCTCATATTAGCTTCTATCATAGAAAAAGAGACGGGGCAGGCTGATGAACGTGATTTAATTGCCGGGGTGTTTGTTAACCGCTTACAAAATAATATGCGTCTTCAAACAGACCCCACAGTAATATACGGGTTAGGTAGTCGTTTTAATGGAGATTTAACCAAGGCACATTTACAAGAGTTAACGCCTTATAATACCTATAGAATTGATGGTTTACCCCCAACCCCTATAGCATTAGCTGGTAGAGAGTCTATTAAAGCAGCACTAAACCCGTATATAAATGGCTACCTGTATTTTGTCGCCAGAGGTGACGGTAGTCATTATTTTTCCAGTACATTAGAAGAGCATAATACTGCTGTGGATAGATTTCAGTTGGGAAATGAGAATTGATGTTAAGAACTAATTCGCAAACAACAGGCTTAATTGTATTTGAAGGTGTTGATGGTGCCGGCAAGGGTGTACAGAGCCGCGCCTTACATCAGGCTATGCTGGATGCTGGTTGTCCAGTTATTTTGACCAGGGAACCCGGGGGATCTGATTCTGCGGAAGCTATTAGAAAACTAATCGTGGAGGGAGATACTGATCGCTGGGATGATATAAGTGAGTTATTGCTGATCTATGCTGCTCGCCGTTCTCATCTAAAGGAAACAATTTTACCTAATATTGAGGATGGGAGGTGGGTCATTTCAGACCGCTTTGCTGATTCCTCAAGAGCTTTCCAAGGTGTCGCTGGAGGCCTTGGTCTGGATTTGGTTGAGCAAATACATCAGATAGTCGTTGGAGACTTCAAGCCCTTGTTAACAATAGTCCTGGACATAGATCCAAGTATATCTTTGCAAAGAGCAGTACAAAGGGGTGGTATTGAAGACCGTTTTGAGCAAAAGGGTTTGGCTTATCAACAAAAAGTGCGTGAAGGCTTTCTTCAAATCGTTAAAGCATCGCCTCAAACACATGTCTTAATAGATGCCAGCCAAGCCATTGAAAGTGTACATGCTTCAATAAAATCAGTTGTAAAGCAGCATCTTGGATTAGACCTATGAATGAATATGCCTTACTGCCATGGAATCAAGTTCATTTTGCTAAATTGGCCAAATTAGAGCGCTCACAGCATTTGGGTCATGCCTATCTGATACAAGGTCAAAAAGGTTTAGGTAAAGAAAGCTTGGTGAAAGATTTTTCGGCCTATCTATTTTGTCAAAAACCGGATAAAAAAAATGCTTGTGGAGACTGTCAACCTTGCCATTTGTTTTCAGCCGGAACACATCCGGATTTTAAATACATAGGTCTAGAGGAGGGGGCTAGTCAAATTAAAATAGAGCAGGTGCGTGATAGCCGGAACTTTTTAGCTAATACCCCCCTAATGGGCAAATATAAGATATTGCTAATTCATTCAGCTGAAAAAATGAATATTAATGCAGCCAATGCCTTATTAAAAAATCTTGAAGAGCCTGCATCAGGCACACTTCTATTTTTGTTAAGTCACCAACCAGGTTTGTTATTGCCAACCATCAGGAGTCGTTGCCAACAACTTAAAATTACTCGGCCAAATGAAGATGTTGCTTTGCAGTGGTTACAAAAACACATTAGCGAAGAACAGGCTAAATTATGTTTGCAATTAACCTTTGGTGCGCCTTTACTGGCATTAAACTATGCAAATGAAGAAAGGCAGCAAGAAAGAAGAGAGATACAGAAAAGCCTGCTAGAATTATTAAGGTCTGAATTAGTGATTAATGATGCGGCTGCGACCTTGTCTACATATCAAATAGATGATGTGTTAGAACATTTAATGCTCAGCCTGCAGCAAATATTACGCAAGCTTCATTCCGATGGAGGCAGCGAAGAGTTTGGGCCTGGCACACTAGAATTAAGGGATATTGTTAATATATTAACTGCTGATGCAATAAAGCCTTTACATAAATTCCATACTAAACTTCTCCATGCTCGTAGCGCAGTGCAAAGCACCGCAAATCCGAATGTTCAATTACTGCTAGAGTCTTTATGCTATCAATGGGTAAAACTTCTAAGGCTAAAAAAACCAACAGCTCTGGCTGTTTGAGCAATTCAACAAAAGAAAGAAAATCTGCACATGATGTTTTATCAATATGCATTAAAGAACTATCGGTTTTATATTCCTTGTATATGACTTTTTTAATTAATGGAGGAATATTTATTCCAACAACAAAGGCATATGAAATAGATGATAAGGTTTTTTTATTATTAAAATTGATAGAAGATAAAAAGCAAATCGCAGTAAATGCAAGGGTGGTCTGGATGACGCCAGTTCACGCTCAGGCAAATAGGCCTGCGGGTATTGGTTTGCAGTTTTTAGAAAACAATAGTGAAGCGAAAAACACGATTGAGGCTCATTTAGAGTGCATGACCAAATCAGATAGGCCTAGACTAACACTCTAAAAGCCGGCAACACCGCCTTCATTACGTGGGTCAGAAACACCTTCCAGCGTATTTTCAATCAACATGATTGAATTAGCGTCTCCGAGAGAGAAACGTGATCGTGACAATCCTTTATGGCCCAGACTGTTTAGCTCATCAACCACTTGATCCGTCATTGCGCCAACTTCATAGCGGACAATGTCGGGCTGCCATTGGTGATGGAACCGGGGGCTTGTAACGGCATCTTCAATATTCATCCTGTGGTCGATAGCATTGACGACTACTTGAAGTACTGTATTAATAATCGTTGAGCCACCAGGCGAACCGGTTACTAAAAATATCTTGTCTTCATAGGTGATTATTGTTGGAGTCATGGAGCTCAACATTCTTTTTGAAGGTTGGATCTCATTAGCGACACCTCCTATCAAACCGAAGCCGTTAGCGGTATTTGGCTTGCTGGAAAAGTCATCCATTTCATTGTTTAACAAAAAGCCTGCCCCAGGAACGACAAACTTATTACCATAAGAAGCATTTAAGGTTGTTGTTACAGCAACAGAATTACCTTCTGCATCGATAATGGAATAATGTGTAGTCTGCATGCTTTCCTGTGGCCAGCTACCAGCCCCAATATCTTCACTTGAGCTCGCAGCATCTGGATTAAAATCGCTGAAACGCTGTTGGGCATATTCCTTTGAAGTCAGCATGGCTGTGGGTACATTATAAAAATCAGGGTCGCCAAGGTGCTCAGCACGATCTGCATACGCTCGTCGCTGTGCTTCAATCATAAGATGAACCGTCTCTGTTGAACCCCAACCGAGTTCATTAAGATCATAGGGTTCAAGCATGTTCAGCATTTGGACTAACAAGATGCCACCAGAGGAAGGGGCGGGCATGGACCAGACATCATAGCCTCTATAATTGCCGTGTATGGGTTCACGCCAGACCGGCTCATAGTTTGCTAGATCTTCATGTGTGATCAGCCCTCCATTGGCTTGCATACTTGCAACTAGATTGTCGGCAACTGGTCCTTTATAGAATCCATCACGCCCTTTTGCAGAAATCAGTTTAAGTGTTGCTGCTAATTCAGGTTGTTGCCAGAGGTCGCCATTCACATAAGCTTGGCCCTTGTTTGAGAATTTCTGGAGGCTCGCAGGGTATTGCTGGAAAGTGGATAGATTATTCTGAAATTGGTTTGCTAAATCAGCGTTCAGTTGAAAACCTTCTTCAGCAAGTTTAATCGCTGGAGCTATTACCTCTGCACGACTCATAGTTCCGAAGCGCTCTAATGCATCTAATAAGCCTGCCACAGAACCAGGCACGCCTGTGGCTTGCAGGCTATTTCTGGAAAGCTGACGATCAAATTCTCCATTGCTGTCTAAAAACATATCCCGACTTGCTGCTAAGGGGGCTTTTTCACGAGCATCTTGAGTGTAAACCTCTCCTTCAGCGGTTCGAAAAACCATAAATCCCCCACCACCTATATTGCCAGCCGAGGGGTAGGTGACGGCAAGGGCAAATCCAACTGCAACTGCTGCATCTATTGCGTTTCCACCTTGCGCTAATATGTCTTTTCCAACTTCTGAGGCAATATCAGAGCGAGAACTGACCATGCCATTTTCCCCACGTTGGAATTCAGCCAACACCCATGAGGCCGGGAACAACAGGATAACGAGGAAAGCCAGTTTATGTAGTAGAGACATTTTCATAATTTTTGATGTTTCACGATAAGCAAAGGAAGGATGCTCGCAACATCTTGCCAAATGTGAATAGATGCTTGCATACAAAAATAAAGAACGAAATTAGCCCAGCAATTCTAGTAGAGCCTCTTTTTTTTCAGCAGGCAATGCTTCAAGACGTTCTTGTAAAACCTGATCTGTTAATTGCGCTTCTTTATGTTGTGTATGTTCAATACGATCATTGCGCTCATCATTACGAACTTCCTGGAGAAGTTCCTCAGCTTTAAAATCACGAATATCTTCTTGTGAAAATTGTTGGATATGTTTTCCCAAAACCATGATGATTTCTGAATTCATGGATCGTCGATTCTGCTCAGAAATCGCTTTTATCTGTTCACGCAATCCATTGGGTAATCGAATAACAAACTTCTCAACTAGAGCAGGGGGGCTTTTGTTAGAGTCACTCACTTAGTACATTTCTCGTCTTATCCTGAAACAACGCTAATTTTTTCATGAAAGCTGACTAATAATAACGTTTTCAGCTAAAAGAGGGTATGCTTTTTTGTTAAATTAAGATCTTAATAGTTTTTATCTATAAATTGGTGGTTGAGGAGTACGCAATTCATGCAGAAATATGATTTTTTTGTAATTGGCGCAGGTTCAGGTGGCGTTCGTTCAGCCCGTTTGGCTGCAAGTTTTGGCGCGAAAGTGGCAATAGTTGAGGATCATTACTTGGGAGGTACATGTGTTAATGTGGGCTGCGTCCCTAAGAAATTGTATACCTATGCCAGCCATTTCAATTACGATTTT
>Ga0222714_10002959_pt1 | contig 17620 bp, 13 predicted proteins | sample C33_3DmetaG_FD_165048 | JGI IMG/M metagenome (GOLD analysis project Ga0222714, IMG submission 165048) | Estuarine water microbial communities from San Francisco Bay, California, United States - C33_3D | ecosystem: Environmental > Aquatic > Marine > Unclassified | place: USA: California...
CACGCGCCAGACGCAGACGCAGACGCAGACGCAGACGCAGACGCAGACGCAGACGCAGACGCAGACGATAGTTCCCCTTCACTACGCGCCCACCACTGTTCGGACGAAGGCGACAACGCCGAGATGATATTCCTGATGATGTTTTCATTTCATTTGTTTGACTTATTCCACAAATGCCTTCGTCACGCGAAGCACGGGGAAGAAATCCCGAAAACACTGCGGGATGAAATTAAGGAATGTATTCGGACATTGTTTTAGGCGAATTATAATAACATAACATAATAACGAATCCATTTCATTCCATTTCATTCTAATGGCATCCACCCGAAACAAGAATACGCGCCCCGATTTCAAAATCGAGCAAAACGTCCAGAACCTCGCGCGCAATTATGTCGCGTTTGAAAACGGATGCGCCGGCAAGGCATATGCCCCCGCCCTCGCCTATGAAAGTGTAGGCATCCTCCCCACCAAGATGTCCCGCGAGCATTTCGCCAGGAACTCGGTGGATATCGAATCCGCGTTATTCGGTATTAATTCCACGAATTTAGTAGAACCGCAGGCGCCCGTCGTTCCCCAAATGAAGCAACTCCCTGAAGTGAAATTCTTCGACAGGATGGCGATGTTTCTGCCGGAACCGCTGGTGGTGGAGAAGGCGTCGAGGCCGTTTCAGCACGCGGAGGCGAAATTATTTTAATGTTGTGGGTATGTATAATATATCATAAGGAGTATAATAAATTATATAAATTATGAGTACTTCTCAAGAAAATTTTACTGATGCCGAGCTGGAATCGCTTTCAATCAGACCGATTTTAATAAAATTTCGACATATAGGATTAGTAAATGCTTTGAGTAAATTGAAAAAATTAAACGAACAACTAACGCCAGATGAATTAACAAAATTATATAACGATTATTACAATTTTACAATTAATAATGCGGCTATGAATGATGATGAAAATAAACGAATAATAAGTGAGGCGGTAAATGAGTATATTACATCTTTTCTTAATCATCATAATTTATATACATTAGATATATCTACTAAACTAATTGAAAAATTTTACGAAGAAAACCAATCTTTGCCAAAAATAATAACGAAAAAATTAATTACAAAGTATAATCTTAATGTATTTGAAGATATAGCACGTGGGATTGGTTTAGACTCATTTGCTACTGCAAAGCACACCCGCAACATAAATACACAACGTCAAGAATTAGGATCAGGATATATTATGGGCGGTGGTAATAGTAAATCCAATTCTTCCGAAAAACGCCCCTCCTCCACCCGCCGCCGCCCCTCCCGCAAATCCTCCGCCACCAAACGCCGCCGCCGCCCCCGCCGCCGCACCGCCCGAAAATAACATAAAACAATTATCTCCTTTAGTATCATAAAAGCTCTTTGAAACTCACTCACTTCGTTCGTTCTTCGTTCGTTCGCTCCCCCCGATGCAAACTCTCCAGTTTACCAATCCCAATCCCCGCACTTCCCCCGCCGGCGTCTCCGGCTCTTTCAACGCCAACAACCAAGGCTATAACGGCACTGGTCGCGTGACCGTCGGCGGTCCAAACAGAAATGTATGGGCCGAAGGTCAAGTCAGCGGTGGCTGGTCTGGCCGCCCCAGTGTCGGCGGAATGGTCGGCGGAACTCTCCGGTTTTAGGACAGACTCATTCAATAAATGAATCATTGTAATAAATAATATACCTCATTATATTAGTTATTACGGAATGAAATCGAAAACACTGCGGAAGAGGACACGTAGGCGTCGTCGTCGCGATGTCAAGAAAACGAAAACGAAACGCGGCGGGATGATTCGTGGAGCAATGTCAGTCGCGCGTTCAAAAATGGGAACAACATTATATCATGAATTCCTACCCCTCTTCACCAAATTCAATATCCATATCATCAGCAAAAAACTAACCCCCGAACAAAAAGCAGTCGTCCTAAAAGGCAATCGTTATTTCGAAACCGCATTTGATATTCCAGCAGACGATGCGGTGAGAGCGAGTATAATCGAATTGACGAATGAGTGGTCTAGCACCGAGAAAACTGCCGAGAAAGCGTTAGGATTTTATAATAAAATAATTCAAACTCTGGAAGATGCGGAGAAAAGGCGACAACCAAAACAGGGGTTGAAAATACAAAGAACCGATACCCATACACTTTCATCTCCTTTGCGCGAGTCGTTAGCTAATATTGCTCCATTGTCATTACGTAACGAACTGTCACAAACTCCGGGAAACTCTTCAAATACCGATACACCGCAACAGGTATCACGTGATGAAAAAGAATCACAAAGTGTACTTACACCATATACTGTACGGTCATTTGCGCCGATATTACATAATCCAGGCGCCGGCGAAACTGTTCAATATTTATCATTTGACGACGAGCGTGGACCCGATACAACACCACCCGCTTCGCCCGCTAAATTCACATCCCCGCCGCGTTTACTATCAAAACCCAGAGGCCCTTTCAGTCCTTTAAGTCCTTCTTCTCGTCGGTTAGTCCTACCCTAGCCTCCTATACGACCTCCCCCAATATTTATCCACACGCCCCACAAATATATCGCCATTCGCCAGTTGTCGCGGTGTCGGGATACTCGTGTGTGTCACTTCTGTAACAAGCACCTTCGCACCGTCATCCCCGCCGCCGTATCGCGTCCAGTATGTATACGGCGGACTTTCCAGTATTTTTCCATTGAATTTATGCGTGCTTGTGTATGAAATCCGTAATTGCTGTAATGCCTCGGAATACCACCCATAATATTCACTCGTATCTTCTGGGAAGGGGGTAGATGTCGGCGTCCTCGGTGTCGTCATTTGTCGTTCGTCGTTCGTCGTTCGTCGTTCGTCGTTCGTTCGTTTGATAATAATCATTCCAATTAGTATCAATCAATTTATTTATTCGTCCGCTTACTCGCTCATTCATTCGCTCATTCATTCATTCATTCATTCATTCATTCATTCATTCATTCATTCATTCATTCATTCATTCATTCATTCATTCATTCATTCATTCACTCACTCGCTCGCTTACTCGCTCGTTCGCTCGTTCGCTCGTTCGTTCGTTCGTTCGTTCATTCATTCAATCAACGTCCAGCCCAGCAAACTGATTCTGGACTTTCACGCTTCCCGTTGCCTTTGCGCCTTTTACCTGTTGGTGATTCGCGAATACATCGCCACCCTCGGTCGACGACGACGGAATCTCGACGGTTAAAGATGGAACCATCCTGCCTCCTCGCGCAGGTCTAGCGCTACGAAACCCGGTTCTAGACTCCGCATTTCCACTCCTCTCAATCGGTCTTCCTTGACGCGATGGAAACGAACGCAGCCGTTGTAGTGAACCAGTGGTATCATCGCCCGCCACCGCCGCCGCACCCTCCGCCGCAGCACCCGTCGCCGCGCCCAAACACGCAAATTGTTGCGCCGCAGCCAACTGATTCACATAATTAATCACCGTGTGCTTCGTAACAAACGACCCAGCTTCCTTCATCGTCGCCAAATAGATGTCATAGTGAAGTTTATACATGTGAGTCTTCAATTCGCGGTCGTATTCCTTCAACGGCTTCGCGTCCTTCTTCACGTAATGCGCGATATACGCGTCATACAGGCGCTGGGTATAGTCGTGAAGACGGTCGCGAAACTGGCGGAACGCACGAGAATGTTGCGGGTGATACTTCAAATACTCGTCAATCCCGTGGTCTTTGCGCAGCTGGAGATACTGCGCCATTAATTTCTGCTCCATCCCCTTGCGCTTCTTCACGCTCTCATATTTGGGATTACGCTTCTTATAGCAGAACCCAGTATCCTTATCCACAAACACGACGCCGGGCAATGAAACACTCCGGGTTTCCAGCGACGCATACATTCGGCAATAATCTTCGACGGTGTGGGGGGTGAATGTCGCGGTGACCTCGCTATCGGCGGCACCGCCGTCCTCGGCAGCAATACACGACAACCCAACCGGCATGTGAGAAACACTGCCGCCAAAGTTCGCAGAGAAAATGTCGCGGTCAATTCTGATTACTTCCGCACCAGCTCCAGCTTCCGTCACATTATACACTGCGACCAAATACAATTTGGGAACAGTGATAACATTGACGATTTGATTCTTGGGATGCTGGACGATGAGCGAGTAGCAGTATTGCTTGGGGATACTGTCCATTCCGCCTGGAAGCAAACTCAACACCTCACAGATACGGCGGCGCAGAACCTCTTGGACGCCCAGCTTTTGGAATGCCGCACCCGCTGGGACGTCGACTTCGCCAATCGCGGCTTCCGCTTGTGCCTCCACGATATGGTCATAGGATACTTCGCCGACGCAACTCTTTGTCGCAATATACCACTTCTCCCGCCAAAACAAATTCACCATAATTCCTTCCACGATTTCTTCTGCGATAAGATGTCCTCCAGCCGAATTTACCGGCAGTGAATTCATATCATCAGAAAGCTTCAGCATCTTGCTAGGCGCGACACAACAAATGCGACCATTGCTGTCAAATACTACAGAGCGAAACCGTCCTAGGGTATTGTATTGTTCCTCGGTAAGTTTAGCGCGGTCGTATTTCAATGTGTAAAACATACCTGATGTAGTTTTAGAAAAGTGAAGAAGAAATCCGCGTTCAGCACACCACGCGCGAAGGTCGTTGACAGTGCCATCGCCATCGCCATCGCCATCGCGTTCGAGACCTTTGACCTTCTCTACGAAGGCAGGCAAATCAGTAAATTCAGTTTGTGATATAGAATACATTACAGTATATTAACACACGAGTAATCTTTATATAGGTTATATTCAATAAGACTAATGAATAAGGATTATTCGTATTTATTATAACATTATATAACACATATAAGACATAAAATAGTATATACTATTATATTAAAAATGGATCCACCGAATATCGATCCAGAAGACATCCGCAGCGATTCGCCGCAACCGCCGACATCAGAAGCAATGTCTTTGTCTATTAAACTCGGCGATTTTATAAAGATTATCGCCCCCACCCAACAAGAAATCCACGATCGGGTCTTTTTAGTCGACTATATCTCCTCCCGCAAAATAAAGCTCATTGATATTGATTCTCTCGACGTAACTATTTTAAAAATGGACGCAGCCGGTAATCTCAACAATGAAAGTATCACATCTATTCAGCTTATGAGTCGCCCAGAAGAGAGAGGATATGCGAGGCAAAATAATTTAGTCGTATCTACGTGGGTAGATATTCGGTTCGGCGGGGATATTCCAACCATTATTACCGGTTTGATTACGAATTTGGAAGAAGATATGATTGAAATCCGCACATATCCCGAAGATGAAATGATATACATTAATTTTGCGTATATGGGTATTCCCGAGAATCTACCGATTGAAGAGATTAAGATTCGTGCGCCGCCGACGGCGTTATCAGCCACCGAGGCGGGCGCGGCAGGCGAGGGCGCGGGCGAGGGCGAGGCCGGGTTTTTGACAATGGGAATGGATGCCGTGTCTCCGTCGGCGTCGGCATTGTCACCTCTCGAAGAACGTCGCCGCCAGCGACAAATGGCAAGAGCCGCCGAGAACGCAGGAGAAGACGCGACGGAACAACCCATCGGCGAATCCGAACATACGGTTCTCGCCTCCGCTGCCTCCGCTGCCTCCGCCCCCCCAGCAGCACTCCGAGAGAAATTGCGCAGCATCCTTATCGACGCAGACCAAATCCAGGTTGGCGAAGAATTAGACGTCCTCGTCCAGACCGTGGATATCCCCGATGAAAACCGACGATTCAATTTAGAAAAGCAGTGCGACGACCTATTGGACACCCTAATGACAAATATCCCCGCCCCCGAAAAATCCCGCACCGTCCTCGCCAATATACAGCGCATGGTCGTCCGATTCCGTGAACTCAGGCACCATTTCTCGCGGTTTGATACCAACGGAAACCCCTCCATCCCCCCCGCCAAAAGCGCGCTTTACCGCCCTCTCGTAGAATCAATGATGAAGATGGACCAGGCTCTTCGCTGGATTATCCCCATCGTGAAATCGCGGAAGGTCATCTATGATATCCCCATCGATGAGAGAACCGCCGCCGAAATGGATATCGAGACCCGGTTGATACAAGAAGAGCGAGAGACGGAAAATGAACTCCAGCGGCAGTGGTATGATGGGTCGATTACATACTCCCAGTATATGACAAATCTCTCGGCGCGCCATTTTACCCCCAGTGCGGACCCGCGATATACTCACGATGTTATTAGCATGCGTCAGGTCAACGAGAACATTACCGCCGTCATCGACAATTTGGACGATTTTTATTCATCGGTTGTGAATGGAGAGGAAGTGAAGCGCAGGCGATTTGTTATTCAAAAATACAATTTGGGTCTTTCTAAAGTCCGGCCCGCTTCCTCGTCATCGTCTGCTGCCTCCTCCGCCGCCGCCCTGAAACGCACCACCGAGTTCGCGAATCTGACCCCAAATGACCGAATGAATATCACCGGGTTCATGACATTCCCCGAACCGGTTATTTATTATTCGCGCATCGCACTTCCTAGTATTAATATCCTGGATAAATCCGACCTGAATACCAAAAACGTCCATTACTGGGATATGTTGCGCCAAATGATGTCGCTCACGACACATGATATCACCGACCTAACCACCCCGCTGGATTTGAATGCGCACGGGCTGCTGAATGAAATCAAGCAGTTTGTCCTGGAGCCCGAGGCCATCGCCACCGCCACCGCCACCGCCGCCCCGATGAACGAACGCGACAAATACCGGAAGTTCCTGGAGGTTATACTACCGAAAACGCGCAATATATTTGAAATGATGCGCCAGTATATCCACGGACGCCTTACATTACAGGATGTCCTCGCATTTATTGAGCCGTTTCTCGTCTATCAGGAAGACCTGAATGTGAAGCAATATGATGAAATCGTCGCGTTTTTGTATGAGCGCGTCCTAGAATATAAGCGGAATTATGCGACGAATTACCGGAAGTTCGGGCGTCTGCGCGCGTTTCACTACAATGTGCGTTATATGGGCGTATCGATGATATACAAACTGATTGTAACTGGAAAAATGATGGACGCGGATGTATTTAAGGCATACGGGTTTCATGACGCGCAAGTCCGTTCCGCCGCCGGTTCGGGTGCCGCCGCCCCGTTTGACGAACGTCAGCGTCAACAAGCGCGCGGCCAGGCGTATGCGGCGGGGTTGGCTGAACAAACCGAATACAATGAAAGTTTACTGTCGTCGTCGGAACTTCTCTCGCGCATGCTCGCCGTGGATTATGCAAAGTTGTATATGGACGCGGTCGCCATCACCACGACCGAACTCATCACGCCCTTTGATTTTAATCTCGTGCTGGGAGAACAAAGCCAGCAGTTACGAGAGGCGGGGGCGATGCGGGGAAGCGCAGGCGTAGCCGGAGCAGCGCCGGGGGGAGCGGCGGCGGCGGCATCAGACGCCCCAAAACGATTCGGCCTCGTCCTCGCAAAGAACTACCCAAATGAAGAAGCCGTCCAGGAAGACAATGACAGCGGACACCCCATATTCTTTGATAAGAAATACGATACCACGGATTATGCTTTTATTGAGTCCTACCGCGATCAACAAGAAGCCATGAGCGGCGTCGATTTCTCCATGTTTATGGTGGACGAACTCATCAAGAAGAAGAAAATGACCTATGAAGCGGCGAAAAAGGAGGCCGACGCAATTATGCTGGGGCCGGGGTTGCGCCCTGTAAATGATGGGGACTACGCAGTTGTAGAAATAGATGAATACATTGAACCGGAAATGTCGGATACGACGCGTCAAGGATTTCCCAGTGATTACGATGACCTCGGAACCACCGAAGCCAGATTCCTGTATTTTAAACGCGATAATGGAAAGTGGGTGCGCGACGCCAGTATTCCCGCCATCATTCCAAGCAGCGACCGGAATTATTTCTGTAATGTAGACCGGGACTGTATTCCACTAGCGGTGGAAGCCGCGCGGAATATCGCCGGCGACATCGGCGGCGGCGGCGGCACCGCAATGACCAGTTTCACAAGCAAGGATGGCACCGACGCAATCAAGAAGGCATTCCTGGATAAAATGAAGGCAGAGTTTGATGTCAAGTATCAGGTGACGCGAGAGAATTTTATGGAGTTTGTGAAAAAGAAGTTCGAATACGACCTGAAAAACATTGCGCGTATCAGCGAGATACAGAATAAGGAATTCTACAAATACAATGACCGAAAATACAAACTGGGATTCCAGGCCGCCGCCGCCGCAGACAACGACGACATCGACGACGTCGACGCGATTATTTCGCCGATGGAGCCACTGAAAGACAAGATTATCGCACAAACCGACTTTGTAAAGCGCCAATACGACCTCATGCAGTTCATCACCAGTTTCACACGTAAGGCGAATGAAATTATGGACGAAGACCCGCATTGGTTATACTGTATCAAATCCAATGCGAAATTACTGCCCTCGTTTTATGAGACCATCGCCATCGCATTCATTCAAGGCGGGGCTGGCAGCAACACACTCACCGTCGTCATCGACACCATTTGTAAAGAACGCGGCACAATAAGCGACGACGGAGAGGCGTGGGTGGATAAATATAGCGGTGCGCTTATTAAAAAGATAGAACACGTCACCGAAGAGGGGTTTGACGACGCAGGGTTCAAGCTTGTTACGAGAGATATCATAGAGGCCGACCTGGGGGAAGGCGTGCTTAATGTTGCGAAACCCGCTGCGGGCGGCGGCAGCATCGGACTCCACGGCATCAGTATTGTGGAAAAATACGACAGTCCCAATGCGCGTATTATCAACAATATTATTACAACAATGACGGGTTATATGGGAATCGACATCCACGCGGAACGCGAGTTTATTATTCAGAATACACTGTCACTTCTGGAGACATCGGTCCCCTCCGAGGAGAAATACCGCGAGAAGTCTGAACGCCTCTTCCTAGAGAAAGGCAAGCACCTCCCCCCGTATAAAGATACATTCTTTCAGACGCTGCTTCTACTTACACTGGCCTACATGACAGTGGCAATTCAATGCGCGATGCCCGTCCCAAAGACGCGAAAGACGCACGCGGGTTGTGCCCGCTCGTTTACGGGGTATCCTCTCGACGGCGATGGCGATGTCTCGGGAATGATGTATATCGCGTGTATCGCATACAAAATAAAGACGAGTATTGAGCCGTGGAATACACTGAAATCATTCAAGAAGGAAGGTGATATTCTCGCCAAGTTAAAAACACTGATTGACACCCTGATTCTTCCCAAACCCCTTATCAAGGAGAGGCTACAGACGAAGCGAGATTATCTGCGACAGGGCGCGGCGGGCGATGCCACCACCGTCCCAGAAGAACTATCGATTCTACGCTGGGCCAATTTTATGCCGCCGATGAAATCTCTCGATAATATGCCGACCCCGCAAAACGTCGCCGCGGATTTCACGAATCAACTCATCACAGATATGAAACGCGGCTACCACGGTCAACATGATAAACTCGCCGTAATTGAAAGCAAGTGCCAGTATTTCAGTCTATCGATTCAACAAATGATACACCACATTGTCAAAAACAGCAGCCCCCTCCTGCTGAATATGGCGAATGAGCCATTCCTGGAAAATGCGTGCTGTAATGAGCCGGTAGACCGGCGAAGCAAGCGCACAATCGACTATTTTATGGAACGAGAGCAAAATATACATCATCACAATCGGATTATTGGGTTTCTGACGAAAACGGCGAGAGATATGGCGGTCATGACGCGGGCGACGACCATTATGGATAACCGAAATACGCGGTTTCAATATCCGAATATTCCCGCCGATTTCGACGAACAGACGATATACCGCGCGTTTATCCATTACTGCCGGATGAATCAGCAGTATACAGCGGCGGCACAGGGCCGTGACCCCGAGGGCAGCGCGAATCCGGTCGCCACCGCCATCGCATTGTATTTACATCCCGCCCTCCGAGAGATTTGCCCTCCTCGCCCCCAAGACTGGAACCCCGCCGACATTATTGACGATAAAATCCGCAAACTGAAACGTGACTCCAACATTTTTGACGCGAGCAGTCTCGAGCGATTATTGAAAGCGGTCAATCAATACAAAATGCGGGACGCAGGATATAAAACCGCGGTGCGGCCCCAGGAAAATGTGCCGTTTCAACGGTTCCAGGACGCGATTCTTTCGTTGGAACGCAAAGCCGCCGCCGCCGCCGCCGCCGCCGCCGACACCGACGCTATCCCCCGCGAACTGCGACAACTCCTCCTCGGCCTCCTCCAATCCGCATCCCCTGCGATGGTCCAAGAAGACACAGAGGAAATGCGCGACCTGAAGAACTACCTACAGACGAAGAACCGAGAGATGCGCGCCAATGTCGTCGGATTCATTCAACAGAACGGGAAACAAACCAAGGGGAAGTTTCGAGAGATTGAGCGTATCATAGATACAATCCTGGAATTTGAAATCAACAAGAGTAGCACTGTGCTCATGTCATCCACTGACGAAACAGCCGTAAAGAGTATCCAATTTATGCGGAATACACTCACGCGCCTTATTGATATCATCCCCACTATTATAAAAAATGGCGTGGATTTTGATGACACGAATATCCCGAAGCATTGGGGATTCTCGCAGACGCACATGAAGGACGTCAAGGGTATCATTTCGTCGCATTATACATCTCTCAAAACGTTTTATAACGACCGTGTAATTCAAGAAGTATTGCGTCATTCTGACCCCATCGTCCGTGATCTGAAAATCATGATAGACAATACACCGTTTATGGCGGAGATTTTCTTTGATGAAGAGAAGGACGCGAAGATTGCCGCAGCGGCGGCCGCACTGTCAATCCGTAGTCAGGGTGTCGGTATCGGTATCGGTCTGGCTGGTGCTGCTGCGCGCGACGTTCCACGTGAAGTTGACATCATCAAAGAACTGGGCGAACGTGTGCCGCATTCTACTCGCAAGAATATATTCACAATGTATTCTTTATTTGACCGGAATATTGTGCGTAATTTATATATCTTCTATTTTCTATCGTTCCTCACTACATTTGTTACACTCGTTGCGGAAGCGCCTGTTAGCATTTATGAGACGGAGCCTACGCGGATGGGTGCGCGTAAAGGGGCGAAGAAAGGCGCGAAAGGTGCCGCCTCCGGTTCCGCCGCCGCCGCCGGGTCCGCGATATCCCGCACCGCCACGCTTCGTGAAGACGAAGACGAAGAACGCGACGAACTTGCCCCCCATTCGCGCTTATATTCCACCGATGACGCCACCCTAGACAAAGGACAGCTCCTCTCAGAGATGGATACACTCATGGGCGACAAGAAAGCTCTCGGTCAACGCGTATCCGAACTCATGAACGCATATCTTCGCATCATTGAAAAAGACAAGGCCGCGATCAACTTCAACCTCGCGAATATTAAGGAGAAACTCACCCGCGTGAAAGATAAGGAGAAGGACGGCGTCGTCGCGCGAATCGGCGAAATGTCGGTGGGCGAGCGGCAACTGGAGAATATGATGAAGACGCACAAGATGGGAATATGGAGCCGCGGAACGTCGCAGACGGGTATTGTAATCTATGACCAGGATTATTATGATGAAGAACGTGATGAGATGGAGAAGATTGCGCAGAAGGAGCGGCTGATGGGCCGCCGGGATGATGTCACGGATATGAACCGAGAGATTTATGTAATGGAGGCGCTAGAGGCGGACCGCAGCGCTGCGGAAATCGAAGCACACGAACTGGATATGTCGACGGGTATTCCGGAGGATGACGATGCGGGGGAGGATGATTATGCGTATATCCACCAGCACGACGACGAAGGTGATGACTAAGGCCGCGGCCGGCCTACGCGGATGGCCTGGACAAGATTGTAATATTTGAATAATATAAATACACACGCGCACACGGTGATGATGAATCAAAAGACGGTGATTTATATTATTCTCTCGGTAATATTACTGTATTTGTATTACAAACGAGGTGGTATCGCGATATTCGCGGCGTTCGTGGTGATGGTGGCGGGGACGCTTTTCGCAAGCGGAAGTGCGGGCGCGACAATCGGGGAGGAAGGGTTCAGCGGCGGCGACAAAGAGTGCGCGAAAATAGGATTTACACCGATTCAACTGGATAAGAAGGACCTCGCTGGGAGTTTAGAAAAAGAAATGAAGAAAATCAAAACGGTAGCAAATAAACATTGGCCGTATGATAATATGGGCGGAAAAACGACGGATGAAGATAAAGAAAAGGCATTCGCTACATTTGTGAAAGAATTTCAGGAAGATGTCAAAGAACGAAAGGATAAAGAAGGTAAAACGATTGATTCATTTGTAATCATTTCCACCAATGCGTACGAAAAAGGTAATATGTATGAATTACTCAAAGAATTAGAAAAACCAGGGAAAATCGGAGACATTATAAACGGCGGAAAATTAACGTTGAAAGTTCTTGAGAAACTAAGTAAATCCACTACATCAGGTTCTGATTTTAAGAAAATAATCAAATACTTAATTTGTTTATGTAAGCATTGGACAAATATGTATCAAGCAATACAAAAAATACTAAAAGCGAATAGTGGCGGCGAAGACGACGACGGTGGCGAAGACGACGACGAAGAAGAGAAACCGAAGAAGAATACGAAGAAGAAATCGACAAAAAAGAAGTCAAAGAAGGCCGACGCCGACGAGGACGCCGAATAGATACTCGCATACCTTTTATTCGGCATAAACAAACCTGAATAAAAAGTAGTATCGTTATATTAGTAGTAGTAGTATGAACGCAATCAAAAACCTTATCCGCAATAATTTAGCAGGGTCGGCCATTGTGCTGTATATCATCGTATTTATGCTGGTCCAGTATGCGACCCCGTCGTTTCTTTATAACGAGGACGGCAGCTTACGGGAATTCGGCATTGGCTATTCTAGCAAAACCGTGCTGCCAATATGGATCGTCGCGATAATACTGGGAATACTGTCGTATCTGCTTGTGTTTTACATATCAAGGCCGGCGGTGCGCATTATGCTATAATTCTCGCGTCGCCGCTCGTTCCGCCTACGGCGCCACTCGCCACTCCGCTCGGGCATCTCTCGCGTCGCCGCTCGTTCCGCCTACGGCGCCACTCGCCACTCCGCTCGGGCATCTCTCGCGTCGCCGCTCGTTCCGCCTACGGCGCCACTCGCTCACTCCGCTCGGGCATCGTCGCCTATATTTTGACAATTTACTATCAAATGTTGAACACATATCGCGAGAGATGCCCGAGCGGAGTGGCGAGTGGCGCCGTAGGCGGAACGACACTAACGACGCGAGAGATGCCCGAGCGGAGTGGCGAGTGGCGCCGTAGGCGGAACGAGCGGCGACGCGAGAGATACGAGCGGAAACGGAGCGAGTGGCGCCGTAGGCGGAACGAGCAAAGCGACGCGAGTCTGGGTGAGAACGGAGTGAGTGGAGCCGACGCGACAGCGGAGGCGCAACGAGCGTAGTTTGAACTACCCTGTAATCGTCATCACCTTCCCCTTCTCCTCCGCCTCCTTCTTCTTCGCCGCATCCTGCGTCTCCTTCAGCACCTGTGCGCGTATCTTCTGCTGTTCCGGCGTAAACGAGCAACCCATATTCAATAAGTAATTATAGCTGATACTCACGACGAGCAAACCGCACAGCACAAGCCATACAAACTCGCCCACAATCGTCTTCATCATCAAGAATTTCCGGATTTTCTCCAGGTCTTCCACCTTGGCCGACGGTCTGATAAGGCGCGATTCTTTGAAACTGTCCCAGAACCGGTCTAGATTATCAAGCCCGAGTTCATTGAGGATGATAGACTGGTCGGTATAGATTTGCTCTAAAGCACGACCGATATCGCGTTTATTTTTTACGTCGTCTTTAGGTATATCCGCGCTGTCCACGGCGCTGCCCCCCTTCTGCGCCTCGCCCTTCTGCGCCTCCGGTGCTAAATCAAACTGCGGTGTCAAAATATTATTGAATACATCCTTTAAGTCCGTCACCGCAGATACGAACATATACCCGAACGTATTACTGAAAGGTGTGAGCCAGCCAGGAAACACGATGAGCGCGGCCTTGAGTGCGCCTAAAACGAGAAACCACGGTAACACGGTCGCCATGAGCGCCGTCTTTTCCTGGTCGAACCCGCAGATATCCTTTGACATTGCGAGGTTGATGAAGTATTCGCCGATGAGGAGCACGAGGAAAAACAGGAATGTTATCCCGCCGCTCAATACGCCATTTTTAGTGTATTTGTAATATGCGTAGGCGCCGAATACAGCCAAGAAGAAGAATATCGCAACCGATGAACTTAATTCGGCCATAGTAATTACATAATACACGGATTATTAAAATAAGTCTGCTACGTTCGTTGCGTTCTCATCCTCCCCTTATTTTTTCGCATTATAATAAGCGAAGTAGCGACAATGAACGACAATGCGCCAGCCCCCACACTCACCGAGCCAGGTGTCCGCTATTTCTTAAGTAAATCTCTCGACCAGTGTCGCCGAGTCAAAGATTATTACCACACACAAACATTCAACTTCACGGTGGGTATCTCATTTTTCCTATGTTTAGGCATATTCTTATATTTGCGGTATAAGGGAAAACCTACACCAGAAGAAGTAGACGCGAAGAAGCGTCAGCAGCAGGAGTATATTCTCTCGAAACTCAAAATGGTAAACGCCACACATTACGCGCAAAGTAAGGGCATTCCGATGGATGCTCGAACACACCCCGCAGGAAACGGATTGGGTATGCTTACCAACCTGCCGGCGTGGAAGGGGCCTGGCGACGATTACTAAATGATAATCCATTATCGTCGTCGCAAATACGTGGACATATTTCTACATATATAACATATACAATATGACAACGCATATCGCGTCGTCCGTATACCAGGATTTACACGCGGCAATTCAAGAACGCGGGTCCTCGTCCGCGCAATACGGCGGTGGTGGCGGCGGCGGCGGCGCAGCGGCGTCTCGTATCGCCGACCAAAAACGCACCCAGGATACCCGCGACAATCTGAAAAAAGCCACCCGTGTTCTCCTAGAAATGACGCGCAAGCAAGAAGACGCCCTGAAAAAACACCTTCAGCGCGCGGCCGACCCCAACGAATTCCGCGGGTTGGTGTACCCCTACCAGCTCATCCCCGAAGAAGAGCGCGCGAAAATAAACGACGCCACCCACGGATACTACTCCATGAAAGAAAAGTATAACACCGCCCTGGAAAAGCGCCGCCAGCGCCTGATGAACGACCCCATCATCAACTGGAAATCCCTCTCCGCCCAACAAAAAGCCAAACGCCTCGCGCTCATCAAACCTGCGTGTATCGTGTGTAAACAGGAAGGCGGGTCGTTATTTACCGAGACCGACGGCAAATTAAAAGCCATATGCGGAAATATCTCTCAACCATGCGGGTTTCATATTGAAGTCAGCCGCGGCAAGTATATTAGTTTAGAAACGTTGATGAACGAATCTCTCGAAGAGGTCCGCGCCACCAAGGACGAAATCATCCGAATGAAATTGGACCTCTTATTTAGGTTCATTAATGAGGACGAGCTCCTTGAGCGGTTTGACGCCATCCAGCATAAACTACAGGAACAGCAGAAAATGTATGCTGAGTTTCGGAGCTATTATTTAAGCGTAACCGACAACGATGACGCACGCACAGACACGGAAACACTGACGCGCGTTATTTCCGAGAAGGTCGCCCTTATTAAGGAATATATGACGGAGTTTAAGGAATCCGAATGGAAGAACCGAAGCATCATTGATGATATTCTCGTGCTTTGCCAGCAGGATATTGAGCCGGCGTATTTGAAGTTGCGAGAGACCAAGTATGTCTATTCCCAGGTAGAGACGACGGAGAACGCAAATGGTGCGCTCGTTCAAATGTATAATGACCGCGAATTCAATCTCTCGCAGAAGCGATATGGCTACAATGAACTGTATATGCCGGTGATTATGCCGAAATGGATTGCGGATAACCGGATCGTGAGCAGGCCAGTAGGTCAGATAGGACCATCGGCGGGGGCGGTAGTCGCGCCGAAGCCGGTGCCAGGGGCGGTGGCGGCGGCTAGGTAATATTTTTCTAGTTGTATTATAAATACAATACATGAGTATACAAGCTTATTTTCCGCGAGAAACACGAGTATACAATATAAACCGTATTTTTGATTTTAAAACGGGTAGCGTTAAATGGGAAAGTCAAAAAGGACCAAATTTAACAGAAGACAAATTTAATAATGTATTAACGTCATCAATTTTAGAACTAAAACTAGCTAACGGTCAAACAATACCAGAAAGTAGAATCCAAACTGAATTTAAACACTTCTATTTGGATGTTACCTCACAAATGTTCAAAGACCCACGTAATTACTCGATTGTTTATGATACAGATACAAATAGTGCTACATTTACAATAATGCCAAAAACCGGAAATTATAATATATTCGGAATGCCGGTTGTTTCCAACGGTGGTAATGGTCGAGGCGGCCGCCCCCGACGCCGTTCGACCTTTAGACAACGAAGACTCAAACGCACCACTTCCAAGTCTCGCCGCGCCACTCGCCGCACCCGCCGCGTATAATTATCGTAGTATACTATAATACGATAACGATACCGCACGAATGCTTAACATATTCAACCACATTTCCCTTCCGATTTTCATCGTAAGCCTCGCCGTGGGCCTATTTTATGTATACATCTCGGTCCCAAAACCGAAGGTTATTTATGTCTACCCTACCCCGGACAATATCCGCAATTTTCAATTTAAAGACCACGCAGACAACTGTTTTTCATTTGATGCGAAGGAGGTGAATTGCGCGAAGGCGAAGGGGGCGGTGAAGAAGATACCGGTTCAGTAGCGGAGTGAAACGGAGCCGAACCGAAGCGTAGCGAAGTCGAGCGGAAGTGGGTTATACCCGGTGGAGCCGAATGGAATGGAATGGAATGGAATGGAATGGAATGGAATGGAATGGAACCGGGTTATACCCGGTGGACCCGACCCGAACCGCGAATTCTAATTTATATCCCTTATATATTAGAATACAATGGGTTTTCAGCGTCTGCTCCACACGGAAACAGGCCGCATTATTATGTCTATTGTGCTTGGTCTAGGTATCGCATCGCTCTTTCGCAAAGTCTGTAAAGACCGGTCGTGTATCGCCTTTCGCGCACCACCCCTCAAGGATTTAGAGAAGGATACATATAAGTTAGATGATAAGTGTTATGAGTATAAGACAAAGTCTGTGAAATGTGAGGCGGGGAAGAAGGATGTGAGTTTGCATTAGGCTCGCGTCGGTTTCTCGTTGCGCCTCTCGCGTCGTCCGCTCGTTGCGCCTGCGGCTCCACTCGCTCCCTCCGCTCGGAATTATCGCCTATATCCGCCCGAAGTTATCGCCTATATCCGCCCGGAGTTATCGCCTAGCGCGTCCAATATGTATCCCAACCAATATTGATATACATATATTTAGTAATATTCCATTCCATTCCAATGAGCGACACAACTAGTATTGACGATCTCCCTTTAAGTAGCCAAACACCGGGGTCGAGTCATCATCACACCCCCTACGGGGGCGGCAATATCGGCGGCGGCGGTGGTGGCGGTGGTGGTGCG
>Ga0222714_10002960_pt1 | contig 17601 bp, 7 predicted proteins | sample C33_3DmetaG_FD_165048 | JGI IMG/M metagenome (GOLD analysis project Ga0222714, IMG submission 165048) | Estuarine water microbial communities from San Francisco Bay, California, United States - C33_3D | ecosystem: Environmental > Aquatic > Marine > Unclassified | place: USA: California...
GCTGATAGATTCGCCGTATGACCTCCATATAATCTTCGCTGTAACGGCCCGATACTTCATACCATGTCCGAATGGTTTCACCCTGTTCCTTGAAGGTCTTAAAATGGGTTCCTTGAAACGCATGGGGGACCTCTAAAGCCAAAGATTGCCCTTTAAGCCCCTGTGTTGTAAATAAAAGCACCAACAAGAGGAGGGCGTTTAAAGAACACAGGGAAGCGAACGTCGTTTTCCGTTTGGCAGAACGGATTTCGGGCATCGAAAAGTGTGAGTGATTAAATACCTATGGGCAGAACATAGGCGACATTCACGCCTATGCCTGCATATGAGGAAAAGTCTAGAGCAAGACTAACTCCTTTATACACGTCAAAACTTGCACCCAATGCCTTTCTTCCACTTCCAACGATGTCATTCCCGTTGCCAACGGAGCGGAAAAAGCCATACGGACCAAATAAATCCATTTGAGCATAAACAGTTAAGGGCCCTATTGAGTATGTGGGACCAAAGATGGCGCGGAAGTAGCGGTCAGTCATGACCGAAGGGTCATTCTCGAAATAGGGCGTTTCAGCCTTTCTCCATTCTATCGTTCCCACGATGCCAAAACCCTTGTATGCATCGGTCGCACCTAACATCACACGAAATGGAGCCTTAACAAAATCTTGCTTCACCAATTTATGTGTCGGCAGCAAACCAACACCAAAAAATATGTTGATTTTCGTTGAATCACTTTTAACCTCTTCCCCATCCAGGGTTCCAGCCACAACTTCCGTCGATCCGGCTCCTTCTGAGGAGGTTTCCTCGGGACTAACCACCTGGCCATTTACGGCTAGTGGCAATAAGGCTAAAATTAGGAGTTTCAATTTTTTCATGGTTTCAGCAGTTTGACCAAAGATACAAGACTTATTGGATAGTGAATTTACAATTTTCCCACTTTAATTGAGCGTTTCATACTTGCCAGTGCCCATTTTGCACCCCCTTGAGCCTTGATATAATGCTGAAACAGTAACAAGAGGGATTCATCGCTTTTAGATAGAAGGAATTTTCGAGTGTGAACATCCGAGTCCGTTAGCATATAGACCAACCATACCCCAAGCAATGATTCAACTGTTGGGCTTGATTGCAATTTTCTCTTCTTGAGATAATAAACACCCAAATCAAAAAATACATGGTTTTTGCCGGCTAAACTTGAGAACTCCAAAGTCGTTTCGCTCTTAAGCCATTTTTCTTTGTATTCTTTCGCTACCCATAAGTCTCGTATCAAGCGCAATCGAGCCGAGCTGAGAAAACCCCGTTTATTGAATTCCAGCAAGCTTCGATCCTCTTTTTCCATCAAAGCCTTATATGCCCCCAGCAGATCTGAATCAAAATCATAGGTCCTGTTGAAAATTATCTTCGCCTCTTCTTCCTCACGGATAAGCCAATCCAACTTTTCTAGGACCACTTTTGCGGTATCTATCGATTTAAGGCCCAAAGCGGCACCGAGAATATGCTCATATTTTTGACGTTTACTAGGATTTAAATCCAAAAGAAGCTTCAACAAGCTATCGCCTTCTTCCGATTGAACACACCCAAGAATATCACCGTAGCGCGTAAAAAAAGTATCAATTAGGTATTTCGCTGCCATTAAAAAATGTATTTCTTCCGAGAGTACGGAATGTTCATCAATTTCGTTTTTTTAAATTCCTTTTGAATACCTCTTAAAAGACTCAGAAAGCGACGACGCCTAAACCATTTGTCCCCTTCCTCGGTCATATAATACCGGCTTTTTTCGTCATAAGTCAATTTCGGCATTCCAGGCAGAAACAATGGTTGTTCGTCCTTAAAACATGACTTAATATGGCACTCCAAGTACAAAATAAAATTTCGTACATCACGCTCCCCAGAAATAACTACAACATGTTTGTCTCTGGTACTGTCTGAATTTATTTTCAAAATGAACTCTGTCCAAATTTCTAAGTTGTCACGGCGAAACTCATATATGAAATTTGCATTTACATTCTCAGCCGAAACATATTGTAACCGTTGCGCTTTGCATGTTACAGCGAAAAACAGAATGATCAATATACCATTAAGACTCCGCATATTTTCCAAAACTTAATCCTATGGAAAAATTGAGACCTGACCAATCCGAATGGAAATAAGGCATACCTCCCTGGAATCGTGGAATATTCAGGGGATTATTAATTGTAAAAGTGAGTCGCGTCCATGGCATTAAAAGCGCCCGGATCGAAATAGACGGATTAAGCACTCCGTATTCTAAAAGATAAGATGCCCCATAGGAAGTTTGCACAAACTTCGAATCCCAATCATAATAGTATAATCCGCTGTATGTTCTTCGATAATTTGGAGAAGCATTCCGCTGCAGATACCAAAATATTTCCGACTTGTTTGACCGTTTCAGGCGAGCGTGGACATTGAAAGAATAATTTCCCTTTAAATCCCAAGAATCTTCCTGAAAACTAAGTGTAGGAATTGCGGAAGCAATGTTTAAACTGCTCACTTGATTCAAAATATCTGAGATGCTATCCGCTCCGAGATTATAGTCAACTCCAGCAAAAGAATATGCGCCTTTATAGCTTGTTTGATTTACAGGCGACAAGGCAATTGTTAGCGGAAAATTTACCACTGAAACCCCCACATCAAAAGCGCTGGATAAACTCTTTTCAATTCCCACATTTATGGAGGTGAAAAACTTGCTGGGCCTTAACGCGCCCAAATTTGCTGGATTATCCACAAGACTCTGTACCAATCCTTCACCGAAAGTTTGAACCCTGCCAGAATAAGCCAATCGGATGAAGTTGGTATCTGAATTAAAAGCACGCTCAACCAGACATTCATCCGTGATAAACTTTACGCCTGCCAAGGGTACATCGAGATTTAACCGGAAACCTAACCGTGTACTCCCCGTTTTTTTGGAGACGCCGTAATACAGGCGTTCTTTGAGCATGGCTTCCAAATTAATGCCTTTATTTTGATTCAAATAATAGTTTTCTGTCAGACTTATCCCTTCCGTTACCAATTGTATAAAGTCAGCATCTATATTTATTAGACTTTCTTGAATTAATTCGACTCCAAAAACTTCCGATCTACCCTTGGCAGTTCTGGCCAAAGCCAAAGGACGCAAATGAAGACTATTTCCAATGAATAAAATGTCATTCGCGCGTGCAAGCGTTTGTAAATTACTGCCAGCGTCCCCTCCTAAAACCTGCCCAAGTTTGAAATTGGATTGAGCTACGAGTTCAATCTGCCCGAGTTCAAAATAAAACTTTGGCATTTCATCAACCCCAGGATTGAACGCAAATCGGTCAATAGGGTTTAAAATTGACTGTGAAGAAAGCTGTCCACTTACCCTGAACCCGCAGCTTATGCTGATTAGAATAATTATGGTTTTAAAGGGAGAACCCATAATTCAATTTTGCTTGCAGAGCAAAGGCTAACTCTAGATAATCTGACGGCTTCAAGTAAACCGCATTTGGATAAGATGATGTGTTCATCGTGACTGAATAAACGATATTACGTACATCCGGCATCAGCGGTAATTGGGTTACATCTAATTCGAATTCACCATCAATAGTTCCTTGCGATAGCCGCAAGGTATCTGTGAACAGAATGCCAAAATTTGCATCCGCGAATTCCAATTGGACAACCACATCCAGTGGGATTGTTGACAATCCACTGTATATCAAGGAAATGGATTCAATGTTATCCGTAGTTGACGTATCTAGGAGCTCTCCAGTGGATATAGTGTCCGTAATTCCCAGTCCACTTATAGCGAACTTGCTTCTTTGTAAGATCGCTATATCAGCACTTAAGTCCTCGCCCTTTTGAACGAAATTAGGCACTCCACCAGATTGGATTGGAGTAGACGCAATGGTACTCTCTGCACCAATAATAAAAGTATTTGACGGTATTTCGATAAATGGTACTTCCGGCTTAGGTGAAATTAACAAGGTTGAAGGACGCTCCCTGGGATAAACTTTTGTCGCAGGATAATCAATCGCAAAATTTGATACTGTCTCATGGAACGTTCCTTGAGAGTTGACACTTTCTAAATCAAGATCTAAGAATATTGGAACTCCTATACTGTTGGTAAAACTCATCGTCAGCTCAGGTTCGAAAAATAACATGGTTGCGCCCGGAAATAAGTCGATACTTTCAATGGCCACGGAATCATTCCCTGAGAAACTGTATTCACCGAAATAGCCAGTTGCCCCCTTTAACTGGACATTTTTGAATTCCATCTCGATTTGAATGGCTTCATCAAAAGTGAAGTCGATACAATCGGAAATATCTGCCAACTCAACGAGCGCATCTAACACAAAAGTATTTGGGGTGCCTGTGTAGGCCAGGTCAACGGTCACATTCTGTAACAATACAGTTCCGGTATCTGGCAAGAATGGACTGGTGTTAATTTGAAAGCCAAATTCACCAAAACCATCAAACGAATTTGGAAGCAAAATACTTGTCAGTATGTCGTCATTGACGGGGGACTGAATAGAATATTTTATTTCAGCATATTCGATATCGATCTCCGATAAAATAACCCCTGTCGGCAGGCTAAGAGTTTGTTCAATGACCTCTGAGTATAGTTGGCTTTGAGGGAAAACGACACTACCTTCTTCAACCTCCAGGCCTTGAGTCGTTAAGTTCATCGTAATCGCATCCGATGTATTGATATAGACCAACTGCCCACCGCTTCCCAAAGTCGAAACGGAAATCATTTGAATCGTCAGGGATGCGCCAATTTGTTTTCCTACAAGCGATTTGATCTGGCTAACTGTTTGCCCAGGTGAAATATTCAGGAAATTAAAACTTGCGAGCTGGGAGTTATTCGTCGTATTCACAAGTGCCATAACCATAGAAACAGCTGTCGGCCAGCCATTCGTGATGGAAAGTTCACAAGTTCCTTGAGACAATAACGCCGAACAAATAGGTGACGACCCTTGTAAGGGGTATTGCCCACCAGTTATGGGGCCCAATTGAGGAAATACTTGGGTTGTGCCGTTTAAACTTTGAACAAGCGTGTTTGTTGTTCCGCCAGCTGCTGCGCCGAACTGGCTAAGGGTCATCCCATTTGAAACCGTAAAATTGGGAAGTGAAACATTCCCAATTGAAAAAGAATCCAGTATTCCGAAATCAGGCATTTCTGGTAATAATGAATCCGCATAAATGGTCAATGCAGAGTCAATGCGCTGTTCTAAGAAAAAACTGGTCGTATCACTACTAAGTACAGGAACGGCGTTCTCGAATGCATCGGAAAGAACGAGGGAAACATTTCCTATCGGGACATTATAATTTGATCTCAGCGTCCCTGAAATATCATCGAGTCCTAAATATTCCCCTGTGCATGCTTGCAGTAAGCATATTAAAATTAAACTGCAACGCCAAAGCTTCATTGGATGGAGTATAAAATGATATCTGAACTTTTATTTTTTCGAAGAACACGAGATAAAAGAATATTTTTTGTGTCCACAACGATGAAGTTAAAATCATCCCCTTCAGTATTAAATGGACCTGGAAGTGCTTGAGGCACATTACTTCCTTTGACAAGACAGAAAATTTCTAGTCCTCGGCCTTCGATATATCTGGAGAAATAAATATTTCCATAAAGGTCCACACTGGGGAACAACTCATCTCCTGGGGAATTGATGACGTCTAGATTCTGCGGTTCGCTCCAGAGATGAGTTCCCTTTCTCACACAATAATAGATATCATAGCCGCCCTTACCTCCAGGCTCATTGCTTACATAAAACAAGACATTTTGACGGGTGTCAAAAAAGGGCTGTTGGTAGCTGAAATCTGGGTTGATAAATGGAAGTAAACTACACTCGGAGGAAGCTTCATTAATATCGACTTGAAGCAATTCAAAGGGCAAAACACCTTCGAAGTTTTTTTCAAAACGATTACGGCTGATGAACATAGTTTTTAAATCACCAGAAAAACTGACTGAGCCAATGTTGTACTTGACCGACTCAAGATCGCATAGTCCTGTTTTATCAAATTCTGTTACTTCGTTCGACTTCAGATTGTACAAGAACAAATCAATTTTATCCTCCCGAATTAAGCGCGAAACACCTTTTCGCCCATTTGAACAAAAGACAATATACTCGCGCGTCATTGGCGCCAGGCCAAAATCATTGCTCTTGGTCGTGACTAATGGCTTTGCAATGTAGTTCGATCGCAAATACGCCGGAAACTCCTGGGCAAATAATCCACAGGAGAGTCCAAACATTAAGCCAATGCTATAGACCTTAATTGAGGAAGAATATGGGCGTTTCAATTTTTGACTTTTCATTGATGAAATCAACACTTAACCCGAAGGTGTGTGATTGTTTGCTAAAATATCGAAGCGAATTTGCTGGATAAGAATATTTATAAAACACCTTAAATCCTCTAGATTCAAAAAAGGCATTAAATCCGTAATCAGAAGAGTGTTTATGCAAACCCACTCGCAATTCTGGCGTTAGAAAATATTGCGCATACAGATTCAAGACATTCGGGGAGCCCTGCTCCAAAATAAGACTGCCTGAATAGGCAATTTTAACGGTGGGATTAAACTGGGTTTCTGCCCCGCCAAAAAAGCACACTGATCTCGATGTGTAGTTATCTATTAAAAACTGTCCCTTTACAACATTTAGCAATGAAAGACCTACGTAACTATTAGGGGCATAGTAAAGGCCACTTAAGTCGAGGTTATAATAGAAAGTATTGTATATAGCGGTATTAATGGACACATCTGCAACTTCAATAAATCGCTCTTTATTGAGATCCATATTGAAATTATGAAAACCATGCTTCATCCCGAATGAAAAATACTCGGTCCTTGATAGTTGCAGATGGTATGCTGTGGAAAAGGAAAAAGTAGAACTCTTTATGGGGCCGATTTCATCTGAAACGACTGCTGCAGATAATCCAAGATTTAAATCGACAAGCTTGTAATCAAATGTGGTTATCGATGTTTTTGGAGCACCTTCAATGCCCAGATACCGGTAATCAGTTAAAAAAGAAATGGTGCCAGAGTACATCCCCGAAAAAGATGGCGCTAATACAATCGGATTGAATATATATGTACTTAAGGAAGGGTTTTCTTGACCATACCCTTTAAAAGCATAACAAACAACTAAGGAGAACAGAATTATTTTACTTCTTCTCATCGCTGAATGTATAAATATCCAATATGGCGGACTCCAATTGAGGGGATTTCCAACGTATAGTAGTACGTACCTGTTGGCAAATACCCATCAGGGTTTTGAATGATCGAAGTCCGGGAAGTTTCGCCGTCGAATGAGTTGTCGTAAGGAGCCATTCGATAAACAAGCTCTCCATTTCGATTAAAAATGCTCAGAATATTATCTGGATATGCATCAATTCCTGGAATTTCTAAATTATCATTCACGCCATCTCCATTTGGTGTAAAGACGGTAGGTATAAAGACGTCACAATAGTCTACATCCAAGAAGTTGGGGAACCCATCATTGTCGCAATCGTCATAAACTACCCCGTCACGGTTATAATCGCGCTCTAAGAAATCTGAAAGCCCATCGCCATCTGAGTCTGTATCGAGATAATTGGGGATACCATCAAAATCAAAATCTGTAAAACCATCATCTTGATCAGGAATGGAATCACAATCCGCATCCGTCGTGGGTACAATCACGGTTCCTTCGAATGAACAAAGGTTTGCATCGGTAATGATGTACTGGTATTCAAAACCATTCAATCCTGAAACTTGAAGCGTAGTATCCTCTGTCTCCCATAGAATGCTGTAAGGAATGGTTCCGCCTGTGATAGCCACTTCCGCAACACCGGTAGTGTCAAATTGGCAATTAACCCCAGAAATGATTGAAGCAATTCCAGTCAAAGGCAGGGGCTCATTGACGGCTACAGTATTTGAAATCGAATATTGTCCTTGACATCCTGCCGTATCAATTACCTGCATGCTGTAGGTATTTGCATAAAGGTTTTTGAAAATGGCACTGTCTTGATACGTCATTCCACTATCGATAGAATACCGCAATAAGTTTCCACCAAAGGCTACAATTTCGATTTGACCGGTATTGTTACCATAACAATCCACGTCCTTAACTATAGCATTCGCAATGTAAAAAGAGTCTGGTTCATTTAATGTGAACTGTCCCCAATTGTTCGGGAAGGCCGTGCACCCATTTACATCCGTGATATAGTAAGAGTACGTACCTGTATCTAGGTTGAGGAAAGTCGACTGACTTAACATAGTTAGTCCCGAATCAATACTTACAAGTGGACCAACCCCTCCATCGATATCAAAAGCTACCCATCCATCCACTGATCTGTAGCACTTGGAGTCTTGGAAACTAATATTTCTTACAAATAAGGAGTCTGGCTCCTTCACAGTAGCATAAACTTGGAGCAAACAAGAATTATCATCAGTGATATTCGCAGTGTAATAATCAGCCCCGACAGAATCAATCTGCGGTCCTGTACCGACGTTATTCAAAAATCCATCTTGCCATAATACCCCATACGTTGTCGTTGCGCTCAGCGTTCCTCCCGAAATATTCAAGGAGACAGATCCTAACTCATCGTCTTTACAAACATTATGGTTGACCGTAGTAATTGCCGCGAGTGGGAGAGGGTTTATAACCGTGTAATTCAAGGTGTTTACTGACAACCCATTAATCACGATCGGACAATTGTTTGAATCAGTAGCCAATACAGTGTAGGCCCCGGCAATGAGTGAATCAAAAATGGGGTTAAGAGAATACTTAATTCCATTATTCACAGAGTATAATGTCGGCATGTTACCTCCTGTAACTGTCAGGGTAATTTCCCCATCATTGAAATTGTGACAGGTTATATCCTTTTTCGCCACCTCGCGGATTATGAGAGGATCTGGCTCAAAGAGGGTGACATACCGACTTAAACCGTCAACTACTCTGAGCGGACAAGCGTTGGAATCAATAATATTCACCAAGTAATTGCCCCCTTCAAGTCCGCTGAACACGGGATTTGAACCGTTTAAAGTAGCCTGGCCAGAAATCGCATATGTCAAGGGCCAATTTCCTCCAGTAGCAGTAATTTCTAACAATCCATCCTTGTCTCCAAAACACGTCACTTGGGTGGTGATGATGTTTCTTAAAGTGAGTGAGTCTGGCTCATTGAGAATAATTGCAAGTGGCACTTGGGAATACAACGGGCATTGATTGGCATCTTGAACTCCGATCACGTAGTTGCCTGGGAGCAGTCCCGTGAAGGCCGACGATTGGACATAAAAGCCTTTCGTGGCATCAATAGAAAACGATAATGGAGTGTTTCCACCACTGGAAAGTATTTCTATTTCCCCATTCTCAAAGTCTTTACATGTTACATCTGTAACATTGATCGCATTGACAAATAAGCTATCAGGCTGATCTAATAATACACTGGTCGTGACTTTTTTCAATACGGGACAGAATTTATCGTCGCGAACCTTGATGTTATAATTTGCAGAAGACAATCCTGTGAATACCGATGTACTCTGATAAGAAATGCCATTGTTTATACTGTAGGATTTTGTGTTTCCACCCGTTGCAGTGATTTCAATGGATCCATCCGTATAGCCACTACATTTTGGCTCAATCAATTTGATTTCCCATAGGGTTAAACTATCTGGCTCCGTTAAAACTTGCGTACTCGTGACACCAGGTTCAAAGAATATCTCGCAATTCTTACTGTCTTCAATTTCCACGAAGTACGTTCCGGCACTTAATCCGTTATAGAAGCTAGAGACACTATAATTTGACCCAGGGTCAATTCGGTAACGAAGAACATTCCCCCCTTGGCCATTAATTGAAATCTGACCATCCTGCGAATTCTTACAATCCAAATCCTGTTTTGTAATACTGAGTATTCGCGCCGAGTCCGGTTGCGCTACGTATACCTGCGGTACAGTGTTGTATGTTGCTAAGCAGCCTTTGTCATCTGAAACGGCAATGCTATAATTTCCTGATGTCAGATTAATAAACGAGCTATCCAACTGATAACTTGAACCATTATTAATGCTGTACTTCCTAGTGTTCCCCCCGGTCGCCATGATTTCAATCATGCCATCGCCACCATCGTGACACGAAACTGGAGTAATCACATAATTGGAGACATACAGGAGATCTGGCTCAGTGATAATGACCGTTCTTGTTGATTGATAATAGACACTGCAGTTATTTACATCGCGTACTCGAATCGTGTAGGTTCCGGGTGTAAGTCCTTCAAATATGTTCGAATAGGACCATGTCACCCCATTATTTATTGAGAACTCTAGAAGGTTCCCTCCGCCAGCAAGAATTTCAATGGTCGCATCATCTGAGTCATAGCAGCTTGAATTTTCTGCTATAAAGCCTGTAACAATGACTGAATCTGGTTGATCCAATTGGTACTCTTTATTTGCTTTGTAGGTGACTTCACAGCCTTTGGAGTCAAGCAATAGTATGCGGTATTCTCCCGCCCCCAAGCCCGTAAATAGGCTCTGTGTGGAGAAGTTTACGCCATTGTTTATCGAATAGGTTAGGATATTGCCCCCTGAAGCAATAATCTCAATACTTCCGTTTGTGGATCCATTGCAAAGTGGTTCATTCGCTGTGATCGATTCCACAATTGCTGAATCTGGACGGGATAGAGCGAATGTTCTGTTTACGTTGTACGTAACTGGACATTGATTTTGGTCTTTGACGGTGAGATAATATGATCCATGAGACTGATTTAAGAAAATTGGAGCTGTCTGGTAACCGAGCCCTCCATCAATATTGTATTCTTTCAAACGACCTCCAGAAGCCACAACTTGTACCTGACCGTTTGCGCTGTCAAAACATGTCACATTCGAATTGATCAAATTTGACACAATCAGCTTTCCTGGTCGACCAACATTTTGCGTGGCACTAAACGTTCCAAAATTGGCCGGGCAGCTATTGTTGTCCGTGATATCAATCGTATAAGGACCATGAGCCAAAGTGGTAAACGTTCCGTTGGTTGAATAGCTCACTCCACCATTGATCGAATATTTCAAATTTGTCCCTCCCGACGCACTTAAAACAATTTCTCCATCAGAAAACTCGAAACATGAAGTTGAATCCACCACGATGGATTGAACGATTATTTCATTGGGTTGAGTGAGGACTTGAGTCTGCGGAATTTCATAATAAGCCTGACATGATTTGTTATCTGAAACTGTTATTGAATAGGTGCCCGCATCGAGCCCAGTAAAGTTGCCAGTGGCCGCAGATGTGCCTCCATTATCGATACTATAAGACTTGATATTTCCACCAAAAGCTGTGATTGTGATTACACCACTTCCATCATTGTAACATGTCAGATTTTGCTTGGATACTGTGGAGACAATCAAAGAATCCGGTGATGTTACTGTCTTACTAAATGAACGCGAACAACCTACCGCATCATAAACTGTTACTTGATAAGCTCCGGCGATTAGACCTGTTGCTACAGCCGTTGTTTGCAAATTCGGGTCATTCCATTGATATTGATATCCCGTTGTTCCAATATTTCCTCCCGAGGCGGAGACACTTATTTGGCCATCTGCACTGCCAAAACAAGACGTTGGGGTTGCAGTCAAAACCGCTGCAATGGCCGAAGCTTGATTTAATGTCACAGCTGACGCAGAATTTACCTCACAATTATTCGCATCCTTGACTCGCAATTGGTATTGGCCAAATGGAAGCGACTTCGTATTCGAGCTTTGATAGGTTACCCCATTATCAAATGAATAGACATAGGGAGGAGTCCCCCCGGACGCAGTAATAGTGATGGATCCGTTGTTCCCATAACATTGTGGATCCTGTTTTGTACTCGACAATGCCAAAGCAGTTGGCTCAGTCACTTCCGCGGATGCAGAATCCTTACAGCCTCTGTTGTCCGAGACAATGACACGGTAAATATCTGCTTCCAGACCAACAATCAATGACTGCGTTCCGATACTCACATTAGCACCGGACTTTTTCCAGGTGTAACTATACGGAGCCAAACCAGAGGATGCGACTACCGAAAGTTGGCCGTTATTTCCTGCATTACAGCTCACATTTTGTACCACAGTAATGTTGGCAATAGGAGCGTAAACAATGACTTTCACCTCTTCCAATGGGCTCTCACAACCCGTTGTCGGATTGAATTCAGAAGCGAAATAGGTTTTGGTTCCCGGATTTGTCGTATTCGGGATTGGCGCACCTGGGAGTAAGGTAACTCCGTCGGAATCATACCAACGAACTTGATTCGACGTTACATTCGCCGAAGCACTCAATGGAGTATTTATGGGCGAACCTAAACATCTATATGTTGACGCTGCCACGATGGGTGTATTTGGTAGCGCGCTAACCGTCACCTTGATTCGAGCCCTGTCACTTTCACAACCCGTTGAATTACTCTTTTGGGAAACGTAGTAATAGGTTTGACCCACATTGGTAGGAGAAATCGTTGGAGAAACCGTTGAGGCAACTCCTCCGACTTGGGTAGAATACCAATTAAGTGAATTTCCATTGGAAACTGAGACCAGATTTATCGCCGAGAAGGCGGCTTCACCCTGACAAATCACGGTATCAGATACAATCGGCTTCGCAGGATTTGGGGAAACAGAAACTGTAACCACATTGGTTGGCTTGGTAACCCCATTGTCGTTAACGACTCTCCGATAATACATGGTTTGCGCTGTGGGAGCGGGGGTATAATTCAGTGAAATCGCCCCTGCAATGTTATTCCAAACAGCATTGGCCGTGCTATCCTGCCACTGATACGTGAACGATTCTGATCCCCCTGATGCCGAAGTCTGCGATACTACAGGCGCAGGTTGGAAGCCTGAACAAATAATTTGGTTCGCGCTGATCAAGCCCGCATTCAACGGCCGTGCTATGATTTTGATGGTATCCTCTTCTGAACAGCCATTATTATCCGTTCCAATCACCTTAAATATCGTAGTGGAGTTCAATGTGCCCGCCACTGTGCGCGTGTTTGTCGTACTCAAGACGTTGGTTGGGGTCCAAGAATAGGATACTAGGCCTGAAGTTGCATTTAAATTGACCGTGGCCCCCGGAGGCAGATACCTACCATTCAATGGGATTGCTTGCACCAACGGTTTGGCATTGACACTGATGAGTACAGGGGTGGTATATCCATCGATTCCATTATCCAAGACCTTGCGTCGGAAGTACTTTGGTGTGGTAATAATTCCAGAGTAAACAAGAGATTTACCGCTCTGATTTGGAATAGTCGTATAGTTAATATTATCCGAGCTAATCTCCCAGGAATATGCAAAAATCCCCGAACCTCCTGTTGCTAGACCCATATTTCCAATAGAATCCAACAGTTCACCCTCACACAAACTAGTTGGGTAACCAACAATAGAACCCGCTGACAGCGGCGTCACATTTACTTCGATAGTATCTGAATTACTACATCCATTAACATCCGTACCGGTTAATATGTAATCCGTAGTAACAGAGGGACTTACAGTAATGAATGATGTGGTTCCAACTTGCGTACCAAGCGTTGTCCATGAATATGTCCCCCCTGGTGCCAATCCCGCCCCCGTTAGATTCACTGAAGCGCCCGGAGGGATTGCGGACAAATTTGATGTTGCTATCACGGTGGGTTTATTCAAAACCGAGATGGTCGCCACGTTGGAAGCCTGCTTCACTCCCATATTGACAGCCATCCTACGATAGAAGACTGTAGCGTAGGCCGCAGAGGTGGGAAGCAAGTTTGTAGAATTTGCACCAGGAATAGCCGTCCAAGTCACTCCATCCGTGCTCTTTTCCCACTCATAGGTGAAATTTCCTGATCCACCAGTGGCCAAACTTGTACTAAAAATTTGTGGAGGGACTTGGCCTATGCAAACATCATTTGTTCCATCAATCGTTCCGCCATTGATTGGGACCACTACAACTTTCACATTACCCGTGTCTTGACACCCATTCAAATCCGTTCCGTTCACAGTATATGTGCTTGTGGTATTGATTTGCCCTGTAATCGGTGCTCCCGTTGTGGAACTTAGGTATGCGGTGTTTGCTCCAGTCCAAGCATAGGTTACCCCGCCCGTAGCGTTGAAGGTGACTGTAGCTCCTGGAGGAACTTGTTTATGACTGGTGAGTGCCGAGACCTGTGGTTTAGAATAAACCGTAATGGTCATGTTGGCAGAGAGTGTATCCACCCCCGAATCAAATACTCTTCTTCTGAAATAGGTTGTCTGATTTCTAATTCCCGGAGAGTAGAATAACTGCGTGGCTGAAGCGACGGTGTTCCAGTTTACTCCATCTAAAGACTCTTCCCATTGAAGTGTGTATTGTCCACTTCCGCCAGAGGGTGACCCGAGGTTCTGAATAGGATTAAAGGATGACCCTTCACAATTGGCTTGGTTTGGCCCGATGGAACCAGGAAGCAGCTTGACGACTGAAACGGTGGTGTACCCTGTGTCCGAGCAGCCGTTTTGATCTACCCCTATCGCGTTAAACGAAGAAGTGGTATAAATGGTCGCGGTGTGTGGCAACGATGTCCCTATTTGCCCATTAGGTCCATTCAGGGTGTAGGTAGTCGCCCCGCTGGCGGTCAACGTGATTCCTCCACCACGAGGGATAGATGTTTTATTCGAGGAAAGCGACACAGTCGGACGCTGAATAGGTTGGACCGTGCAAATATTGGAGTAGGCCGTAACTCCCAAATTGGTCACTTTTCTGCGATAAAATACATTGAGTGTCACCTTATCCGAAATACTTGGAGAGGTGGTGACTGCACCTGTTACGGTTGTCCAGTTAATATTGTCTGTACTCTTTTCCCACGTATAGGTATACCCATTGCCTGTTCCGCCATTCGCAGCATTCACTTCAGCAATACTCCCCACTTCACTGCCAATGCACACGTTTTTCGTTCCACTAATGGTTCCTCCATTCAACGGAAGCACCTTGACTAAAACAGACATCGTATCAGAGCATCCCTGGCTATTGATCCCGTTTGCAATATACCGGGTCGTTGATCCGGGTGTGGCTGTAACATTTGCTCCCACTGAAGCGCTCAATCCAGTACCTGGAGACCAAGAATAGGTACTAGCTCCGGTGGCACTCAAATTCACTTGCGCTCCTGGAGGAATTTGCGCGTAATCTGAAGTGACCAAAACCACGGGTGCTGGAGCCACGGAAACACTTATGGTATAGGTATTGGATACACACCCTAGCGATGATGTTCCCACGACAGAATAGACGGTCGAAATGGTGGGCTGAACCGTGAAACTTGCCAAGGTGGAAACAGTTCCGCCCGATTGTGTAGACCAATTGTATGTAGATCCACCCAAAGCACTCAATGTGATGGACTCTCCTTGACAAATGGCATTGTTTACCTTATTCGAACTAACTGTCAGTGTTGGACTTGGATTCACTGTAATTGTTACAACATTCGAGAACGCAAATGCCGTTTGATCGTTCGTCTTTCTTCGATAGAATGTCGTGGTTGACAATGGAGTGGAAAGGGACAAATTCACCGCGGTTTCACCACTGATGTTGCTAAAATTCACATTGTCCGTTGAGCTCTCCCATTGGTAGGAGAAGTTCCCACTACCACCTGTAGAAGCGATACCCGAAATCGCATTTGGCAAGTTCCCGGAACAAATGGTTTGATTCGTACTAATTGCCCCGGCCACAATGTTTCGGACATAAATATCGATTGTGTCCGAACCTATACAACCATTTCCATCCGTTCCTGTGACAGTGAAGGTGGTCTTACCTGCCCCCGCTCCGGTAATGGTGACCAAACTATTTGCAGCGTTTTGGGAAGTTGTGTTGGGCGTCCACGTATAGGTGGAAGCTCCTGAAGCGCTAATATTCATCGACCCTCCGGGAGGCATGTAGCGATTTGCGGTAGATGCCGAGACCACCGGATTGGGTAATACAGTAATTGTAACAACACCTGTCTCTTTGGAGATTTCTGAATCCGTAACTCTTCGCTTGTAATACGTAGTTTGGGTTACACTGGATGGCGTGTATGATTCCTGATTTGCCCCCGGGATGGCCGAATAGCCTAGAGATAAATCGGTCGATGAATACCATTGATAGATGTAGGTGCCACTTCCACCAGAGGCCGATTGCAGGTTATTTATCGGTTGAATCGTTGCTCCATCGCATAAGTTTTGATCCGACCCAATGGTGCCTGAATTCAACGGAGAGGTTTGGATGGTTAACCAGGCAGAATCCGCACATCCATTTGTCCCAATTCCATAGGCTACATATTTTCCTGTGTTTGGAATATTCAAGTTTAAAGGGGTGCCTGTACCAACTTGAGTGGGAACCACCGTTCTCTTGTACCATGTATAAGAATTCGTATTGGCTCCACCCGTCGCCGTCAAGATAACCTTACCGCCAGGAGGTACGGTTGATTTGTTGGTACTTACAATAATTGTGGGGTCAGGCTTAATTGAAATATTCACTGAATTGGAATAGGCCGAAACGCCCATGTCAGTAACTTTTCTTCGATAGAACTTCGGCTCTGTGAGGGTGTCATTCGCATTTGGAGCATAGTCCAGCGTGGTCGTCGTGGCATTGAAACTTGAAGGAATATCCGTCCAAACAATGTTATTTCTACTCCTTTGCCATTGGTACACGTAAGTTCCTGATCCACCCGAGGTGGTTTGGCCAGATACAGACTGCATATTGCCTGGGGCATCTCCATAACATACTTGTTCGTTCGGGGATGAATTTACAGCGGATTCAATGCTACCGGGATTTAACGCTGATACCTCGACAGTAATCGATCCTTGAGACTGGCAATTTGTAGAGGACGTTCCGACTGCAGTATAAGTTGTAGATGCATTTGGAGTCGCTATGACCGTTGTGCCTGTAGATGCACTCAAAGACGTGGAAGGCGACCAAGTGTAACTTGATATAGGCTGTCCACTAGGAGAACTAGCATTTAATTGTATCGATGCTCCGTTGGGAATAAAAATTGTGGTTCCAGTTTGCCCGCTCGCTTGAATAATTATCTGCGGGTTTTGAACCAGTGAGACGGTTATGGTATTTGAATTTGATGACTTACCTGCATTATTGACTACTCTTCTGTAGTAGTGATTACCGGAAATTCCAGAACCATAGGTAGGCGTATACGTGCTAGCTATTGCACCTGTAATATCCGTCCAAGTCCCTGTCAAACCAACCCTTTCTTGCCATTGGTATTGATATGAACCTTGGGTACCTCCAGATGCTCCAGTCGTCGATGTGATAGTGGTACCAGTAGTTGCTCCTTCACAAATAGTTTGGTCACCATCAATCACTCCCGCCACTAATGGCGATACATAAATTGTCTTCGAGTATGTATTTGAACAGTTTGCATCACTACCTCGAAGAATATATGTGGTCTGATTATTCTGAGCATTTAATGCAATATTAAAAGTCGCCCCAGTTCCCGCTGGCGTAGTTCCAATAGTTCCAATATGCCATTCATAGTTTGCATACGTGCCTGATCCGCCCCCGCTTGCCGTGAGAACGTTCGTACCGCCAGGTGGTATATAATCGTGCTGCGAGGTAATAAGTACACTTGGGCGTGTGTATACCCCCAGCTGAACAACATTACCCTCAGAGCTAACTCCCGTATTGGTTACACGACGACGGT
>Ga0222714_10002963_pt1 | contig 17592 bp, 24 predicted proteins | sample C33_3DmetaG_FD_165048 | JGI IMG/M metagenome (GOLD analysis project Ga0222714, IMG submission 165048) | Estuarine water microbial communities from San Francisco Bay, California, United States - C33_3D | ecosystem: Environmental > Aquatic > Marine > Unclassified | place: USA: California...
TTATCAACTCCATCAACCCGGTACCCTTTCGTGCCTCATTGATAATATCTGTTGCAAAAGGATAAAGATTTGTCAAATATTCCAAGGTACTTCTTTTGTCCTCAGTATTGTAAATTTCAATTGTACCACTTATTGGGATGAAAACGGCCATTTTTTCTTTAGCATTTCTTCTATCTATAAAATAATATAACGAACCACGAGATTTATAATCTTGGAAGTATCGGTCATTTTCGGCTGTGGTACACCATTTGGTGTTTGCCCCATAATAACAAGATGCCTTATGGGAGTTTGGACGGACTACCAAATATCTCCCATCATCATAGATGACATCCGATTCTTTTTTGGCAGTTTTTTGTTTTGATTTTTCTGACAGATTTTTTTTTAATATCGTTGTCAATACAAAAAGTTGGTCAAGATTATAAGAAAAAATATCTTTTGGAGATTTTAGAATTCTTTCCAAGTCCTCTTCACTCATCTTATTGTCGTTCCAAGTCTGAGCAACTTTTAATTTTTCTAAAATTTTTGGGGTAATCCTATTAACATTATTCGAAAATGTACCAACAACCTCCTCAAATAGTTGGATTAAATACTGTGTCTGTTCGATTTTCTCTCTTTGACTAAGAGATTTTTCTTGGAGTTCTGTGAGTTTTTCCTCAAGGGCTTTTTCAATCCACGTAATGAACCTTGACCCGGTTGGGTCGGAATCTAATATACGTTCAATTGTATTGTCGTAGTCAGGAAATTTTTGAAAGAGTCTTTTATACGCATCCTCCTTCTTACCCTCAACAAGAAATATTTTGTTCATACCTCAAATAAATACTTGGAAAAACCCAATTTATGTTTGTGGTGGTTTTGTCATGTCAAAAAAAGTAATTACATTTGAAATATGAACCGACTAATCTTTATTTCATCATTGGTCATCACAAATTTGGTGTATGGACAATGTGGTTCGGTATTCAATCACGGAGTTGAATACAAAATTCCCTGTGATTGGGATTATACAAAACACATTCAAGATTCTTTGGACAATCAAGAAAAGATTTTTATTGAGCTCATTAATTCTGAAAGAATTGCTAAAGGGTTACAACCTTTAACATACTCAAAACAAATTGAATCAGATGTGTCTGATATTCATTGTCGAGTTTTACAACAAAAAAATTTAGTTCATCACCCAAATACGGTTACCATGTCATACTACCACGTAGACGTAGTTACTGGTGTTATGTGGTGTTATATGGACACCGATGTGGGATTCGACGCTTATCTCAATTTCAAAAATAGCACTAAGTCTCATTGGCAAAACCTTATGGACCCTTATCACAAAAAAATTTCCGTATCATTCTTACCAAGTAGAGTTGATACGGAAAAAACAAAAGGTAAAGTTTTCGTGGTCTGTACCTTATCAAATTAGTTCATTGCCGATTGTATTTGTGGAAGTTTCTCATTTTTCATTTTCTGAATAATTTCCTTTACCACTTCGTCGTTGTTTATTTCGGTTGCAGTCCCGAAATTATATTTCATTTGTGTACATCTTTTTGGGTATTTCTGACATAATGTGTCCAATTCACGTCTGTTTTTTTGCCATTGGTCAAATGGTGTCGACTTACCGATTTGAGCATAAAACTGAAGTTGGTTTTTGTCACTTTTACTGAGTTTATAAATTGACCCGTCTTGGAATCCAATAAAAACATTTATACCACTTGCATCGATACCATACCAAGGTTTTCTAATTGGGTCCAAGGTTCTCTCACCCACAATATTCAAAACCAAGTTCACAAATTGTTCTTTAGTATATTCCTCAGCGTCCTTACCCTTTTTGGGGTCCCATGGTGTTTTACCAATACTAAGTTTTGGTTCAGACAGATTGACATTTTCTAAATCGGAAATTTTAGATTTAACGTAATTCAAAACTTCATTAGCTCTTGCCTTGGCCAATTCCCCTTCTTCGAATCCTTTAGGATTAGGTACTCGCGATTCTCCAGCATTCACACCAACACTGAAGTTAGTATTGTTAGGGTACTTAGATATTATAGACCTTATTTGCTCGATGGCATCGTCAATATACTTAGAGTTTTGTATCTTGAATTGAGCGCTTGGGAATGAATTTCCAACACTAAAACTCTTACTTTGAGTTTGTACTTGTTCTCTGATTACCTTTTTTACAATTCTTTCTAAATCGGACTCAGTTAATTTTATAACTCGTTTCATCAATATTTTTTATTGATAAATAGTTTGTCAAACAAAAAAAAGTATTTATCTTTGTAGTGTTCTTTGAATTATGGGGGTGACCGGTATTGATTGGCAGAGTTAGTCATACGGGGCATGCGGTGAGATGTTTCCTATCACCTTAATCTATGGATGCAACAATCAAACGGCGAAACTTTCGCAACTCTCGAGGCTTTGGGTCTTATCCAAGCTGAGGAAGTTACTGTAGCCTAAGGCTATAGTGACAATGGGTCGATGGACATATAACCTGGAAACAGAAGTCCCTACGGTGTGGTTTCTACCCAAAAAGGAATGGAGGTAACGTTTGGTGTTCTACCGATTTGAGTGAACACCCCACAGTTGTTGGTGACGATGGCAAAATAGAAACCAAATAGTTCGGAGGGTGTGAAAAACCCTGACCTAAGCATGTAGTCCTTTATGGGTAGACTGAGCAAGACGCGGGTTCGATTCCCGCCACCTCCACCAAAAAAAGAACCCCTCTTTCGGGAGGGGTTTTTTATTTTACAAACATCCTGTAAAACTTATAAATTGTGGTTTGTTGTGTTTCCTTAAAATCTGAACAACAACTTTTGGGTCAACCTTAGATGTTCCTTTCAAAAATTGTTTCAAATCATCAACGGCTTTTGTACCCTCACTATCTTTCTCTCTCATGAGTAATTCTACAATGTTTACTAACGCACCCAAACCATGTTTAGGTCCACCAAAACATCCCTGAGGCACCATAACGTCTTCTTTTTTCTTACCCTCGGCTTCCTTGAGGTGTTGTACTAAACTCTCTCTGAGTAATCTTTTAATGTCATCCATGTCTATAAATATATCGTTATAATAATTGTTTTATACGAGAAATTTCTTCATTTAATTTTTTATCCTCCTCCTTTGGTTCAGATAACCCTTTCAAAGATGTAACAGCGGCGGCTGGTGTGATAACTTTCAACGCAGTTTTCATAATTTTATCCACCAAGTTATTACCGTCCTTTTGTAATTCACCATATTTTCCAGGTGTGTAGGTTGGTTTTTTTTTCTCCTTACTGTCTTCATCATCTTTGTCTTCATCATCTTTTGATAATACTGCAGTTGTAGCCAAAGCTCCAATAGCTGCGCCTTTAAGATATGGTTCAGGGTCCTTTGCAACTAATCCACCATCTAAGAGTTCAAAATGCAGATGTGGTCCTTCACTACGTCCTGCATTGGGATGTCCTTTTTCACCACCAGATTCACCAATTTTTTTGCCTTTGGTAATTTTTTCATTTTCTCGAACGTACCACTTATTCAGGTGAGCATATCTTGTATAAAAAACTTTACCATCTTCGGTAACGTGTTTTATAAGAACTTGACCACCAAAACCATCGTTGAAGTTACCGGATTTGACAACTTCTCCATCTGCAACGGCAACTACTCTCGTGCCAGGGTCGGCAGCCAAATCAATACCTTTGTGTTGTCGACCCCATCTTGGACCGAAATCAGAGGTCTTTTCAAAACTCTTTCCTTGTAGTGGGTATGATATATTCATAAATTATAAATATCAAATAACATTGTTTCGGATAAATTTATCAACCCTGTTAATGTCCCTGTCGCCAATTTTTATTTTTACATGATTTTTTGGCTCAGGAGTAAAAATCAAAATCGAACTTTCAAGGTCAATAAAAACACCATCTTCAACTAAATCTCCATGTAAGTTCACAATTTCTTTTGTGTAAATGTTTGGATTTCTTTTGACAAAACCGAGTTTCAATAAACCTTCAATAAAATTTTCTTCGACTATTGTTTCATCATCGAAATCTATATCCCAAAAATCAATCATACTAAATAATTTCTTAAAGAATTGGCATCTTCATATAACTCCTCCTTAAATTCATCGGTAAAGTTATTGTCCTTAATAATAGATGTTGGTATTTCAGAAAATACCCAACTTAATGCTAATGTGGCTATCAAGTTTTTACTTTCATCATAAATTGGAACTGCGGCGTGAGCATAATTTCCATAATTTTTCAAAAGACTCATCGTTGGTAAATCTTCCATTTGATTATCCAAATCTACGTAGAACATTCTACTGGACATCATCTGTCCCAAATACCAAGTGTAATTTGAAACTAAAATATTTTGAAATTTATCTCCAACTCTTTCTAATCCGTCTGAATTTCTTTCATATGTAACCGAAGCTTTCTGCATTGGATTTTTACTGTAAAAATATCCTCCGTTGTGAAATTGAATTACGTAAATTCTATCTGAATTAAATCTTCTTCTTATTTCTCTGAGAGTGAAGTGAATTACTTCATCTTTTTGGATTTGTTCTACTAACTTTTCACGGCTTTTTTTCTCATCTTTTTTGTCCTGCATTTTTTTGAAATAACCAGCACCAATAAGAGCAATAATTACTGAAGTAATTGCGGTTATTACTGTTTGAAGGAGGGAAATCCAATCCATGATAATCTATAAATACAAAAAGACTGAACTTTGTCAGTCTTTTGTTTCATTTTTTATTCCGAATGGAATTTTATACCATATTCTCTCGTGGATGAAATAGACAATTGGTTTGAATATCAATTCACCCAAACCCAACATGGATGCCAACTCAACACTTGCACCAAAAAGATAGGCAACCAAAATTGTGGTGATTGTACCCAATATTCTATATGAAACAGTTTTCGCCAAGTGACGATAAACAGATAATCTTTTCATCATTTTGAGCGGAAGACGGGACTCGAACCCGCGACCTATAGCTTGGAAGGCTATAGCTCTACCAACTGAGCTACTTCCGCAAAATTTACTTTCCTGATGGAATAAACATCCAAAATAAAAAGTAAATTAATATAATTGGCAGTGGTGTGAAAATCAAGCCGAAGAAGATTACTCTGAATATTAGAGGATTAATGTTATAGTGGTATGCCAAACCACTACACACACCACCAAACACACGGTCTGATTTTGGACGATAGATAACAGGTTTCATTTTATAAATTAAAAATTTGTGGGCCCAGTAGGATTTGAACCTACAACCAACGGATTATGAGTCCGCTGCGCTAACCGTTGCGCCATAGGCCCTTATTTGTTTATTCCCACCACTTGTCAACGTGACGATTTAGAAGTTCAAAGATAAGGCCTTTTGCCCGTTCGTGCTGCACAAATCCCATTGCCATTGCCAAACGTACTGAACTTGGGTTACTTTGGTAAATCTTATGTTTTGTTGCTCTATTTTTCAACAAGGGGTATTTGGTAAAATACTCGTCCAAATCGTCACGAAGGTTTTTGATTTTCATCTCATAGTCATCACTTCCTTCAATCTTTACGAATGTATATTCATCATCAACGTAGGAAAAATACTCGTGGAGATAATGTTCTGACTGAAACTTTTCAATAAGTCTGACAATTGTGTTCATGATTTCCACGTTACGTTCGTAACCCACGTATGGCATAGTTTTACCGTGGGACTCGGACATATTAGATAGTTTGAACTTGATTATCTCGAACAAAAATGTATCATCCCAATCACGGTCCTTCCAAATTACTGGACCCCATTTGATTAGGTTTTTGATACCACGCACAAAGTTCTGTGGATAGTAACGATATTCGAATTGCCAAAACAACCGAAGTTTTCCCCAAAAAGAAAGTTTTTTATGTTCCATTAGACAAAGATACAAAAAGTTTGTTAAATTACAAAATTACATATTGGTAGACGGAATGGGAATCGAACCCACGACCTTGATGGTATAAGCATCCTGCTCTCACCCCTGAGCTATCCGTCTATAAAGATTAACGGAAGTAAGTTGTGTCACCATGTTGATTATCCCATGGACATACAAACAACTCAGGTTTTGATATTCGTTCTTTGGAATTGGGTAAATCTTGTAAGATATCAACCAATTCGCTTGTATTGCCCTTGGCAATAATTTGGTTGTGAATATCTTCAAAGGAATCCATGATTACTTATTTTTACCCTTCTTTGTTTTATCGGTCAATTTTGGTGCCTTCGTTTGTTTTTTAACTTGACGAGGTTTCGGACCTTTGTCTTCGTCATCCAACGGAAGATTTTGCAAATTGAGTTTACTCATTTAATTAAATTTAGAAAATTCTGAGCCTCCAGTCGGATTCGAACCAACGACCTACTGATTACAAATCAGTGGCTCTACCAGCTGAGCTATGGAGGCAATAACTGTACAAATATATATCAAATAATATTAATTTCAAACTAAACTTGTTCTCTTGTTGAAAAAATTTCTGCAGATTTTTCAACAATCCAATCTTTATCAGCATATTTGAATTCTTTCCAAACATCAAAGTCTTTCAACATTTCCAAGACCTCATAAGGTACCAAAACCATTCCCTCGGGGGAAACGCCAACAAACTTATTGTATTTTTGTTTACTGAAATCAATTTCCTTTGTAGACATAGATAAGAGTATCACCAATTTTATAGTTTCCCATACCATCCATCATTACAGTTTGTCCACACTGAGTTCGGATGAATTTCACATTGTTTTCATCAGGTCCAATCGTCCAGCTACTATCAACAACACATTGGACTATTACACCATTATCTTTCGTAGGTCTGTCACAAGATGATAGGGAAATTAACAAAAGAGATAAACATATGATTCCTAAAAAAATCAAAAAAGCGGGACCGTTGTCTTTCAACCAAGTTTTCATGATATTTGTTTGACGGTATACTTACTACCGATGTGAGAATTTGTTTCAAAAAGTTTTGCAATTTTTTCAGCGGTTTCCAAAGATTCAAACTCCATAGGCACTCCTTCATCATCATTGACCAAAATGGTCATTTTGGAATTATTGATAAACGCTTCTTTGAAAATTACAAATTTCATTTTTTATAAAAATTTTGTAGGGATGACAGGGCTCGAACCTGCGACCCCCTGGTCCCAAACCAGGTGCGCTACCATCTGCGCTACATCCCTATGTGTTTCAATTATACTATAGATATCTCCTTAGTCAAATGAAACATTATAACTTGCCATAAACTCGTGGAGCTGACTACGACATTGTTCCAAAGCATTGAGTTCTTCATCACTCATATTATCAGGAGCGTATTTAATTTTACCTCGAAGATATTGGTCCATATCCCAAAGAACGGAATGGAATTTAGAACCACCAGTTGCCATTTGGAATTCGTGGTCGTCTTCAGGTAGGTTAAATTCTAAGATTGCTTTCATTATTTCAATTTTTTACCAGCACATTCAGTTATTACAAATCTTTCACCAAAGGTAACACTTTTTACCTCATGAAACAAATTTCCATCGTAAATAATTGCTGAATATTTTTTAACAGGGGCAGTTTCTCCATTGATTATCAATTCTCCACCTTGGAAATCATCATTCAAAAAAAGTGTCAGGACCAAGTCCCGATTGAATTCAGGTCCCGAATCTCTGTGTCTGGTGTGTTTACCCCCAACAGGATAATAAGTGAAATAGTGTGGAGATTCTAAAGATGGGTCTTCAATAAAACACGAAAAACATTCAATAAGTTTTTCAGTTAAAAAAACAAATTTGTTATTCGGGATACCAATAATTTCTACATTACGGTTGGATGCTTGTATCTTTGTTTTTGTAGTTGAGTGTACATCCCAATTATTAATATTTACCGAAACACCTATTGTTATACCATTCCAATATTTTAGTAGTTCTTGAACTTCTTGTTCATTAATTACATTTGGTATGACTCGAAAATTATCATAGTGGATAATATTTTCACATAAGTTTGACATTATGAAATAGGTTTGTAGTTGAGGCAGGAATCGAACCTATCGCGTCACATCCCATAAATGGGATTGCTCTACCACTGAGCTACTCAACTAATATTGAAAGATACCACAAAATTTCAAAAAACAAAATTTTCGGCTAAATGTACTTTGGTTTGTTGATTGTTTTTTGTTTTCTCAAGTCTAAGATAAAGACTTGTTGTATCCCCATCAAAATTTGATGGTTCAATCTTATAACATATTTCTGTGACTGAATTTACCAAAATTATCCAATCAACGGTTTCCTTATATGATATACCTGTTTCAGAGTAAAGTTTACATCTGATAGTACCATTTTTTGGTGTAACAAACTTTACCTGAACTTTTTTTATTTCACCAAATTTATTATCGCATAAAATATCATACGGACAATCATCCCCGAATGGTTTTGACACCCAATACCCTTTTTTTAGAAGGTGAGTCATGACCAATAACTCACCGATATCACCTTTTATATTAGTTCTCACATTTTATAAATATCATTAAGTATAACAAAGGGTATGTGATGGTTTGATAAAAAAGAGCGAAAGAGGGGATTCGAACCCCCGGCCTTCTGCTTGGCAAGCAGACGCTCTACCAACTGAGCTACTTTCGCTTAAAAAGAGGTAGACCCGGGCCCAGCAAGCCGCTCACGCAGAGACGGAAGGGCCCTTTTTAAGGTCTACTTTGTTGCGGGGGGAGGATTCGAACCTCCGACCCCGAGGTTATGAGCCTCGTAAGCTACCACTGCTCTACCCCGCTATTTTGTAGCCCGACGGGGAATCGAACCCCGCTTTCATCCGTGAAAGGGACGTGTCCTGACCGATAGACGACCGGGCCATTTGATAGTACAAAGATAAGAAAGATTTTATAAATATCCAAATCTTTTTTTCAGTACCCCCTGAGAGATTCGAACTCCCAAAACTTCATCCGTAGTGAAGTGGTTTATCCATTAGCCTAAGGGGGCATTCAATCAACAAAGTATAACCAGGATTCTGTATTTAATCTGTCATTAATCTTTTGGCCCCCACCTTGTCCGACCAGCTCACCGTCATGGACTATTTTGGGTTGCATCCTCGGTGGTAATTATGGTATAAGGATGTGGACTTATAACTGACCATTATAAGTTGTAATCCTTATATCTCCCACCTTAAGCTGAGATGTCCTGAGTTTCCTCTCCGTGGAGCGACAGAACTTTGTTAATAGTTGTATAAAAGTTTTACGTATAGACCGATATACTTTTTGTTAATACTGTCCGCCCGACCGAAAGCTCCCATCAAGTCGTTGTTGACAACTGCTTGAACGAACCCTCCGCCAGGGTAACCGATACCATGTTTGGTACACAAAATGCTCACACAAATACTGTGAACGTGTTCCATAACTTCTTCGTTGTAGACAAAATCAAATTCACCCAAACCAAGTTCGTTGTGATTCTTCATCAAGAATCTACTAACTACTTTTTCAATATCTTCTATTGTATTCATTTCCTCTTGGATGTTTTGTTGGTGAGTTGTTCCCCTTCTCAATTTGTTTTAGAATTGCAAACAACTGCACAATTACTATTAGACCAATTACAATCATTTTTCTTCGTTTTTTAAGTTACTTGGTGATTTACCACCGAATTTACTATTTGCCCACAAATCATCAAAATCTTTGAATCCACGTTCTACCGCATAATCATCATTTTTCTTTCTTTGAAATGCTTGGATTTTTTCAGGGTCCCTCATCTCATCAGGGTTTTCAAATCCGAGAGCTTTGGCACACTCTTTTTCACACCACTCATGAGAACCAATTGAGATATGGATTGGTAAATCGGTCTCAAGTGAGTCAATGAAGTCCTCAAACTGGTTCGCGGCTACGAATGGCATTGTGTAGATACCCTCATCAACAGCGTAACCTGACTCGTCTTGACTATCAAAGATTTCAATTCTTCCCATTCGGTATTTCTCACCAAACAAAGAGAACACTCCATATCCGACAGTCGAGTAATAGAATCTACCAGGGTCACTGACACCATGAATATCCACACACCTTGGATTTCTCTCCATGTACATGGCAAGTTCATCCACCAACTGTTCATCGGTGAGTTCCTTGCCTTCCGAGTGTGTTCGGATGTTTTTCATGAACCATTCAAGGTCTTTTCTACTGATTTTCATAGTGCAAATATAATAAAAATTTTTGATGTAGCAAGGGGGAGAATCGAACTCCCGACCTCATGGTTATGAATCATGTGTTCTGACCAACTGAACTACCTTGCCATAAAAACGGGGACCGAAGTCCCCGTGTAGTAGAAAGAATTATGAAAACTCAACACGGGTGGAAACCCGAAGACCTTCAAGGTATTCCTCGCGTTTCTCAAACAGACTTAAACTACCATGGTCAGTATGTTCCTTGTAGTATGTTGCAATGTCCCATCCATCTTCCTGACCCCACTCAAGAGCCATTTGGATGAACTCTTCTTGGTCTATCACCCTTCCGTACTCATCAACCACTCGACCACTTCTGATGAACTTGAAGAGTTCTTCTTTGGTCTTGTAGTATTTTGAATCATTCCAATTCCAAAGGAACTTCCAACCACTACTTCGTTTACCCAAGTGGACTTTGGTTCCATCCAAGAATTCCTCCCAAGGTGAAATAGAATCCCACTCACCAACAGAAATGGAACGAAATCCTCGTTCGATTTGTTCAGGATTAATCGAATCCATCTCGTCAATCCGCATACGGAGCTTTTGCTCCCTCTTAATCATCTCGTGTCCTTGGGGGACTCTGTAATAATTTGTTCCCATGATTGATTTTTTTTTAATTATTCTTCTTCGTCATCATCCCAATCATTATCACTGTCAAGGTCATCCATTGTGAATAGTTCTACCGTGAGACTCTTACCCCAAAAATGTTCCTCATCGTAATTTCGTTCAAGTTCTTGACCCTTGAAGAAAACCTTGTCAATCAACTGTTCTTCGTAATTTGGTGTCTCCATTGATTGTCCAGTCACTGCAAAGTCTGAAGGTTTTGGTTGTTCATCTGTTTCAATATTAAAACTGAACATAGTACCTTTAACAGTCTCATAAACCAAAAGAATATTTTCTTTACCCTCATGAGGATAAGCATCAATTTCTTTTATATGGTCATCAGCATTTTCGGGGTATTCGAAATTTTCCATAAAACGGTCCATTTCGTCTTGTTTAACGTCCCAAACTACATTCTCCTGCTCGTCAACGAGTACGAAATGAAGTCGCTCCGAATCAATAGCTGTGGTTGTTACCCAATAATTTGTCATATAATGGTCATAATCCTCCAAAATTTCAGGAAGGTCCATGTACATTTCATCCAAAGTTTTATATCCCTCTTTTTCCTTGAAAGAAAGGATGGTTTGAACTTCTTCATCTGTTAAGGTGTGAGCGGAACCATCGAGTCCGTATCCGTTCACAAGGAGTTGATATTTAGCCATTGAGTTGTGAGGTTTTAGTTGGTTCTTCATCATTGTCATCGTCATCGAAACTAGCTGTAGGCATCAGTAAAATTCCCAATAACCACCAAGGATTTTGAGTCATCCAGATGATAAAACCCAACAAACCCATGTAAATCACGGTAAAAAGAAAATAATACAGATGCTTCATGTTTCAAACAACAATTAATGATTTCTATATACAAATATACAAAAAAAATTTATCATTCAAAATAACCTAATCGAAAATATTAGGGAATTTAATTATAAATAAAACGGATGTATTACTCACCAAAATATGAAGTTCAATGGTCAACTCCTCCAAGAACTGCGAGTCGAATGACCAAAGAAATTTTACAAAAATTAGGGTTTAATGAATTGTATGGACACCATACAATTGTTAATATAAGAAATGAATGGGAGTTAATAGTCAATGTTCGAAATCCTTACGCGGTGGCAGTTTCAATGTGGATATTAACTTATATGGCGGCAATAAGAGGAAAAAGACCAATTCCAACATTTTTGGAACACACCTTATCTTTAGACAGACCCACATCGAGTTACCATATGGAATGGGGTCCTTCGCATTTTTTACAAATTTTCAATCGAAAGCCCGACAGAGTTATCAGGTACGAGAATTTTGCGGAAGATATAATGAACGTTCCTTTTATCAAGGATAATTCTAAGTTGTTACAGAATGAAATTGATAAATTACATCAGGGTGATGTGCCTTGGATTGATAATTATCCTGAAGAAGTTAAAAGACCTTATCACGAATTTTATGACCAAGAATTGGCTAATATAGTTTATCGACAAAGAAAATTGGAGTTTGATAATTTCGGGTATGACCCGAATTCTTGGAGAACATTGGTGAAATAAAAAAGGTTGGTAGTAGTTGACTTTATCAGGAATCCCGTTTAGCAACCTCGGAATGGCCTAACTTCACACACCATTAGAGAGAAATAGAATTCTTAGTGTGTACCCTTGCGAACTGCTCTCTCAGTCTGTCAACCTACGCTTTGTACTACCAACCCACACGATAGTCGGGGTAGGAATCCCACCTACAATCGAGAACAACCCCCTAATAGGTCTTAATGTTCTCCATCCAATTTGGATGTGCCTTTGTCAATTCAGCCACCCGACTACTTGCTCTCCCTCTTGGACTCGAACCAAGGACCCTTTGATTAACAGTCAAATGCTCTAACCGACTGAGCTAAGGGAGAATGCATGGCATGCAAGATATTACTGTGGACCGTAACGGATTCGAACCGTTGACCCCCTGCGTGCAAAGCAGGTGCTCTAGCCAGCTGAGCTAACAGCCCTTAATGGTAACTAATTGTCTCCAAAAAAGCTATCCAAAATTTTTTGAGAATTAATTTAATTTTTTCCATTATTATAAGTATCACTTGCGGTGCGGACGGGACTCGAACCCGCGACCCTCGGCGTGACAGGCCGATATTCTAACCAACTGAACTACCGCACCGTTTTGTTTATTTGTATCAGAGGTGGGAATCGAACCCACACACCGGAGTACACGAGTTTGAGTCGTGCGCGTCTACCTATTCCGCCACTCTGACAATAATAAAACAAATCCCCAACTTGGACTCTGCCTCAGACGATTTTCTTGATGACCTGCAGGACCACCTTAGTTCGTGTTGGGTGTTAGGATGTATACGTCACCTAACCGACTTGCTCTTTGTAGTCAGGACAGGATTCGAACCTGTACGAATGTTCCTTTCCCCGCAGACATAAAGTACAACGGTGCGCCTACCAATTCCGCCACCTGACTAAGTAAAGTTACTCAACCCCTCACGTCCTTTTACTCTTGGGGTTAAAGGTCTTGCGGACCACCATAACGGGTTTATCATACTAGGAAGACGCTCAGTACATAAACCTTTCACCTCTCTGAAGTAACTTTGTAGTCAGGACAGGATTCGAACCTGTATATGAGTCTTCCGAGGACACTTGAACACCATTTCTGGGCAGTCTGTATCTCACCTGCTTTTTCGTGCGTCTACCATTCCGCCACCTGACTATGATTTTCCTAATAACGTAACTATTACAGGAGATAATAATGCCAACACCAAAAACATATAAACCGGAAATGGGTCTATTGGGTTACAGACATTTACCATTGTCTTATGAAAATCTTTAATTAATTTTTTCATATCTTTATTTGTTTTTGTTTATTTTGAAGTCAAAACAGGAATCGAACCTGTATCTCAAATCGGGTCTACCTTAACGTTTCGGCGACTACTTCATCGAGTGTTACCATTACACCAACTGACTATAATAAAATGGAAACCCTCCTTCTACGCTTACCGTAGTTGTAAATTTGATTGGACATAGTTTACTGTCCACCTGTTGCGAGTCGACTGCAGAGCAGGGTCCATCACAGAGTACCTTGGGGCATGTAGAACTTCTTTATGGTTGCGACCCATTTGAAGCCAAGGTTCCTTTCAACGGTGCTAATCCGTCTTCTGTAAGGAGTTTTCCATTTTGTTGGAAGGGACGGATTCGAACCGCCGTACCCGTAAGGGAGCAGATTTACAGTCTGCCGGTTTTAACCACTCACCCACCTTCCAAGGTTGTGGTGTAGACGGGGTTCGAACCACGTGGCACAAGTTTTTTCAGGACTCTGCTCTACCATGGGAATGTCATATGAGCATTCCTCCTGAGCTACTACACCAAGTTGTACCGAGGGTGGGACTCGAACCCACACGCCTCACAGCACTGGTTCCTAAGACCAGCGTGTCTACCATTCCACCACCTCGGCAACTTTTTTCACCAACATTTCAAAGACCTTCGGGGTGTTATCCCCGTTTCAACCCTACAAAGATACAATAAGTATTCTAATTTCCAAACTCGTGATTATATTTTTTTTAATGTATATTTCTGAAAAATATAAATGTCATTGGTGGGGTCCTCCAAGAACGGCAAGTAGAGCAACATCTATGGTTGCCACCAATTTGGGTTTCGTTGACTATGGAATAAGTCATGGAATGGAAGTTATTGACCCAAGTTGGTCGATAATATTAAACATTAGAAATCCTTATTCAAGAACTGTCTCATGGTGGATTTTAAGAAATGGAACCAATGATATTCCAATGGATAAAAAAATTTCATTTTCAGACTTTGTAACAAATCACAACGAGTTTTTGGATTTGAACTACGATAATAATTGGCATGAATTAGGAACTCTCAAGAGGTATAACACCAAACCAACATATCTTGTTAGACATGAAAACTTATTCCAAGACCTTTTACAAATACCATTTATAAAAGACAATCAAACTGAATTGTCAGAATTGTTGGATATGATTCAAGATGGTAAAAAACCTTGGCAAACCAACTATTTGGAACAATACAAAAAACCATATCATTCTTATTATACTCAAGAATTGGCGGACATTGTTTATCAAAAAAGAACCGAAGACTTTGAAATGTGGGGTTATGACAAGGATTCTTGGAAGACTATTGTTGAATAAAGTATTTATTGTTGTCCATGGCAACAACACGTCCTTTCGCTTATAATTTGGGTTCTTATACATCATAACTTTTAGCACGCCCACTAGGACTCGAACCTAGAACAACGGTTTTGGAGACCGTGATGTTACCATTACACTATGGACGCAATTGTTACCCCAGATAGATTCGAACTACCATTAAGTGGACCAAAACCACTTGTCCTGCCGTTAGACGATGGGGTAAAATTGAGGTCTCGGTCAGATTCGAACTGACGACTGACGCTTTTGCAGAGCGCTCCCTTAAACCACTTGGGTACAAGACCATTTGGGTGAATAATGGGATTCGAACCCACGACCTTCTGAACCACAATCAGACGTTCTAACCAACTGAACTATATCCACCATTTATAACCAAGACAATTTGTCTTTTTCGATTTGATTGATTCTATCTTGATGATATTCTCGAACTTTGAATTTGAGTTTTTCAAACCAAGATACTTTTCCTTCTTCGGTGAAGACCAATTCTTTATTCATATCTGAAATTTGAAGTTGTCCCTTCCCCAATGAACCAATTCTAAGAATTGAGAAGTCAATTTCCCAAATATATTTTACTTCGATTTTTTGAATTGTGACAATATTGTTTTCTTTTTTATAAGAAACGAACACGTAGATTAATGATTTGGAATCATCCAAAAGTAACTTTCGGATTTTTTCAACGGATGTTAAATTTGGCATTGAAAATTCAGAATCAACATCGTGGGTTTTTGTGTCAATATAATTTGTTATATTGTCGACCCCAATCAAAGTCACATCTTCAATTGATTTTTTGCTACGTGGTTCCAAGCATTCTCTCACCAAGTTGGAGTCCTTGAGTCCCATGATGATTTGTTTGATTTGGTATTCAATCAAATCTCCAACGGTTCTCTGTTCTGAACCTTCGTCAATTTGAAAATCAACCAAAGTGTTTGTGACACGTTCTAAGATTAATTCTTTCATAATACAAATATAAGAAAAAAATTTGAAAGTGCACCCTGAGAGACTCGAACTCCCGACCCTCTCGGTGTAAACGAGATGCTCTGAACCAACTGAGCTAAGGGTGCTTTGTGACTCCTCCGAGATTCGAACTCGGGACCCATACATTAAAAGTGTATTGCTCTACCAGCTGAGCTAAGAAGTCTTTGTAGGCAATGTAGGACTCGAACCTACGACCCCCTCGGTATCAGCGAGGTGCTCTAACCATCTGAGCTAAATGCCTGTTTGTTGTGGTACTGACTGGAATCGAACCAGTGACACCCAGATTTTCAGTCTGGTGCTCTACCAACTGAGCTACAATACCTTATGGCTACTAATATGTCAAAGAACTTACAAAGATAAAACAAAAAACCCGAACCTTGTGAGTTCGGGTTGTAATATTTTGTTAACTTTGTAGTTTACATGAAAATACCCGAACTCAATATAGGACGCTGAAACCATTTTTGACAAATGACATCAATCATAAAACCTACAATATTTTGAACGTGCGTTTTCATATCTTTATAATTATACCACAAAGTTAGAAAATTTATTTTACATGTCAAATAGTTTGACGATATTTTTTTTATGGTTTTATCTACTGACCCTCCGTTTCTTTTTATTCATATTCCAAAAACGGCTGGGTCCTCAATTGAAGACTCACTTCATTCGTATACAGAATTTTTGTATCACGAATTAACTCACGCTCTATCGGTCCAATACCGTGATTGGTTGGAACCAATTTTTTTTGAATCTTTATTCAAATTTGCTTTTGTAAGAAATCCATGGGACCTCCAAGTTTCTTGTTGGAGGTATTATGTCAGGAATAAGAATATCGATATGACATTTGATGAATTCATAAATTGGAAATTCAATGGAAATATTTTACAGATGCAAGATAGGTTACCTACCAATGACCCTCATGTAGATTTGGAATGGTTAAGAACTTGTTACTATAGTAACCGCACACCTCAAACGTATTATCTAATTGATGAGAGTGGTAAATTTATTGTCAACTTTATTGGTGCTTTTGAAAAACTCAATGAGGATTTTGACTTAATTTCAACTCATTTGAAGTTAAAAGATAGTTTTCTACCTATGACCAACGAGTCATATTTGAATGAAAAAGATAGAGATTATAAACAATATTATACGGATGAAACAAAAGAAATCATTGCAAATAGATTCGATTTAGATATTAAAATGTTCGGGTATGAATTTGAGAATCCGCACCCAAAAAACACAGGATATATCAATGAACTTAACGAATCTTTGGTAAAAAGAGGTTTTACACTCCCCTCCAATTTTGTTTTTTGTTTTGGGACTCCCCCGTATGGATTGTCAAATGTCAAAGCACATTACTATCACAACGATATGACTGATGAAGAACGTAGACGCCTCTTTGACATAGATAAATTGAATAGAAAAACTCTTTTGTATAAAAACAACATTTTATCGGTGCAGAATAAAATTTCCGAATTAGAAAACGAAATGTTGAATCAAACAGACAACTCTTTGATTAGGAACAAAAACTCCAAAGAAATTTTGGATTTGAATCAGAAAATTCTTTATTATAGATTACAAATACAAATTTTCCAAAATCAACTTTCGGAAATAGAGCAGGCTAAATGAACATCTCCCGCAATATATTCTTCTGAGATTCTTTCATCGATTTCCATACCACAAATTGAACAAACCATGTCAGTTTAATTAATA
>Ga0222714_10002965_pt1 | contig 17588 bp, 15 predicted proteins | sample C33_3DmetaG_FD_165048 | JGI IMG/M metagenome (GOLD analysis project Ga0222714, IMG submission 165048) | Estuarine water microbial communities from San Francisco Bay, California, United States - C33_3D | ecosystem: Environmental > Aquatic > Marine > Unclassified | place: USA: California...
CACTGAACTAGCGTGGAGACATGGGAAGCGACATCAAGTTCTCGGGAACCTCGTTTGGCGTACACACCGGTCTTCAGCACACCACTTACGACGTCTTGCGCCCTTTGTGGCATCGCATCGAAGAACTTGGCTTCGACTGGATCTCCATCTGGGACCACTTCTACGGGGCAACTGGCCAACCCGATGACGCCGCATGCTTCGAAGCCGTCGCCATGCATGCCGCCCTCGCCGCCGAGACGACGAGGGTGCGTGTCGGGTCCCTCGTCTATTCGGTCGGTTATCGACACCCTGCGGTGCTGGCCAAGATGATCACCGCCATCGACCATGTGTCGGGCGGTCGCGCCGACCTCGGTCTCGGAGCCGGATGGGCCGTCGTCGAATACAACGCTTACGGGATGCCCTTCCCCGAGACCAAGGTGCGCATGAACCAACTCGAAGAGGCGGCCCAATGCGTTCGCGGCTTGTTGCACGACGAGGTCACGTCATTCTCCGGAGAGTGGTTCAACCTGAACGAGGCACGAAACGAACCTCGTCCCGTGCAGCCGAAGATCCCGATCTGGATCGGCGGCGGTGGAGAGAAGCGAACGCTCGCCATCACTGCCAAGTACGCCGACGGTTGGAACGTGCCATTCGTGTCGCCGGAAACCTTCGCCCACAAGAGCCGCGTTCTCACGGAACACTGTGAGCGAGTCGGTCGCGACCCCTCTCATGTACGTCGAACCGTCAACGTCGGGATCGCCTGGACCGAAGAGAGCCTGGTCGGCCAATTCGGACTTCTGGCCGAAGGGGTTCGCCCGGGAGTTCTGACCGGCTCCGACGACGAGGTGATCGATCGCATCGGACAGTACGTCGAAGCCGGTGCCGACCAGATCAACCTCGCGCTGCGAGCCCCGTTCGACGCGGATGCACTCGAAAGGTTCTCGGCCACTCTCGGTCTCGCCTGACTGCGATCTGACGGACCGGCCAGATGGCGATCGACGTTCGGGCCCACGGACGGGTCAACCTCATCGGCGATCACACCGACTATTCCGGTGGTTGGGTGCTGCCGATGCCGATTGCCCCGTTCACTTCGATCACCGGGGATTTCGTCGACGGCGACGACTGGCACCTTTCGTCGGAGAACGATCCCGACATGGTGCACCTCCATCCGCCGATCGACGATCCGTCGTCGGTTCGACCCGAATGGGGCCGTTACGTCGCCGGAGTACTCGCGGAAGTGGCGCGCTCCGGTCGAAGAGTTCGGGGATTTCGCGGTCGAGTCTCCACCGAACTTCCGATCGGGTCCGGCCTCTCGTCGAGCGCCGCTCTCGAAGTGGCTGTGGCCAGGGTGGCCCTGAGTGGCGAGCACGCAGATGCACTCGAGATGGCCGAAATGTGCCGTCGAGCCGAGCATCGAGCATCGGGGGTGCCGTGCGGAATCATGGACCAGTTGTGCATTGCGGCGGGTGAGCCCGGTCGACCGGTTCTCATCGATTGCACCTCACTCACCGTCGAGCACGTTCCCCTTCCTCCTGGAGTACGCATCACCTACGAATTCGTGACACCACGACGACTGGCCGGCAGCGAATACGCGACTCGTGTCAAAGAGTCCCAACTGGCAACCGAAATGATCGGACCGCTACGGGAGGCCGACATCAGCGACGTCGAATCGATCGCCGATCCGGTCGTTCGCCGACGCGCCCGTCACATCGTCTCCGAGAACCACCGCGTTCTGGATTTCGTAGCCGCCATGAGGTCGAGGGACCATGAATCGATGGGTCGCTTGATGGTCGAGAGCCACCGGAGCATGCAGTTCGACTACGAGACGTCGACTTCCACGATGGATGCCGCGGTCGAACGAACACTTGCCGAGCGCGATGTGCTCGGAGCACGACTCACCGGAGGCGGATTCGGCGGGTGTGTTGTGGCACTGCGACGTGACGGCTGATCACATCATTCGAACAGACGCCGTTTGGCGCTCTCGAATTCCTCGTCGGAGATCGAACCGCGGTCGCGCAAACCTTCGAGTTTGATCAACTGCTCGGCCAGGTCTCCCGGCTCGACCGATGGCGACGCCAACGGGAACGAACGCCGATGGTTCTCCTCCATCTGGACATGGATCAGATTCTGGACTCGATCGGGCTTCAAGATGTCGGTGAAACGTTGTTGACCGTCTTCTCCTCCCGACTCGATGAGAAGGTCCCCGGCGTCGATCAGGCGTTCGAAAATCGACTGCTTGAAACTCACATTGTTCACCCGTTCGAGCGGAATCTCGATCCCGCTCTTGGCCAACACGCCTTTGCGGGCGATGACCCGGTCGCTCGTGATGACGAAATGAGTCGTTCGCCACAGGAGCCAACGAATGACCAGCCAGACCAGGCTCCCTAGGGCCACCAGGCCCACGATCCATTTCACACCGGTCTCCCACACGGCCCCATCGAGGGTTGCCAGCAACCACAAGAAGAGAACTCCCGAGACCAGGAATGCGCCAGTCGGCCGAGACATGAACCACCAATGAGGGTGGATGTCGAGTGCGATCTCTTCTCCATCGTTGAGAAGGCGGCGAGGATACGGCATACCGGAACGCTAGTCGGGCCGTTCGGCCCGAGGCCCTAGTCTCCACTCGATGACCACTCCCGAGCCGCACGACTCGACAACCGACTTGTTGGACGACGTGCTCTCGGGTCTCGACGAGATGCAGACGAGAGCCGTCACATCACCGGCTCCGCTCCTCGCGATCGTCGCCGGAGCCGGGTCGGGCAAGACATCGGTCCTCACTCGTCGGGTGGCTCATCGTGCATTGCGAGGGGAATCCGATGCGCGGCACTCCGTCGTCATGACGTTCACTCGCCAGGCGTCCTTCGAACTCAAACGTCGACTACGTGGATTCGGCCTCGACGAACCTCCGACGGCCGGCACCTTCCATGCGATTTCTCTCGCACTCCTTCGGCAGAAATGGGACGACGAAGGTCGACGACATCCCACCGTGATCTCAGATCGAACGCGATTGGTCGCCGAGGTTCTCGGCGAGAAGAGGCGAGGACGACTCCACGATCTCGTCGCCGAGATCGACTGGGCCCGAGCTCGCCGGCTCTCACCCGACGAAATCTCGTCGGCGGTCAAGAATGCCGGACGGCCGAGCGTTGGACGGGACGTCGCCAAGGTGATGTCCGACGTGGCGGCCCTGAAGCGGAAGCGGGGTGTCATCGACCTCGACGATCTGCTCGACCTCGTGATCTCGAGCATGGACGACCCGACCTTCGCGGCTGCGACTCGATGGCGTTTCCGGCATTTCTACGTCGACGAGGCACAGGACCTCAATCCGTTGCAATACATGGTGCTCACGTCACTCCTCGGCGATCGCACCGACCTGACTCTCGTCGGCGATCCGGCCCAAGCCATCTACGGCTTCAACGGTTCGGATCCCCGTTTCCTCTCCGAGGTCGAGAAGTACTTCCCTGGTGTCGAGATCATTCGACTCGACACGAACTACCGCTGCACTCCCGAAATCGTGGCGACGGGATTACGTATCCTCACCGACGACCCGTCTCCCACGCCGTCGTTGAAATCATCACGTCCGTCGGGCATTGCTCCGACGGCCTACACGTTCGACGACGAAGAGACCGAAGCCGCTGGAATCGCCCAACTCATCGCCGACGCGAAACCGGTCTTCGCCCGATGGCGTGACCTCGCAGTTCTGGCCCGTACCAATGCCCAACTCAACCTCGTACACGAGGCACTCACCAATGTCGGCATTCCGTCGATGTTGAGTGGAGTAGCCGCCGATCCGGTGCAGCAGGCCGTTCGAGCCGCCGGCGAGCAGTCGTCTCGATCGCGACTCGCAATGTGGAGCCATGATGCGCGCCAACCCGACTCCGAACTCGACGACTCCGCCATCGAGGCTCGGCGTCGGGTGGCTGATGCCGTCGACGAATTCCTGGCCGACGGCGGTCGCGATGGTCTTGGTTTCATGGCGTGGGTCAGGACGAATCGACCTTTCCAAGCCGACCAAACCAGCGACGGTGTCGAACTCCTCACTTTCCACGCCGCCAAAGGACGCGAATGGTTCGGGGTCGTGGTGGCTGGTTGTGACGTCGGACTGGTTCCGCATTCATCGGCCCGCACCCGGGACGCTCTCGCCGAAGAGACCCGTCTCGCTTACGTCGCCGTCACTCGGGCATCGGATCGATTGATACTGACGACGGCCCGCCGACGCCGCGGTCACGACGTAGGACCATCCGCCTTCCTGTCGGATCTTCCGACCGCTCCGCCTCCCGCTCCCCCGAGTGACGACTTTCTGGAGGGACAACGACATCGTCGCGAACACGTCGACTCGACCGGTGACCCTCTTCTCGACGCGCTCGTCGAATGGAGAAGCCGAACGGCGCGCGTGTCGGGGGTGTCCCCCACTCTCATCTGCTCGGATCGAACCCTCGCCGACATCGCTCGCCGACGTCCCGACAACGTGGACGACTTGGCCGCAGTGCCCGGGGTCGGAGCGGTCATGGCGCGCCGAGTGGGTGACCGCCTCCTCGCCGTGATCGCCTCGACGGAGTGATCAGGCCTGCGATCGACTCTGGTGCTCGTCGCGCAGCTGGTCGAGTGCCCCGAAACGCTCGGGGCGAACCGAGATGAACAGACCCTTGGCCTCGGCGCAGAGCCGATCTCCAGCGTGGATCGTTCCAGTCGTGAAGATCTTTCGCCCGTCAACGCGATCGAAACGACCGACAACTCGCAACGGCGTGTGGAGCGGAGTCGGCGAGCGGTAGGTGACCTCGAGTTTTCCGGTCATTCCCGGTGCTCCCGACAGTGCTTGAGCGAATCCGAGAACCTCGTCGAAAATGGCGGCGATCAGCCCACCATGCACGTGTCCGGGTGGGCCTTCGTACGCGTCACCGAACGTCACGTCGGCCACGACCTCGGTGTCGGTCGACGACAGGGTCACGATCGACGCCACTGCGTTCAACGGTCCGGTCACCGGACTGTGGCTCGTAAAACCGTGAGGAACCCCGCCCACCGACCCTTCAGCCGACCCGTGATAGCCACGACCGTGTGGACCCGGCTCGAGAAGGCGAACCGCCTGATCGACGAGATCGGCCGCGCGAGCCATCACGTCGTCGTTCGCCGTGGAGGTGGCGGAATGTTGCAACATCTGTCGAAGTCCGTCGGCCAGCCGCACCTTTCCTGCCGACGACTCGTAGAGCGAATCGCGGTTCTCGGGGATCTCGAGAAGCGCTCGCCTGATGGTCTCTCCCCGTTCGTTCACCGAAGCGGAGTCGTTCGTGGAGTCGTCAGTCATCGATGTCAACCAGTACCGGAGCGTGGTCGCTCGGTTGCTGCCCCTTACGGGCGTTGCGGTCGACGATAGTCCAACGCGATCTTCGAGCGACTGCCTCGGTCGCGAGGATCAGGTCGATGCGAAGGCCACGTCCCTGATGGAAGTCTCCCGATCGATAGTCCCACCACGAATAGAGACCTCCCTCGTCGTGGTGACGGCGAAAGACGTCGACGAGACCCCACGTCTCGAGTTCGCCCAGGGAATCACGCTCGGGTTGGCTCACATGTGTCGCTCCGACGAAACGTGCCGGGTCGTACACGTCGCGATCGTCCGGGGCGATGTTGAAGTCACCAGTCACGATCACCGATGAATCGGCGGATTCGTTGGCCCGTAGGTGAGCGAGGAGCCGCTTCATCCAGGCCAACTTGTAGACGTAGTGATCATTGTCGAGCGACCGGCCGTTCGGCACGTACACCGAACTCACGCGTATCCCCCCGCATGTGGCCGTGACGAGACGAGCCTCCGGATCGGGGTCGCCTCCGTCGGCGAAACCTCGCACGACATCGACCAGCCCGACTCGCGACACGATGGCGACCCCGTTCCACTGACCCTGGCCGTGGTGGACGCACTCGTACCCCAACTGCTCGAAGGCCAGATGGGGAAACGCATCCTCGGCCAACTTCGTCTCCTGAAGACACAGAACGTCGGGACGAACGTCGTTGATCCATTCCTCGACTCGCGGCAGACGGGCCCGCAACGAGTTGACGTTCCACGTGGCGAGCCTCATCGACGCCCTGAACCGGTAGTTGCTTTCTTGGTCGGAGTCTTCGTCACCGACTTCTTCTCACCGGCCTTCTTCGGCGCGGCCTTCGTCGCTGCAGCTTTCTTCGGGGCTGCCTTCTTCTCGACAGGCTTCTTCACAGCCGCCTTCTTCGGTGCGTCCTTCTTGGCGGTCGTCTTCGTCGGAGCCGCCTTCTTCGGCGCAGCCTTCTTCGGCGCAGCCTTCTTCGGAGCTGCCTTCTTCTCAGTCGCCTTCTTCTCGACTGCCTTCTTCGGTGCGGACTTCTTGCTCTCGTCCTTCGGCGAACTCGGCTTCAAGTCGATGCTGCGTCGAGACGCCACGACCGACACGACCTCCAAGGACACCTGATCGCCGATCGCCATGACGTCTCGGGCTGAACGAGGCGGCGGATCGCTGATCATACGCAGGGGCACATACCCCCGGACGTCGCCGATCTGCACGTAGGCGCCGTGCGAGGAATAGCTCTCGACACGACCTTTGACCGACGATCCGACCGGATGCTTCTCGAGGAACGACAGGAAGGGAAGCACGTCGTTGACAGCTTTCGACGAATTTGACGGCACCGCCGCCTTGGCCGCCTTGACCACGTCCTTGTCGATGGCCTTCACCGAATTCTTGGTCGGCTCTTTCGACGCACTCGATTTACTCGGCTTCTTCTTGGCCGTGCCGGGTGGCGGCGACTTCGGGACTGGCATCGGCTTCATGGCCTCCGCGCTCACCTTCGGCGTCGCCTTTTGCACACTGCGCCGACTCTTCTCGCCGCGCACTGGAGTGCGCGTGACGAACACCCACCCAACATGAGGCACCGGTTTGCCACCGATCAATCGACCTTCGTGAAAGAGCCATGGGTACTGCCCGTGGAACTCTTGATAGCTGTCGTTCGACAGGATGCTGGCACCGACCTTCTGAGCGATCATGAGCACGAAGGCATCCCCGCGCCCGACGGTGCCGGCCGGTGGCGCCACCAATTCGTTGTTGGCGATTCCTTCGTCGAACTCGGCGACTTCCTTGCGGTCGATCCGATGGCCGAACGTCGCATCCACCACCACGGTGATGATGTCTTTCGGGTTCTCGGCCATGAAGGCCACGACGGCGTCGTTCAACTGCTTCAGGCTCGGTTTCGACCGTCCTTCAGTGGCGATATTCGAACCGTCGACGATCACGTGGCGAGCCATGGCGTCTAGTCAACCACTGGTCGCCCGATCGGCACGTCATCGCCCTACGATCGGGCTGTGACCCTTGAGCCAGCCGCCGATCGAGCCTCGAATCCTGCATTCCGGGCCGTGCTGTGGGACTTCGGCGGGGTGATCCTCTCGAGCCCCTTCGAGGCTTTCAACCACTACGAGGAGGTTCGAGGACTCCCGACCAACCTCATCCGATCGATCAACGCGACCGATCCCGACACCAACGCCTGGGCCCGCTTCGAAAGAAGCGAGATCACCGCCCAGGAGTTCGACACGGCATTCGCCGACGAGGCCCGTTCTCTCGGTTTCGAGATCAGGGGCGCTGACGTGCTGTCACTGCTCCGTGGAGAGATCCGCTCCGAAATGGTCGCCGCACTCGACATCGTCCGTACGCGTGGCTTCCTGACGGCCTGCCTCACGAACAACATGTCGGGAGGAGACGGCCGACGGGAGGCTCCGATCACCGATCGCGACACCGCGATCGAAGCCGTCATGCAGCGTTTCGATGCCGTGATCGAAAGTTCGAAGGTTGGCGTTCGAAAACCCGAGGTCCGCTTCTACGAAATCGCCTGCGAGACACTTGGTGTCGAACCCGCCCAGTGCGTGTTCCTCGACGACCTCGGCGTCAATCTGAAGCCGGCTGCGGCCATGGGGATGACCACCATCAAGGTGTTGTCGGCCGAGCAAGCACTCTGCGACTTGGAGTCGGCACTCGGCTTCGGCCTGCGATCGTCGAACGACTGATCAGAGCCCGGCGAAGGTCTCGTCCATGAGATCGGCCAACTCCTGCTGGTGCACGGTCATCGACCCTGTCGCCGGGCTTCCACTCGCCACGCGCGCCACGTGTCGCAGGTCGTATCCCTGTTCTTTCACCCGCCACACTCGGTGCTCGACGAAGTGCCAAGGGCCCATGTTGCTCGGCTCTTCTTGCAACCAAACCACTTCCCGAGCATTCGGGTAGCGACTGAGCAGGTTGAACATCTGCTCGATCGGGAACGGGTACAACTGCTCGACGCGAACGACAGCAACGGGAGCATTCCGCTTGTCTCGCTCCGACATGGCGTCCCACGCCACCTTTCCCGAGCAGAACACGATGCGCTTCACGGCCGCCGGGTCGGCCACGAAGGGATCGTCGAGAACTTCCTGGAACGAACCGTGTTCGAGAGCCGACAACGGCGAACGGCTCTCTTTCATTCTCAACGGCTGTTTCGGCGTGAAAATCACCAGCGGCTTGCGAACCTCACGATGCATCTGACGCCGCAGAACATGGAAGTACTGGGCCGCCGTGGTCGCATTGACGACTTGGATGTTGTCCTCGGCGCACAGTGTGAGGAACCTCTCGATGCGGGCCGAGCTGTGTTCGGGCCCCTGGCCCTCGTAGCCGTGCGGCAACAACATCACGAGACCGTTGCGCTGCGCCCACTTGTCTTCGGCGGCCACGATGTACTGGTCGATGATGATCTGAGCGCCGTTCACGAAGTCGCCGAACTGAGCCTCCCAGAGAACCAGTGCTTCGGGGTTCGAATGTGCGTAGCCGTACTCGAACCCAACCGCGGCATATTCGCTCAAGAGTGAGTCGTAGACCCAGAACTTCTGAGCCCCTTCGAGTTCGGCCAGGGGGATCCAGACACGTTCGTTCTCGTTGTCGACGAGCGCCGCGTGTCGATGGCTGAAGGTGCCACGTCGCGAATCCTCTCCAGCGAGGCGCACCGGGTAGCCCTCGACCACCAGAGACCCGATCGCCAATGCTTCACCCGTGGCCCATTCGACCTCACCTTGTTCGTAGAGCTTCGAACGAGCCTCGAATTGACGGGCCAATTTGGGGTGGGGCGTGAAGTCGTCGGGGTAATCGGTCAATTGCCGGAAGACACGGTCGAGGACGGCACGGGAGGCTCCGGTCTCGACGTGGGGCAGAACACCCACCGGACGCGGGGGTTTGGCCACCTTGGTGGGAGCCGGCGCTTGGGCGCGCGTCTCGTCGAGAGCGACCTGCAACTTGCTCTGGAAATCGTCGAGTGCCTGTTCGGCCTCGTCGAGGGTGATGTCTCCACGTCCGACCAGTGTCTCGACGTAGAGCTTGCGCACGCTGCGCTTCTCGGCGATCGCTTTGTACATGAGGGGCTGCGTGTAACTCGGATCGTCGCCCTCGTTGTGACCGTGGCGCCGATAGCACACCATGTCGATGACGACGTCTTTGTGGAATCGCTGGCGGTACTCGAATGCCAGACGAGCGACGCGGAGACAGGCTTCGGGATCGTCGCCATTCACATGGAAAATCGGCGCCTGAACGGTCTTTGCAACGTCGCTGCAGTAGATCGACGACCGGGCGAACTGTGGCGCCGTGGTGAAGCCGATCTGGTTGTTGATGATGAGATGGATGGTGCCACCTACGCGGTAGCCCATGATGTCGCTCATGGCCAGACACTCGACGACCACACCTTGGCCGGCGAACGCTGCGTCACCGTGAATGAGGATCGGTAGCGACGGGAAAGACCCGGGCGGATCGATCTGATCTTGATGAGCGCGAGCCATACCGAGCACGATCGGGTCGACCGTCTCGAGATGGCTCGGATTGGATGCCAGTTCGATCTTGATCTGGTTGCCACGAGGGCTGCTATGACTGCCCGAGGCACCGAGGTGGTACTTCACGTCGCCCGATCCCTGCACGGTGTTCGGATCGACGTGACCTTCGAACGCCTTGAAGAGCGAGCCCAGACTCTTGCCCATCACGTTGGCCAGAACGTTGAGGCGGCCACGGTGCGCCATGCCGAGCACCGAAGAGTCGAGCCCGTCGTCGGCGGCGAGCGACAAGATCTCGTCGAGAATCGGGATCGCGCTCTCCGCTCCTTCGAGACCGAATCTCTTGGTGCCGACGTACTTTGTGGCGAGGAACTTCTCGAAGGCTTCGGCGGCGTTCAGACGCTCGAGAACTCGATATTTCTCATCCTTCGACAACTGGAACTCGACACCTTCGAAGTGCGATTGAATCCAACGCTGCTCTTCGGTGTCCTGGATGTGCATGTACTCGACGCCGATCGTGCGGCAGTACGCATCGCGCAGCACTCCGAGAAGATCGCCGAGCGTCATCTTGGAAACACCAGCGACTCCACCGGTGAGAAATTCGCGTTCGAGATCCCAGATGGTCAATCCGTAGGTGGCCGGGTCGAGTTCGACCGGCATCTTCGGCTCTTTCCAACGCAGCGGGTCGATGTCGGCGATGAGATGACCACGCACACGATGTACGCGAATCAAGGTGGCCACCTGCATCTGCTTGTCGAGCATCGACTCCTCGCTGTCGAGCGAGGTGTGGTCGGTGCGCCACTTGACGGCTTCGTACGGGACTCCGAGGCTTGCGAAGACCGACCGGTAGAAATCGTGTTCGCCGAGAAGCAATTCGTGGACGTGCTTCAAGAAGAGTCCGCTCTCGGCGCCCTGGATGATGCGATGGTCGTAGGTGCTGGTGACGGTGACGACCTTGGAGATACCGAGGGTCCCAAGAGTGTGCTCGTCGGCACCTTGGAATTCGGCCGGGTAGTCGATGGACCCGACACCGACGATTACGCCTTGTCCCGGCATGAGTCGCGGCACGCTCTGGACGGTTCCGATGGTTCCCGGATTGGTGAGACTGATCGTGGCCCCTTGGAAATCGGACACCTGCAACTTGTTCTGCTTCACCTTGCGAACCAGCTCGTCGTAAGCCACGAGGAATTCGGCGAAATTCAGCGTGTCGGCATCGCGCAGCACCGGCACGACGAGCGTCCGCGATCCGTCGGACTTGGCCACGTCGACGGCGAGCCCGATGTTGACGTGTTCGTGCCGTACGACGCGAGGTTTTCCGTCGGCGCCCTCGACATAGGAGCTGTTCATCACTGGTACCGCGTCGGCGATGGCCCGAACGATTGCGTAACCGATGAGGTGGGTGAACGAGACCTTGCTCAGACCGTGGCGTGACCGATATCCGTTGATCACCTGGCGATTGACTTCGAGCAATTTCGCGGGAACGTTGCGGAAACTCGTAGCCGTCGGCACCGACAGGCTGCGCTCCATGTTGGCGACGATCGCCACTCCGGCGCCACGTATCGGCTCACCTTCGGGTGCCGTCGGTGCCGGTTGCGGGGCCGGTGCACTCGGAACCGCCGGGGCTGCGCCGTTGCTCGACTCGGCGACGGCTGCCGGGGCGGGCGTGACGGCAGGAGCCGTGGACGCCACTTCGGCCTGCGTCTTGTAGTCGGAGAAGAATTCCTGCCAGGACTCTCCGACCGACGCCGGATCGCGCCGGAATTGTTCGAACATTTCGTCGACGAGCCAGCTGTTGGCGCCGAAATCCGTCGCCGAGTCAGGGGCTTTGGGGGCGATGTCGGTCACACTCTGAACTGTACCCCTCGAGTGCGAATCGACGATGGTGATCGGTCACATGTCGCCCGAATTCGGGCCGATTGCGATGGTCCGAGCCGACGAGTGACGGGTACATTCGGCTCATGATCCCCCGCACCTTGTTGGTTCTCCCCTTCTTCGCCCTCGCCGCCTGCGGCGGTGGCGGCGAGACCGTCGAGACCGTGGTTCCCGACGGCACCGACCTGGTCGTGAAGGCCGTCCCGACGATCCGCTGGGACTCCTCGTCGTACACCGCCCCAGCTGGCGAGATCGACGTGTTCCTCGCCAACGACGACAACGTGAAGCACAACCTCGTGGTGCTGCAGGACGACAAGGTGGTGGGCGACCTCGAACTCGAGGTCAACAAGAAGGGCGATACCGCTTCCGGCACGATCACGCTCGAAGCAGGCCAGTACTACATCTACTGCACCGTGCCCGGCCACGGCAGCATGAAGTCGACGCTCACTGTCTCGTAACAGTTCTCTCGAGCCCAGGCGCGACAGTGGCCGCCTCGCGGCGGCCACTGCACGATGAACTGAAGTCGTCGAAGGATCAGGCCTTCAGGAAGATCTCCGTCAAGATGTAGAGAACGACCCACAGGCCGATCGCCGTGTAGATGGCGTTCTTGTGGCTCTCGAACGGCCAGAGCAACTTGTTGGTCGCCGCCGTTCCACCAATCTTGCCAAGAGCGAGCAATTCGAAGATTGCACCGATCACGACGGCGATGATCACGAAGGTCCAGGACTTTCCGGCCGAATCTCCGTCGAAGAGCGGACCGAAGAAGTGCGACGCCCCGACCATGAAGAACAACATGCTGAGCGAGTAGATGGTGTTCATGCGGCTGGCGAGCAGAGCCTTGCGGCCGGCGCCGGCTGCGGCCGGATCGGCCTCACCGCCACCGAGGACGTTCACTGCGTTGGCCAGAACCACTCGCTGGGCGGGCCAGATGACCATCCAGACGTTGGCAGCCATGGTGATGCCGAACAGCATGCCGACGAGGATCGCCGAGTTGTGCGGAAGGCTGTAGGCCGAGTCCTCACTCATGAACCCCTGCATGTAGTTCTCGGTCACGCCGATGATGAGCAAACCGAGCACGAGCGTGGCCAGGGCCGCCCAGCGGAACCACCACAGAGCGCGGCGAGCGACCTTGTCGATGGCGATGTTGCGAGCCTTGCCCTCGTCACCGAAACCGGCGAAGGCCGGAACCTGCACGAAGTTGAAGTAGTACAAGAGACCGATCCAGGTGATACCGGCCAGGACGTGCAGCCAGCGCATAGCGAAGGCCAGTCCTTCTTGATTGAAAATTTCCATGTGATCCTCCTCACAGAGTTGCGGCACGAGTCGCGAACCCCTTCACCGTACCAATCAGGAACAGCGCGGTGGTGAAACGGTGATTCGACCGGCCCTCATGACCTGCCAGAAGCCGAGCGTCCACCACTAGTCTCACGACAGTGGCTCACGAGTTCATCTACACCTGCTACAAGCTGGCCCGCCACTACCCGCCCGACCGCACGGTGCTCGAGAACATCTCGTTGTCGTTCTACCCAGGCGCAAAGATCGGGGTCCTCGGAGCGAACGGTGCCGGAAAGTCGAGCTTGTTGCGCATCATGGCCGGCCTCGACGACGGTTTCACAGGCGAAGCCCGCCTGACCCCGGGATTCAGCGTTGGATATTTGGCCCAGGAACCTCAACTCGATCCGGCCAAGGACGTCCTCGGCAACGTGATGGACGGTGTCGGACCAGTTCGCGATCTCCTCGACCGATACAACGAGGTGATGGCGATGTGGGGAGACCCCGACGCCGATTACGAGAAGGTCGGAGCGCTACAGGCCGAACTCGAGGACAAGATCGCCGCCGCCGACGCCTGGAGTCTCGAGCGAAACGTCGAGATCGCCATGGACGCGCTGAGGTGTCCGCCGAACGATGCCGATGTCACCTCCCTCTCTGGTGGAGAACGACGTCGCGTCGCACTGTGCCGGTTGCTCCTCAGTCGACCCGATCTCCTTCTGCTCGACGAGCCCACCAACCACCTCGACGCCGAAAGCGTGCACTGGCTCGAACGATTCCTCCAGGAGTACGCCGGGACGGTGGTGGCCATCACCCACGACCGCTATTTCCTCGACAACGTCGCCAAGTGGATTCTCGAACTCGATCGCGGTCGCGGTATCCCCTTCGAAGGCAACTACTCCAGTTGGCTCGATCAGAAGCGGGATCGTCTCGAGAAGGAAGAGAAGAGCAACGAGAACCGTCGACGGACTCTCGAGCGCGAACTCGAGTGGGTGCGAATGTCGCCCAAGGCCCGTCAAGCCAAGGGCAAGGCCCGACTGAGCGCTTACGAGAAGTTGCGGGCCGAAGCCGAAGCCGCCGATCGGGGCCCGTCGAAACTCGAAATCGCCATCCCGGCCGGCCAACGTCTAGGCGACACAGTGATCCAGGTCGAAGGTCTGAGCAAAGGCTTCGGCGACCGGCTCCTCATCGAGAACCTGTCGTTCTCGCTCCCGCCGGCTGGCATCGTCGGCATCGTCGGCCCGAACGGCGCCGGCAAGACCACGCTCTTTCGCATGCTCACCGGCCAAGAACCACCCGATGCCGGCACGATCAAGGTCGGCGACACCGTTCAGTTGTCGTACGTCGATCAGAGTCGCGACGCGCTCGATGCCGACAAGACGGTGTACGAAGAGATCACCGATGGCGTCGAACACATGAAGGTTGGAAACCGCGAGATCAACGGACGCGCGTACGTGGCGAGTTTCAACTTCAAAGGTAGTGACCAGCAGAAGAAGGTCGGAGACCTGTCTGGTGGCGAGCGCAACCGCGTTCATCTCGCCAAACTTCTGAAGTCAGGCGGAAACGTCTTGTTGCTCGACGAACCCACCAACGACCTCGACGTCGACACCTTGCGCGCCCTCGAAGACTCACTCGAGGCCTTCCCGGGCTGTGCGGTCGTCATCAGCCACGATCGCTGGTTCCTCGACCGCATCGCTACCCACGTTCTCGCCTTCGAAGGTGAGAGCCAAGTTCGCTGGTTCGAGGGAAATTTCAGCGAATACGAAGCGTGGAAGAAGAAGGAGCTCGGCGCGGCCGCCGACCAGCCCCATCGCATCAAGTACAAGCCCCTGGCTCGCTGAACATGAAGTCACCGCTCGTCACCGGCATCCGCATCGCCTCAGCGGTCGTGTTCGTGGCGTCGATCGTCGGCCTGATCGTGACGTCGATCAACGGAAACAACGAAGGTTGGGTCCTCACGATCGGCATGGTGAGTGCCGTGACGGCGATCCTCCTCATCGTCACCTCTGCCGTCGCATCCACACGACGTATCCCCGTGTTCGTGGATGCCGATGCCGAACTCGTCGAGATGCGCGTGAGAGAACTGGTCGATAGTGGAGCCGACGAACATCTCGTTCGCGAACTCGTGAAGCTGTCGGTCAAGTTGGGTCGAGGTTCGTGAGCACCTCTTCTTCTGGCGAATCCGACCAGCAGATCGCCACCCGGGTCGCCACCGAGGCCGGCGTGATGCTCGTCGCGTTGCGCGAGGACCTCGACGCTCGGGGCACCCATTACTGGGACATGAAGGACGAAGGCGACGTCGCCGGACATCGGTTCATCATCGACGCGCTCCGTCAGGCCCGACCTGACGACGTGATCCTCTCCGAAGAAGGCAACGACGATCGCCGCCGACTGTCGGCCGAGAGGGTCTGGATCGTCGATCCGATCGACGGAACGAGTGAATTCGCCGAGCCGCCAAGGTGGGACTGGGCCGTGCACATCGCTCTCTGGGAGCGGGGCGAACTGACCGCCGGCGCGGTCGCTATGCCGTCGCTCGGCCGTACCTTCGCCGTCGATCCGCCCGAAGTCCTCCCGCCGTACGAGCGCGAACAACCGATCCTCGTGACCTCGCGCAATCGCAACACCTACGCGGCCGTCGCCGTTGCCCGGTCACTCGATTGCCTGGTGGGACGACTCGGATCGGCCGGTGCCAAGACGATGGCCGTCGTCATGGGTGAGGCCGACGTCTACGTACACGACGGCGGCATGTACCAATGGGACACCGCCGCCCCAGCCGCCGTGGCCGCTGCCGCTGGATTGCACGTCAGTCGAATCGACGGTTCACCACTCGTCTACAACCGACCCGACCTCTGGCTTCCCGACTTCCTCGTGTGCCGCCGCGAGATCGCCGACGCCACCCTGAGCGCTCTCACGGGAGGCTGACCACTGTCACGGTCGCCGTTGCTCCATCGACGGTGACCACCGCCCCGTCGGGAATTCGTTCGGTTGCGTCGGTCACGCTCACCACACACGGAATGCCGAGCTCACGACTCACGATCACGGCATGACTCACGAGCGCGCCCACGTTCACCACGACGGCACCGGCTGGCACGAAGAGTGGCGTCCACGCCGGATCGGTGATGGGCGCAATGAGAACCTCGCCAGGCTCGAGGGCGAACGGATCGGCGGGGTCGAGAACCACTCGGGCACGACCCGTATACGTACCCGGGGCTCCCGACATCCCGGTCAGGACGTCACCGGCTCGAACCGTTTCGGTCTCGACCGAACCCTTGCGCTTCCAGTGCGTCAGCGGTGGAGCGGAACCGTTCACGATGAAGGGAGGTTCGAGTTGGAACAGATCGAGGTATTGACGTTCACGTTGCGCCAAACGGGCTCGGAAATCATCGGGTGACGCAACGAACGCGTCGAGTTCGTCGGCGAGCAGCATGCATATCTCCGAGGACGTGTAGCCCGTTCGCGCCGCGAGGGCATGCGCGGCCATGCGCACCTCGTGCAGAACCTTGATGATGTTCGTTTTCGCGCGCTCGCGACCAGCGAGATGCAGATGCGCCGATCGCAAGGCCATGTCGAATTGAGCGAGCACCTCGGGCTGGCCAGCCAGCGCAGCCCTCACCTTGGCTTCGGCCGCCTCGCGAGCGCGCGTATTGCGGTCGTTGCGGATGGTGGGACTTTCGCCGTCCGGCGCGGCGCGCATGGCATCGATCAAGGCTTCGGCGAGCGCCGGCTTGGTCTCCCAGGTATGCGACCTGATGTCCCATTCGTTGGGTCCGCGACTTCCGAAATTCTCCACGAACGTCGCGAACCCGGATGCGTACTCGGTCGACGACTTGTCGAGCCGGGAGAGTTTCCACATCGCATTGCTCGGAGCCGCCGAGTCGACGTCACCAATACTCGTGATGAGCGTCAACACCAGACCGGGATCACCCAGTGCTTCGGCGATCGCTCCGAGGGCACCCGGTCCGATCGACGTGGCCGCCGTCATCAATAGGTGGTGTTCGAACATGCGGCGTAGTAGTGGCGTGAACGACGTCATTCGCGCCACGAGGGCCGCTTCATCGAGATCGGCGAGGTGTGGTCGCGAGGCACGAGCCGACGCCGCCAAGTCACGGTCCTCTCGAAGGATCGGCAAGTCGTCGGCCGTCATCACTCCCATCATCCAGGCGCCCAACTTTGCGGTGTTTCCCTCGCTCTCGTGCCACGGTTCGGGAACGTACGGCGGAACGTCGGGATGGGTGCCGAAGTAGGTCGCGTCGATCAACTCAGGTCCGAGACCCGGACCGCGGACTCCGAACAGCCGCGCCATCGACGCATTGATGTAGAGGTATCCGCCAAAATTGCCGATGACTTCGGGTCGACGAGTGTCGATCTCGTCTTCGTCGCACGTTCCGGCCGCGATCTGGCTGTCGCGCCAACCCATGAGAATTCCCGGCTCCCAGGCCACGGTCCAGCACAAGGGGCTACACGGGTCGGGCAGAACCTCTCCGGCATTGGCCCGGGTGTACACCGGAAAACGCGGACTCGGATCCCAATCGGTGATCCAACGATCGACGGACATGGCTCCCCCTTCGTCATCGAGGCACCCCCGCGCCTCGGCGATGCCTGGACATTAGTCACCTGGCCGACCCGGCTTTCGATGCGACAGGGCGCAACACCCCCGGCAGACTCGGGTCGTGAGTATCTCCCC
>Ga0222714_10002968_pt1 | contig 17566 bp, 17 predicted proteins | sample C33_3DmetaG_FD_165048 | JGI IMG/M metagenome (GOLD analysis project Ga0222714, IMG submission 165048) | Estuarine water microbial communities from San Francisco Bay, California, United States - C33_3D | ecosystem: Environmental > Aquatic > Marine > Unclassified | place: USA: California...
CGACATCTCGGCGGCCGGCTGGGTGGTGACGGGCTTCCTCGTGACGCAGGCGGTGCTCCTGCCCATCGCGGGGCGCGCGGGCGATCTCTACGGGCGCCGGCGCATCTTCGTGTTGGGGGTGCTCGTGATGGTGGGCGCATCGGTGCTCTGCGCCCTGGCCTGGGATGAGCCCTCGCTGGTGGTGTTCCGCGTCCTGCAGGGAGTGGGCGCATCGGCCATGGCCCCCACGGCGTATGCCTACGCGGCCATCCTCTTCCCGCCCAACCAGCGCGGACTGGCCATCGGGATCCTCACGGCGATCATCACGGTGGCGCCCGTGGTGTCACTCAACATCGCGGGCGTGCTGGTGGGGATCTGGGGCTGGCGCAGCGTGTTCTGGTTCACCCCGGTGGTGGGCGCGCTCGTGCTGATCGGCGCTGCCCTCGTGATGCACCGGCGCCCGCCCGGCCCGAAGAGACCCTTCGACCTCACCGGGGCCGCTCTCGCAGCGCTCGGGTTGTTCCCCCTGCTCACGGCCCTCACCAGCGCGTCGAGCTGGGGGTGGACGTCGGGCAAGACGCTCGCGATGGCCGCGCTCGGCGTGCTCGGCCTGGCGCTGTTCGCGTGGCGCGAGACCCGCGCGCCCGACCCGATGCTCGACCTCGGCCTGTTCCGCCTGCGCACCGTGCGCAACCCCAACATCGCGGGGTTCTGCGTGGGGGCCACGATGTTCGGGACGCTCCTACTGCTGCCGTTCTACTTCACGGCCGTGCTCGGCTACAGCAACGTGATGCTCTCCCTCGCCATCACCCCGGTGGCGCTCTCGTTCATGGTCGGATCGCCGATGTCGGGGCGGCTGCTCACCCGCGTCGGGAGCGACCGCATGATGAGGGTGTCGCTCGTCCTCGCCGTCTCGGGCGCGCTCGTGCTGGCGTGGGGCTTCGGGTTCGAGGCCTACTACGCGGTGCTGCCCGGCATGGTGCTGCTGGCGCTCGGCCTCGCCACCTCTACCGCCCCGGTGACCACCACCGTCATCCACGAGGTACCCGAGGATCGCCTTGGCGTGGCGTCATCGCTCCCCAACGTCTCCCGCTACTCGGGAGGTGCGCTGGGCGGCGCGTTGCTCAGCACGGTGGTCGCGATGACGATCCCCGCCACCGTCACCGCCGAGGACGGCCTGGTGAGCGCCCCGCTTCGCGCGCTCGTGTCGGATGGCATGCGCAACGCCCTGCTCGTGGGCGCGGTGATCCTTGCGCTCGGCGCGATCGCCGCCTTCCGCGTGCCGCGCGTCATCGGTCCCGGCGCCACTATCGCGGCGCGCGTGTCGGGCACGGGGACCGGGCCGGATCCGCGCGGCGGTGGACCACGGTGACGCGCGGGTCGTACCTCGCGCTGGTCGCCCTCCTGGTGTTCACGATGGGCACCAGCATCATCACCCCGCTGCTGCCGCTCTACCAGGGCACTTATCAGCTGTCGAACGGCGTGCTCATGCTGCTGTTCGCCACCTACACGGCCACCGTCGTGCCCACCATGCTCCTGGCCGGCAACGCCGCCGACCGCCTCGGTCGCAAGCGGCTGGCCATCCCGGCAATGCTCGTGATGACGGCTGCGTCGCTGGTGTTCTCGTTCACCGATTCGGTTCCGCTGCTGTTCACCGGCCGCGTGCTGCAGGGGCTGGCGATCGGCATGTACCTCGGGGTGGGCACGGCCTTCATCATCGATCACGCGCGGCCGGGGTCCAAGGCGCTGGCATCGATGACGGCGGGTGCGGCCTTTCGCATCGGCTTCGGGCTCGGGCCCCTGATGGGCGGACTCATCGCGCAGTACTGGGGCAACCCCCTGCACCGGCCATTCGAGGTGCATGTGGTGCTCATGGTAGTGGGGCTCGCGTGCGTGCTCATCGCGCGCGAGACGGTTCCGCGGCGCCGATACAAGTTCGAGATGCGCGTGGGAATCCCCAAGGGGCAGGGACTCGGCTTCGCGGGCTTCATCGGTCCCGCGGCATTCACCATGTCGTTCATGGAGGGCACCGTGCTCTCGCTCGTGCCGCTCTTCCTTTACAACACGCTGGGCGCCACCAACGTGGCCATTGCCGGGCTCTGCGGCTTCCTCGTGCTCGGCCTCGGCGGGCTCACGCCGATCCTCACAAGGAATGTCGAGCCACGGCGCGCGGTGATGATCGGCGTCGCGGTGTCGGCCGTCGTCACCTGGCTCATCGCCGCCGCGGCCTTCGCGGGGAGCGCTGCGCTCGTGGTGGTTGCCGCGGCCCTCCTCGGCTTCGTGAACGGGCTGATCCTCCAGGGCGGCACGGTGATCTGCGGCACGATCGTGCCGCTCGAGGAGCGCGGCAAGCTCATGTCGGCGCTCTACATGTGCGCGTACGCGGGCACGATCCCCACGGTGGGGCTCGGATACCTGTCGCAGGCCATCGGGCTCACCAACGCGCTCATCGTGTTCAGCTGCATCGCCTGCGTGCTCGCCGCATGGATCGTGCTCTTCGGCCGCCGGCTGTTCCCCCGGGTCATTCCGTACCGCGAGCCGATCACGATAGGTTCCCCGGCCGCATGACCGACCAGATCGCATCCATCCTCAAGTCGTGGGGAGAGCCCGCCTACCGCCTCAAGCAGGTGGACGACGCCCGGCGCGCCGGCGCCCGCGACTGGGATGACGTGACCACCCTGCCCAAGGACCTTCGCGCGCGGCTCGCCGAGGTGGCCCCGCTGTGGACCGTCACCCCTGATGCCCTTGCCGAGAGCCGCGACGGCACGATCAAGTGGCGCCTGCGCACCGTCGATGGCCTTGCGATCGAAAGCGTGCTCATCAAGCATGCGCGCGGCCGCCGCACCCTGTGCGTGTCGAGCCAGGCCGGGTGCGCACTGGGCTGCCGCTTCTGCGCCACCGGGGCAATGGGCCCCGGTCGTGATCTCACCGCACGCGAGATCGCCGATCAGGCGTTCCTCGCCGCCGATGTGGCGCGCGAGGCGGACGCGCGCCTCAGCAACGTCGTGTTCATGGGCATGGGCGAGCCGCTCCAGAACACCTCCGCGGTCTTCGGCGCCATCCGCGAGATGCACTCGCCCGAGGGCCTCGGCATCTCCGCCCGCTCCATCGCCGTCTCCACCGCCGGGTGGGTGCCCGGCATCGAGGAGATGGTCGCCTTCGACGTGCCCGTGCGACTCGCCCTCTCCCTCCACGCCGCAGACGACGACACCCGCACGGCGCTCATGCCCATCAACAACCGCTGGCCGATCGCCAACGTCCTCGCCGCCTGCCGTCGCTATGCCGACCGCACGGGTCGCCGCGTGTTCATCGAGTACCTCCTCCTCGACGGCGTCAACGACTCGGTCGCCGACGCCAGCCGCCTCGCCTCCCAGCTGCGCGATGGCCGCTTTCACGTGAACCTCATCGAGTACAACGCCACCACCGGCCAGTACCGGGGCTCGCCCCCCGAGCGCGCCAAGCGCTTCGCCGAGGCCCTCCAGGACGCCGGGCTGCATCCCTCGTTCCGCCGCTCGCGAGGGGCCGACATCGCCGCGGCCTGCGGGCAGCTCGCGAACACCGCCGTCTAGTTCCGGGGACAGGACCCCCGGGGGTCGGGCAGGTCGCACATCGGGGTTGCGGGCACTCGCCGAAGCGGGATCGGCATTTGCGGGGGCCGCAAATGCATCATCCCCGGCTGCGATCCCCGCAACCCCGATGTGCGACCTGCCCTCCCGGGATGGGCCGCCGTCTTACGTCAGGCCTGCAGGGCCTCGGCTCCCGGGGCCGCGAGCACGACGTCGTACTCGCGCACGTCGTATTCGGCCACGCCCTCGGTCACGTAGGGATCGGCGGCGATCATGGCGTCCACCTCGTCGCGGGTGACGCCCGTCGCGACCAGGAGGCCTCCCTGCAGGGGGACCTCCCGGCCGGCGGCGATGAAGCGTCCTGCCTCGGCGTTCTCGCGCACCCAGGCGCGGTGGGCGTCGAGGTGCACCTCCACCTCGTCCACGGGCTTCAGGTAGCGGCCGAGCAGCAGGAACATCGGTGCGCTACGCCTTGCAGGTGGCCAGCGACGCGATGAGGCGGTCAGCGTCCGGGGTCTCAAGCGGCTGCACCTGGTCGACGTCGACGATCACGCCGTTGGCGTCGATGACGTAGGTGCAGCGGCCGGAGATCCCGGCCTGGTCGAGGTAGACGTCGTACGCCTGCGCGACCGCGCCCTTCGGGTGGAAGTCGGCGAGGAAGTGCACGTTGTTGGCCTTCATCTGCTCCTTGAAGGCCGCGAGGGTCCACTTGCTGTCGATGCTCACGCCGATGACCACGGCGCCCTCGTAGGGCGTGCCGTCGGCCGCGATCGCCGTGAACCAGTCGCTGCACACCGGCGAGAAGGCGACGGGGTAGAAGTTGAGGTACACGGGCTGGCCGCGGAACTGCGAGAGGGTCACCTCGTCGCCGTTGCTGTCGGACAGGGTGAAGTCGGGTGCCTCGGTGCCGATCTCGAGAGCCATGGTTACTCCTGCGGATTCGCGTCTTTGCGGGGAACGTCGGCGATCGTACCGGGTCCGTCGTCGCGGGTAGCAGGGAAGCGGCAGCCCGCGGCGAATCGGACGGCAAACCTTCGCGCGGGCCGCTCCTGGATGTCTGTCCGCGCGCAGGCGGGTGTAATCGTCACTGGAGTCGACAGGTGGACCAGAAACGCGCTTCAGGGGTCCTCATGGGCCTCACCTACGCATCGGGCACCGCGGGCGTGGTCTGGGGCATGGGCGTGGCCTTCACAGCGAATCCGGACCTGCGCTGGCCATGCTTCCTGGCGGTGGGCATCTCGGGGATCCTCTCGTGGGTGCGCCACTCGGTCCTGCATCGGGGCGACGCCCTGCGCATGGGCTGGGACACCGGCACAACCAACCCGTTCCAGATCGAGGTCGGCCTGGCCAACCTCGCCTGGGGCCTCTTCGCGATCCTCGCCGTGCTGTTCTCGTGGGGACTCGCCGCCTATGCCGCGGCATTCCTCGTGAACGGCTTCTACATGGCGGCGGTCGGTATCTACAAGGCGATCAGGTCAGCCAATGGGCAGCAGGAATGGCGCACCGTGTTCGCGGCGGCCTCATGGGGCGTCATCATGATCATCATCGGCGCCGCAGGGATGGCCGCCCTGCCGTAGGTGGCGAAACCGTCCAGAGGGCACGTGCTTCCCGCGCGGGGTGCGCGCACCGTGCGCGGGAGCAGGGCTGGCGGGTCAGCCGGGGATGGCCACCGGGATGACGTCGCCGATGTCGCGCGCCAGCACCACGGTCACCTGCTCGCGGGCCTCATCTGAGAGCTCCTCCAACTGGTCCTCGTTGTCGGCGGGGATGATGACCCTGGTGATGCCGGCACGCTGCGCGGCGAGCACCTTGTCGCGCACGCCGCCGATGGGCAGCACCTGGCCCATGAGGGTGATCTCGCCGGTCATCGCCACGTCGGCGCTCACGGTGCGGCCGGACAGCGCCGACACCAGCGCGGTGGCGATGGTGATGCCCGCCGACGGGCCGTCCTTGGGGATTGCCCCGGCCGGCACGTGCACGTGGATGTCGTGCTCGCCGAAGTAGTCCTCGGGGAGGTCCAGGCCCAGCTCCACCCCGCGCGCGCGCACGCACGTGAGCGCCGCGCGCACCGACTCGCGCATGACCTCGCCGAGCTGGCCGGTGACCACCAGCGCGCCCTTGCCGGGCATCACGCTGGCCTCCACGAACAGGATGTCGCCGCCCGCCCCGGTGACGGCCAGGCCCGTTGCCACGCCGGGCTCGGCGGTGCGCCGCCGGGCCTCCGGGTGCACGCGCTCGGAGCCGAGCATGTCCCGGACCTGCTCCGGCCCGATCACCTGCGTGCCCTCCCGGCCCTCGGCGATGTCCAGGGCGGCGCGGCGTAGCAGCGCTCCGATGCGCCGCTCGAGCCCGCGCACCCCCGCCTCACGGGTGTACTCGGAGATCACCACCTGCAGCGCGGCGTCGGTGATGTCCACCGCATCGGCCGGCACGCCGGTGGCCTCGAGCTGGCGCGGGATCAGGTACTGCCGCGCGATATGCACCTTGTCATCATCGGTGTACCCCGACAGGCTGATGAGTTCCATGCGATCGAGCAGCGGCCGCGGGATGGTGTCGAGCACGTTGGCCGTGCAGATGAACAGCACCTTCGACAGGTCGAGTGGAAGGTCGAGGTAGTGGTCGCGGAACGTCGCGTTCTGCGCGGGGTCGAGCACCTCGAGCATCGCCGACGACGGATCGCCGCGCACGTCTGATCCCATCTTGTCGATCTCGTCGATCATGATCACCGGGTTCATCGAGCCGGCGTCGCGGATGGCCCGCACGATGGTGCCTGGCATCGCCCCCACGTAGGTGCGCCGGTGCCCGCGGATCTCGGCCTCGTCGCGCACGCCGCCCACGCTGATGCGCGCGAACTCGCGGCCGAGGGTGCGGGCGATGCTGCGGCCGAGTGAGGTCTTGCCCACCCCGGGCGGCCCGGCGAAGAGGATGACCGTGCCCGAGGCGTCGCCCTTCAGCCGCGCTACTGCGAGCTCCTCGAGGATCCGCCGCTTCACGCGCTCGATGTCGTAGTGGTCCTCGTCCAGCACGCGCCGCGCCCGGTCGAGGTCGAGGTCATCCTCGGTGTAGGTACCCCACGGGATGTCGAGGATCCAGTCGAGGTAGGTCCGGATCACCTGGTGCTCGGCCGACTGATCCGGGATGCGCCCGAGGCGCGTGAGCTCGCGCTCCGCGGCCTGGCGCACCTCGTCGGGCAGCGGGGCCTCCTCGATGCGCCGCCGCAGCTCGTTGATCTCTGCCTCGTCGCCCTCGCCCAGCTCGTCCTGGATCGCCTTCAGCTGCTGGCGCAGCACGAACTCCCGCTGGCCTGTCTCGATGTCCTGCTCCACCTCGGCCTGGATGCGCGCGCCGAGCTCCAGCACCTGGATCTCCCGGGCGAGGATCTCGCTGAGGCGGCGCAGGCGCACCGACACGCGAACCTCTTCGAGGATCTCCTGCTTCTCGGCCACCGGCAGCCGCAGGGACGAAGTGACGAGGTAGGAGAGCGTGGATGGATCGTCGAGGTTGGCCGCCGCCATCTGCAGCTCGTCGGGCAGGTACGGCACCAGGTCGACGACCCGGGCGAATGAGGCCTGCACGTTGCCGGCGAGGGCCTTGAGCTCATCCGACTCCTCCAGGACGTCGGGCCTCGGCTCGACGACGGCCACGAGGAACGGATCGCTGGCCGGGTAGCCGGTGAGCCGCACGCGCTCGCCGCCATGCACCAGCACGCGCATCGAGCCGTCGGGCACGCGCAGCATCTTCTCGACCGTGGCCACCACACCCACGTCGTAGAGGTCGTCGGGTCCGGGCTCGTGCGTCTCGGCGTCGCGGGCGGTCACCAGCACGAGGCGCCGCACCTCGCGGTTCATGATGTCGTCCACCAGCCGGATGCTGCGCTCCTCGCCGATTGCCAGTGGCGCCACGGCATCGGGGAAGACGACCGTGCCCTTGAGCGGAAGCACCGGCAACTCGGCCGGCCAGCTGATCTCGGGCGGCGGCGCGGCCTCCGCGGGGGTCACCATGACGTCCTCGGCAACGGTGTTGCCGCCCACCTCCACGGGCACTGCGGTGCCGGTCCCCTCGGGCGCGTCGCTCATGCGTCACCCCGCACGTTCACGCGCACGGTCTCCGGCCCGCGCCGCGGGGCCAGCGGCAGCGTGATGGTGAGCATGCCCTTGTCGTAGTCGGCCGTCGCGGCGTCCACGTCGACCGGCGCGCCCACGCGCAGGCGCCTCTCGAACCGGCCCCACTCGATCTCGGCGTGCTGGTACACGCGGCGCTCGCCCGTGGGCCGACGGCGCTCGCCCCGCACCACGAGCAGGTCGTCCTCGAGCTCCACGCTGATCATTCCCGGGTCCACGCCCGCGACGTCCAACTGCACCACCACGCGCGGCGGGTCGTCGGCCAGCCACACGTCGGCCATGGCGCGCATGCCGGCAGCCCGCGGCGGCCTGCCGCCACCGGCCAGCTCGGCGAACATCCGGTCGAGCTCGTGCTCGAGGCGCCGGTACTGCACGAGCAGGTCTTCCTCAGCCCTTCCCATGCCGTAAGGGTACCGGGGCCACGGGCAGCGGCGGCACCCCCGGGTAGGGTAGGACTCATGAGCGACCCCGACCGCACCCGCCGGCGCAATCCCGCCACGCCGCCCGTCGGCGGCTGGGGATTCGGCGCAGCAGGAATCCCCACGGGATTCTGGGTGGGCCTGTCCGTGGTGCTCGTGGTGGTGGCCATCGTGCTCCTGGCCGTCGACTACACCGGGTACGGCGCGCTGCTGCTGGTGCTCGGCCTGGCCGCAGCGGTCAACCTGATTCCATGATCGACGCCGGGGCGCTGGCCGACGCCCTGCGCACGGCGCGGCCCGACGCCGAGCCGTCGGAGGTATCCCCCGATGAGCTCGACGCGCTGGTGCGCGAGGCCGGCGGTGACCCCGACGACCACGACCTCGTGGGCCGGGCGCTCGTCGAGTGGGAGCGCATGCTGCCCTAGGGCCGGGTCACCCGTTGCGGGTCAGCGCACGAGGCCGGGCGTGGCCTCGAATGCCAGATCGAGGCGCCTGGCGAGTGCCGCCGCCAGTGCGTGCTCCGCGGCCCGGCGGTCTGCCGTGCCGCCCTCGGCGGCGATTGATGTGGCCGGTACATCCGGCGCGCCGCATGCGCTCATGCGAGCCGACCATGCGGGGTCGGGGTTGACGTTCAGCCCGATTCCGTGCATCGAGACCCCCTCCGCCACCCTTATCCCGACGCTGCCGATCTTGCGGCCGTCGACGTAGGTGCCCATGGCCTCGTGGTCGCTCGTCGCGCCGGGCACCCCGCACGCATGGCAGGCATCCGTCATGGCGTCGACCAGTGCCGCGACGAACCGGCGCACGCCCGGGCCGCGGCGGAGGTCCATGATCACGTAGCCGGTCACCTGCCCGGGGCCGTGCCACGTCATCTGCCCGCCGCGGTCGGTGGCCAGGCAGGTGGTGCCGAGCGCGGCCAGCGCCCCGTCGTCGATGAAGAGGTCATCGCGCGTGCCGTGGCGGCCATAGGTGTACACCGGGTCGTGCTCCAGCAGCCACACCACTGCGGGGCTGTCGCCGGTGCGCACCAGGTCGGCCAGGCGGCGCTGCTCGTCCCAGGCCGGGATGTACCCGATGCGCTCCGTGCGGGCCAGCACCGCCGGCCGGGGCGCGCGAACGCGCTCGCCCGCGCCGCGCATCACACCAGCAGGGCGGCGGGGTGCTCCAGCAGCTCGGCCACGCGCCCGAGGAAGGTCGCGGCCTCCGCGCCGTAGGCCACCCGGTGGTCCACCGACAACGACAGGGTCATGACGTCGCGCACCACCACGTGGCCGTCCACCACGACGGGCTTGGGCACCGCACGTCCCACGGCGAGGATCGCCGCCTCGCCCGGGTTGATCACCGCGTGGAAGCGGTCGATGCCGAACATGCCGAGGTTGGTCACGGTGATCACCGACCCCTCGAGCTCATCGGGGCGCAGCTCGCCGGCGCGGCCCCGGCCCGCCAGGTTGCGCACCTCGGCGGCGATCGCGGGCACGCCCTTGGAGTCGGCGTCGCGGATGACCGGCACGATGAGGCCGCCGGGCACCGATACGGCCACCCCCACGTCCACGCCATCCGGTACCACGAACTCCTGGCCCTCGAGGCGCGACACCATATCGGGGCGCTCCCGGGCGGCCATGGCCACTGCGCGGATCACGAAGTCGTTCACGCTCGGGCGGTTCTGCTCGGGAAGCGCCACGCGCAGGTCGGCGCGCGCCGCTGCGAGCGCGGTGGTGTCAACGTCTCGCTCGAGTGTGAAGTCGGGGATCGCGTTGGCCTGGTCCATGCGCGTGCTGATGGTGCGCTGCAGGCGCGTGAGCGGCGTGCGGCGACCCGCCGGCCAGGCCTCGAGCGGAACGGCGGAGGGCGGAGGCGGAGGGGCTGGGGCGGCGACAGGCATCGCGGGCGACGGAACAGCGGATGGCGCGGGGGATGCTGCCGCCGGTGCCACGCCCGGCGCCCCGGCGATGGCGGCCTCGACGTCGGCCTTCACGATGCGTCCGCCGGGACCCGTGCCCCGGATGGTCGCGAGGTCGAGGCCCGCCCGTGCGGCGATGGTGCGGGCGAGCGGCGACGCGGCCACCTGCGGGGAGGTGGCGCCGACGTCGGCCGGCGTGAAGGCGGCGGCGATCGACGAGGCGGTGCCGTCCTCGGCCGTCGGGATGCCCTGCGCTTCGTCCTGCGTCTCCTGTGGCGCCGGCCCTGCCCCTTGCCGTGCGCCTGGCTCTGCTGCCTCCGCCGCAGCCTGGGTGACCGCCTCGATCTCCTGCGTGGGCGCGTCGGGAACCTCGATCACGCCCGTCGCGCCGGCGTCGCCAATGGCGGCGATGGGCGCACCGACATCGCGCACGTCGCCCTCCGCGGCGATGATGCGCAGTGTCCCCGATTCCGGGGCATCGACCGTCATCGTGGCCTTGTCGGTCTCGATCTCCACGAGCGGCTCGCCCTTGGCGACGGCCTCGCCGTCGGCCTTGAGCCACTTGAGCACGGTGCCCTCCTCCATGGTGTCGGAGAGCTTGGGCATGAGCATGTCGCTCACCGGGGCACCTCCCGTGCCAGGGTCGCCATGACGGCCGCCACCACATCGGCGGGCTGCGGAATCGCCGCCTGCTCGAGGTTCTTCGCGTACGGCATCGGCACGTCGGCCGAGTTCACGCGCCCGACCGGCGCATCGAGCCAGTCGAAGCACGACTCATAGAGATGGGCGGCCAGGTTGGCGGCGATCCCGCACTCGGGCCAGCCCTCGTCCACCACCACCGCGCGCGAGGTGCGACGCACGCTCTCGGCGAGGGTGTCGAGGTCAAGCGGGCGGTACGTGCGCGGGTCGATCACCTCGGCCTCCACGCCCTGCGCGGCGAGTTGCTCGGCGGCGGCCAGCGCCACCCACACCATGCGCGAGGTGGCCACGATCGTGCAGTCGCGCCCGGGGCGCCGCACCACCGCCTGCCCGAAGGGGATGAGGTGGTCCTCCCCGCCCACCGGGCCCTTCTTGCCGTAGAGGCCCTCGCTTTCGAGCATGATCACGGGGTCGGCGTCGCGGATGGCGGTCTTCAGGAGCCCCTTGGCGTCCTCGGGCGTGGAGGGAACGCACACCTTGAGGCCGGGCACGTGGGTGAACATGGCGTCGAGCGAGTGCGAGTGCTGGGCGGAGAGCTGGTGCCCGGCGCCGCCCGGCATGCGGATGACCATTGGCACGTCCACCTGGCCACCGAACATGTAGTGGATCTTCGATGCGTTGCTCACGATCTGGTCCATCGCCACCAGCGCGAAGTTCACCGTCATGATCTCCACTACGGGGCGCAGGCCGGCCATCGCCGCGCCGATGCACAGCCCCGTGAAGCCCGCCTCGGTGATGGGGGTGTCCACCACGCGCTTCTCGCCGAACTCCGCGAGGAGCCCTTTGGTCACCTTGAAGGCGCCCTCGAAGTGCCCGATGTCCTCTCCCATGAGGAACACCGACTCGTCGCGGATCATCTCCTCGCGCAGGGCCTGGTTGATGGCCTCGCGGTACGTGACGTCCTTGACCTCGGTGCTCATGGCCGCACCAGGGCGCTGCCGTGCGCGGCGTCATTCCACGGCTCGGCATAGACGTAGTCGGCAAGGTCCGCGATGGGCACCTCAGGGCTCTCCCGGGCGAAGGCCGTGGCGTCGTCAACCACCCTGTCCACCTCGGCCCGCATCGCGGCCACGCCCTCGGCGTCAATGATGCCCTCGCCCAGCAGCACGCGCTCGAAGGTGATGAGGGGATCGCGTGCCTTCCAGCGCTCCTTCTCCTCGGCCGCGCGCACGGTGTCGGGGTCGCTCATCGAATGGCCCCGGTAGCGGTAGGCCAGGAGCTCCACGCACGCCGGTCGCCGCTCCTCACGCGCCAGCCGCGCTGCCTCCGACAGTGCCGCGCGCACGGCCAGCACGTCCATGCCGTCCACCTTCCACGACTCGATGTCGTAGGCCGCCGCCCGCGGGAAGAAGTCGTCCATCGCGGCGGCGCGCTCCACGGGCGTGCCCATTCCGTACTGGTTGTTGAGGATGAGGAACACCATCGGCAGGTCCCAGAGGCCGGCCATGTTGAAGCACTCCGAGACCACGCCCTGGTTGGCCGCGCCCTCCCCGAACATCGTCACCGACACCTGCTCGGTCTCGCGGTAGCGGGCGGCCCACGCCAGGCCCAGCGCGAGCGGCACCGCACCGCCGACGATGCCGTAGCCCCCGTAGAACGCGCGCTGCACGTCCATGAGGTGCATCGAGCCGCCCCGGCCCCGGCAGATGCCCGTGTCCCGGCCGAGCAGCTCGGCCATGATCGCCCGGGGGTCGGTGCCCCGCGCGAGGGCCTGGCCGTGTTCGCGGTAGGTGGAGGTGAGCGGGTCATCTGGTCGCAGCGCGGAGATGGTTCCGACGATCGCGGCCTCCTCGCCGATCGCGAGGTGCAGGAAGCCCCCGATGCGCCCCGCCATGTACTCCTCGGCGGCGCGCTCCTCGAAGCGGCGGATGAGGGTCATGGTGCGGAATATCTCCCGCATCTCCTCGGGCGGCGGGACCGGCGGCGGCGAGGTGGTCATCGTGACTTCTCCAGGTGCAACTCGACCACGGTCACGTCGCGCCAGGCGCCGTCGACGTGGCCGTGCGCATGGTGGGTTCCCACTTCGCGGAAGCCCCGCCCGCGCGCGAGCGCCAGGCCTGCCGCGTTGCCTTCGAGGATCATCCCCACGAGCTTCCAGTATCCGAGCCCGGGGGCCGTGTCGATGAGGTGGTCGAGCATCTGCCCGCCCGCCCCGGTGCCCTGCACTCCGGCCGAGACGTACACGGTGTACTCGGCTACCCCGTCGTACCACTCGCGGTGCGAGAACGGGGCCAGGGCCGCCCACGCGATCACGTCGCCAGACGCATCGAGCACCCACACCGGCGCGCGATCACCGCGCGCGGCGAGCCACGCCATGCGCTCCGCCTGGTCGTGCGGGCCGGCCGCAAAGGTGGCCACCCGCGTGGCGATGGCCTCGTCATAGATCGAGCCGATGGCACCGGCGTCGCCGGGTTCGGCCCTGCGGATGAGGCGCTGACGCGTCGGCACGAGACCCAGCATAGAACGGCCTGACCCGGTGCTGGCGCCGCTCACTAGCCCCGCCCGATGCGCGCGGGACGGTCCTCCAGCCGCAGCGTCACCGTCTTCTCCTGTCCGTCGCGAAGCACGGTGACGGTGACCGACTCGCCGACCCGGCGGCTCGCGATGGCGCGGCTGACGTCCGCCATGTCCTGCACGGCCCCGCCATTGATGGCGATGATGAGGTCGCCGCCACGCGGCACCACCGCGTCGGCGTTCCCCGCCGCCTTGAGCTCCGCCTTCGCGGCGGGGCCGTCCTTCTCCACTCCGGCGATGACCACGCCACGCCTGCCGTCGAGGTCGAGCGCCTTCGCCATGGCGGGCGTGAGGTCGCGTCCGGTGATGCCGATCCACGCGTGCTCCGGCTCCCCGCCGTCGATCACCGAGCGCGCGATGGGCTTGATGGTGTCGATGGGGACGGCGAACCCGAGGCCCACGTTGCCGCCGTCACGGCTGGCGATCTGCGAGTTCATCCCGATCACGCGTCCGGCACGGTCGAAGAGCGGACCGCCGGAGTTGCCCTGGTTGATCGCCGCGTCGGTCTGGATGGTGTTCTGGATCGTGAAGCCGTTGGGCGACTCGATGGTGCGCTCGAGGGCCGAGACGATGCCGGTGGTGGCCGTGCGCTCGAGCCCGTAGGGGTTGCCGATAGCCACGACTTCCTGCCCCACCACGAGCCCGCCGCTCGAGCCGAGCGGCACGGGCCGGACGCCCTCCGGTACGGAGCCGATCTTGAGCACCGCGAGGTCCGTCGACTTGTCGAGACCGAGGATGCTGGCCTCCTCCTCGGTGCCGTCCGAGAACGTCACGGTGATGTCTTCGCTGTCGTCCACCACGTGCGCGTTGGTGAGGATGTGGCCGTCGCGGTCGATGAGGAAGCCCGATCCGAGCCCGCCGGACGATCCCGACCCCGCCTCGATCAGCACCACGGCCGGCGATTCACGCCGAACGATCTCGGCCACCGAGAGGGCGCCGTCGCCGCGCTGCACGGCCTCCTCGGCCACCACTGCGGCATCGGATGGCGACGCCGCGCCGGTGGTGATGGGCGCGGTCTCGCGGATGACGGTGACGTCGCCATCTCCCAGCTCGCCGGTGGCGGCCAGCACGCCCAGCGTGACGGCCGCGCCGACCAGCGCGGGGATCACCAGGGCGGCCGCCCGGCGGGCGCCGGAGGGGCGCTTCGGGGCCGCCTCGCGGGGTGGCTCGTTCGGGCTCATGTCGTTCATGGACAGGGTTGTACCGCGCGAGCGTTAGCGGCGGGTTAGGACCGGTAGCATCGCGGCATGGCCGACCGGGTGCTCGTGGTGGACGACGAGAAGTCCATCCGCAAGGTGGTGGAATACGCCCTCACGGAGGGCGGCTTCGAGGTGCTGTCTGCCGGTCGTGGCGACGATGCCCTCGAGATCATCGAGAGGGAACCCGTTGACCTCGTGGTGCTCGACCTCATGCTGCCGGGGCTCGACGGCATCGAGGTGTGCCGCCGCATCCGCTCCACGCGCAACGTGCCGATCATCATGCTCTCGGCGCGCGATGACGAGGTGGACAAGGTGCTCGGGCTCGAGATGGGCGCCGACGACTACGTGACGAAGCCCTTCTCGCCGCGCGAGCTGGTGTCGCGGGTCAAGGCCAACCTGCGTCGTGCACGCGTGGTGCCCGTACAGGAGGACCCCATCCGCGTGGGCGACATCGAGGTGGATCCGGCGGCCCGCACCGTGATGCGCGACTCCGAGGACATCCCGCTCACGTTCTCGGAGTTCGAGATCCTCCTCAAGCTCATGAAGTCGCCGCGCCGGGTGTTCACCCGCGAGGAGCTGATGGACCACCTGTGGGACGGCTCCTTCTATGGCGACCTCCGCAGCGTGGACGTCCATGTGCGCCACCTGCGCCAGAAGATCGAACGCGACCCCGCGAACCCGGTGATCATCCGGACGGTACGGGGTGTCGGGTACGCGCTCGGCCGGGAGGACGGGCCGGCGGAGTGAGTCGGCCCCGGGGACGTACCGGGCTCCAGACCTGGCTCATCGGGTCGTTCATCACGCTCGGCATCGCCGCGAGCCTCCTCATGTTCCTCGTGCTGCTGCCCACGCTCGAGGGCAGCGTGGTGTCGGGGGCGACCGAGCGCACCTCGCAGTCCACCGTCCGCGTACTGGAGGGCCTCTCGGAGGCCCCGGGCGAGGGGTACGGGCTCACGAGTGAGGAGGGCGACGCCTACGTGGCGCGCCTGGCGTCGGAGGTGCGCGGCTCGGCGCGGTACTTCGACATCGCCACGGGGTGGCACGCGGCCAACCTCGCAGCGGTTCCCGGTGCCTTCCCCGATGATGCACTCACGCAGGAGGGCGACCTCGCCGACAAGTCCGTGTCGCCCGCGCCCGTGCGCACGCGCGTGGCCGAGGGGCCCGGGGACGCCCGGACGGTCTTCTCGGCCGTGCGCGTGACCCAGGGCGGGAACGTCGTGGGCATCGCTGAGGTCGCGGTGCCGGTGCCGCCGCCGACTGCCGAGATCGGCGCGCTCCAGCGCCGCGTGCTCTTCGCGATCATCGCCGTGCTGCTGCTCGCGACAATCGCGGGCGTCGTGCTCTCCCGCGTGCTCGGCCGGCGCATCGCGCGCGTGGCCGATACCGCCGCGACGCTCTCCGGCGGCGACCTCTCCGCCCGCGCGCCGGCGTCGTCGCCGCGTGAGGTCGCCACGCTGGCGGACGGGCTCAATCGCATGGCCGATCGCGTGGAGGACCTCATCGGCACGGTCACCGGGGAGCGCGACCGCGCCCGCACCCTCGTGGCGGGCCTCGCCGAGGGCGTGCTGATGATCGACCCCGACGATGAGCTGGTGGTCACGAACGACGCGGCCATCCGCATGCTCGGGCTCGCGCCCGGTGGCGATGCCCGGGCCGCCGACCTCGACCCGGGCCTCATGGAGATGGTGAGCCGGGCACGTGCGGAGGCCGGGCCGGTGGACGGCCCCGAGGTGACCACGCCCGAGGGCGGCGCCCTCGCCGTCGAGGCGGTGCCGCTCTCGAAGCCCGCCGGCACGGTGATTCTCACGATCCGTGATGTCACGCAGGAGCGCGCGCTCGCGCGCACGCGGCGCGAGCTGGTGGCCAACGTCTCGCACGAGTTGAAGACCCCGGTCGCGGCCATCCGCGGCCTCCTCGAGCTGATGGAGGACGACTCCATGCCGGCGGAGGACCGGCGGGAGTTCGTGCGTCTCATGAGCGCCGAGTCGGCTCGCCTGCAGCGCCTCGTGGAGGAGCAGCTGCAACTCGCGCGTCTCGACTCCGGCGGGCTTCCCCTCGAACGGCAGCCCATGGACCTGGCCGCCACCATCCGGGCTGCTGCCCGCCCCCGCGCGCTCCTCGCCGAGCGCGAGGGGGTGACCATGCGCATCGAGGCGGCCTCGCCCGTGCCGATGGAGGGTGACCCCGACCGCCTCGAGCAGGTCCTGCTCATCCTCCTCGACAACGCCGCGCGCCACACGTCCGCCGGGGACACCATCACGGTGGATGCCCACGTGCAGGGCGGGGATGCCCTGATGTCCGTGTCCGACACAGGCGAGGGCATCGCGCCGGATGCCATCGACAGCGTGTTCGACCGCTTCTACCGGGCCGACGCCTCGCGCGAGCGCGCGGACCAGCAGGGCGCGGGCCTCGGGCTGGCCATCGCCCGCGGCATCGTGCGCGCCCATGGCGGCGAGATCACCGTGCGATCAGAGCCCGGGCGCGGCAGCGTGTTCACCGTGCGGCTCCCGCGTGACGCCCGGGTAGTCTCCTCCGCGTGAGCACACCGGTCGCACTGGTCACCGGCGCCGGCCGCGGCGTCGGCCGCGCTACCGCCGAGCGCATGGCGCGGGGGGGCTACGCCGTGGTGGCCGGAGTGCGCGACCTCGCGCGGGCGCATGAGGAGTACGACGATCCGTCAGCGCTCACGCTCGTGGAGCTCGACGTCACCCGGCCCGAGCAGATCGCCGCCGCCGCAGCCACGGCCACGGACCTGGCGGGCGGCGGGGCGATCGACGTGCTCGTGAACAACGCCGCCTACGCGATGATGGGCCCGCAGGAGAGCGGCGACCTCGAGGTGGCCCGCGAGATGTTCGAGACCAATGTGTGGGGCGCTGCCGCAGTGGTGCAGGCGGTGGCTCCCGCCATGCGCGAGGCGCGCCGCGGCATGATCGTCAGCGTGTCGTCCATCGGCGCGCGGCTCACCAACCCCCTCGTGGGCTTCTACCACGCGTCGAAGTACGCCCTCAACGCGCTCTCGGAGGCGCTGTCGGTGGAGATGGGCCCGTTCGGCGTGCGGGTCATCATGATCGAGCCCGGCATGATCGACACCGATTTCCCCAGCGCCACGCGCATCAGCGGCGGCGTGACCGATCCTGATTCGCCCTACGCGCCGTTGTTCGGCGACCTG
>Ga0222714_10002969_pt1 | contig 17561 bp, 34 predicted proteins | sample C33_3DmetaG_FD_165048 | JGI IMG/M metagenome (GOLD analysis project Ga0222714, IMG submission 165048) | Estuarine water microbial communities from San Francisco Bay, California, United States - C33_3D | ecosystem: Environmental > Aquatic > Marine > Unclassified | place: USA: California...
CTTCTATTGGGCGAAGTGGTGGATAGTGTGGTCTAGTTCTCCAAGACTTACTACCCCAAGATTTTCTATTTCTTTTTGGTGGTAAAGAATATCCACTTGGTAATCTTTTAAAATCTCCGTGTACAAACTTAGAATGTGGTGCAGTAGCTTCTACTTTGATTGAAGTTGGAAGCCTACCAACCATAGAAACACTTTTAAATCCTATTGATTTCTGTAATGCACCTGTATCAACAGGAACTACTTTTTTAGCTTCTTCAACAATTACTTCTGCGTGTTCATTCATAAGATGTCGCAAAGGAATTAAAGTAAAACCTGCATTAGTAAGTTTTCTTTTTATTTCTGTCATTCCTTGAAATTGGAAGTTCTTGTTAGTTGCCATAAAGACATATTAACAAATTATTTTATAATGTATTTTTTTAATCCCAAATCTGCATATTCAGACATATCTATTTCTCTTACTTGGTTTGTATCAGGATAATAAATTGCAAACTTAGTAAATTTCTTAAGTAAGAAGTGAGATTGTTTATTTTTAGGATTTTTTGCAATTATTCTAAGTTCTTTTTCAGGCTCACATTTAATTAAAACTTTATCTTGTTTTAAAATTTCTAAATGATAAAAAGAAAGTATAAATTGCCAACCATTATCAAAAGTTGAAACTTTATATGCTAATTTATTTGTCCAAAGTAATGAATCTCTTAAATTTTTTGTAGGTAAAGTTTCATCAATATTTTGTATTGCTTCATTCATAAAAGTAATCCATTTATCAACATCAAATTTACCATTAGTGTTAAAGTCAGGCATTATAAAACACCTAGTTTTTTAAGTTGGTCTTGAATTTTAAATGGAATATATTTTTTTAGACCATATTGTGCATATTCCCAATATCCTAAGTATCTCCATTGTCCATTAGGATATACAACTACAAAATGTGTATGAAAATCTGAACTTTCTTTAAAGATTTCAATTTTATCAGTAGGATTATTAATATATTTACTTGGAGATACACTATGTGTCCAACCCTCATTAATATTCCATTTGTAATAAACCGTATGTCTTGGTGCTTTACTTATAAATTTATCTATATTACAACTGCTACCTGCCCAAGAAATTATTTTTGATTGTTGATTAACAAGTCCAACAGTATGACCGTCCCAAGTATTTATATAAGGAATTGATTGAATAGCAGTATTCATAAACTCTAACCACTTATCACGATTAAAACTACCGTCAGGATTGTTAAAATTTATTTTAGTTGTTTCATTCATACCTAAATATTATATAATCTTTGATTATATTGCAACTTATTTTGAAAAAAATATAAGAAAAAAGGTCAATGTTTATAGGGTTTTAAAAAAAAATTTAAAAAAAATTATAGAATTACACCACTTAAAGTGGTCTTTTTGAAGCCTTTAAGTAGTGTTTGAACATCAGGGTCAATCTTTGCAAATAGCTCGTGAACTCCTGTATTGACATCTCCATAAGTATTAAATGGAGTATCTTTTCTTTTAAAATATCTAAGTGATTGAATTAATGTTGCAGTAATTATATCTGAAGGTATTTTTGTCCAACCCCATTTAGCAGTTATCTGAACATTGTTTTTGATTGTTTTATCAAATCTCTCTGAGCTTCTTGTATCAAGAATTGTAATTTTATTGTAAGGCTCATAATAAGTTGTGCCGTCAATGATTCTATTTATTCTAGGATTGGTTGGCTCAACTATGAAATCTGTATTTATAGTTAAAGTTTTTTCGTAAGTTCCGTCATCATTGTCATCTAATTTAACAATAAGACCTGTGGTTGTGGATATGTCAGGTGTTTCTAAATATAAACTATTGTTTGGTGTAAAAGTTTTTACATTAACAACACTATCTTGGTAGAATCTTCTACCACAAATTTTATCTATTAACCTTGAAGCTGAGTCAATGGCATTATCAATATTGTCATCTTGTGCCGTACCTGATAAGCCAATGTATGCCTTGAAGTCAGCTTTATCAACATACTGTCCTGCCACTTAAGACCTACTTTGCTTTATTTTCTTTTGGTTGTTTAGCTTTTGTTTCTACGAATTTAAGAGCTTTAAATTCTGCTTCTGCAATTTCTTGACCTGCTCTGCCTACAAGTTTTCCTTTTCTCCAACCTTTAGGTAAGCCACCGTCAGATTCAGCACAGAATCCTTCTTCGTTAATCCATATTTCTTTTTTTAATATCATAATTTCCTTTTTGCTAGATGTCCCACTCTCATAAGACGAATGGGACATCAAAGCCATAATCTAATTTCTTAGAAGTTTGTTATTGAACAGAATGCAGTTGCTCTGTAGATTGGTAGACCCATTCTTACAGTTGCCTTCATAACAACAATATCTTTTGTGAAGTTAGCGTCATGTGAATCAGACATAGCAACTTCCATACCTTGTCTTGCGACAATATGGATAGCTTGTCCACCACCGAATACACCAACTAATGCAGTACCACTAGCAATTTCAGTTGAAGCTACTACAGGTAATCCCCAAAGTGTAGGTGCAACACCACCACCAAAGTTTCCTGCACCTACGAAAAGTGGATTTAAACTTCCACTTGTTGTAACTGCATTAACTTCAGTAACGAGTTGATACCAATCTGAAGGGTGCATAACAATAGCGTCAGGTTGTAAAAAGCTATCTTTTTGAATTTCAGTTATAGCTTCAAAGACTTGACCTATTCTCTTTAGGTTTCCTGCAAATGTGGAATAATCAAAAGTGTTTATTCCTGATTTGTTTAAGATACCTGTTAAGTTAGGTGCAGAGCCACTACCTTCCATAATTTGACTTGAAACTGCAAGTCTAACCATTGTTTGTAATCTTGAGTCAAGATAACCTTGTACTGCTGAAACATCAGCTAACAATTCTTCAGTTACAGGTAAGAATGAGCCAATCTTACGAATGTTCTCTGTTCTCTCTGTAAAAGCAAGTGCGTTTTCGCCTAAAGCTGAGCCTTCTGCTACTGCACCTGAGTTGTTTGTGAATGTTGTTTCTTCCAAATACTTATATTGATAGTTGTCAGTAATGATTGTATCAATTAAGTCAGGAATTTGTAGTGGGTCAAGTGTAGCAGTAGGAACTACTAAGTCAGACCTCAATACTGCAGGTGGATAACCTGATTCTGTTAAAGTTGTTTTTAATTCAACTTTTGGATTCCACTTAAGTTCAGAATTAACATTTTTCTGACCATTGTTCATAAAACCTTTGTAGGCATTAGAGTCCATAAATTGTTGTCCAAGAGTTTTCTTAACTTCTCTAGGCTCGTCATTGTGGATTGGCATAGATTTTACTTCTTTACCTTTTTCTAATGCTTCTTCAAGTCTTGCTTCTTCAATGGAGAGAGCATTTAATTCATTAACTTTTTCATTGAGTTTCTCAATTTCGACATTTCTATCTTCGATAGCTTGTTTTTTCTCAACAGAAATTTCTGAGCCACCTTCAAAAGTGGATTTCATTTCTTTGATTGCTTCGAATTGAGTTTCTCTCAATGCGTGGAGTTGTTGATTGAGTTCATTTAATTTACTCATTAACTTATTTCTCCTTCATTAATTATGCCTTGACTTCTTGCCAAGACTTCTTGTGTATTTAACCAAAGCGAGTCAAAATCATCTTTAGGTTGCTCTACTTCTTCTCCACCAAGTCCAAGTATTGAGTCTAAATCGTTATAGACTTCTTGGATTCGGTCTTGAATCTGCATAAGTGATTCTTGAGCAGACTTTGATAGTGTCTTGCCTTTTTCTAAGCGTAAAGAAGTAAGTTCTTTTGCTCTATCAATGAAACTGTTAATTGTGTTAAGCACATTATCAGCTTCATCTGTGAATCTAAGACCACTATTCACATCTTTTAAATCTTTTTCTTTTTGTTCTTTAACTGCAACTGTATAAGTTTCTTGATTAGCACCAACAAGAACAGGCGATACTTCAAAAACAGTAGCAGATTTTATATACCTAACATTTGTAGATTTTCCTTCTTTGCTAAAAGTTCCTTCTTCTGCGTCATCAACTTGAAAACCAAAAGACCATTGTTGCAAATCTCCCATAGCTTTTACAATCTCATAGGCTTCTTTTCCACTCTCTGATGACATAATGAACTCGCCTTTGAATGTTGCTTTGTCATTATCTTGAACTATTCGTCCTTTGCCAATAGGATTTTCCCATTTGTGCGACCATACCATTGGTACTTCTCCTTCTAAACCTTTAAATGATTTTAGAGAGTTTGGTAAAACTACATCTCCGTCTGAATCGATTGTGTTGAATACTGAGAATACTGCTTCAACTTTTCCTTCTGCTTCATTGTCTAAAGCAAAGTCTATAGACTTAAATTCTTTATCCATTATTCTTCTTCTTCCTTTGCCATATCTATAGCAATCTCGTGCAATTTCTTTTCTTTATAGTTTTTAGTAATTTTAACAAGCTCTCCTTGTTCCACTAACCATTTAATACTATTTTGTGGAATGTCTTTAGAATTGACAATATCTCCTTTTGCAAAATATTTATCTTTAACAGATATTCCATTTGTTACTTCATACATTATGTAATTATCTCCACGCTAAATTCTACGCCTAAGTAATCAATACTATTTACAGTATAAACACCATAATTACTTGCTTCAACAACTCTAGCAGAACTTACATTTCCACCAAGCGTTGTATCGCCTTCTATAGCAGATTTTACACTTGTTGCACCACTTGTGTCGAGATATGCGTCTAAAGAATCTTGTGATAGTTCAGCGTCCACTCTTGAAACATACAAGTAAAGTGGAATGTTGTAAATGTCTGAGCCACGAGACATTGTAGAATCATATTCCAAAGAACTCATTACTCCAACTACGGCAGTAGGTGGCTCAATAGAATCAGGTATATAAGAATAAACATTTAATCCTGTTATTGTTGCTAACCGTGTACTTAAACCATTTCTTATATTAGATAAACTTGCCATAGGTATTACTATAACAAAAAAGCCACCTATGTAGGTGGCTTAATTGCTTTTGTTAGATTTTATTTATTTATTTTTTGAGTCCTTTAATTTGTACCCAATCTGAAAGTTCGTGTCGTCCTGTTTCAAATCCTAATTCATTTAAAGCATTTTCTAACATTTTTTTTCGACTCCAACCTTTTGGGAACTCAAAAGTTGCAAAACAATTAGTTCTTGGATTTGTAAGGAATGTATCAATATCAAATTTACCAATAAACTCAATTTTAAAAGTAGCTTTACCACCAATAAAATCTTCAACCTTAGTTTTTTTACCTGAAATCAAATCAAAGTTATTGTCAAAATCTGAGCAAGAGTTTCTTAAATCAACTCCTTCGATTTTAAACCAACCTGTTTTTCTTGTTTCATTCATAATCAAAGATTAACAGGTTTGAAAAGTAATGCAAGTATTTATAGTGAAAAAGACTATTAATAGCAGATAGCAGACGCTTCGGAGTTGATTGTTGAATGAATGAAACAAAGCGTCTGCTTCATATCTGCTTCTCTGAATTAAACAGGGAATTGGATTATTCAGTAAGATTAGTTTAGCACTTGTGTTTTAAATCGGAACTTCTATCTTTAAATCCTGCTTTACAAAATTCGCATTGGATTCTATAACTCCATTCGTGCTTTTCTTTTTTAAAAGTCATTTACTATCCTTATATTCATCACAAGTTTCTTCATAGCAACATTTGTCTCTATCATTAAATATCACACAACAACATTTGTAAGTATCTCCTGTTCTGCATATTTGTATAACATCTTTGCTAAATAAACTCATTCTTCTTCCTTAAACATATCATCAAAACATTTTGGGTGTGAGCCTGAGATAATTTGTTCCCAACCTGATTTATCTAAGTAAGGGAAGTATTCTCTTACTTCTTTTCTAGGCATATCCCATTGATACTCGTGCCAATCTTTTCTGATTACTTCTACTGTACCTTCTTCCTTACAAAGAAAACAATCAGGTGTTGGAACAGTTACAATATCATCTTCTACATTCCTATTCATAAATTGAGAAGATGAATAAAGTAATTTCATTTCTTGCATAGTTAAATGACCTGTACAATTTTTTTCTTTAGGACATCTACAACTTTTAATCATTCTTCAACTCCAATTTAAAGATTTCTAAATTCATACTTGGGTGTATGACTTTTAAATCTTCACTAGCTCTAACTAAAGAATCCTTCCAAGATTCTACTGTGTAGGTTTTTTTTCCTATAAAGGTAACTTCATATTTCATTTTTCTTCTCTCCTTATTAATCCAATTTCTAATTTTCTTCTTTGTAATAATTTCTCTGCGTGTTCAATCTGCTCATTAGAATGTAAGTGATTGAAAAGTTGTTCTATGTTTTCAAAGATTGTCATTTTTTCAACTCCATATCTTCCTTTTCAATTTCAGCTTTACAATGCAAACAAACTATTGCAGACCAAAACAAATGTGTTACTTCTAACTCCAAAGTACATTCAGGGCAATTAAACTTAAATGTTGTTTTTTTTGTGTAAGCCATTTTTATCAATCTCCCTTCTTAATATATTTATATCGTTCTGCATAGAATTTAATTTTCTATCTAATTTTTTAATCTCGTCATAAATTATTTGTAATGACATATCAACTCCTTTATCCTAACGGTGTCATTGTTAGGACACCGTTAGATTCTTTTTATACTTCCAATACAGGAACTATTTTGTCTTTGTAATTTTCTTGCATATCCCAATGGTCAATACAGTAATTAAAATGATACCAAATATGCCAACTTTCATTCGTTCGCTTATTTCTTACCATTTGCCCTGTTTTTACAACATGCTTACCACAACCACCTGTGGCTCGTCTGTTATTATCTCCACCGAATTTGCACCTATGCACATCTTCAGGTCTAGGAAGGTTTGCACCACTATCTCCTCTAAATGCCATTTTAATCACTCTCCTTAGTTTCTTTTTTTAGCATTAAGTTGGACTATAATTTATGATTTAGAGTTTGTCAATCTTCTATTATAAAAATCTTTGATTTGACAAGTAGGAGAGTTTCTGCTATCGTAGATTATGAATGAAAAAAAAATTGGAGATAGATTGAACAATAATAAACAAACTTTTGAGATTAAGGCTTCTGCTTTGCGTGTAGCTCAAGAGATTAACTTTGATGATTATGCAAATGACCTTATTGGACATTCTGTTTATGAATCTAAAGATGAAATTACTTGGGACATAATTAACAATCAATCTTTTGAAACTAAAAAAATTGGTAAAGGTTATAAATATATTTATACTTTTAATACTTATGAACAATTAATTTTGTTTTATACACAATTATCAATAAATCTTTATTATGCCGAAGAACAACAAAACAGAGCTGATTACGACCAACCTGAATATTGTTGTCCAAAAAGTTTATATAAATATATTTGCGACAAAATGGAAGAACTAAATTCTATTAAAGAAATAATGATTGGAGAAGAAGTTACACAATGAACAGATTACCTTGTAGTATTTGCAATCGTCCTTACAGGCGACACATTGAAGGCAAAAGATATTGTGTTTCCCATTTACGAGAAATGGGAGTTTACAAACAACCAAGAAAAAAATTATCTAAAGAAGAAAAAGAATCTTATGTTTACTATCCAAGATTTATGTGGGAAGAAAAAAATAGATATATTGTCAAATTAGTAAAACAAGTAATGAATGAAATGAAGGGAGAAAGTAAATGATTAAATTTACTTATCAAGTCTTGAAATCTTTTAAACAAGATTTTACAGACTTAAAAAATTACCAAGACGCAGAGCTTGTCTTGGAAGATACTATCGAGCTAGATGTTCGTGGCTACAGAAATCCATTAGAAGTGTTTTCTGCTTGGTCAAACAGAGAGTCAAGTATCTACAACAAAAAAAGAACAGAGCAAGAGAGCAAAGAGTTTTCTTACTTTGTTCAAAACAAAATAACTAAAAATACTGTGAAGGGAGAAGAAGAATAATGGAGAAAATAATTTGGGAACTTGTAGATAGATACAGTAGCCCACAATGGAGATATGACGGAATTGCTCGTCCAATAAGCAACTATGGTGGCTATGGAGAAATTGAAACCAAGACAACTCATACTAAAAGTAAAACTTTAAGTGAGCTTAAAAGAAGCTATGACTTAAAATCTTTTGGGTTGTGGAGTAAAGATATTCCTGATATTGATAAATTAAATGTCGGAGATATTATTCAGTTGCCACATTATGTTGGAGAAACATATTACGCAGATAGTAGTAAAGTTTCAGGCTCAGTTGATTTAATCGTCAAAGAGCTTAGAACTATTACTGAAACAAAAGTGGTAGAGAGTTCTAATGGCTCTAAGAGTACTTTTAAATCTAGCAGAAAAGTTGTTGCAGTTGAATATCATAGTGGTACTAAGTTCTATGATTTATTCCGTAGCTCAAAGAGAAGGCAGTATGGTAGCTATTATCGTACAAACCAAAAAATTACAATATGGCTAACTCAACAATCTCTTTTTAATTTATTTTTAATGGACGGTGGATTATGTCCTTTAAAAAGAAAACAAAAAGATTGTATGATTTGCGATAAATAGTTTCACACTAAATCGAAACTCGGAAGCCCACCGTTTAATCGGTGGGTTTTCGTTTATCGTTTTAAAAAATTTTTTTGCTTACCGTTAAATCGAAGGTTTGATAACTTCGTCAGGTCTTGGCTCACGGTAAATCACATTACATTTACAGTTCACAGTTTCTTTAGCTGACAAGTTTGGTGCTTTAGGATATAAAGCTCGTTCCCCACCAACAGTAAAGTAATCGTTTTGTCCTACAACTTGTCCGTCAGCAGAGATGTGAGTATCTCTTGACCTTTGGAATGTTGTCTGCCATTCTTTAACAGTAATGAGTCCTGATTTCTCAACTGCGTCATATTGACCAAACTGAGCTAACGCACCACCTTCAGTTCTAGCAATAGTAGAAGCTCTACCAAGAAACTTCTTAGGTAAGATATTCTCTACTTGTCCTGTAATGTAGTCATAAAGATTATCTCCATACAAACCTAGTTGTGTTCCTTCATCAATGGCTCGTCTGATTGTTCTGTTCAAATTAGCTTTAGTAGTTTTTGCTAACTCAGGCATAACTGAATCTAATCTCTCATTAACAAAAGCAACGGCATTACGATTGTATCTAGTTCTAGGAACAGGAGAAGTAACTGAAGGAATAATATCTCCACCACGCTGACGGATTGGATAGAAGCCTTCATTAACAACTTGGTTTCTATTCTTCCTTCTAGCTTTGTAAGTATATAAATCTGTATCTTCTATTTCTGAATATGCTTTTAAGGAAGCAGGTAAGAGAATACCAAATTGAAATAGCTCAAAGTCATAGACTTCAGATAAGTAAATATCATATGTGTCAAGTTTCCATTCATTTGTAGTATCATCTATTATCTTATCTACAATCGGAGATTGTCCATTCAAAATAAAATTTTTGTATGCACGGTTGTCTCTCCCTCGCCTCATACTTCTCGTGATTTTTTTTTGTTGCTCACGCAACAAACCGAAGAAGTAATCCGTGTACCACAACTCCCAATTACGAAGCATAGCCGTATAGTTCCGATAGATACCTTCCTTGACTTCTGTATCTGAGAGACGATTTGTTCTGTACTCTGTGTCTGCTTGTTCCCTTAGCTTATGCCTACGCACTAGCTCTGAAGCTGACTTACCTACTTCATCTCTCTTGTCCATAGCTCTTACTAACTTAGAACTCCACCTTTGTCCTGTTGAGCCACCCCATAGCTTCCAAGCAATAATGCCATTAGTAGCTCTATCAGTTCTTCCTGCGAAGTAATCTCTAGCGTCCTGTGTTTGTAAATCTACTTCGTGTCTTGGGAAGTACTTAGCTATGTGTCGTACCTTCTCAGGACTAGCCTTTGTATTCTCCACGAGATACCGAGCAGTAGCCAAACCAACTGATGTACCACCTCTGCCAAACTCAGCTCGTAGTCGTAATCCTTGTTCGGCTTGTGCCTTAACTCCTTTAGGTATCGAGAAATCCAAGTCATCATAGATTCCTTTTTTATCGTTTCCACTTACGCCTGTATCCACATTCAGACCCAAACCAAGAGTATCTATATCTATCTCTGTATTGAACTTAAACTGTCTTATATCCGAAACAGAAGAAGGATTACTATTATTCTTATTACTCTCTATATCCGTATCTACTGTATTTGCTATTAGGGAAGTATTTATTGCGAAGGATTTATTGTTCTGCGTCATAGGTTTCATTGTTATCAATTACTTCCATATACACTTCGTGTGTAGAACAAGGCATATATAAAGTATTACCATTCTCGTCTATCGTATGTGTTCCTTCACAACCTAGTTCTTTAGCTCTATCTTCTGCTTCTTCTAAAGTACTATAAGTATCTTTTGCGACCAAAACTTTGCTTGTATCTTTAAATCTCTCTATCTGTCTTAGTCGTATCTCGGCTAACTCTCTAGTAGGATAACAACCCATATTCCTACCTGTTTCTTCAGTTATTACGCAGAACTCTCCGTCTATCTCTCTAACTATCTTAAACTCTGCGTTACTTCTTCCTGCTTGGCTTATTGCGTTAGGTACTTCATCAGATTGTTCTTCTTGTTGTATTGGCGAAGGTTGATAGTCCCTAAGCATATTGGCAGGTACAGTTACCTTCTCAGAAGGAAGTAAATAAACATCTTGGTCAGGTGTAGTAGGTAAACCAACGCTTTGTCTAGCTTCAGCTACAGTTACCCAACCACCTTGAACACCTAAGTTCATTCTCTCATAAATCTCATTAGTATCTGTTTGCAAAGCTCTTACATCAATATAATCATATCTAGCTTCTAAGTTAGATGAGTTAGGGTAATCAACTTTAAGTATCTGATGTGTTATCTCTTGTGCAACCATATCCCATAAAGGAATAAGTTTTTGTTCTGTAAAGAACTCTCGCAAGGTTTTAGCGTTTGAGTAAGTAGCATACTTAAGTCCAACTTCAAGACCTGCGATAATTGAAGGAATACCTAAAACAGATGAAACCCTAGATTCAAATGATTCTCTTAAATCTCCAATCTCTAAGTCTTTAGGACTAAAGGCTAACTTCTCAATATTAACTCCACCTGATAGAACTAATGGCTTACCACGATTCTGTCCACCTGTTCTTCTTTGGAATGCTTTAGAAATTGATTCGCCTTCTTCTTCTGTTAAACCATATTCATCTTTTGGAGTTATTAAGTAGCTAGGAACTCCCATATTAGCGAGAATTGATGTTGCCATTTGTCCTGCACTCTCATCTCCATAAATCTCTCTAAGTAATGATTTAACAGGCGAGAAACCTTGTCTATGGTTTGTTGGGTCTAGTCCCATTCTGAAGTGAGCAATCATATCTCTATCTAAGTTAATCTTTTGATTCTTAACCTGATATTCATAATATTCAATTAAAGTTTCATCACTTCCTTTTGCGACTACATTCTCAGGCATTAAAGGATATAAAGCAACTAATTGTCCTGCTTCATTCTTTTGTTTAAGTAAGTATGCGTCCCCTGAGATGTGCATTGATTGAACTAAATAGTTTTGAACTACATCTCCTGACATATAAGGATTTGGTCTTTGAAATAACATTGTGAGTTGATGATTAGGAAATACTTCTAATTCTCCCACTTCATTCATTTGAAAAACTTTTAGCTTTGCTTCTCCAAATGCAGTTCCTAGTACTTGTAAACAAGATACAACTGCTGAGTTGGAAGCACCATTACCCAATCCTTGAACATTAAATTCTCCTGCTGATGTTTGATAACCTTGAATAAATGCTGAGTTATTCATATCAACACCTTGTCTGAAAAAGTTAAATCCTGTACTTCTTTTTTGTTCTGTTCGTCCAAAGACTAATTCTCTGAAACTTCTTCTCTCTGCCAATTTATCTCCTCGTAGAAGCGTTGTGTAGTAATGGACGCAACCCTTATCGGCACTACTACACTCTGCTTCTAATCTTACATTATATTAAATAACTTTTATAGTTTTACGCACTTTTGATTCTATTACTGCATACGCCAAACTGTCCACTATATCATCATGTTCAGCTTCAGGGAATCGTAAAAGTTCAGTTTGTACATCTCCAAACCAAGATGAGTTCTTAGGGAAGAAAATATCGCCTGATTCCATTCGTGCAATTAATGGATAAGCTCTTGATACTTTATCTCTATCAGCTTTTAATGGTTTAACTATTAGCCCTTCTCTCTTTGCCATTTGGATAAAAGCCAACTGATAACCTGCTCTCTCAATTCCAACATACGCCAAATCAAATTGTTCCACTTTTCTTCGTAGTAGTGGCAATAAATCAGGTGCTTCCAATCTTCTTCGGTCAATGTCCAATATGAGAATCTTACCTTCAGGTGTGATAGCAACTGATGTGATGACCGTAAAGTCAGCACTTTGTTTCGTACTTGTAGCCAAGTCCACAGTAGCAAATCGTCTGCAATCTTCCAATCTGCACTCTTTGTCTTTATATTTGTAATAAACTTCCATATATTCATTTTTATTCTCCTTATCAATACTTATTCGTTCTTCAATGGAGTAATGCTCAAACCAATCTGACTTAAATAAGCCACCTGTGGCTTCAATGAATTGAGCTTCGTATTCTTGTGCGTATAAAAAACTTCCTATTTCTTGTTTTGCTGATTCTAATTCAGCAGGGTCTATGATTGGATTTGTGTGTGTTGGATAAGTAAATCTAACCCAATCATCAAATATATTTGCTTCAGAATACAATTTCTCAAAAAAGTTATAACCTTTTGGTGTACTTATGAACAATGCAGAGCCTTTTCTCTCTGTTAATGCAGGTCTAATGACTTCTGCCCAAGTTTGTGGCTTCATAAAGGCACACTCGTCTAATACAACAAAGTCTAAACCTGCACCTCTTAACTTCATAGGGTCATCTGCTGACCTAACTTGAACTGAGCCACCTGTAGTTGTAATAATTGTTCTCTCAGCTTCTTTAACTCTTACTCCATATTCAATGCCAATACTTCTTAAATCTGCCCACGCTTCGTTAGTCATTGAGTAAGAAGGTGCAATCCACCAAGCTCTTTTACCTTCCCAAGCGTTTTTAAGGCAAAGCCAAACACCTAATTTAGTTTTTCCCCAACGCCTTCCTGCTGATAGAACTGTAAATCTTTTCATATTCTTTACAACTTCCATTTGTGCAGAATGCAAAGGTGGTAATTGAATTTCAAGACCTGATTTATAATCAGCGTCTAATGATGATTGCATACTTACTCCTGTGATTTAAGCCAAATAAAGAATGTTTCTAATTGTTCTGTTGATATTGGCACAGAATTATAAAACATACCATAATCTGTAAATATAGGCATAAAGACTATTGTTGGTACATCTTCTATGTCTATAAATTCTTCTTCAAAAACTTGTTCTTCAATATCTCGCATATCTAATTGTTCAACAATGTCTGCGAACTTATTATTAATTTCTTCTTCACTCATTTTCTTCTTCTAACATTCTAGGCTCTATAATCTCGCCTTCTATATATTCTTCTTCTTCAGGTTGTTCTAACAAACTACCGTCTGCCCAACGAAGTCTAACTTTAGAATTATCTTGGTTTTCAATAGCAACAGTATCTCTTTTACCAAATAGATGTGGGTATCTTCTCTCTAAGTACCAAGCGTCTGCCGTCCAATTACCTTCTTCTCCTGCCTTTGATATTCTTTTAATTCTTACTTCAATAGCTTTAGCTTCAGCTATTTGTATTCTTCTCCAAACTTCATCATAAGGTTTAATACCTTGTTGTCCTTTTTGTTTCCAAATAGATAAAGTGGAAGTTCCAATACCAACAGATTGACACGCTAAATTAACATACATACCTGAAGCAATCGACTCGCATAAGGCTTCTACTATTTCTTCATTATAAGCTAATGTTTGTTTTGGCATTATTATCTCATAATAGCAAAGTCGGTTTCAAAAGAAACCGACCTGCAAGATTTGTTATTTATATTTTTTGTTATTTATTTTTCGTCTAAATATTTTATTTTTTTACTAGCTTTAAAGACTTTTTCTCCGTCTTTTGCAAAGTCAATGCCATAAGACTCAAGTACTGAAAAACAATACTTCATCTCGTGTTGAGTATCAGAATCAAGTCCTTTTAGTATTTTATCGATTTCTCTTTGTGTCATTTTATTTCTCCCTTTTTTTAATATAAAGATAAAAATCTATTATTAAGATTTTTTAAAGATTCTAAGTGTGCTTGTCCAACTTCTGAATCAAGCATTATTTGTATTTGGTCGTTAGTTTTATTTTTGCCAATAAACTGATACCATTGGCTTCTAATGTTTATTAGTTTTGTATAAAAAATATTTGCAACTGTTTCAACACAATCTACATCACATACAGACATTATTACTCCACCATTGATTTCTTCATCAGAAGAAGCAAGAACTATATAACATTCGTTTTCTAGTTCTAATTGGCAATATGGATTTGCACAAGATGTTTCTTCTTCCCAATAAGGAGAAGAACTATAATAAGCAGTTGCTTTTGAATACAATTTATTTTTTGGTAACCAAGTATCAAAACAATCTGTTGGATTAAAAGCCCATTCTTCAACAATTCTATATACATCTGTGTCTAAAACTACTTTGTAACTTTTCTCATTCATACTGTTATTATAATCACAGATTACATAATAATGTTAATATTTTTAAAAAAAACTATGTTAAAAAACCCAATGTTTATAGGCTTTTGTAAAATTTTTTAAAAAAAGTTTAAATTTTATGTTAAAAAACAGGTCAGAACTTGCTGATAAGATTTTCTAATCGAACAAGTGTTCGACTACTTTTTTTGCTCTAATTTGCAGACAATACAGTACAAAAAGTAATCGTGGTCTATAAAGTTATGTCCCTTCTCTGCACAAATCAAACTTGGGTTTTCTGCCATTTGTTTTTTTCTAATCTCATCTTTGCCAAGAGCTTCAAACTTACCAAACCATTTGTTAATTGCATAAGGTGTTACATCAATCTTGTTCCAATGTTTCTTGTAAGCAGTTATAGAGCCAAGCAACATATCAGTTGTTACTCCTGCTTCAGCGAGTTCCTTGCAAACTTTAAACCAACCTGACTTCTCTCCTTGAGTTCTAGGCTCATAGCCAAGTTGCTCAACAAAGACCTTGTAAAGAGCTTTTCTAAGTCTTAACTCATCTTCATCAATTCTTTTTACTTGTGGCTCGTCCACATATTCTTGTTCTATTGATTCTTGTTCATTGGTTATTGTTCTATGTACTGTTTCTGATACTACCCTTGTATCGTCCACAATACTACCCCTTGTATTGTCAGCAGTACTACTAGATTTAGTAGTATCATTTTCAATACTAGGTTTACTTGTTTTTAAATAATATAAGTTACTTTGCTTCGCATTATCTTTGTATCTGTTTTGCTTTTCTATTGCACCAATCTCAATTAGCTCATTAATTAATTTATGTGTGTTTGCTCGACTAACACCTACTCGCTTAGACAAGGTAGTAACACTTGGATAACAAGAGTTGTCTTTTCTATCTGCATAAGTCCATAAGATACAATATAGATTCTTTGCTCTAGGGCTTATGTCTGCGTCTAATATCCACTCAGGTATTATTGCAAAGTAATTATCAGCTTCTATTTTCATTGTTTTCTGTAATAACCCCTTCTCTCAGATGTTTCTTGTTTAGTTGCAGTAAAACCAAATTGCTTCATATAATTTGTAATTGTTTGCCTACTCATACCTGATAACTCAGCAATTTGTTCTTTTGTATAACCTTTTTTTTGTAATTCTATACAAGCATTTACAAAGTATTCTTTGTTCATTCTTTTATAAGATTTAACAATATCTAATTCATTCATATCTTAATGTCCTATCTATGCCGTAGTGAGTACCTTGCGTCAAGATACTCACTAAGCACCGTACTATACCAACTAGAAGGGAGTATCTAAATCGGTAATATCGTCTAATGATTTAGGTTGTACTAAATCCTGTGGTTTAAAATTAGGCATTATCTCAGCAGGTGGCTCATCAGACCAACTTGCATAAGGGAAGCCATTGTTTCCACCTGTACATTGTTTATTGCCACATTTAAAGTTAGGGCTTTTGTCTGATTTTTTATCAATTCTGTTGTCGTACACCTTTGAAGCACAAGAAGGGCATTTAAACTCTCCTTGACCCACAGGGCTTTGTGATAACACGGTAGGTTGTGGGCTTGGTTGCTTCATTGGTGTACTAACAACAGGTGTCTGAGCAAACGGAGATAAAATCCAATCTTCTATCTTCTGTGCAACATTAAAAACTTCTGTAAGATTCTCCATAAAGAAATCTGAATTACAGGCTAACTCAATAGCACCTTTAATAGCTACTTGTCGTACAATTAAATTATCTTTATTATCCATTTACCAACTCCTTTGAACTATTAACTCTTGATTCAACCCAAGAGTTTTCTTTTCTCCATTTAAGTAAGGTATCTAACTTCCAAACAGGTGTAGCTTTTAATTCAAAGTCAGGTTTTGGCATTTTATCCTGAAACTTCCATTGAGCTACTTCTTGGCGAGTAACACCTAGCCAAGCACCAATTTCAGCAGTACCCATAATTTCTTGCGTCCTTTGTTCTCTCATTTGTTCTCCTTAATATATTCTGCAATATTTATTTCTTTACCCTTAGCTAGTTCAGAATAAAGTAAGTCTAGTTCTTCACTTAACTTAGTATTCTCAACAAACTTCTCAGGGAATAATTTAAGAGCTAACCATTCAATTATTAAAACAATTACTCCTGTTATTAATAGAAACAACATTGTTCCAAATAATAAAATAAATTCTTGTTCATTCATTCTTCTTCTCCTTCTATATCAACATCATAAATTGTTACTAATTCATCTTCTTTATTAAATACAGGAACTGCTCTCATATTTAATTGGAATTTGAACTGTGGGAATTTCTCCTTATTCAACTCAGATACCTTCCTAAGTATCTTTGTTGGTGTTTGATAAGAGAATACAGGCTCAAGGTTTATCCAACCACTAGCTTTGTATTCACTACCATAGCTTTGTTTCACGACAACATCTACCCTGCCTTGAACAAAACCTCTTAAAAATATGCCTTCTTGCATATCAACTCCTTCTAGCTAAGAGCTTTACAGAGTATGCTTGTAGTATTAAGGTTGTCATCTAGCATTCTGTTTTTTATTAATAAGGCATTGAGACATAAAACTCGGTCTCGCACTAGAATCAATGCGACCCTACCTTATTATCCTTAAACAACATACTCCGTAAAGCTCTTAACTCCTTTTGTCATTATTACCTACATTAATCGCAGATTTATTTTTATGCAAATCTTATATTATAAAATTTTTAAGTTATCCCAACCGTCTTTAGTAACTGTCATTGTTACTACTCCTGTTGAAGTTGAATACCCTGTTCTAGTTTGGAAGTCAGTAGAAGGACTCATAGCAGGTACTCCCATTATTGTTCTTCCACCTTGCTGAACGGCAGTAAAGTGATGATAATGACCGTGTACAATCATTCGAGCTACACCAACAGGGTTATCTCCTGCTTCATTCA
>Ga0222714_10002970_pt1 | contig 17558 bp, 15 predicted proteins | sample C33_3DmetaG_FD_165048 | JGI IMG/M metagenome (GOLD analysis project Ga0222714, IMG submission 165048) | Estuarine water microbial communities from San Francisco Bay, California, United States - C33_3D | ecosystem: Environmental > Aquatic > Marine > Unclassified | place: USA: California...
CATAGTAATAAACCAATTTATTTTTAACTAATTAAAGTAATCCCACCAAGCTAATAACAATTATATTAAAGCTACTTAGTTTATAATGTACCGAATAGAAGTACGGAGTGTAAAGCTATTAGGATTACTATATAAGGTTGAATTATTGTGAATCAAGCTTCTGATAAAACTAAAACTACCAATACAGCTTATAATGCCCCCTCAGGACAGAAAATATTCCGTTCTGGCGAGTCATGTTGAGCGTAATACAAGCAAGTATTGGTGTTCAAAATTCAAAGAACAGAGAACGCGACTTTAGTCAGGGCAAGCTCTTACCCTTCATTGTTGCAGCCCTCATCTTTACAAGCTGCTTTGTTCTGGCTGTTATGTTGGCTGTCAATCTGGCTTTAGGCTAAACCTGCAAGGAGAGCTGGAATAGCCCCCTGGCATATTAGGTGTTTGCCAAATAAACCATAGCGGCAACGGCTATCAAGACCAAGCAAAGCATAGCAATCGCATCTGCTTTACTATCGGCTTCGTTAAATTCAGATTCTCTAGAATTATTTTCTGTATCGCTCATGATTATCTGACTCGTTTGATGCACTTAATGGAAAACATGAATGATCATTTGTAGCGCCTAAAACTCAAGCACAGATGGCGCTTAAACTTATGATTGTGTATTATCGCGACCTCTGTTTTTAAATTCTTTTTGATTATGTATATTTATGACGAATATGATCACAAAATGTTGGAAGAACGCATTATCCAATATCGTGACCAGACCCAGCGTTACCTAGACGGTAAATTAAGCGACGAACAATTTCTTCCCCTACGTTTGCAAAATGGCCTTTATATCCAGCGCCTTGCACCGATGATCCGTGTTGCCGTGCCATATGGTCTCCTCTCCTCTACTCAGCTAAGAAAGTTAGCTTCTATAGCCAGGGACTATGATAAGGGTTACGCGCATTTATCGACTCGTCAAAACATCCAGTACAACTGGCCTAAACTGGAACAAGTGCCTGATTTACTTGCTGAATTAGCAGAAGTCAGCATGCACGCCATACAAACCAGTGGAAACTGTATAAGAAACACCACTACTGATCAGTTTGCTGGCTCTGCTAAGAACGAAATTGAAGATAGCAGACCCTGGTGTGAAATCATTCGCCAATGGTCTACTTTTCATCCTGAGTTTGCCTATCTGCCAAGAAAATTCAAAATTGCGGTTTGCGGGACTGAAATAGACCAGGCTGCTACACAAGTACATGACATAGGCTTGTATCTGCTTAAGAACGACCAGGGCGAAATTGGCTTTAAAGTACTGGTTGGGGGTGGTTTAGGGCGAACCCCGCTTATTGGCCAGGTGATATGTGAATACCTACCCTGGCAGCATTTATTAACCTACCTTGATGCCATTATGCGCGTATACAATATGGAAGGCCGCCGTGATAATAAATACAAGGCCCGCATTAAAATTTTAGTGAAAGAGCTAGGGATAGATGCCTTTCGTGAAAAGGTAGAAGCTCAATGGCAATTCTCTAAAGGTAATCAAGCGACCTTAACCGAAGCAGAAGTTAACCGTTGCAAGAGCTTTTTTAGCACACCAGATTTTGAACAGTTACCTGATGAAGACGAAGTAATAAACGCAGCTTTGCAATCTGATTTGCTCTTTAAGAATTGGGTTGACCGCAATGTTGCTCCCCATAAACAAGCTGGCTATTGCATAGTGACTTTATGCATAAAAGATATCGGCGCGGCTCCAGGTGACGTCACAGATAGACAAATGGAGTTTGTTGCTGATCTTGCTGAGAGATATAGTTTTTCTGAATTACGAGTCACACATGAACAAAATCTGACCTTGGCAGATGTTCGTATTAAAGATCTATATGAAATATACAAAGCATGTAAGACAGAAAGTTTGGCGACTCCTTATCTTGGTCTTCTGAATGATATTGTCTGCTGTCCCGGCGGTGACTTTTGCTCTTTGGCTAATGCCAAATCCATTCCTATTGCTGAAGCGATACAGCGCCGTTTCAATGACTTTGATCGCTTAAATAATATTGGAGATATAACTTTAAATATATCAGGTTGTATGAATGCATGCGGTCATCATCATGTAGGGAATATCGGCATTATTGGTGTTGATAAAAAAGGTGCAGAATTTTATCAAGTAGCGCTGGGCGGCGATGCTGGTAGAGAAGCAAAATTAGCTAAAATTTTAGGCCCGTCATTTTCTCAGGAAGAAATTCCGGATGTTATAGAAAAAATCATTCAGATTTATCTGGATGAGCGACAACATAACGAGAAATTCATTGATGCCTATGAACGTCTCGGAATGGAGCCCTTTAAGGAGAAAGTTTATGCCAAAGCTGATTAAAGATGGTGCGTTTATTGAAAATAAGTGGCATCTGTTTGATAAGGAAACTGACGTAGAAGCAATAAACTCAATCAATGATGGTAATTACATAGTCCCATTGAAGTTATGGCTGGATAATAAAGAGCTTTTTAGCAAAAAAACTGTCGATATCGGAATTTGGCTTGATAGTGATGAAAGCCCTTTATCCCTAGAAGCAGATGTTAATGATTTCTCAGTTATAGCTTTGAATTTCCCGATATTTCGTGATGGTAGATCTTTTTCCCATGCTGCGATATTGAGACAACAGCTCAACTTCAAAGAAGATTTAAGAGCTATTGGCGATGTGCAAAGAGACCAGCTTTCTTACATGTTGAGCTGTGGCTTTAGCAGTTTTCTTGTCCCGGAAGAGGCCAATGAAGAAGTATTATTAGCAGGCTTTCATGATTTTTCTGAAAATTACCAGAGCACTGTCGCCAAACCAACGCCCTTATTTCGCAGGCGATAAGCTGCTGAGCGGCTGTGAATAATTGAGAAATCAGCAAGTCCCTACTCTGTTTAAGATGTAAGATCCTTTGGTGTTTTGTTGAGCCATTTCAGTAAAGTTGTATCTAGAGCGCTTTCCATAACTTTACCAAAGCGGTCCGCCATGCTGAGTTTTTTCTCATAAGACACCAAGTACACATCTGCATCTTTACACGCCTCGACAATACATTCATCACTGGTTTTAATTTCATCCACTAAATTTTGATCCAGAGCTTTTGTGCCAAACCACGTTTCACCTGTAGCCACTTTATCAATATCTAGTTTTGGGCGATTTTCTTTAACAAACTCTTTGAACAAATCATGAGTCTGTTGTATTTCTTCAGTTACTTTTTCTCGGCCATTGTCTGTATTTTCACCAAAAATTGTCAAGGTACGCTTATACTCACCAGCTGTTATCATTTCATAATCTACATTTTTTTCTTTCAGCAAACGATTAAAGTTGGGCAATTGCATCAATACGCCAATAGAACCAATATAGGCAAACGGAGCTGCAACAATCTTAGACCCTAGACAGGCCATCATGTATCCCCCACTAGCTGCCACCTTATCAACACAGATAGTTAATGGGATATTGAGCTTCTTGATTCTTGCCAGTTGTGAAGCAGCTAGGCCATAGCCATGGACCATGCCTCCAGGGCTTTCCAAGCGAAGAATAACTTCATCCTGCTCTGGTCTGATAATACTAAGCACTGCAGTAATTACCTTGCGCATGTTTTCAACTTGTGAGGCTCTAGCATCACCATTAAAATCGAAAACGTAATAACGCTTTTTATCACTTGAAGTTTTATTCTTCTTTTTTTCTTTTTGTTGTTTTTTTTCGGCTTTCTGACTCTCCTTTTTAGCTTTTTTAAAACTTTCCTCATCTTCGACTACATGTTTTATTTCATCGCCGAGATCATTAATTTCTTTATTAAGGTGCAGCACTGAAATTGAACCCTTTGATTCTTTTTTTGACTTTACTGCGCTACCTACTGCGGCCACAATGATTACTATTACTGCTACAGTAAACGTTAAAGTTTTGGCCAGAAACATGCCATATTCTGCAATAAATTCCACAAGCTACCTCAATAATTGTTAAATAAATAAGTTTTATGTGCTTTTGATTAAATACTAAAATTAATTTTCTTTTGGTAATTGCCACAATTGTGTATCAGACACTTCTTGAATTCTCTCTAAAGTTTTTTGATGCGCAGCCTGCTCTTCTTCTGTTGCCATAAGAACCTTCAGCGGCGGCCGATTTTTATCAAGTCTTTTAATTCTATTTGCGGCAGTTCCTTCAGCAGCATTCTCAGAGCTAAGCGCAAAACTTGATTGCCCTCCGGTCATGATTAAATAAACATCAGCGAGAATTTCAGCATCAAGTAATGCGCCATGTAATTCTCGTTGCGTATTATCCACAAAATAGCGCTTACAAAGCGCATCCAGATTATTTTTTTGGCCTGGATGTTTTTTACGCGCCATAGCAAGAGTGTCTAATATCTTGCAATATTCATCCATACTTTTATAGCCACGATTTAAATCGGAAAGTTCAGCATTCAAAAAGCCGACATCAAAAGGAGCGTTATGAATAACTAACTCAGCATCTTTAACAAAATCAATAAACGTATCTGCAATATCTGAAAAAAGCGGTTTATCTGCAAGAAAGTCACTGCTTATACCATGCACTTCCAGAGCGCCAGCATCAATTTCACGCTGAGGGTTAATATAAATATGCAGATTATTTCCAGTCAGGCGTCGATTAATAAGTTCAACACAACCAATTTCAATAATTCGATGACCCTGGCTTGGTTCTAGCCCAGTTGTTTCAGTATCAAGTACTATTTGCCTCATAGCTCGTCAATTCCTTTATTTGCTAATTGATCTGCCAGTTCATTTCCTGGGTGACCACTGTGCCCTTTTACCCAATGCCAATTAATGTCATGTTCAGATACAAGTTCATCCAATTCTTGCCACAAATCAACATTTTTAACCGGTTTCTTATCCGCGGTCCGCCAGTTTCTTTTTTTCCAGTTCGCCATCCAATCTGTGATGCCTTGCAAGACATATTTTGAATCGGTATAAAGTTCAATCTGACAATTGAATTTTAAGGCTTGCAGAGCCTTGATCACGGCCGTTAATTCCATTCTATTATTAGTTGTATTCAATTCCCCGCCATATAGGAGCCGTTGGTTGTCACCATACTCTAATGACGCTCCCCATCCCCCAGGACCAGGATTCCCTCTACAAGCACCATCGGTATGAATTGTGACGACCATACTCATAAACTCAATTAACTCGCATAAACTATATTAATGCCGTGTTTCATTATGCGTTTGAGTTGGGGCAATGCTGACATTATCCCCCAGAGCTAAGCCCTTTGCTTTTCTGGGAATAGCTTTCCAGGGTTCACGTATTGGCGTCATGGGGAAAGCCTGTTTTTTAGCAGAAATAATATATATACCGCCTGTGGGCCAATTTAGTCGTTGGGCCAGCTTGCCCATAAATGACGAATAACGAATTAATTTTGAGCTATTAATAGGCAATGAATAAAGCCCGAAATGAACTTGCTCTATTTTAAAATCTAAAAGTTTCAACCAGTCACTCAGTCGCATACTGGAAAGTAAATTCGACTGCCAGGGACTTTTCCCAGCACTTCTGCCAAATTTATGCCGTATACCCCATGTGCTAAATGGGTTAAAGCCAATAATCAGTAGATGTCCGCCAGCTATCAGCACTCTATCGGCTTCACGTAATAATTGGTGGGGATGCTCAGAATAATCCAGGGCATGATGTAAAACCACCATATCCACAGATTCTCCAGCCAGAGGGATGGCTTCGGCTTGAGCGACCACGCTGCCGTTTTTTACTTTGGTAGAGGGCGTTAGGCTAAACTTGTGACCAATCGGACTATCGTCATACATCTTGATATCGGCACAACTTAATTGTAATAAATGATAACCAAAACGACGGTTTATCATATTTTCTATCAATGAAAGTTCAGTTTGCAAAAGGTTTTCACCCAGTGGCGTCTGCAGCCAATCTGTCATGTCAAAGAAACTTTTGGACTCATTGTATTTTTTCTTAGTCATGCAGTCATGATACCCTATTAACAAACTGGCCTAAAATGAAATACTGTCACTATGTTAGAAATACATCCTGTTAAAGCTTTTAATGATAATTATCTATGGATATTCAAGGATTCAGAATCCCTAAACGCCTGTATAGTGGATCCTGGGGATGCGACTCCTGTAATAGCTTATCTTAAAAAAGAAAATTTAAGCTTGTCTGCTATTTTACTAACACATCATCACGCGGATCATATTGGTGGAGTAAATGACTTACTTGCGCTTAAAGATGTGCCTGTTTACGGCCCCCAGTCTTCCTATATTCCGCAGGTAACCAAGCCCTTATTTGAAGGTGATGTTGTCAACCTTGCCAACACTAATTTTAGCGTCCTGGAAATTCCCGGACACACCCTGGACCATATTGCCTATTATGCAGATACAACAAGCAATACAAACAATGAAATCCCTGTTCTATTTTGTGGAGATACTTTATTCGCTGGAGGTTGTGGTCGAATTTTCGAAGGGACTGCTGAAATGATGTATGGCTCGCTACAAAAGCTAGCCGCTTTAGACCCACAAACGCAAGTTTTTTGCGCGCATGAATACACCCTCAGTAATTTAGCCTTCGCAGCAGCTGTAGCACCCGAAGATTCAGCACTGCAACAACGTATCCAGCAGGAACAAGCCAAACGTAAAAATGATATTCCGACCGTTCCCACCAGCATTGAACTTGAACTAAGGACAAATCCTTTTTTACGCTGTTCTGAAGAATCTATAGTAGAAAACTTTCCGGAAAAGGCAGAGCAGCCAGTAGCAATATTTGCAGCTTTAAGGCAGTGGAAAGACGGATTTTAGCCTACTCCAAGTAATGACTTACCGGGTATGGCGTCCAACAAAGCTCGTGTATAAGCTTCTTGCGGGTTGTTGAAAATTTCGTGGACTGCCCCTTCTTCAACTAATTTTCCGTCTTTCATGACCAGCACACGATCAGCCAGATATCTTACAACACCCAGATCATGCGAGATAAATAACATGGTCAAATTAAATTCATTGACAAGGTTCAATAGCAAATCAAGTATCTGTGACTGTATAGTGACATCAAGAGCAGAAACGGGCTCGTCTGCAACAATAAATGCAGGCTTAGTGGCTATTGCTCTGCCTATCGCAATGCGTTGACGTTGGCCGCCTGAAAACTCATGGGGATAGCGTAAAACACTTTCACGAGATAAACCAACTGAGTCCATCAAAGAAAAAACTTCACTATCCAGGTTTTTTTTTGCAACTATTTTGTGCAACAACAAAGGTTCGGCAAGCGTGTCATAAACTGACGTCCTGGGATTTAAACTGGCGTAAGGATCTTGAAAAATCATCTGCATTTGTCGACGTAAAGGCTTCATTTCCGCCCTAGAATAATGGCTTATATCCTCGTTATTAAAGACAATTTTTCCATTTGCCAAATCTAATAAGCGTAAAATGGCACGGCCAGTGGTCGATTTGCCTGAACCTGATTCCCCTACGAGACCAAGAATCTCATGTTGCTTAATCTTGAGAGAAACATCATCGACGGCTTTTAAGACCCCCTCGCCTTTATTACCAGAAAAATGCACACTGATATTATCAGCACTGATTAAATAAGTGTTCTCATGTTGTTGATTCGTCTTTTCAGAATCTGGCACAGCTGCCAATAGTTTTTTGGTATATGCATGCTGAGGATTAGAAAATATTGCATCGCGAGTTCCTTGCTCAACAAAGATGCCATTTTGCATAACGGCAATTTCATCTGCGATATCTGCGACAACACTTAGATCATGACTAATAAAAATAACACCAATATTTCTGCGAACCTGTAGCTCTTTTAATAATTTCAAAATTTGCGCCTGTACTGTGACATCCAGAGCCGTAGTGGGTTCATCCGCGATAATAATTTTTGGCTCGGTGACCAAAGCCATCGCTATGACAACACGCTGACGCATGCCACCAGAAAACTCGAAAGGCCATGACTTCATGCGTTGAGCGGGGTTCTTTATCCCTACTTCTTCGAGGATCTGTACTCCTTTTTGCCAAGCATCCTTTTTACTCATACCAAAATGTAAGCGCAAAGGCTCTATCAGTTGATCCCCTATTTTTAAAAATGGATTTAGCGTCGTCATCGGGTCTTGGAAAATTATCGATATTCCTTTTCCTCGTATTTTTCTTAATTGCGATTCACTAAGCTTGAGTAAATCCTGATTCTCAAACCATACTTCGCCTGATTCAATTTTTCCTGGCGGCATCGGCACGAGACCCAGCATGCTGTAACAGGCTACAGATTTACCCGAACCTGATTCCCCAATAATTGCGTAGGTTTTGCCTTCCTCGACAGAAAAGCTGATGCCATCAACCGCTTTGACCAGCCCATTTCGAGTATGGAAATAAACGCGCAAATCTGAAGTGGTTAATAAGGCCATATCAGTCTCTGGAGGCCTTGGGGTCGAGCGCATCTCTCAAACCATCGCCCATGAAGTTCAAAGCAAACAAGGTCAAGGTCAGCGCAAGACCAGGGAAAATCAATAACCATGGATATTCTTCCATACTTTCCACCCCGTAAGAAATTAGCAATCCCCAGGAAGACTGAGGAGGCTGAATGCCCAAACCAAGAAAGCTCAGAAATGCTTCCAGTAGCATCACATTAGGAATAGTTAAGGTGGTATAAACAATGATTGGACCCAGCGCATTAGGAATAAGATGTTTGCGAATAATCGCGCCAGGTGACAAACCAAGAGAGATTGCGGCTTCCACAAATTCCTGCTGTTTTAAATTTTGAATCTGCCCTCTAACAATACGAGCCATTACCAGCCATTCGACAGCGCCTATGGCTAAAAAAAGCAGCAACAGATTTCTGCCAAAAACCACCATTAACAGCACAATGAAAATCATGAATGGCAATGCATAAATTATATCCACTAGACGCATCATTAAAGCATCAACTTTTCCGCCAGCGTAACCGGCAATGGCCCCGTACGTTACACCAATCAACAATGCAACAGAGGTCGCTATAAAACCAACCATCAATGACACCCTGCCGCCATAAAGTATTCTGGTTAGCATATCTCGACCAAAAGTATCAGTGCCTAGCCAGTGTGTTACTGATGGAGCTGAAGCACCTAAACGTAAATCCTGCTCTTCATAACCATAGGGGGTAAGTAAAGGTGCCATAAGACAAACGATCATCATAAAAATCAAGAAGCATAAACCTACCATAGCCAACTTGTTTTTCTTTAAACGTATCCAGGCGTCATCCCAAAGAGAAACGCCTTTAGGCATCGCATCAATGTTTTCTATTTGCGTTGTCTGATTACTCATTATTTTCTAAATTGATAACGCAGTCTGGGGTTTAGCCATGCTGCCAACACATCAGATAATAAATTGAATAGCACAATAAGGGTCGCCAGAAAGACAGTAGTACCCAGAATCATCGTGTAATCGCGGTTAAATGCTGCCTGTATATAAAAACGGCCTAAGCCAGGCACCTGAAAAACAGTTTCAACAACAAAGGAGCCACTGAGAAGGCCAGCAAAAGCTGGCCCCAAAAAAGCTACGACAGGGATCAAGCCACCTCGAAGTGCATGCTTAATGATGACTTTATATTCTGGCAGACCTTTTGCTCTAGCTGTTCTTAAATAATCCTGTGACAAGACTTCAAGCATGCCCGCACGACTGAGACGTGCAATATAAGCGGCGTACATTGCCCCTAGAGTGATACTGGGTAATATCTTGTCGCCAGGAATACTGCCCCAGCCAGAAACAGGCAACCAGCCTAGCCATATTGAAAATACCAGCACCAAGGTTGGCCCCAGTAAAAATGAGGGCATACAAATGCCCACCATGGCAAAGCTCATAGGAATATAATCTTGCAGTGAATTCGGTTTCAACGAAGCAATAACTCCTGAAAGAGTCCCTACTACAACGGCAATTAATAAAGCATAAAAGCCCAGCTCGGCAGTAACGGGTAAGCCCTGAAAAATAAGCTCATTGACGCTACGGCCGGGGAAGTTAAATGAAGGGCCAAAATCACCTTTGATCAAATCAGTAAGATAAGCAAGATATTGCTCATGGGGAGGTAAATCTAACTGAAATTGTGCTTCAAGCGCTGCTTTTACCTGTTCAGAAACGGCTTTTTCGCTTGAAAAAGGTCCCCCTGGTGCGGCACGAACCAGAAAAAATGTAATGGTAATAACTGCAAAAATGACAGGTATTGCCTGAAGGGTCCGGAATCCAATAAAACGCCACATGAGATTTACGCCTGCTTTTGCTTACTGATCTGATTCCAGATAGACATACTTCCAGTTGTAATGATCCATAATATTTGAAGGAGCGCCCTTCATATCAGGATTTTTTAAATTTTTAGTCTGATAAATATAAATTGGGATGATCGGCATATTATCCATTAATATGGTTTCTGCTTCGGTATAAAGCGCAAATCGTTCTTCATTATTGAGCTTAAGAGGCGCTTCGTTAAGCATGATTTCATCATAGCGGGCATTTGAAAAACCGGTATTATTATTGCCTCCGCCAGTGATAAACATATCCAGATAGGTATTGGGATCCACATAGTCTCCAACCCAACCTCTTCTGGCAACGTCATAGTTTATATTACCAACGCTTTCCAGATAGACCTGCCATTCCTGATTAACAATGCCAACATCAATATTCAAGGTCTCTCGCCACATCTCCTGTATGGCAACGGCTATTCTTCGATGATTCTCTTGAGTGTTATAAAGTATTTCAAAGTATGGAAACCCTTCCCCATTAGGGTAGCCTGCTTCTGCCAATAATGCTCGAGCTTGCTCAGGGTCATAAGCAAAAGTAACCGGAGGTTCATAGCCGACGGTACCTGGAGGTGTCAGAAAATATGCTGGCACCATAATGTTCTCTAATACTGTTTCATTCAATAGATCCCGATCAACAGACATTGACAGTGCCCTTCTCACTCGCAGATCGTCAAGGGGCGGCTTAGTAGTGTTTATCATGTAATAATAACTACTCAAATAAGGAGCAATTACAATCGTGTCAGGATCCTCTTCCAAATAAACCGGAACTTTATCAAGGGGAACGTCTTCAGTCCTGTGAATTAAGCCATCCCGAAACATTCGTTCTTCGGTAATCAAATTATCGGTAGGATAAAAAATTATGGAATTTAATTTAACTGAGTCTGTATCCCAGTAACTCATACTTTTTTCAACTCTAATATGTGAATTGATTCTCCACTCAGCCAATTGAAATGGACCATTAGAAACGATATTGCCTTCTCTGGACCACTGCGAGAGTTGATCTGTATAACTACCAAAGGCTTCAATAGTGGCTCGATGAACAGGAAAGGTGCTGTAGTGATCCATCAATTGCAGAAAATAAGGTGTGGGGGCTCTTAATTGAACTTCGAGAGTTAGTTGATCGAGGACTTTTACGCCAACCTGATTAAAATCGGGAATTCTGCCTTTATTAAAATTTTCAGCATTGGCTATAGGATAGAGCATATAAGAATACTCTGAAGCCAGTTCTGGAGTGAGAATTCTCTCCCAGGACCAACGAAAATCTTCAGCAGTAACAGCATCACCATTGCTCCATCTAGCATTTGGCCTTATATGGAAGATATAAGTCTTGCCATCCTCGCTGATGTCCCAGCTTTCGGCTACCCCCGGTTCTGATTCGAGGGTATAGGGGTTTTTAGTGGCCAAGCCTTCAAAAAGAGCTGTAATAACGTGGTGCTCTGGAACTCCAGTAGCTATATGGGGGTCAATGGTTTGAGGCTCAGTTCCATTTCCGAAATGTAACACTCCATCGATAGTTCCCTGGTCAACTCGGCTTAAACTTGAACCTCCGCCACAGGCGCTGAGTAAAAGGCCAAAAAGTATAATTAAGCAATTACGGCGAGTTGTTTTCATACGCTAGTTACGCTCCTAAACCCTGTAGTTTATATACGACAAGCGCTGAATATCTCAGGGATTCAGCTCAGTTTCAAATGAATTATACGAATTTTGCAGCTGGTTCAAAATTAGGAGGCTTATCGCTCAATATCGGCTTTAAGCTGAACCCCACTCATATAGGCGCTAAAGTCTGATGATGCTCCCATCTGCATGAGATAATTTTGTAAGGCCAGTTGGTTCTCTTCAGTCATTTCGTCCAAAGAACCTGGAGTGACTTCTTGTAACTCAGCGATAACATAGTCTCCGGAAGACAGCTGCTGCCCCTGGTAGACCGGATCTGAATCAGGCTTAGAAAGCGAAAAAATAATCTGCATAATTTCGGGATTCAGCGCCGTGCTGGTACGGCTAAGATTTTGCCCTCCATCCCATTTCAGGCCCTGAACAGTCAGTAAATTGTCGATATTCTGATCATTATTTAAGTTATTGAGAAAAGTTTCGCCAAGTGAGACTGCCTGCTCTTCACCTTTCTGCATTTTAATTGTACTGATAATTTCACCCCTGACTTCCGTCAAGGTTTTTGATTCGGGTTCCCTGAATTCCAGCAGTCTGATGACAACACTTCGAGAGTCATCCAGAGCAATTAATTCACTATTGAGACCTTCTCTGACATCAGAACTAAAGGCAGCGGTAATTACAGCGCTCTCAGCTGCGATACCAACGCCGCCGGCACTATCAAACAATTCTGTTGTTTGAATATCCAAGCCTAATATATCAGCAGGCTCTTGCAGATCAACAGACTCAAAACTCAAGTTATTCAGTTCTTCTGCACGTGTAACATAGAGTTCATCAACGGCTTGATCTTGTAATTCCCTCACTATTCTCTCTCTGCTTTCCTCAAGACTTGGCGCTTCATTTTCACTGATCTCAGTGAGTTTAATTAAATGTATACCGAATTGAGTTCGAACAGGCTCTGAGACTTCATTTAAGGCAAGCTGACTGAGTGCTGATTCGAATTCTTCTGCAAAAGTTTCACCCGTTGTATAACCAACATCGCCACCAAATTGAGCGGAGCCACCGTCGTCCGAAAATTCTGCTGCAAGATCATCAAAATTCTCACCGGAATCCAGCCGGGCTTTTATTTCCAGGGCTTGAGCGGTAGCTTCTTCAATCTCGTTACCTGAGGCCTGTAATAGAATATGAGAGGCACGTCTTTCGGTCTGAGCCTGCAATGCACTTATCTCAATATCATACTGAGCTAGAATTTGTTCTTCAGTGACCTCTATATCAGCAAGCAAATCATTTTTGTTCAATTCAAGATATTCAAGTGAAACACGTTCCGTTTGCATAAAGAGCGCTGAATTAGCATCGTAATACTGTGAAATCTCTTCTTCACTGACTTCTTCTGTCTGAGCCAGATCAGCTGCACGAATAGAGATATACCGAAAATTTCGTTTTTCCTCATTAATTCTCGCAAGGTTTTCTAATTCCTGAGGAGTAGCAAAACTTGAAGCGCTGTAAGCAGTTAACATCTGATTGACTAAGCCTTGTTGTTGCAAGGAAGCCCTATAGGAAGCCGGTGTTAAACCAAAACTGGCTAATAAAGCTTGCGCTCTTTGATTACTAAAGACCCCGTTAACCTGGAATTCGGGTGTGCGTGCAATCTCTCTATCCAGCGTGATAGATGAAATCAACATGCCATTTTCCAGTGCAGTCTGAAGTACGAGTTCACGCTCGATGAGGTTGTTGATTGCCTGTTCCCTAAATTGAGTAGTATCGATACCCGATATATCAATTTGAGCACCAAGTGAGGATAGAAGATCCTGTGTAATTCGTTGTGCTTCACTTTCTATTGCAACTTCATCGATATTCACACCATTCACCGATACAGTCGATTCCGTATTTACAAAAGTAACAAGACTATTCAAACCAAAAATAGCAAAAATAAATATAACAAAACCTACAAATATTTTTGCCAGGAAACCTTGTGAATTATTTCTTATCGTCTGCAACATGAGTAATCTAATCTCTTATACTGTTATCAGTAAAATCAAAGATATAACGTAAAGAGGCGCATCAAAGATGCGCCCCTCATTTTTGTAACAATAGAATATTTTATCTTCTATAAAACTTGCTTATTAAGAATTCACAGAATCTTTTAATGCTTTACCGGCTTTAAAAGAAGGGACTCTGGCAGCAGCGATTTGAATCGGGGCACCAGTCTGTGGGTTACGGCCAGTACGCGCGGCACGATCTTTTACATTAAAAGAGCCAAAACCTACCAAAGCAACAGAATCGCCAGCTTTTAAAGCTCCTGTTATGGACTCAGTCATTGCATCAATGGCACGTGCTGCTGCGGCTTTTGGTAAATCTGCACTTTCAGCTACTGCATCTATTAGTTCTGATTTATTCACATTATCACCCTTCTCTTAGTTTTAAAATTAAAGTTAATAGGAAATTCTTCTTACAAACTCATGAATACAAATAAAAAAAACTGCAACTTTTAAATTACGAATTTATTATACTTGTTAATTAATCTCATTCTGTTCAACAGCTTAACAAACCTGCTAGCAATTAACACTTAATCCAGTATCTCTGCTGCATACAAGCTCAAGGACTTTATACCAACTGTGGAAAGTTAATGTCAAGAAATACACTGTATTTAATGTGTATTTATTTCTTTTTTACTTTTATTCTTGATTTCGTTCTCTTTTGACTCCGCTGCAGCTTTTTCTATGGTAGTCGTTTTATTTCCTATAATGGGTTCTGGTAAATATTGCAATGCTATTTCTAAAACCTCATCAATCCACTTTACTGGTTTTATCGTCAAATCTGACTTGATGTTATCTGGAGTTTCTTTCAAATCCCTTTCATTTTCTTTTGGGATAATAATCGTCTTTATATTACCTCGATGCGCTGCTAGTAGTTTTTCCTTTAATCCGCCAATCGGAAGAACCTGCCCACGTAGTGTAATTTCTCCAGTCATTGCAACATCTTTCCTGACGGGCACCCCTGTTAGTACAGAAACGATAGCCGTGCACATACCAATACCAGCACTAGGGCCATCTTTGGGTGTTGCTCCTTCCGGAACGTGAACATGTAAGTCTTTGTTTTCATGGAAATTATTTTCAATTCCAAGTGCATTTGCTCTGCTTCTAACAACAGTGAGAGCTGCTTGTATAGACTCTTGCATGACATCGCCCAGAGACCCAGTCATGGTAATTTTACCCTTTCCTGAGGTGGCAACAGCTTCAATTGTTAACAGTTCTCCACCAACTTGTGTCCAGGCAAGACCATTGACCTGTCCGATCACATCTTCTTCATCAGCTTTTCCGTAATCAAATTTTTGCACGCCGGCATAATGCTCAAGGGCTTCAGAATCCACTCTGATAGCTTTCCCTTTGTTTGCCTTGGAAACTTTTTGACTTTTTTCTTCCATGCTTTTTTCTTTGACAACTTTACGGCAAACTTTGGCAATCTCTCTTTCCAATCCCCTTACACCTGCTTCACGCGTATAGTGTCTGATAAGGTCCAGTAGAGCCTGATCAGGGAAATCAATTTCATCCTCTTCCAAACCATTATTAGTTCGTTGTTTTGGAACGAGATAACGACTTGCAATGTTAAGTTTTTCTTCTTCCGTATAACCTGGCAATCGAATTATTTCCATACGATCCAACAAAGGACCCGGAATGTTCATCGAATTAGAAGTGCAAATAAACATCACGTCACTTAGGTCATAATCTACTTCAAGATAGTGATCATTGAAGCTATGGTTTTGTTCGGGGTCTAATACTTCAAGTAGTGCAGAAGCAGGGTCTCCACGATGATCCATACCCATCTTATCTACTTCATCCAGAAGGATCAGCGGGTTTTTAACGCCTACTTTGGCAAGCTTTTGTAAAACCTTACCCGGTAATGAGCCAATATATGTTCTTCGATGACCGCGAATTTCAGCTTCATCACGCACTCCACCAAGAGAGATTCGCAGGAACTTTCTACCTGTGGCCCTGGCAATCGATTCTCCTAAAGAAGTCTTACCAACTCCTGGAGGCCCAACTAGACATAGAATTGGACCTTTCAGCTTCTTAACCCTTTGCTGAACAGCAAGATACTCAAGAATTCGTTCTTTAACTTCCTTCAATCCATAATGATCAGCTTCTAAAATTTCTTCGGCCTTATTGAGATCGGCGCGGATTTTAGTCTTCTTTTTCCAAGGAATATTGACCATCCAGTCAAGATAGGTTCGGACAACTGATGCTTCTGAAGACATAGGTGACATCATTTTAAGTTTATTTAATTCAGCAGAAGCTTTGTCTTTTGCTTCTTTTGGCATGCCGGCTCCTTCGATTTTCTTAGCCAACTCTTCTGCTTCATTAGGAACATCATCAAGCTCTCCCATTTCCTTCTGAATAGCCTTCATTTGTTCGTTGAGGTAATACTCCCGCTGACTTTTTTCCATTTGCTTCTTGACGCGACCGCGTATACGTTTTTCTACCTGAAAAACATCAATTTCAGCTTCAATTAAGGCCATAAGATGTTCAATACGAGGCTTCAACTTTGCAAGCTCGAGTATGTTTTGCTTTTCTTCTAATTGCAAAGACATATGGGTAGCAATGGTATCTACCAGTCGACTTGGGTCATCAATGCTAGTGATGGAGGTCATGACCTCAGGTGATATTTTTTTACTTAATTGCACATATTGATCAAATTGCGAAAGCAAAGATCTCACTAAAATATTATTATCTTTTTCTTCCATGACACTGCCAATCATCGAACTAACTTCAGCCGTATAAAAATCATCATTAAAATGTAGCTGCTTGATTTTTACCCGTTCAACACCTTCGACCAGCACTTTAACTGTCCCATCATTGACATGCATTAGCTGGAGGACTGATGCAAGGGTTCCAATAGTAAAAATGTCGGTTTTGCCGGGATCATCTTCAGCATGTTTTTTTTGAGCGGCCAAAACGACTCTTTTACCGCTACCCATAGCAGCTTTTAAAGCTGCGATTGACTTGTCTCGTGCGACAAACAGCGGATGCACTATTTGTGGATAAACCACAACACCTCGTAAGGGCAGAAATGGTAATTGGTTACTTGTAACTGGTTGTTCCTCAGTGCTCATATTTCCTACTTTCTCTGAACTCATTTCTGAGTATTAATGCGATTGACAACTACAATTACTTATACTAAAGATTGCAATATCTGGATTACTCCAGATAACAGCTACCTCGCCTAAAAGTAATATTATGAATCTTTGCTGGCAGTTTTATTTGGTAGATTTTCGTCTATCGACTCATACATCAAGAGCGGATCGGATTCGCCATTAATGACGGCCTCATCTATAACAACCTTAGTTACACCTTTTTGTGAAGGGATGTTGTACATAGTATCCAGCAATACTGCTTCCATGATCGATCTCAATCCACGTGCTCCGGTCTTGCGCTCCTGCGCTTTACGCGCAATAGCTTTCAGGGCATCAGTTCGGAACTGGATTTCAACACCCTCCATCTCAAACAATTTTGCATACTGCTTGGTTAAAGAGTTTTTAGGCTCAGTCAATATCTTAATTAAAGCGTGTTGATCAAGCTCATTTAGCGTAGCGATCATGGGTAATCGACCGACGAATTCTGGAATGAGCCCGTATTTCACTAAATCCTCAGGTTCGACATCTTGCAAGGCCTTGCCAACATTGGTTTGCTGTTCGACACTACGCATCTCAGCTGAGAACCCAATACC
>Ga0222714_10002972_pt1 | contig 17552 bp, 19 predicted proteins | sample C33_3DmetaG_FD_165048 | JGI IMG/M metagenome (GOLD analysis project Ga0222714, IMG submission 165048) | Estuarine water microbial communities from San Francisco Bay, California, United States - C33_3D | ecosystem: Environmental > Aquatic > Marine > Unclassified | place: USA: California...
AGAGCTAATGGTTTGTGGGCGTTCTATCCACCCGCCTGCGCCACTTGGAACAATTTCAATTAAATCAATCTGCGTTTCAGATATTGAGATTACTCTACCGTGGTTGCGACCCATATAACTGCCTTCTTTAACGTAATGGAGGTTATTATTTTCATCCTGAACCAAGGCCCAGATTATATTATTTCGGGACATTATTCCGCGCATTTGAAGTGTGCCAATTTGAAAAACTTCCAGCGGCTCAGTCGGACGATTTAAATCGGGCTGAATATTCTCAGACTGTTGCCTAAGATTGGCCAGAGAAACATCTACAGGAATTTCAAAGGGCCCCCTTAAACTTGCTGCGCTGTAGGTAAACGCCTCATATGAAATCATTTCTGGAGATGGCGCAATTTGTCCTGGCGGTCGGTTGACTACCTGATTAACATAATTTTGGACTTCAAGCATAGCCTCATTATTGCCACTACAACCTGCAATAAAGAATACAGTCAAGACCAATCCAATATAGCGATTGAACTTATTCATCATCTGTCCTGTAACGGTATGTTCTTGCCGTTATCTGCATAGACAACTCAGTGCGATTATCGCCGGCATTAATATTAAAATCATGCAAGGTCACAATACGCGGCAAGCTGGCAACAGCACTTACAAACGCGCCGAAGTCATGATAAGCACCAGTTACCAGAATATTGATGGGTAATTCGATATAAAATTCCTGAGTCTGTTCAGGCTGTAATTGGATAGAATCAAATTCAATACCGCTTCCCAAACCCGTCATTGAAATATCTTCCAATAACCCAGGGACTTCAGTTTCGCCTGGTAATTGCGCCAGCAATGAACCAAAGTCTTCTTCCATTTCCGCCATTTGTTGACGGTAAGGCTCAAGGTTAGATGCTAAAATCGCTTTGGTTTCCAGATCATAACGAAACCCTGTTTCCTGGCCTTGGACGGCGACCAGCCTGGCTTGTAAATCTTTAATGTGAAACCAATATCCGCCTCCTAGACAAGCAATAAACAGAACGATGGCTAAAACAAACTTAACGACATTCGGCCAGACACCAATAGTTTCAATATCGCTGAGATTATTCCAATCAAAATTTTTCAACTCATTAAGTGAGTTGTTAACTTTGTTTTTTATAGTATCTAGGGCTTTCATAATCTTCTACCGCAGCAGTATTAGCCTACTCCTCTAATTCCTGAACTGGAGCTGCTACTGTAACTTCCAATTGAAATTGATACGAGCCGCTAGTACCTCTACCTTCCTGAACATTAATCTGCTGAAGATTGGCGTTAGCGAACCAATCCGACGCTTCGAGCAAACGCATTAGCTCTGAAACTTTATTATTTGATTCTGCTATTCCATTCATCTGTATGCTATTTTCGTTTCGGGTGATCGTGTTGTAATAGACACCTGAGGGCAAAGTTCTCACCAATTCATCAAACAGCCTAACAATGACCGGTCTTGTACCCTGTAAATCCTGGATAACAGTCATTCGTTCAGTTAATGCCGTTCTTTGTGCCTGCAAGTACCTAATTTCAACAATTTCAGCATCCAGTATCGCGATCTGCTCAGACAGATAATTATTGATCCTTTGCTGGTCATTTATTTCAGCGTTAAAATACCGATCAACCAAAAATAATATAGCTGCCGCTATTGCCACTACTACACCTAAAGAAACAAGAAACTCCTGTTTCCTTTCTTCCCGTAAGGTCTCTCTCCATGGCAGTAAATTAATTGTTGTCATGTCATGAACCCTCTGGCGGCTAGACCGCAGGCCATAAGTAATGACGAAGCATCATTTTTTAATTGCACTTTATTTACTCTGGAACCCAGGCTCATTTTTGCAAAAGGGTTTGCAACAACCGTTTTGCAAGACAGAACTTCTTCTACTTGAGCAGCTAGACCCTCAGTAGCCGCTGTCCCTCCAGCCAAAATAATTAAATCAACATCATTATATTGACTGGAAGAAAAGAAGAACTGTAGTGCTCTACTTATTTGCTCAGTTATCTCTTCCCTAAAAGGAGATAAAACCTCTTCTTCATAACCATCGGGCAAGCTACCTTCTTTGATAGCATCTTCAACTTCACTGGGTTTAATGCCGTATCGCATTTGCACTTCATTATTCAACTGCGCTCCGCCAAAAATCTGCTCTCTTGTGTATATTGAAACACCATCGTTCAGAATATAAAGGGTAGTCATTGTTGCGCCTATATCAACGATCGCTACTAACTTCGCCTTCGGCAAATCCATCTGCTGTTGTAACAATTTGTAGGCTCGCTCCATAGCATAGGCCTCTATATCTACAACTTTCGCTGTAAACCCACCAAACTCTAGAGCTGCAACACGCAAATCGACATTTTCTTTTTTGCATGCTGCTAACAAAACTTGAACCATATCTTCATTCTTTGCTGAGGGACCCTGTCTTTCAAAGTCTATAGCCACTTCATCCAAGGGATAAGGAATGTACTGATCAGCTTCTATCACAATTTGATTTTCCATTTCTGTATCTGACAGAGAGGCATTCATTTCAATCGTTTTAGTAATCACCGCTGAGCCAGCAACTGCAACCGCCACATCTTTGGTTTTGGTTTTCAATACCGATGCAATCTTTATAATCACATCTCCCACAGCTTCCAATTCATTAATGTTTTTTTCAACCACAGCATTTTCGGGAAGTGGGCGGGTTACATAATTTTCTACTTTATATTTATTACCTGACTTGCTCAATTCAATAAGTTTGATGGAGCTGGAACTAATGTCCACCCCGTGCAGAGCTGTATTTTTTTTACTAAAAATACTCACAAACCGACTTTCCTTAAACCTATTCACGCCCAGTTCGATGAGCGCTGATCTGTCAAATAACCTTAAAAACCTTTCGAAATTCTATATACGCACTCATCCATTAAGAGAATATAGACTCTCACAAATCAGCACGTTACTTAATTTAAGTATGAATTTCTACTAATTAAGTCTTTTTTCAACAAATTACTTTAAATTGTTAGCTGTGTCACATTCTCTGTAATTACGTGCAAAATCTTTTGAGTTATCATAAATCGAAAATATTGCTATATCGATTTATCCCGCGACTGCCAAAAGAATCACACTTATTGCTAAAAAACGTTTAAAATTATGTTTCTTGGACCAATGCTGTAGATTATAGCTCTATTAAAGCGTTCTCCTTTGATCTTGCTGAAATTATTGGCATTGGCTCTCTTATCGGTATCATGCAAGTAGAATTAAGACATACTATGCTTAAGCTACACTGAGTTATGTGTCGTTAGTTAAGTGCCGTTAGTTAAGGATCATGAGTAAGGTGCTATGAGTTTAGTGCGAAAAGGTATGAGTCTTCTTCTATGGTGCTGCCTATTTGGCGGTCTGGGAATCGTCATGATTTCAGCTAGCGCCTATTTATACTTATCCCCCAAATTACCGCCTGCTGAAGATTACCGTAATGTCAGATTGGTCAATCCCTTACGTGTTTATACCGCAGATAACAAGTTAATTGCTGAATTTGGTGAAGTCCGGCGCGACCCTATCAAATATAGTGAAATCCCTCCGCTCTTGGTGAATGCACTAATAGCTAGTGAGGACACACGTTTTTACGAACATAACGGTGTCGATTTAAAAGCGCTTGCACGTTCCCTGTTGGGCATATTAAGCGGTAATGCCAGTGGTGGAGGTAGCACACTGACCATGCAGCTAGCCAAAAACATCTCATTTGAAGGCGAAAGCCCCTATTCAAGGAAGTTTAAAGAAATCTTGCTGGCTCTAAAGATTGAGCGGGAGCTCAATAAGGAAGAAATTCTGGAGCTTTACCTTAATCGTATCTTTTTTGGAATTTCTGCCTATGGTGTTTCTGCTGCTTCCAGCCAATTTTATAACAAGGCGCCTAGCGAATTGAGCTTGTCTGAAATGGCTATGCTAGTCGCTCTTTTACCCGCTCCTAACACCATAAACCCGCTTCGTTCAGAGCAGCGTGCTTTGACTTATCGTAATCGGGTTTTACGAAGAATGTTAGAACTTAACATGATTTCTCAAGATGAGTTTAACGAAGCGAATAATGCCCCTTTAACGGCACAACGCTATGGCGTTGAAACTGAAGTGGAAGCTCCTTACATCGCTGAAATGGTAAGACTGGAGATGCGGGCACGCTATGGAGACCTGGCTATAACAGATGGCTTTGAAGTTTATACGACCATAAACAGTAAAACTCAGACCTTAGCCAACCAAGCCCTGACTGATGGTCTGGAAAATTATGATAGAAACCATGGTTATAGAGGGCCTGAAAATCAGATGAGGCCAACCAATAGCAACAGCGATATTGATATGTGGTTGTCTATTCTGGCCAGAACACCGACATGGGCCGATCAACAGCCCGCTTTTGTTCAACGAATTAGTGAACGATCCATCCTTGCACTGCTAAAGTCCGGGGAGAGTATTACCATTGATTGGGACGGGATTCGGTGGGCAAAACGGTTTATCAACAATAGCACATGGACTTCCAGTCCCAGAACGGCAAGCGAAGTCGTTGAAGTCGGCGACTTAATCAGGGTCAGCAAAAATGACGACGACCGCTGGATGCTTAGCCAAATCCCTGCTGTCAATGGCGCACTGGTTTCAATCAACCCAAATAATGGTGCAATCATGGCTCTCACTGGGGGCTACGATTTTTATCAAAGCAATTTTAATCGAGTGACCCAGGCTAGACGCCAACCAGGATCCAACTTTAAACCTTTTTTATATGCTGCTGCTCTTGAAAATGGCTATACAGCAGCTAGTCTGATTAATGATGCTCCCCTGGACAGAAGTGATTATAGGCCGGAAAACTTTAATGGCGACTTTCTTGGCCCCATTTCATTAAAGTATGCACTTACTAACTCTAAAAACCTTGTTTCTCTTAGACTATATGATGCACTTGGCGATGACGTGGTATTACCATACATCACGCGATTTGGTTTTAATGAAAATGAATTTCCACGTAATGACCTTACCGTTGCCATAGGCTCGCATGCAGTAACTCCGATAGAAATAGCGACCGCTTATACAGTATTTGCAAACGGAGGCTATCAAGTTCAGCCCTATTTAATACAGCGAATTGATAATTTTAATGATGGCAATGTCTATCTAGCAGAGCCTGCAAGCATTTGCCCTAGATGCGAAGAAAATTTTGATCCAGAAAATCCACAACTAAGCACTGTATATCCCGCACCTAGAGTCATTGATGAGGATGTTGCCTACATTATGAATACTATGCTGCGCTCGGTTGTAACCGACGGAAGTGGCCGGCGCATTAACCGAGAAATCAGCCGGCCTGATCTTGCCGGCAAAACAGGCACTACCAACGATAATTTTGACCTTTGGTTTTCTGGATTTAACGGAGATATAGTGACAACGGTGTATGTCGGTTTTGATAACCCCCAAACACTGGGGCGAGATGAACAAGCAGCTACAGTTGCTGTACCTATTTGGATTGATTTTATGGAAGATGCTCTGGCTGATATTCCAATAAATTCAATGGCTCAACCAGATGGCATTGTTACTGTAAGGATTAACCCTGTAACAGGGTTCAGAGCGCAGCCTGGTGAAGAAGGTGCTATTTTTGAAGTTTTCAGGGAAGAATATCAACCACTCGAGGCCAATGATGTGAACGCAATTAATGGCCCCGACAGCTTGAACAATACTGGCGAATTATTTTGATGCTTGCTGTAATTACAGCTAAAACTGAAATTAACTTTGGGCTAAGTTCTTATAGCTTGCGGTTGCTAAAACGTTTCTTATAACGATCAACACGACCGCCAGTATCAACGATTTTCTGTTTCCCGGTGTAAAACGGATGACATTGTGAACATACATCAATACGCAGCTCACCAGCTAAAGTAGAACGTGTGTTGATAACATTGCCACAACCACAGGTAGCTACCATTTCCTCATACTTGGGATGAATTTCTGCTTTCATGAAAGGCCTCAAACTGAATATCGCCACCTGATGGTCTTATCAGGCACCATATTCTTCAATTAAAAAAGAGCGCGAATTCTAGCAGAGTCGCATTATTTAGCAAGGGCTTGTTTTCGGTTATCTAAATTTACCGGAGATAGGCTCGATGATTTTCCACAACTTCTGCGAATATCATCTTGAAAAGTCTTAGTACAAAATCTTGGTTCAGACCTTTTTGTTCAGCGCGCGTTTTAAGATCAATCAGCTTTTGTTGTTCACGAACTTCATCGACAGAATCCAGCTCCTGATCCGCTTTGAGCTTCCCAACTCTAGCTGTTACTTCAAACCTCTTCGCCAAAATTAATAAAAGTTCATCATCAATAGTATCAATTTGATTACGTAAGCTTAATAATTCATCAGGCATAGAGTTTGTTTGCATGGTAACCTTCCAACTGTGTAATAGCTTAAAGTTTCTAATTCCTGTGAGTATAAACCAAGGTAGTAATACACTCCATTCCCCTAGGGACAATTCCGTTATAAAGGTTGTTGTAAATACACCCTTAAGGCGTAGCTTTGACTATTTGCCTCCGGAAAATATAAGTACACAACTCTCATCAGGACTAAGAGTAAGAGTTCCTTTTGGCAAACGTGAACTCATTGGTCTGATTGTTGAAACCTCCATAGAAAGCGATTTCAGCTTCAGTGAATTAAAAAGAATCATTGAAGTAGTTGATCAAGAACCAGTATTCGATGCCCAGATGATGAGTCTATTCAAATGGGCTGCTTCCTATTATCACTACCCGCTTGGACAAGTCATTTACAATGCAATGCCGGCACATGTCCGCCAAGGCAAAACATTAGCTCTTTCTCGCACTAACAAGGCAAAGCATGAAGGCAACCTAGAAACTTTAACTACAGAGCTAATCTTGAACGAACAGCAAGAACTAGCCAAAGATGCCATCATGAAACAGGGTAATAGATTTCATTGCTTCTTATTGGAAGGCGTCACAGGTAGTGGCAAAACCGAAGTTTACCTACAACTCATAGCAGAAAAAATCCGTTCAGGCTTGCAAGTCATTATGCTAGTCCCGGAAATTAGTCTGACACCCCAAACCATCCAACATTTCAAGGGGCGTTTTGCTGATAACATAGTGGCCATTCACTCTGGTTTAACCGATAAACAGCGTTTCAATGCATGGTCTGATGCTCGCCTCGGCAAAGCCGATATTATTATTGGAACACGCTCGGCAATTTTCACACCACTGCTGCGTCCTGGCTTAATTATTATTGATGAAGAACATGATACATCTTACAAACAACACGAAGGCTTTCGTTATTCAGCTCGTGATCTGGCAATTTATCGAGCACAATTATTTGATATCCCGATCATTTTAGGGTCAGCAACCCCAAGCCTAGAAAGTCTTCATAATGCGCTGAGCAACCGTTATTCACTATTGTCCCTTGAGCTTAGAGCAGCAAAAGCCAGCAAGCCAACTTTTAATTGCATTGACTTGAAAGGTAAACCACTAAGTGAAGGGTTTTCTGAAGAACTGCTTGACTCAATAAATGCGCATTTACAACAAAATAAGCAAGTACTAATCTTTTTGAACCGGCGAGGCTACGCCCCACTATTGCAGTGTCATGATTGTGGCTGGACAGCCACCTGCACCCGTTGTGACACGAGTTACACCTTACATAGAAGCAGTCCTGAATTACGTTGCCATCGCTGTGAGTCACAGCGAAAAATTATACATGCCTGCCCTTCTTGCCACAGTCGTGCATTATTACCAATTGGATTAGGAACTGAACGCACAGAAAAAAAACTCGAAGAATCCTTTCCGGAAGTACCTATTTTCAGGATTGACCGTGATACCACACGTAATCGCAATAAATTAGAAGATACCATCACTGCAATTAACAAAGGACAAAAAGCCATATTGGTTGGCACACAGATGCTCGCCAAGGGACATCATTTCCCTGAAGTCACTTTAGTTGCTGTGCTGGACGCTGATGCCGGTTTATTCAGTTCAGATTTTCGCGGCCAAGAATTTATGGGGCAGTTACTAATTCAGGTTGCGGGTCGTTCTGGTCGAGGTAAAAACGCTGGGGAAGTTCTTATACAAACACATAACAGCACACACCCCAGTTTAAACACTCTTATAAACAATGGTTATAAACAATTCTCAAGAACACTGCTTGAACAAAGGAGTATGGCTAATTTGCCTCCCTTTTCTCACCAAGCATTAATACGAGCTGAAGCCAGCAAAGTTTCTCTGCCAATGGATTTTTTAAAGGAAGTAAAAAATATAACTAAACCAAATTTACCTGACTCTATATTTATACTTGGCCCTTTACCGGCGCCGATGGAAAAAAGAGCAGGTCGTTTTCGTTTTCAATTATTGCTGCAAGCGTCGAACAGGGCAGAATTACATAATCTTTTAAACCAGATGGTTCCCGTCTATGAAGCACTGCCTTTAAATCGGAAGGTGCGGTGGTCTATAGATGTCGATCCACTCGATTTTAGTTAGGCTATACTAAGCATCCTGACCAACTACCAATAATGACCTAATTTCGGGATAATAAAGCCATGACTGGCTTGAGATAGTGATAACCAATGGCTCATGATTTTGCTAAACAACGTTCTTCCAACAATGGTAGTCAGAAGAAACGCACAAGCCCCAAATCTGCAACAAAGACCTCTCCTGCAAAAAGCCATTGGCCCTGGTTTTTTTCTGGCCTTATTTCTGGGTTATTTGTTGCTTTAATTGGATTTTTGGGATTCTTTGGTGCGGGCTCCTTACAAAACATTAACAATACAATTTCGACTCAAGATGCTGTTTCAGCAGGTCAAAATGACCAAGGCACTGACTTTACATTTTATAATCGACTCAGCGAAGCCGAAGTTGTTGTGGATGTGGTTGCTGTAGAGCTAACACCAGAAATTGAAGAGAATCCCAATGTATATCGAGTGCAGGCCGGCTCCTTTAACTCATTGGAAGATGCTGAAAAGCTCAGAGCGGAAATTATACTTATCGGTCTGGATGCTTCAATTTCCCAGGCAGAGGTACTTGGGCAGACCATGTACAGAGTTCAGGCTGGCCCATTTGTTGGAAATGCCAGCGCTGATGATGCTGTTGACCTTCTGGCACGGAATAACTTACCTGACACAATAAAAATAGTCGTTCGATGAGCATCAGTTTTCCTGTTTAAGCCTTGAAATACGGCCAGCCAACACCACATAGTAGAGTTCTAAATCCCATTATAGCGAGATAATCATGGATCAATATCGCGGCACGACCATCGTTTCAGTTCGTCGAGGTAACAAAGTCGTAATCGGCGGTGATGGCCAGGTAAGTCAGGGTAATACGGTCATGAAAGGCAATGCCCGTAAAGTTCGCCGTTTATACAGTGGTCAAGTTATCGCCGGCTTTGCAGGCGGGACCGCCGATGCTTTCACCTTGTTCGAGCGTTTTGAAGAGCAGCTGGAAAAACATTCAGGGAAATTAACTCGTGCTGCAGTTGAACTTGCAAAACTCTGGCGAACAGAACGTGCATTGCGCCGTCTTGAAGCCCTGCTTGTTGTTGCTGATAAAGAAGCCTCTCTAATTATTACCGGAAATGGTGATGTCATTGAGCCTGAAAACTCTTTAATGGCAATTGGTTCTGGCGGTTCCTATGCCCAAGCTGCAGCTATTGCTCTATTGGAAAATACTGAACTTGATGCGCGAACAATAGTTGAAAATAGCCTTAATATCGCCGCTAATATCTGTGTATACACTAATCATAATCTAACAATCGAAGAGCTCGATTGTTAATTTAAAAAATAAAGTTATAGGAAACATGCATGGCAGATTTAAGCCCCAAACAAATTGCAGCTGAACTTGATAAACATATTGTTGGTCAGGGCGCGGCAAAACGAGCAGTTGCAATAGCACTGCGGAATCGATGGCGCAGAATGAAATTGCCAGAAGCCCTGCGTAATGAAGTCACCCCAAAAAATATTTTAATGATCGGCCCTACTGGCGTTGGGAAAACTGAAATAGCACGCAGATTGGCGCGCCTCGCAGGATCTCCATTTATAAAGGTTGAAGCAACAAAGTTTACTGAAGTCGGCTACGTCGGCCGAGACGTTGAATCGATTATTCGCGACCTTGTTGATGTTGCTTATAAAATGCTTAGGGAACAACAAATCGATAAATTTGGTACACAGGCCGCTAATACAGCTGAAGATAAAGTACTCGACATACTACTTCCGGGCCCGTCTTCTCACGGAAAAGCTGATCCCTTATGCGTTACTGAAGCTGACAACAGCACCAGACAAATTTTTAGGAAAAAATTACGCGAAGGAGATTTGGACGATAAAGAAATTGAGATCAAAGTTAGCGACATCTTTGCCGGCGTTGAAATTATGGCGCCCCCAGGCATGGAAGATATGACCAACCAACTTAGCTCCATGTTTTCCAGTCTTGGAAATCAAAGAAAAAAAAATCGGCGTGTTACGGTAAAATCTGCACTTAAATTACTCAAGGATGAAGAGGCTGCCAAGCTTATAAATGAAGAAGATTTAAAATCTCAGGCCGTCACCAGCACAGAACAAACAGGGATAGTCTTTATTGATGAAATAGATAAAGTAGCCTCAAAAAATGAAACCGCGACTGGTGGAGTTTCAAGGGAAGGTGTTCAACGAGATCTGTTGCCTTTAATTGAAGGTTCCACAGTCACGACAAAATATGGTCCAATTAAAACCGATCATATTCTTTTTATTGCATCGGGCGCATTTCACCTCTCAAAACCTTCTGACTTGATCCCAGAATTACAAGGCCGCTTGCCAATCAGGGTAGAACTTGATGCCCTATCAGTAAACGACTTCAACCGCATATTAACAGAGCCAAACGCATCTCTGAGCAAGCAATATCAGGCATTACTGGCAACAGAAAATTTGTCACTTGAGTTTACTGAAGACGGCATCCAAAAAATTTCTGAAATTGCATGGGGAGTTAACGAACGTACTGAAAATATTGGCGCCAGACGTCTGCATACTGTATTAGAAAAATTACTGGAAGATATATCTTTCCGAGCTGATGAATTAGTTGAAAGTGGCAAGGATACTTTTGTTGTTGATGCAGCCTTTGTAGAATTCACCTTAAGTGAGCTCTCTCAGAATGAAGATCTCAGCCGTTTTATACTGTAATTAAAACCTGAATGCTGCCCACAGATATCAAGCTTCATCTCAAATCCGCCATCATGGAACTTAAGTATCATGATGAGGTTTTCAAATTACCTGCAGAATTTCTCAGAGTCCATTCCCCTTCCGCTGAAGTTAGAGGTCATGGCCATGGCCAAGAAGTGCTTCAGGTAGGGAAAAAAAATGTGAAGATCATGAAAATTGATCAGGTGGGGAACTATGCACTTAGACCACACTTCGATGATGACCACAATACCGGAATATACACTTGGGAGTATTTGCGTGAGCTTTGTTTGAAGCAGCGTTTATTGTGGGAACTATATCTTCAAAAACTAAAATCTGCCGGCCAGAGTAGGGAGCCACTAGCAAAAGATATTCAAGTTGTTAATATCGCACCACTAAAGAGCTAAATACGCTATCCTTACCCGCTTGAGTTAAAATACTGGACATGAGTAAAAATACTAGCAAAGTGACGACCGATTTTGGTTACAAAGAAGTACCAGTGGAAGAAAAAGCTGAGCATGTAGCCAATGTATTTCATTCAGTAGCTCGAAATTACGATATTATGAATGACATAATGTCATTGGGCTCTCATCGCTTAATAAAAAAATTTACTGTGCAATTAAGCGCCCTTCGACCAGGACAAGTGGTACTGGATCTGGCTGGGGGGACTGGTGATTTCTCTTTACAGTTTTCTCCTATAGTAGGAAGTAAAGGACAAGTGGTATTGGCTGACATTAATGAATCAATGATTCGTGTTGGCCGTGACAGGATTATTGACAAGGGCGGTTTATCTAATATCTCGTATAGTTTGGCTAATGCTGAAAACCTGCCTTTTGCTAAAAACAGTTTCGATTGTGTTTGTATTGCTTACGGCCTTAGAAATGTTACGGACAAAAATGCCGCATTACGTTCGATGTATGAAGTCGTTAAACCCGGGGGCAGGGTTGTTGTTCTTGAATTTTCCAAACCGCGCAAGCAGCTCATTAGTAAAGCTTATGATTTGTATTCTAAATTATGGCCAGTTGCCGGGAAAATTGTTAGCGGTGATAGTGAAAGTTACCAATATCTTGTGGAATCCATTCGCATGCACCCTGATCAGGAAACATTGAAAGCGATGTTTCTGGATGCTGGTTTCCATCGATGTGAATATCATGATGTTATGGATGGAATCTGTGCTATACATGTAGGATATAAAGATGTCGCTTGAATTACTTTTAAGCACTGGAGTATCCAGTGCTGAAATATTATTAAATAAAGCATTAACACTTGACCCGGCCAGCAAAAACAAATTGGCCCAACTACAGGGAAAGATTTTTGCGATTAAATGCACCAAGCCAAACTGCTCAATTTTTATCACCGTTCTTGAAAAAGGCTTTCAACTCACAACCGCCATTGCTGACGAAGCTGATGCCGAAATTTCAGCGGCTGCTGATGTATTATTAAAATTACTTATCACAAAAAATAAAGACCACGTTATCCGAAATGAAAATATCCAACTGAAGGGAGATGCTTCCAGCATACAAGATTTACAAGCAATTCTTTTCAAACTTGATATCGACTGGGAATATCAATTGAGTATGGTTATAGGTGATATCCCAACACAAGTATTAAGCGATGGTATCGAGAAGCTAAAAAACTTTATATCATACAGCGCTTCAAGTCTTGCAATGGATATCGATGAATATCTGCATGAAGAAAAAAATATTGTGCCAACGATCGGCGAATTAGAAAGCTTTTACCAGCGTATTGAGCAGTTAAGTTTAAGAATAGATCGTACTGGATCACGCATCAATATTCTCGAAAGAAATTCTTGAAAGGAGTTATATATGGGTTTTGCACTTTCTACTATACAACTAAAAAGTTTAACTTTTGAAAATAATGGTCACATGCCAAGTAAGCATTCCAATGAGGCAGAAGACATTTCTCCAGCATTAAGCTGGGAGAACCCCCCAGAAGGGACCAAAAGCTATGCCCTTATTTGTCATGACCCCGACGCTCCTTTAGTAACACCCAATGGATCTTACGGCTTTGTACATTGGGTACTCTACAACATCCCTGCTGATGTAACTGAATTGGCAGAAGGCACCAGCCAGTTTACACAAGGTTTAAACAATTTTGGCAACACAGGTTATAACGGACCGTTGCCTCCTGAAGGGCATGGATTGCATCACTATTATTTTTGGATCTTGGCTTTGGATAAACAAACAGACTTAAAATCAGGACTAACTCTGTGGGAACTGTTAGAAAGTATCGAGCCTAATATACTTGGCATGAATCGACTTGTAGGAATTTACCAGCGTTAAGCCTCTCCAATATGAAGGAACTTGCTATACCCCGCTGAAACCAGCATAGTAATTATGCTATCGTTGTCGTCTTTTGATAATTAAAGTGATCGATTGTGAAGAAGTATCTACGTCTGCTTACCATTCTAAAAGTTGCTGCACGCTATAATTTGCAGGAACTTTTCAATGATATAAATTTGAATGGTCCAGCAAAATTATTACTTAAACTTCCCTTTCAGTCCAACACCCAATCTGCAAATCTAAATAGAGGTATCCGATTACGCCTTGCACTTGAAGAACTTGGTCCAATTTTCATTAAATTTGGACAACTTCTTTCTACTCGCAGGGACATGTTGCCATTGGACATAGCAGATGAATTGGCAAAACTTCAAGATCAGGTTGCTCCTTTCGATGAAGTTGAAGCACAACAAATTATTGAACAGGCACTTGGAAATAAAATAGAAAATATATTTAAAGATTTTGGTAGCGCTCCCCTTGCATCTGCTTCAATTGCACAAGTACATACTGCCAGCTTGCTCACCGGAGAGGAAGTTGTCATTAAAGTCGTACGTCCAGGCATTGAAGAAATCATTGACCAGGACTTGGCTTTATTAAATTTAATAGCGTCATTCATTGAAAATTATACAAAAGATGGCAAACGTTTACGTGCCAAAGAAATAATTAGAGATTATGACTTTGTCATCCATGATGAACTTAATCTACAGGCCGAGGGCGCAAACGGCACCCAATTAAAGAAAAATTTTGAAAACAATCATGTACTGTATGTCCCAAAAGTATACTGGGATTACACTCGCAAAAATGTATTAGTCATGGAACGAATTCATGGCATACCAATAAGCCATATTGATGAGTTAAAAAAAGCCAATATAGATTTAAAAAAACTGGCTGAAACGGGTGTGGAAATATTTTTCACTCAAGTTTTTGATCACAGTTTTTTTCATGCCGACATGCATCCAGGCAATATTTTTGTCTCTCGGGAACATGCCGATAAGCCTCAATATATTGCTCTAGATTGTGCTATCTTTGGCAGTCTGAGTGAAGATGATCAGCAATATCTGGCCAGAAATCTATTAGCCATCTTTAAGCGCGATTACCGTAAGGTTGCCGAACTTCATGTAGAGTGTGGCTGGGTACCCCCTGACACTCCCATCAATGCTTTTGAAGCAACTATGAGAAGTGTCTGTGAACCTATTTTCGAAAAGCCTCTGAGCGAGATTTCATTCGGCGCTCTGCTGTTGCAGTTATTTCGCACGGCAGGCCGCTTTAATATGGAGTTACAGCCTTCTCTGGTTTTATTACAAAAAACTTTGCTAAATGTTGAAGGCCTCGGCAAGGAGCTCTATCCAAATCTGGATCTCTGGGAAACAGCTTTACCTTTTCTGGAGAATTGGCAAAGAAAACGCTTATCTCCCTGGGAAAATTTAAAAAAATTAAAAGGAAAAGTCCCGGAATTACTGGAGCAATTACCTGAATTACCAGAGCTGGTCTACGACTTTCTATCAGAGACACGCATATCTAGACGTCAAGCCCAACGCTTGTTGAAAGAGCAAGCTAAAGAAAGTAAGCAGGCCCAACAACAGCTATCCAAAAAGCGCTTTCGTTTTGGGCTTGCAGCGTTATCACTGGCAATCGTCATGATGTTCACTGAATTGGGTCAATTTATGGATACTATGCCCCTGGAACTATGGCTGTTAAGCTTTACTGGCATAGGATTACTGTATTTTCGTCGCTAGTTCCTTGAATCTCACACTAATAACCCCAAATAGAGTATTCTAGGCGCTTTTAAAAGATAGGATTACTAAGTCTATTAAGCCCAAAATTGGAGCTGCAAATGGCACAGAGTTGGCTTGATGAGCTAAAGTGGAACACAGACGGATTACTGCCTGTGATTGCACAGGATGCAAGTTCAGGTAGAGTACTGATGCAGGCATGGGTAAATGCTGAAGCACTGGCTGCTGCCCAAAAAGAAGGCAGAGCGGTTTATTGGTCCCGCTCGAGGAGCAAGCTTTGGCGTAAAGGTGAAGAATCCGGCCATATTCAAAAGCTTAGCGGTATTTATCTGGATTGCGATGCTGATTGTCTCATTTATGGAGTAGAGCAAATCGGCGGGATAGCCTGCCATACTGGACGCCAATCATGCTTTTATCGCAAATTAGTGGATAATGAATGGCAAGAAGCAGAGCCGGTTTTGAAAGAACCTGGTGATATCTATTTTAAGTAATAAAATCAGGTTTAAAGTATGACTGATACGCTAAATAAAATTGCACAGATAATTCAGGAACGCAAAGGATCTGACCCTTCGACCTCCTATGTAGCTCTTTTACAAAGCAAAGGACTAAATAAGATACTAGAAAAGGTTGGTGAGGAAGCAGTTGAAACGATACTTGCCGCAAGAGATGTTAAGAACGGAGAAGAAAAATCCAAGTTAGTCTATGAAACCGCAGACCTTTGGTTTCATACCCTGATAATGCTTTCAGAGATGGATCTTGCCCCTCAAGATGTTCTTGACGAACTGGAAAGACGCTTTGGCACCTCAGGATTGGACGAAAAAGCATCGCGCGGGAACAGCTAGAACGCTACAATGCGCGAATATAACCATTAATAATAACTTAGCAGGAGAACATTATGGGATTTGGTGGAATTGGAATTTGGCAACTGGTCATTATTCTGGTCATTATTCTTCTTGTGTTTGGGACCAAGAAACTTAAAAATCTTGGCTCTGATCTGGGTGGAGCAATCAAGGGTTTTAAAAGTGCTATGGATGAAGGTGATAAAGGCGAAAACACTTCACAAGCCAAAATCAGTGAAAAAGATGATGAAGGTGATACTTTTGATGTGAAAGCTGAAAAGGTTGAAGAAGAAAGTAAGTCCTAATCTTATTATAAAGGCTTTCTTATGACTGGCGTCGGCTTCTTTGAAATATTATTAATTGGTGTAGTTGGCTTGTTAATTCTTGGGCCAGATAAACTACCAGGTGCTTTACGTACGATGGCATTATGGATAGGTCGGTTCAGACGCAGCTTTGATGACATTAAGCGGGATATTGAAAAAGAAATAGGCGCTGATGAAATTCGTCGTCAACTTAGAAATGAAGCCATCATGGAAAAATTCAATGATGGCAAGAAACAAATTACCGACACTGTCAATCTTGCCAAAAAGCAGACTGATAGTCTGAAACAAAACCTAGATCTTAAACAGCAAATTCTTAACAGTGGAAAGCCTGAGACTGTCAATTCATCTGCAAAATCTGAAACTAACACCGCTTCCAGTAATTCCGAAAAACCGGTACAATCGGAAAATTCAATAGAATCTCCAGAATCAAAAGAATCACCAAAACCTAACGAGCCTGAAACTTAACATGGCTCTTGAAAACGACCCAAAAGAACAGCCGCTGATTTCTCACTTAATTGAATTACGTGATCGAATTCTGCGTTCTCTACTTGTTGTGCTGGTTATTTTTCTTTGCCTTTTCCCATTTGCAAATGAAATTTACACCTTTGTTGCATCTCCATTACTCAACGTAATGCCTGAAGGTGCGGAGATGATTGCGACACAAGTCACTTCGCCATTTTTCGTCCCCTTTAAACTGTCTTTCTTTGTTGCGGTATTCATGTCTGTTCCATTTTTATTGCATCAGGTTTGGGCTTTTATTGCACCAGGTTTATATAGAAACGAAATCAAGATTGCCTTACCTATATTGGTCTCAAGCATAATTCTTTTCTATCTAGGTATCGCTTTTTCTTACTTTGTCGTGCTGGGATTCATCTTCGGTTTCTTTACATCTGTTGCTCCAGAAGGAGTAGCCATCATGACCGACATATCTGAATATCTGAATTTTGTTCTGTTAATGTTTTTTGCTTTCGGTCTAACTTTTGAAATACCCATTGCTACCGTTTTATTAATTGTTTCAGGCGCAACAACACCTGATAAGCTAGTCCAAAAACGACCTTATGTAGTGATTGGATGTTTCGTAGCTGGTATGTTACTTACTCCGGCAGATCCTTTCTCACAATCAATGCTTGCCATACCAATGTGGATGCTATTCGAAGCTGGAGTAATTGCAGGTAAGATTATTTATAAGAAAAAGGATGAAGAGGAGGACGAAAATGCAGAGGAAAGCGAGAGGCC
>Ga0222714_10002973_pt1 | contig 17542 bp, 16 predicted proteins | sample C33_3DmetaG_FD_165048 | JGI IMG/M metagenome (GOLD analysis project Ga0222714, IMG submission 165048) | Estuarine water microbial communities from San Francisco Bay, California, United States - C33_3D | ecosystem: Environmental > Aquatic > Marine > Unclassified | place: USA: California...
GTCAACATCGTGTACGGCAATGCCGAATAGGCGGTCTGCCGGTGCGCTGCTGCTTGCGGCGGTGCTGGGTTGCGCATCCGGTTTTGTCTTTGCCGGCGAAGCCGAGTGGAAAACGCTGATCGACCAGACCAATGCGCAATTGCAGCGCGGCAACATTGGTCAGGCCGAGCAACTGGCGCGGGATGCCGTGGCGGAAGTCGGACGCACCTTCGGCCATACCCATCGCGCAATGGACCAGAGCCTCGCCGCGCTGGGGCTGGTGCTGCGGTTCGCGCAGAAATACCCAGAAGCCGAGCAGGAACTGCGACGGGCGCTGGCGTTGCGCGAAAAGGCGCTGGGGCCCGGTCATCCTTCCGTTGCCATACTGCTCAACAATCTGGCCGACGTGGTGCAGGCGCAGAAGAAATATGCCGAAGCGGAAAAACTGCACCGGCGCGTGCTCGCGGCTTTCGAGAAAGCCTACGGTGACGATCCGAAAACGGCAGCCAGCCTCAACAATCTCGGCGCCGCAATTCTGGCACAGGGACGGAATGCAGAGGCTGAACAGGTGCTGCGCCGCTCACTGGCGATCAAGGAAAAAACGCTGGGGCCATCAAATCCTAGCGTGGCGCATACGCTGAGCAATCTGGCGCGGGCCGTCGATGCGCTGGGCCGCAAGGCCGAAGCCGGGCAGTTGGTTGCGCGGGCCTCCGCCATCCATGCCGGGGGAGCGGCGCCCGCACGCTGAGGGTTGCGCCGCCTGGTCAGAGGGTAGGACGTACCTCAAAACCGGGGAATTCTCCTTCTGAAGGACTTATCCTGACTTCGGTGACGGCGGATGCGCGCGGACCGCGTCGTGCGCATTCGATCATCGCATCGACCGCTGCAGGCTCTCCGCTGATCACCGCCTCGACGCTGCCATCGCTGCGGTTGCGCACCCAGCCGCAGATGCCGAGGGTGCGCGCCTTGAATTCGACATAGTTGCGGAATCCCACGCCCTGCACGCGGCCTGTAATTTCCAGATGACGTGTCACGTATTTGTTCATGACGATGAAGGCGCCGGTGGGTCCGCCGATCTGCACGCGGGAGCCGCCGAAGGCGGAAATGATGAACCCGGCGATGATCGCGGTGTAGATGCCTGACTCCGGGGTCATGCCGGAAGCGATGGCGAAGGCGATTGCCAGCGGCAGCGCCAGCACGCCGACGGTGATTCCGGCGAGCACGTCGGCGCGCAGCCGCGCTGCATCATATTCGCGCCAGACTTCGGACAGGCGCGGACGGAAGCGGGGCAGAGCGGACATGGTGGATGTGGTGAGGGTGGGTCTAGTTGGTGCGGTACTGGCGGATCATTTTTTCGTCGAGTTCGATGCCGAAGCCGGGACCGGTCGCGACCGGCATGATGCCGTTTTTGACCGGCGGGCGGTTGATCCTGATCAGGGAATGGTGTTGTTAGACATTGATTGATTCGCCCTTGCATTTTGCCTTAATTGATCGTTGCAATATGCAATAAATTGTGGGGGGGTTGGGAAAGGGGTGCTATTTACTAAATTTTATAAGTTAATGAATTAATTAAATATTTCATGCGATCTCCAGAGCTGGCACGCCCCCTGCTCTACATAGGACAGTGACCCAGAAATAGATCCTGATTGCAACTTAAACCAATAGTTTCAAAAATAATGATTCCTTCAGATCGCCAGCACTACAGCATCAAGTCGGTGTTCAGTCATGATTTAGTTGAGACTGCTGACTATGTGTGCGACAGGGAAGTTTCTTATATCAGTGAGAGAGCTGAAATTGTTGATCAGCTGTCGCAATTGACCGGCCCTGAATACAGTTGGATGTTAACTGGAGTCTCTGGGGCGGTAAGCATATCGACCCTTTTGATGGTTGCTGTAAGGGGTGACAGTATGATTTTTGACTTTTCGCTTTCGCGGAATGCTAACAGCAAGTTGCTCTCCAGCCCGTGGTGTATTGCGGAGGCCAGTGTGGGGGCGGTGCGTTACAGATTTTGCACGTCTATAAATGATTTCAGGTTGAGTGGCCAAGTGGTCGGTCTGGTGGCGAGCCTGCCGATGATTCTCGGGGTTTTTCCGACAAGATCTAGGCTTGTCTATGGCCTGCCTAACGGGCGCTGATGGTCATTAAAATTTCATCACGGTAAGTTCCGGCCAGCAGTTTCTCTACCAAACCCAAAGTCACCGTACCCCGATGACGTTGGGTTCCAATGCCCCCAGTCGAAAGAAGTTCGGCCGCCGTGCCCAGCGGCACAGCAACGCCATCGATCGTCAGTGTGTACTGGACGGGGGTAGCAGGTTGCTCGCGATCATTTCTCATCACACCCCCATTCAGGCTTTGCAGGCTGATGCGGTAGACCGCATTGGCCTAGACAACCAGGTCAAAATTACGAGTGCTGCCGGCGCTGATCTCGCCAAAGTCAAGTACGGTCCGGGATCCCTGTAGCGGGGACAAGCCCCCGCCGCCATCAATGTTGGCTCGTACGGTTAGCGAGTCTTTTCCCGCATTTTCGGGTTCTGCCATCCGCGCATCTTGCGATAAACCGTCGAAGCATTGATGCCCAAAGCCTTGGCGGCCAAAGTCAAATTCCCGTCAAACACCTGGATGGCGTGTTCAATCGTCTCGCGTTCGATTTCGAGAAGCGGGCGCACCGCTGTTGCCGGTTTTGCGGCAGATAAGGAGGAAATTTTCCCGCTTGTTCCGCTGGAGGATTCCAGTACCGAGCGCGGCAGCATCTCGGCGGTGATTTGAGTTCCCTCATGCATGACAATAGCTGCCCTGATCACATTGAGCAATTCCCGCACGTTGCCTGGCCAGGCATGGTTAAGCAGGGCAGCTTTTGCCTCTTTATCAAACCCCTTGAAGCGTTTTTTTTCCTCTTTTGCGTATTGCTCCATCACATGATGAGCGATCAGCAATATGTCGTCACTACGTTCGCGCAATGCGGGCAATTCCAGTGGAAGTACGTGAAGACGGTAGAACAGATCTTCACGGAAACGGCCTTCCTTTACTTCTTCCAAGGGGTTACGGTTGGTTGCGCAAATAATGCGGATATCAAATTGGCGTGCCCGGTCTTCACCTACACGCCGTGCTTCACCGGTTTGCAGGAAACGCAGAACCTTGGCTTGCAGTCCCAGGTCCATTTCCCCGATCTCGTCGAGGAACAGCGTACCCCCGTCAGCCTGCTGTGCAGCGCCAGGACGTTCGGCGCTTGCCCCGGTGAATGCGCCGCGTACGTGGCCGAATATCTCGCTTTCCATCAAATCCCGGGGGATGGCTGCGCAATTGATGGTAATCATTGGCTTGTCCCTGCGATTGCTGCAGCGATGAATGGCTTCAGCGCAAAGTTCCTTGCCCGTACCGCTTTCGCCGAGAATGAATACCGGGGCTTTGCTTGCCGCGATAGTTTCGATAATCCTGTAAACCGCCTGCATGGCCGGGCTTGATCCGATGAATCCCTCGAAGTGGTTGCGGCCGGATACCGCCAGATCACGGATTACATGCTTCATCCTCTGGCGTTCAAGTCCGTTGCGCACAGTGACGAACAGCCGGCTTGGGGTTACCGGCTTGACCATGAAATCAAACGCACCCGCCCGGGTAGCCCGCAGGGCGGCTTCAGCAGTGTCCTCCCCGGTGATGACGACGACCGGGCAGGGGGGATTCATCCCGGCCAAGTGCTCGGTGACTGCATAGCCATCGATGTCTGGCAGTCCGAGATCAACCAGTGCCAGTTGGAAATTGCGCTGCTTCGCGTAGGTCAGTGCAGTGCGTCCATCAGGCGCCACAACGACACGGACATCCAGTTCTTTGGGCAGCAACTGGCAATAAAGATCGCACAGATCTTGGTCATCCTCGACCAGGAGAATGTAAGGAATGCTGGACTTGTTTCTCGGCGAGGCAGCCATGACGGTTTGTTTGGTTTCGGGTTGGATATGGGTCTGGTTTACGAATTTAACACAGGCATTGCATTTTGCCTGATTTGTGTATTGCAAAATGCAATAAACTGTGGGGATTGGGAAAGGGGTGCTATTTACTAAATTTTATAAACTATTGAATTAATTGACTATTATATGCGATCTCCTGAGCTGGTACGCCCTCTGCTCTACATAGGGCAGTGACCCAGAAATAGGTCCTGATTGCAGCTTAAACCTTAACTTAGGGAATCTGAAATGCATCACTTTAAAGCCGTAGCCCTGTCCCTGATTGCCATGAGTGTCTTCGCCACCATTGCTATCTCCGCGAAAGCGGCCACTTCCGGCAAGATCGAACTGCAGGGCCGTGTCGGCGAGAACTGCACGGTTGCTGTCACCCAACTGCCCAAAGGCACGGCGCTCGACATCGTCACCGGTGAGAAGGCAGCGCAAGTGGCCAACGTGGTCGAGAGCTGCAACATCGGCGCGGGTTACAAAGTGAGCCTGACTTCGGCCAACGCCGGCAAACTGCTCAACCCCCTGACGGGTGCGCAAACGGTGCGCTTTGATGTGGGCTACGACAACGCCACCGGCGTGATCGCGCAGGAACTCGTTGCACTGCGCGATACCGCGCAGTTCGGCAAGCAGGTTCCGGTCACTGTCAGCTTCCCGGCCAACCCCCAAGCCATCGCCGGTACTTACAGCGATACCGTTACCGTCACCATCGCAGCAAAATAAGCTCGGCTGATAATATTGGCTGTTCATTGCGGGGCAGTCTTAGGACTGCCCCGTTTTCTCGGTCGGATATTTCCTGTTGCGTATACTTAAGTTTTAAAGCATATGCCGCTCTGAAACGGCTTTGACTTGACTGGTTCTGACACTAGGATTGAGCTTAGTGAAACGCGTCTATCTAGCTTTGGCATGTGGTTTGGCATTGTTGATCGCGGTGGCGGCGGTATCGCTATGGCTGCTAAACCTGCTGAGGGCCGAATACGAATTGAGCGCGTCTATTACTGTTGCTTTTCAGCAAACCCGGGCGTTGCGCAACAGCGTTCTTGAGCTTTCCTCGCATCCAGTGGAGAGGCGAGCTGCTGTCCAGGTTAAAAGCCTTGCAGCAGGAAAACTTTTCGAACAAAGCCGTCAAGTTGTAAAGTCTCTGAAAAATTTCGACTCTCTGGTAAAAAGCGCGGAACGGGTAGTTCAGGCAGTGGCCGAACTCGAAGAAGCGGTTGCGCAAAGCCGCGATATTGCGGCAGCGGGAAAGCTTGTCGAAGATCGTGCGGGCGAGCTTGAAAATTTACTGGTACGAGAACTGTCAGGACACCAGGAGATCGAGCAGCAAAACCAATCGCTGGCCTGGCTGATTATCTGGATTACGATGTTCTGCATTTTGCTGATCCTCTGGAGCGCGCAGCAGATTCATGATGCCCGGTCGCGAGAGCGTATGGCCGAAGAAGGGCGTCTGAAGACATCACGTGCTTTATTAAATCAGGAGCGCGTTTACCAGACGGTCGTCAACAACGCGCATGACGCTTTTATTTCCATAGATGCTGAAGGCAAAGTTATCGACTGGAACCGTCAGGCGGAGGCGATTTTTGGGTGGTCACGACTGGAGGCGTTGGGGTTACTTCTTGGTGACATGATTATTCCTGAGCCTTACCGGGCAGCGCATGCAAGAGGAATGCGGCACTATCTTGAGACTGGCGAGGGGCCTGTTCTTTGGAAAACAGTCGAAATCGAGGCAGTCCGGCGCGATGGAACCCTAATTCCAGTTGAGCTGACGATATCTCCTCTGGTCGTTGACGGCATAACCCGTTTCAGCGCATTTCTCCGTGATATTTCCGCAAGAAAACAGATTGAACGGATGAAAAATGAATTTGTATCAGTTGTAAGTCATGAATTGAGGACCCCGCTGACTGCAATCTCAGGTTCGCTGCAGCTGGTTTCGGCAGGGGTGATGGGACCGTTGCCGGAGGAGGCGCAGCGGCTGGTCATGATTGCCAAAGATAACAGTTTGAGGTTGGTACGGCTGGTCAACGATATGCTCGATATCGAACGTATTGAATCCGGGGTGCTCCAATTCGAACCGTCGCAAATCGATGTGCTGGAATTGGTGGATCGGGCTGTTTTGGAGAACGGTGCTTATGCAGATCGGTTCGGCGTTAATGTGGTTGTCGAGGCTGTAGAAAGTCCGGGCACCATATTGTTTGATCGTGACCGGCTGTTACAGGTATTGAGCAATTTGCTTTCCAATGCTTCGAAATTTTCCTCCAGGAGTGGCACGGTACGGGTAAGAATACTCTCGCTGGTTTTATCCGTGCGAATTGAGGTCATAGATGAGGGCTCTGGCATCCCGGCAGAGTTTCACGATCGTATTTTTGGGCGTTTTGCTCAGGCAGACTCGTCCGATGCCAGGCAGAAAGAGGGTACGGGTCTGGGGCTGAGTATCTGTCGCGCCATCATGATGCGTGCTGGCGGCAAAATTGGTTTTGAAAGCTCGCTGGGCAATGGCTCTACATTCTGGATCGAGGTTAAGAAACATGATCCCGATATCACGGATGATCCGCAAAAGGCTGAGTCATGAGTGACACACTCATCCAGGAACTGCGCCGAGTGCTTTATGTCGAGGACAATCCTGATATCGCTTCCATTGCGAAGTTGGCGCTTGAGCGGCTTGGGGGTCTGGAGGTTTGCATTTGTTCAAATGCAGAGGAGGCTCTGGGATTTGTTGCGAAATTTAAACCAGACATGATTCTGCTTGATGTAATGCTGCCTGGAATGGATGGGCCTGCGCTACTCCAGCAGTTACGCAATCTGGATGTTTGCCGGGGGGTTCCATTTGTTTTTCTCACTGCCAAAGCGCAGGCAAGTGACGTCCGCAGACTGAAGGCATTGGGAGTTGCTGATGTTATTCCAAAGCCTTTCGATCCGCTTACCCTTGCGGATCTTTTAAGAAAGATCTGGATGAGGGTTCGGGCGGATTGAATGTAACTTTCTATTCCAGTCGAACCGACCGGAGGAAGGTTTCCATTTCAAGGATTTGTTCTCTGGCAGTTTTGAGGTCGCTGGAAATTGCCGCAGTCTCTATTTTTGCGCCGATTATGCTCAGTTGCGGCAGTCCGTAAGCGCCGCCGCTTCCTTTGAGGGCGTGTCCGTAATGCCTCAGTCGTTTGTAATCGGCTTCTGCGGCTGCTTGCAGTAATCCGGGGATTTCCTGCAATTTGCGAGAAATGTAACTGGTTGTGTGAGGAAGGAGCTCGGGATTGATGTTTATTAAGATGGTTGTCGCACAGGTGAGTTTCTTCGCATCCCGGTTCCGCCGTGATTTCATCTGCTTGTTGAGCCTAATGTGATCGCGTAGTTCAATTATTAGCTGACGCGGTATTTATCCAGCATGCTCTGGTCGAGTTCTATGCCGAAACCCGGGCCTGTGGAAACCATCATCATTCCATCTTTGATTGCGGGGCGGTTAATCCACATCAATTGCCAGACGGGATCGCGCGCCGGATCGGCAAAACATTCGGCATAGGTGCCGTGAGGCACTGCGGCCAGCAGGTGGCTGGCAATCTGTGATTCCTCGTGGTGTGCCATGGCGATGCCGGCTGCCGCGCACAAACCCGAGGCGCGCAGCCAGTCGGTGACGCCGCCGCCCTCGGATACGTCATAGTTGACGAGGTCGACCGCGTGCGCGTCAATCAGGCGGCGGATGGCATGGCTGGTGATTTCACTCTGGCCGGCGGTGACCGGCATGTTGATGGCCTGGCGCACCCGCGCCATCTGCGCGGCATCGTCGTACCAGTGGCAGGGCTCCTCGAACCAGCGGATGTTGTGCCGCTCAACCAGCCGCGCGAAGCGGATCGCATCTTCCGAGTTCCAGCCACGGTTGGCATCGACGCAGAGGATGAAATCATCACCGGCCGCCTTGCGCGCCACCGCGACACGTTCCGCATCTTCTTCAGGCGACAGGCCGCCGACCTTGAACTTGCATCCGGCCATGCCGGCGTCGCGATACGACTCGATTTCGCGCGCGATGTCGGCGTGGGTCTTGCCCGGCATGTAATAGCCGCCGATTGAAATCAGCGGCAGACGGTCGGTGTAACCACCGATCAGTTCACGCACGGATTTGCCCAGTGCCTTGCCGGTCAGATCCCACAGTGCGCAGTCGACGCAGGCGATGGCTTCGAGCAGCAGTTTGCGGTCTGACGCAGTGTGCGTCAGTGCGAACATGCGCTGCCAGGCGAGTTCGCGCTCGAAGATTGATAAGTTATTGATTACATTAAATAAATCGTTCTGAATCAGAGCGGCAATCTGCAGGCCATGCGCGCGGTTGTCGCCGTTGTAGACGTTGCTGGTGAGCCCGTCGACTGTACGCAGCCGGGTAATCACCGTCGAACGCTTGAGCACGCTGTAGGTGGAGCCGCCGAAGTTCTTGCTCAGCGGGATGTCGATGGCGATGGCCTCGACCGCGGCAATACGCATTTGTCAGCAAACTTTCAGACGAAAACGATCAGGGCGCCCAGCAGCGTCGCGCCTGCGACAGATCCGGCGAATATCCTGCGATCGCGTTGCGACCATGGCGGGGCCTGCACCAGCGTCATCGTGCTCCAGTCGCGGCCGGCTTCCTCTTCGGCATCGACCAGGGCGGCATCGATGGCATGCTTGCTGACCCCGAACGTGGCGGCAAAGGCCTCGGGATCGGTGATGGCGCCCGTTTTAACCGCCAGGCGCATCGTGGCTTCGGTGGAATCAAAAGCCTTGGCGAGGCCGCGCGCCGGCAGGTTTTCACTGGGCAGCGTGGTGGCCTGGTCGTCGACGCGTGAAGCCGGCAGTGTGTCTGCCAGCAGATCGGTTTCCGCCGTGGCTGCGGCAGGGGGTGCGGCAGCCGCGACCAGAGACTCTGCGGCACCGGCGCGGCAGGCGCGCAGGTCCGCGGCCAGTTCCGAGATGCTGGCATAACGGTCGTCCGCCGATTTGGCCAGCGCCTTGGCGATGATCAGGTCGAGCATCGACGGCAGTGCGGCGTTGACGCTGCTAGGAGCAGGCGGGGTGAAATTGACGATCTGGAACATCAGCGAATTGACGTCGATGCCGTTGAAGGGCGCCTGCCCGGTGATCATTTCGTAGAGGATCACGCCCAGAGAGAAGGTATCGGCGCGGGCGTCGCAACGTTTGCCCAGCACCTGTTCCGGCGACAGGTAACGCGGCGAACCGAGCACCACGCCGGTCTGGGTGCGTACGTCGGCGGTGCGCATGCGGGCGATGCCGAAGTCGGTGATTTTCACCCGGCCGTCGCCGAGGATCATGATGTTGGCAGGCTTGATGTCGCGGTGAACGACGTCATGGCCGTGGGCATAGGACAGTCCGTCGGCCACCTGTGCGGCAATCTCGAGCGCGCGGTCAGCGCTCAGTTCGCGGCCGACGATCATTTCCTTCAGTTCGCGGCCCTCGAGGAACTCCATCGCCATGTAGGCAAGATCACCGCTGCGGCCGATGTCATAGATGGTGACGATGTTCGGGTGATTCAGTCCGCCGGCGGCGCGCGCTTCGATGGTGAAACGTTTCTCGTAGTGCTCCATCTCGCCGGGATCGAGCGCCATGTTGATGGTCTTGATCGCGACCGTGCGCTCGAGCATGGGATCGACCGCGCGATAGACCACGCCCATTGCGCCGCGGCCGATCTCTGAGACGACGTCGTAGCGGCCTATCTTTGCGGGCTGATCCATGCGGCCTGGCCGTTCAGCGGCCGCGCACGCTGCGGTAGACCGGACCCCACAGCGGATGGCCGGCTTCAGCGGCGGTCAGCGTGAAATTGGGGTCCGCGGTGATGGCATTGCCGAATTCCTGCCGGCATTGCGCGGTACGGTCGGTTACGCAGTAGGTGAACGCTAGGTATTTGTAGGCGCGTGCCTGGTCGGTGCGCTTGGTCAGCCCGTCGGCAAGACTGGACTGCAACAGGCGCTGGGCCTGGGCATAGTTGCCCTCCTCGTACTGGGCAATGCCGGCGGCGAGGCGCTCCTCGGCGGTGGGCATGACGATTTCGGACTTGGGCCGCGGCGCATCGGGATCCAGCGCGGCCTTGATGTCCTTGATGCCTTTCTGCACGGTTTCGCAGCCGGTGAGCAGCGGAACCAGCAGTAACAGGATGAAGAATGCACGCATGACGGACAACCCCGGGTTACCGGAACCGATGTCGAATTCTAATCTCTTTGCCCGCTTCGACCTCGACAACCTGCAGGTAGGAGGCAAATCCCGGGTTGCGCACCTCGATCTTGTGCGGCCCCGGCTTGAGTGCGATGTCGCGCAATGGTGGCGCGACACCGTAGCGCTGGCCGTCGACGTAGATTTCGCCCCACGGCAGGATGCTGACCCGTACCGTCCCGGTTGCGGTCTCGACGGGAGCGGGCGCAGGTGTGCGCACTTCCGGCGGTGGCGGCCGGCGCGCGATCTGGGGCCGGGGCGCCTCGGGTTTGGCTGCGGGTGCGGGTGGCACGGATTTCTTTTCGCTTGCCGTTTTCTCGGTGGCGGGCGCCGGGACAGGTGTCGCAGACAGCTTGGTGGTCTCGGGCGCCGATTCCGCGATCGCCGGCGATGCCGTCGGCGCGTCCTTGCGCAGCGTCAGACGCAGCGCCAGCGCGGTGAGCAGGATCAGCGCCACGGCCAGCGCCGTGGCCAGCCGCGGCCTGCGCATCACATTGATCCGTGCAGTGGAAGCGGTATTGCCGAGTTTTTCGAATGCCGCGGCGTGCGCCGTTTTCTGCCGCGGTGCGCGTGGCGGCGCCGGCAGTTTGCCCAGTGCATAGACTTCGTGCTCGCGCACGTGCTTGTCGGTGCGCGCACCTTCGAAACTGAAGAGTTCCGCGTAGTCAGCCGAGAGCGTGGAGATGACTTCGTAGTACGAGCGCGAAGCGAGTACCTGATTGACGTCGGCAAACCCCATCACCCGCTGCGCGACGTTGATGCCGTCACCGATGATGTTGGGCTGGTTGTTGATGTCCTTGATCAGCCGCACCGGGCCGAGGTTGATGCCGGTGCGCAGTTTCAGCGCGTCGTCGGTTGCCGCGGCCATCGCATCGCGCAGCGCGAGGGCGAGATACAGCCCCTCTTCCGGATCGCCGAGAAAGTTCACCGCGGCACCGTCGCCGGTGTCGAGAATGATGCGGTCCTTGCCCGGCACCTCGTCGAGCGATTTCGCCAGCAGGTCGGTCAGCAGCTGCTTGACCCGCATCTGCTCGGCCACCGACTTCTTCGAATACTCGACGATGTCGATGAAGACGACGGTGCAGATGAAGGTGCGGGTGCCGCGGTTGCCCATGGCCGTCGGTGGCGCAGGTTACTTGATGCGCATGCCCGGCTGCGCGCCGGAGTCAGGCGAGAGGATGAACAGGCCGGGCGCATCGCCGCTGGCGGCAAGTACCATGCCCTCGGACAGGCCGAACTTCATCTTGCGCGGCGCGAGGTTGGCGACCATCACCGTCAGTCGTCCCTGCAGCTGCTCCGGCGCATAGGCCGACTTGATGCCGGCGAAGACCTGTCTGGTGCCGAGTTCGCCGACTTCCAGGGTCAGCTTCAGCAGCTTGTCGGCGCCTTCGACGTGTTCGGCGCTGGCGATGCGCGCGACGCGCAGGTCGATTTTCGAAAAGTCGTCGATCGAGATGGTTTCAGGCTGGGTTGCGGCTTCCACGGCGTTCTCCTGGTGCTGGGCATGGCGCTGCTGCGAATGCGGCGCCGGTGTGGCGGGTTTGAGGCTTTCCTTGTTGGCTTCGACCAGCGCGGTGATCTGCTTGGGGTCGATGCGGGTCATCAGATGCTGGTAGGGATTGATGACATGGCCGGCAGGCAAATGTTTCCAGGCCTGTTTCCATTCCAGCGCGGGAATGTTGAGCAGGGATTCAACGTCACGCGCGAGTCCGGGAAGCACGGGTTTGAGATAGAGCGTCAGATCACGGAAAAGAGCCAGGGCGGTTGAGCAGACTGCATGCAGTTCGCTGCTCTTGTCCGGTGATCTCGCCATTTCCCAGGGTTTTTTGCCATCAACATACTGGTTGGCCAGGTCAGCGAGCTGCATGATTTTGCGCAGGGCCTTGCCGTACTCGCGTTCGTCGTAATAACCGGCGATTTCACTCCCGGCGGGTGAATAAATCTGTTCAATCTCGCCAGGAATATCGGGTTTGCCGAGCTTGCCGTCGAATCGTTTTGCAATGAAGCCCGCGCAGCGGCTTGCGATATTGATGTACTTGCCCACCAGATCGCTGTTCACCCGCGCGACGAAGTCATCGAGGTTCATGTCGATGTCTTCCATCGTCGAATTGAGCTTGGCGGCGTAGTAATAGCGCAGCCATTCCGGATTGAGTCCCTGCGCGATGTAGCTTTCGGCGGTGATGAAGGTGCCGCGCGACTTCGACATCTTCTCGCCGTTCACCGTGAGGAAGCCGTGGGCGTAGACGCTGGTCGGTGTGCGGAAGCCGGCATTCTTCAGCATCGCCGGCCAGAACAGCGCGTGGAAGTAGAGGATGTCCTTGCCGATGAAGTGTACCAGTTCGGTGTTGCTCCCCGGCTTGAGGTAGGCGTCGGCATCGACGTTCTTGCCCGCGGTCTTCTGCTTGCCGACATAGTTCATGAAGCTGCCGAAGTAGCCCACCGGCGCATCGAGCCAGACGTAGAAGAATTTCTTGCCGTCGGTGCCGGGGATCGGGAAGCCGAAGTAAGGTGCGTCGCGCGAGATGTCCCAGTCGTTCAATCCGGAGGCGAACCATTCCGCCATCTTGTTGGCGGCTTCGGGTTGCAGCGTGCCGGAGCGCGTCCACTGCTGGAGGAATTCCGCGCAGTCGCCGAGCTTGAAAAAATAGTGTTCGGATGACTTGCGTACCGGCGCGGCGCCGGACACGGTGGAGTAGGGGTTCTTGAGGTCGGTGGGCGAGTAGGTTGCACCGCAGACTTCGCAGGAATCGCCGTACTGGTCCTTGGCGCCGCATTTCGGGCATTCGCCCTTGATGTAGCGGTCGGGGAGGAACATGGCCTTGACCGGGTCGTAGAACTGTTCGACGTCGCGGCGGGCGATCAGTTTGGCGGCATTCAGGCGCTTGTAGATTTCTTCAGACAGCTCCCGGGTCTCCGGAGTGTGGGTCGAGTGGTAGTTGTCGAAGCTGATGCCGAAGGCGTCGAAATCGCGCTTGTGTTCCTTCCACACGCGCTCGATCAGCTGCTCCGGCGTGATGCCCTCGGCATCGGCGCGCAGCATGATCGGTGTGCCGTGGGTGTCGTCGGCACCGACATAATGGATTTCATGGCCCTGCATGCGCTGGAAGCGCACCCAGATATCGCACTGGATGTATTCGACCAGGTGGCCAAGGTGGATCGCGCCGTTGGCATAGGGCAGCGCAGACGTAACCAGAATGCGGCGTGACGACATGGATGGGGAAGGATGGTGAAGCTAAAGGATTGAATTGTAACAAACAATTCGAATCGGGCCGGGCCTGGACCCTTGGTAAACAGCGACAACCCCGGACTTTCTCCCTGTCCGGACAAAAAAACCTTTTCCGGCATGGGGTTGTGGTTGGTCCGGGGGTGCGATCTCGCTACAATCGCGGGCTCAACAGCAATCCCACGGAACCCGCATCATGGCCATCACCGAGCAGGACGTACAGACCGCGCTGAAACAGCTGACCGATCCGAATACCAAGACGGATTATGTTACCGGCAAGGCAGCAAAGAACATCAAGATTGACGGCAACAGCGTATCGCTGGATGTATTGCTGGGCTATCCGGCGAAAAGCCAGATCGAGCCCATCCGCAAACAGATCACCGACAAGCTGAAGACCCTGCCCGGGATCGGCAGCGTCTCGGTCAATGTGACGATGAAGATCGTTCCCCATGCCGTGCAGCGCGGCGTGAAGCTGGTGTCGGGCGTGAAGAACATCATCGCCGTCGCCTCCGGCAAGGGTGGCGTCGGCAAGAGTACCACCGCGGTGAACCTGGCCCTCGCACTGGCGGCCGAGGGTGCCCGCGTCGCCATGCTCGATGCCGACATCTACGGACCCTCGCAGCCGATGATGCTGGGCATTTCCGGCCGTCCCGAATCGAAGGACGGCAAATCGCTGGAGCCGATGGAAGGCCACGGCCTGCAGGCGATGTCGATCGGCTTCCTGATCGATACCGAAACGCCGATGGTGTGGCGCGGCCCGATGGTGACCCAGGCGCTGGAACAGCTGCTCAACGAGACCAAGTGGCGCGACATCGATTACATGATCGTCGATCTGCCGCCGGGCACCGGCGACATCCAGTTGACGCTCGCCCAGCGGGTGCCGGTGACCGGCGCGGTGATCGTCACCACGCCCCAGGACATCGCCCTGCTCGACGCGCGCAAGGGCCTGAAAATGTTCGAGAAAGTGGGCATCCCGATTCTCGGCATCGTGGAGAACATGTCGCTGCACATCTGCTCCAAATGCGGCCACGAAGAACACATCTTCGGCGAGGGCGGGGGTGCGAAAATGGGCACGGACTACAACGTCGAGCTGCTCGGAGCACTGCCGCTGGATATCAGCATCCGCAAGCAGGCTGATTCCGGCAAGCCGACAGTGGTCACCGACCCCGACGGACGCATCGCCGAGATCTACCGCCAGATCGCACGCCGTGTAGCAGTGAAGATTGCCGAGAAGCAGCAGGATCATTCCGCCGCTTTCCCGAAAATCGTCGTCCAGAACACCTGAAATACGGCTGCGCAGCGCCAGGGCGGCGTCGCGCGGTGCTCGAAGTTCCGCCTTACTGACGCGTAATGCCTCGTCTCCGCTTCGCCGCCTCCTTGTTCCGGCTGCGCTCGGTTGATTCGTGGGGCGGGTTCCATGTGTACAAGCCGTCCGCCACGGTTGCAGGCCGCACTCGGCGGTGAAATAAAAACAACATCCACCTTCAGGGGTGTCAATTGGTCAAGAAAATCATTGACTTCGGGGTGTACCGCCTTACCATACCGGCGATATGAGGTTTCGCTTCCCGGTCATCATCATCGACGAGGATTTCCGCTCTGAAAATGCGAGCGGTCTGGGCATCCGTGCGCTGGCCAAGGCCATCGAGGACGAGGGCATGGAAGTGCTCGGCGTCACCAGCTACGGCGACCTGTCGTCCTTCGCGCAGCAGCAGTCGCGCGCCTCCGCCTTCATCCTCTCGGTCGATGACGACGATTTCTCCGCGCAGGAACTCGAGTCGACGATCGAGGAGCTGCGGACTTTCGTCAAGGCGATCCGTTTCCGCAACGCCGACATCCCGATCTTCCTTTACGGCGAGACCCAGACCTCGCGCCACATCCCGAACGATGTGCTGCGCGAACTGCACGGTTTCATCCACATGTTCGAGGACACGCCGGAATTCGTCGCCCGTTACATCGTGCGCGAGTCGAAAACCTATCTCGACAGCCTGGCGCCGCCGTTCTTCCGCGCGCTGACCCATTACGCGCAGGACGGTTCGTATTCATGGCATTGCCCCGGGCATTCCGGCGGCGTGGCCTTCCTCAAAAGCCCGGTCGGGCAGATGTTCCACCAGTTCTTTGGCGAGAACTTGCTGCGTGCCGACGTCTGCAACGCCGTTGATGAGCTGGGTCAGCTGCTCGATCATACCGGCCCGGTGGCGGCCTCGGAGCGCAACGCCGCGCGCATCTTTAACTGCGATCACCTGTTTTTCGTCACCAATGGCACCTCGACCTCGAACAAGATGGTGTGGCATTCCACGGTCGCGCCCGGCGATGTGGTGGTGGTGGACCGCAACTGTCACAAGTCGATCCTGCACGCGATCACGATGACCGGCGCGGTGCCGGTGTTCCTGACGCCGACGCGCAACCATTTCGGCATCATCGGACCGATCCCGCTGGAAGAATTCAAGTGGGAGAACATCGAGAAGAAGATCCGCGCCAATCCGTTCGCCGCCAAGGCGAAATCCAAGCCGCGCATCCTCACCATCACCCAGAGTACCTACGACGGCATTCTCTACAACGTCGACACCATCAAGGAGATGCTCGACGGCAAGATCGACACGCTGCACTTCGACGAGGCATGGCTGCCGCACGCGACCTTCCACAAGTTCTACCACGGCATGCATGCGATCGGCCGCAACCGGCCGCGGACGAAGGAATCGGTGGTGTTTTCGACGCAGTCGACGCACAAGCTGCTGGCCGGCCTGTCACAGGCTTCGCAGATCCTGGTGCAGGACAGCGAGACGCGCAAACTCAACTACGACACCTTCAACGAAGCCTACCTGATGCACACCTCGACCAGTCCGCAGTACGCGATCATCGCGTCCTGCGACGTCGCGGCGGCGATGATGGAACCCCCGGGCGGCACCGCGCTGGTCGAGGAATCGATCATGGAGGCGCTGGATTTCCGCCGCGCGATGCGCAAGGTCGATGCCGAATTCGGCAAGGACTGGTGGTTCAAGGTATGGGGTCCTGAGCGGCTGGCTGCCGAAGGCGTGGGCAACCGCGACGACTGGATGCTGCGGCCGTCCGAACGCTGGCACGGATTCGGCAACCTGGCCCCGGGCTTCAACATGCTCGATCCGATCAAGGCGACGGTGATCACTCCGGGCCTGGACGTGACCGGCAGATTTGCCAAGAGCGGCATCCCGGCGGCGGTGGTCACCAAGTATCTCGCCGAACACGGGGTCATCGTCGAGAAGACCGGGCTCTACTCGTTCTTCATCATGTTCACCATCGGCATCACCAAGGGCCGCTGGAACACGATGGTGACCGAACTGCAACAGTTCAAGGACGACTACGACAACAACCGTGCGCTGTGGCGCGTGCTGCCCGAATTCATCACCGCCCATCCGCGCTACGAGAAGATCGGCCTCAAGGACCTGTGCGAACAGATTCATGGTGTCTACAAGGCCAACGACATAGCCCGCCTGACCACCGAGATGTACCTGTCGGACATGCAGCCGGCGATGCCTCCGGGCGAAGCGTGGGCGCGCATGGCACACCGCAAGATCGAACGCGTCGAGATCGACAAGCTCGAGGGCCGCGTCACCAGCGTGCTGCTGACGCCGTATCCGCCGGGCATACCGCTGCTGATTCCGGGCGAGCGTTTCAACAGCACCATCGTGCGCTACCTCCAGTTCGCACGTACCTTCAACCAGCAGTTCCCGGGTTTCGACACCGACATCCACGGCCTCGTCGCCGAAAACGGCAACGGCCAATTGCGCTATTTCGTGGATTGCGTCACCGGCGATTGAGATGGTGCCGTAACCTGTTGTTTCAATTGATGTATTTTCAGTCCCCGGAGTGCACGGCCGGCTGATCGACAGGAAAAGGCGCTGAACCATGAACCCGCTGGCGCATGTCGCGGTGCCCACGAGCGAGTTGCCCGGCGTGGTCTGGCCGGCGATGCCGTCCATCGAGGGCGCACGCATGCTGGCCACCCAGTTCCAGTTCGCGCAGAGCGAGCGCTGGACGCCGCAGCAGTTGTCGCGCGCGCAGTTCGCCCAGCTGGGGCTGCTGTTGCGCCACGCCCGCGACACCGTGCCTTTCTACCGCGAACGATTCGGCGACGTGAACCTCGGGCAGCTGGATGCGACATCGTTTGCGTGGATTCCCCTGATCACACGCAGCGACATCCAGGCGCATTTCGAGGCGATGACCAGCAGGGCGGTTCCGC
>Ga0222714_10002975_pt1 | contig 17541 bp, 34 predicted proteins | sample C33_3DmetaG_FD_165048 | JGI IMG/M metagenome (GOLD analysis project Ga0222714, IMG submission 165048) | Estuarine water microbial communities from San Francisco Bay, California, United States - C33_3D | ecosystem: Environmental > Aquatic > Marine > Unclassified | place: USA: California...
TTCAATACTGTTTTAAATTCTAAAGATTCTGATTTAGGAATAATAGGTAGAGTTTTGTTTTCATATCTTATCCATACATTTTCACTTAGAAACAATTCTTCAATAGTTTTATTCATATTTTCTTTAATGAAACCAGTATTTAAAACAAGAGAAGTATTAGCATTAACATTGTATCTCTCTCTTTGTCCTTCGTTAATAGAATAAGTAGAGGTAGAATTACTAATTAAATTTCTTTTATATAAGTCACTTGATACTTGAAAACTTTCTACTGATTTTTTAAACAGGTATAAATTTTCAAATGCACCAAACTTGTTTACCATAGTAACTTTGTAAGGAGTAAACTTAGGTTCGCAAATATTAGTAACAGAAATAGTTTTTAATAATGTAGTATCATTCGTATCATAAATCTGAATAGTACTGCTATTGGAAGGAATGTCCACATATTGTATTTTTTGATTAGTATTTCCGTTGTCAGTTATTTGCGTATCAACGCTATCTATCGTTACTTTCCCTACTCCTTCAGCAAAGATTGGTAGCTTACCTGCGGTATTTTCGGGTAAATAAATATCATTTGCACTAATTAAAGCGTGTCTTTCTAATTCAGGATTAGTTCCATCCTGATAATATCCATAACCATCTGTCGCAATAAACTGAAAAGTTTCGGGGTTATTATATGTATAAGGTTGGTCTGCTTGGTCAAAATAAGTAACTACTGCCTCTACCCATTTAGTATGACTTAAATAATCATCGTTAAATGTAATATTTATATAATCTCGAATAAGTTCCCCAATCTCAACTGTAATATTATTATGAGTGCTAATTACCGACTTGTTAATTTCGTACTGTGGTGTTGAGGGTTTGTTTGTTATTAAACCATCAAAAACGTACAACTTTAATTCTATTCTTTTTAGTGCCATATCTTATAAAAGTATTGAACCTTGTCCATCTCCGCCTACTTCATCGCACCTGTGTATTTCTACACTAAGTACTATTCCTGTGGTGTCTATTTGTATTACATAAAAATTACCTACACCAACACCTGCAGCAGAAATAATATAACCAGTTAACACACCATAATACAAACCTCCACCATTAAAAGGTGTTCCGTTTTTACATATTTTAGTACCCATCAATTCAGGTAAGGTTGTAGCGGTTGAATTAACTAATACTGAGGTAGCATAAGTGCCATCACAAAAACTTCCTGTACTTGGTCTGCCTGTTGTTATATAAAATTGATTTAAACCACAATCTCCAACTGAGGCAGGTTGTATAAGTGTTTTATCACAAGTAATTGTCTGCCCTGCGTTATTGTATCCGCTAGGTATTGTAATTGTAAAAGTAACTAACCTACTTGTGTCGCTTGTAACTGTGTCAAAGCCTACAGGACTAAAACTTGCAATAGTACCAACTGCTGCGCTACCTTTATAAATAGCACCGTTTTTACTAATTGACTGCCCTGTTAAACCTGCAATAGTACAGCTAAAATCGGGTGTTATATTTTGAGCGGGTTGAACAAAATCCTTATCACAACTTAAAGTAGCACCTGCATTAGCATACCCACTTGGTACAGTCAAACTAAATGTTAAAGTAACTGTTCTAGAACTTCCTGTTGTATTTGCGCTTGTACTTGGGTAAGGTGTATTGATTGTAAACGTTGTAGAAGGCAAAGTTAAATTACCATCAGCATCAATACCCCCACCAGTTAAAGGCGAAGTATCACAATCGGCAGTAGGTGCGCCTACTACATTTACTGTTACTGATATAGGTTGTACTGCTTCACAAGTAGTTGGATAACTTCCATCTCTTGCAATAGCATAAACAGTAGTAGAACCGCCAATAACGTTAGAAGATATAATTAAATTACTACCAGAAATAGAAGTGCTTACTAATGTAGGATTTGGATTACTAACGTGGTAAGTAGTTTCGCCATTAAAATAACCTGAAAGGTCTATTGTTGTAGAACTACCCCCACTATCTAAAGTTACCCCCGATATACTTCCACTTGTAGTTACCGAAGGAGTACAAGGAGTAGGCTCTACTACGCTTGTAGTTAACCCAGGTTGTATTGCGCTAATAGTACAATCTTTATAAACTGCACTTGTATTAGAAAATCCCGAAGGTATTCTTACTCTCGCTACTACGCTTCTAGTGGTATCACTTGTTACTGTTGCGTACTTACCATTGCTATAATCTCCATCAGTACTAGTTATAGAAATAAATACTCCATAAACAGGAGAAGGGTTTGTTATTACACCTTGATTATTTATCGCAAATCCTGTATCACTTAATCCTCTAGGGAAAGCAGTAGCACAAGTAAATTCAGGTAGAGGAACTATTGGCTCATCTAAATGTAAATAAAAAGGACTTCTAACGTTTATTTTTCTACTCATTTGTTGAATATATTATCTATTGAAATATCAAACTCTTTAAATAGGTCTTGTTCTAATGTTTTTAAATGTTTCTCAAATGGTTTAGTAAAAAACAAACTTGCTTTAATACCTTTACTGTAAATACTTCTTGCTACTAAAAATTGTATTGATTTTTCAAAACCTACTGTACTTATTTTTCTTCCTGTGAATTTTCCTTTTTGTCTTGGTGCTAATCCTTTTTTAACTATCCACTTATCTAATTTACTTGGTGGTGGCATTTTATCTGTGTAAGCATATACAGTTTTTTTATCATAGGGTTGTTGTGCCGCATCTTGACCTGAATAAGGTTTTATAGCACCCCTAACACCTTTATCAATATACTTACCATACTTTTCTCCTAAAAATTGTAATATAAATTCTGTTTCATTATCTGACAAATCAAAAGTTAATGAATTTGCTAAATTACCAGAACTGCTTTTATTTGCACTTTTTAAGTTGCTCTTAGCCTCGGATATTACTTTTGTCGCAAACCTTCTTAAAACCTCTCTAACTTCGTCTAATCGCATATTGAAATATCATTATTAGTAATTAAATCAAAAGTCATTGCCCATCCTGCTACTTGATGCTCAAATCTATCGGTAAAGGGTTCACAAACAGGACTACCCTGTAATTGATATTTATTAGTGAATAAATCTCCACGCTTTAATTCTAATGCTAATCTATTTTGTACCACTAACATTGAATTAAGAACATCTTGCTCATTGTTATTGCCTCTAAATATATCAGTAGTTTCTTCTTTGCTTATATCTACAATATCCATAGAAAGTATAGAAATATTAAAATTTACTGTATTATTTAAAAAAGTAACATTATTTACTATGATATGAGATAAGGGAAACATAGTTTGTTTACTCAAATCTATATCGGTAATATTACCAAAGGTTACTGTATTAACATTAACATCTTCTAAAAGTTGGTCTTTTAGTGTTTGTGTTATTTGATAAAACGCTCTTGTTCCTTGTTGGCTCATAAACCTTTATTTATTTTTTTTATTTGTTGCGTTTCTAACTCTGCTTTCTCTTTCATAAACGCTAACATTGTAAGACATTTTAAAGCTGCGAGTTTTGTGATATTTTCAAATCGTTCAACATCTCCGTTAGATAATGCAAAGATTGATTGATACCAACCCCATTTACTTCCAAAGTTTTCAATTGCTCCATAGTTAAGGTCTCCCCCATTTCCTGTTTCAAACAATTCAGGGAAAGATTTAACAACTCCTTCCTTAAATTGTAAAAAAAAATCATAGCACTTAGCACTACACTTAGAGGCGCACTATACATTGCTTCTGCATATTTGCTACCATCGTATTCTTCAATTAAATATCTTTCTCCTTTTCTATATGTTATAGGTCGATACATTACAGACATAGCTTTAGCCATATCAGACCAGTTACCCATATAGTTATCTAAATCAATATACTCTCCCAACGTAATATCATCTAGTTTAGGAATGAATCCATACTCAACACCATTTAAATTAAATATAGGTATTAGTTCTGGAGAACTATCTAATAGCTTGTAAATATGATTTGAAATATCTACTAAGTCATTATATTTTATTTGAAGTGTAAGGTCTAAGTTTACTCTACAAAATATCTCTATTGTCTTTTGCATTAAGAAAACAGTATCTTGATTGCCTTCAATATTTACTTTATCAAACTCAATATATTGAGCAAGAGTAATATCATCTAGCGTATCGGGAACTTGTAAATGTAATTTCATATCTATATAACGTATCTTTAAAATTGGTTTATAAAAAAAGAGCAGTCAAATGACTGCCCTAAATTAACCAAAAATAAACAAATGAAAAACTAAACCATATAAGATTGTAATCCGTACCCTTCTTCATAACCAAAATCTATTATAAGAGATTCGGCTATTTCCTCCCAATTTACGTTATGAATAAACGCTAAAGCATAATCTTGAGCAATACCCTTACTATCAGATTGCTCTGTTATAATTTCCTCTAAATACTTTTTAAGATTATTACCAAAGTCATAGGCATCGGGTCTGCCATAGTTATCCCACAACTCACTCATATAAGTAGTGTCATCGAAATTTTCTAATTTTACTCGCCAAGTAGCGTAGTTAGTCCAACCATTATATTCCATTATAAATCGTATTTAATTATCATAAATAATTCTGTTACTAAAATAAATCCACCAATATTAACTAAAGCTAATAATATTGATAAAAATAAATTCTTTAAACTAAACCATTGTAAATAGTCATTTAACATTGCTTTTGTGTCTTTACTAAAAATTTTCATAATTGTTTGTTTTAAAATAGGGGAGTTGCCTCCCCCTGTTTTTTTATTGATTTAAGATTTCTACTACTTTAGGATAATGTATTAAAGTTTTAGAGTATTTATTGTACACTAAATTATAAAATACTTTACCATCAATACCTTTAAAAATTAAATCACTTTTTAAATTTAAAATTTGATTAAATTGTGTTTTTGTTAAATTTTTCATTTGTATAATTGTTTTTGTTATACCTAAAATTATTAAAGATTTTTAATAAATCCAAATTATTTTATATTTTTTTTATCGAATAGCATACTTACCAAAGTTTGGTTTGCTTAAAATGCTATATGTTCCGTAGCGTAGAGCATCAATGCTGTGGTTATAATTATCTATTGGAATATTAATCATTTTACCATTTCTATCCTCCTGCCACTTATAATTTCTAAATTCTTGTATCATATTTTCACTATTAGAAGTAATGTGTATTTTATATCTTTTTAGCAAATCTATTCCTGCATTAATACTATCTCTACCTTTTATACTTGGCTTTATGTTCCAACCCATCCTTCTAAGTTCATCTATCAATCTAACCTCGGCACTATCCGCCCAAATCATTTCTCTATTAATATTCAATCCTTTTAAAAAGTTATGAATATCAGTAGTAGTCATCAATGTTCTATATAAATGCTCTTGTACATAAAGATTATAGTTATCTACATATATTGCTACCAAAGTAGTAGGGTCATTTGTATAACCAAAATCCATTCCATAAGAAAGAAATGTAGCTGATTCGGGTATTTGGTTTACTTCTATGTATCTAAATATAGTTGACTTAGTAACACCTTTTATGCCTAATCCATAAACTTGCCAATACTGTTCGTCAGTATCTTTTAATCTTTCTATTTCTTGTTTTATTGATTCTCCTAAAAATGGATTATCTAAATATGTAGTAATATAAAAATCGCAGTCATCTCTAGGAATTACTTTATCATAAATCCAATGATACTCGTCTGAAGGGTTGTAATCAATTATTATCTTTTCTTTTGTTCTAAATAGTAATTGCTGCCAATCTTCCCAATATAATTCATTAGCTTCATTTATAAATAACAAATCTCTTTTACGACCTCTTACTTTTTGTGGCTGGTCTAATGAAATAAACTCAACTAGATTATTATATAAAATATACTCATTAGAAGATTTATTGTGCGCTTCTTCTCTATACATTTGTTTATCTTGAAGAATTGTAATAAAATCTCTCATTACTGAGGCTCTAAGAGATGGAAATGTTTTTCTACAAATAGTAATTGTTTTGCCTGTATTTTCGGCGCAGTAATAAAATATTATCCAAATAAGAATATTATAAGTTTTGCCTGAACGAGTACCCCCTTGCTCAACTATTATTTTCTTATCTGTTTCTATTAAATGTTCACAGACAATGTTAGTATCAATCGTGGCTTGTCGTACCACTTTTAATTATATTTATTTTAATATCATTAGGTAATCCATCAGCACCAGTAATTTCCTGTCTTTCAATGTAACCTCTGCGCTTACCTTTAGTTTTTAAGTAAAATATAGTAGCCGATGTATTCCCATCTTGTATTTGTTTGTGTAACTGACTTTCTGCAAAATCCAAAGCTACATCTTGAATGTCATCTACCTCTGCTTTAAATTCAGGGTCTTTTAACCATTCATAAAATTGTGTTCTACCTACACCAACTTGCTTACAGGCAGTAGTAACAACTCCAAGTGATTTTTCTAATGCTTCTAATATTGCTTTTTTATGGTGTTCGGTTTTGTTCATTTTTTAATAGAGTTAAAAAATTCTAACTTAGCTTCTTGTTCATCTCTAAAAACTCCTAATAGTTTTGTAGTGGTAGTCCAAGTGTCGTGTTTCTTAACACCTCGCATTTCCATACACATATGCTTTGCCGATAAAGAAACCGCAACTCCTTTTGGGTCTAATTGTTCTTGTAAGTATTCTGCTATTTGTGTAGTTATTCTTTCTTGGTTTTGTAATCTATGAGCAAATAAGTCAAGCGTTCTGGCTAATTTACTTAATCCAACTATTTTAGTGTTTGGAATATAAGCAATATGACCATAACCAAAAAAAGGTGCTATATGGTGTTCGCATAAAGAATAAAAAGGTATGTTAGTTTGTACTATCATTTCATCGTAACCCTCGCTACTAAATGTAGTAAAGTTCCATTCTGGGATAGTTAAAAATTGTTTAAAAAACTTAACATATCTTTTAGGTGTTTCAATTAAACCTTCTCTGTTTACATCTTCACCAAAGTATTGTAACAAACGAGTAACATTATCTTCTATATTTCCGTTTTCATTTTCCCAAGGAAACACTACCCATTCTCCTTGATATTCTTCTCTCTTGTCTATTAGTGATGCAAATGGTTTATTGTATTTTTTATATTGATTAAACGTTTCTCCGCTATCTATTATATCGTCCACAATAACATCTGCTTCTTCAGGAGTATCAACTGCATCTCCTAAAATACCTGCAACTATTTGCCCACCTCTAGGTACTCCGTAAAATTTAGTATTAGGTGGAAATTTACTTTTTAAGAAGTCTGCTCTATTAAATACTTCTTTCCATTTAATTATACTCCTGTTTTCTTGTTCCATATATCTATATGTAATCTAGTAGTAAAGTTTAAATAATTTTCTTTAGCTAAATTTACTACTGTTTTTTTATTTTGATTTAATAGCTTTTGATTCTCTCCTGCTGGCATTAAATAAACTTTTTCTCTATCAACTAAATACAAATAATCTTTTTTTATTTCCTCCCAATCCTTATCCTTACTAACAACAAACTTAAAAATAGTATTAAACTTATTTAATTCTTTAACTACATCAGGTTTATATGTAATACTTTTATCATTACCACTATTAGCTAACTTAGGACTACAATTCCATAAACTAATATTATTCAAAAGATACTCGCTAGGCAGTATTGTTCCATTAGTTTCTACTTCAAAAAATGGCTCCTCTATACCTAATTCAAATTTAACATACTTAATAAATTCTTCTAATTGTGTTTGTTGCATTAATGGTTCGCCTCCTGTCAATATTATATGCGCTCCATTTCTTATTGCTTGAATACAATCATTAGGTAATACTTTATTAATTTCTTTGCTCTGTGCTTTCATCCATACCTCTACTGTATCGCATCTCCACTCTGCTCCATTATGCAATTCCTTATCAAATTGTGTTCCCATACCTCCGCACATCAAATTACATCCTCCTAATCTAATAAATACACTCGGTATGCCTACTGTTTTTCCTTCTCCTTGAATAGAGTAAAAAACTTCACTAATTGCTATCTTGCTCATATATAATAGTACTTGATTTCGTTTCTGCTAATTCTATTTTCACTATTGGTAACTTACCTTCGTTCTTAATTCTATTAAATATCCAAATAGCCATATTTTCTGCACTTGTTTCAAACGGAACAGATATAAAAGGTTCATTAACCAATCTAAATACATCTATTAGCGGGTCTTCTTCAAATAGAATAAAATAATGGTCATATTTTTTTATAATGGGTTCTGCTATTTTGTCTATATCAGAAAATAGCATTGTTACACCATCTGTTATTTGTGTAAATTTAAATTCGCAAACTATATCATAAGTATGACCGTGTAACCTACCGCATTTTTCTCCTGCATTTTTATTACGGTGTCCTGCATAGTAATGATATTTTTTTCTTATACGAATCATATCCAACCTAATTCTTTTGCTTTATAATAACCGTTGACTCTTAATTTTGTTGCAGGATTATCCTTATTACCATAACCCCATTCATTTTTAGTCATATCACCATTATAATCAGTCATAGTGTCATTTATTATAACGTTTAATATTTCTAACTTATTAGCAAGTTGCCAAGTTTCTGCTTTATCAAGATACATTAAAGGTGTATGGATTCTATAATCTCCCGCCCCTAATCCTAATGAAAAGGTTGTTTGTAAAGCATCCATAGTTGTTTTTCTACAATCAGGATAACCACTATAATCAGTTTGGCAAACACCAGTAATTAAATCATTACACTTTATTTCAGCAGCGTAACTAGCAGCTATAGTTAAAAATAAGATATTTCTTCCCGCAGTAAAACTAGCAGGTAATTCTTTATCTAAATAACTTGCTTGATTATGGTCGCTATGCTCAGTTAATGAAGATTTTGCTAATAATCCTTTTACATTAAAAATTTTATAGTTAACTCCTGCATCTTTAGCAATTTTTTTTGCTTGTTCTAATTCTTGAATATGACTCTGCCCATAATCAAAACCTATTGCTTCTACTAAATCAAATTCATTTTTTGCCCAGTAAAGACAAGTTGTACTATCTTGCCCTCCTGATAATAATACTAATGCTTTTTTCATTTTATATATTTTGAAATTATTTTTACTCCACCACGAGGAAATTGATTAACAATAACCTCAATACTTTTAGGTTCAATAGCAGAAAATAATTGTTCACCAATTAATTTTGCTAAAGTTTCACAATGTGCACCATAATCTCTAAAACTCCATAAGTAAAATTTAATTGTTTTAGATTCTATATAATATTTATTTGGAACATACTTAATAGTAATATGATTAAAGTCTGGCTGACCAGTTGTTGGACATACTGAAGTAAATTCTTCTGTAGTAATTTCTACAATTAAAGTACCACCCGTCCAATTTTGTCTACCATCTTTAACTTCTCTTATGCCTACATCAGGTCCCGCAGGTCTTTTCATTGATCCGTGTATTGGAATATAATCACTCATAATTTAATTTTTAAAGGTTAATTTCTGCATACTCACTATATTTTACCCACTCATAAAAATTGTATCTACTTAATTTATAAGGGTCAGCAATTCTTCTTTTTGGATATCTATGTTTTTCTATTATTGTTCCATTAAATTTATTTACCTCTCCGTATCTATGTCCTGATGACCAAGTGGTACTATCAACAGAATAAAATTTATATTTAGGTAATAAACTCATTTGAGTAAAACCTAATCCGTGTACTTTTGTTTTTTCTTTAGCCGCATCTAATAAAAACTTATTTATCATAGGAAATTTACTTGATGGTAAATTGTCAGTTAAAAATGCTCCAAAGCAAATATACTCATAATCTTTGCAAAGTTTTAACCAATTATCATAACCTCTATTTAAATGCCAAACAGGTATTGATGCCCAGCCAACTAATTGTTCTAGTTTTTTTGTTAGTTTTTGTACTCCATCTAATCCTATTACCGTATCAATATCTACTTCTACATAATTTTTAATATTTTGTTCTCTTACATATTTAGCATACTTATGAATATATTCTTCCCAATCCGTTGTCTTAGCTTGTTCTTTCTTAGATGTTAAATAACTAAATACACCACTATCTAAAATAAAATCTTTATATTTTGTATGTAAGTTTTTTTCTGTTTCATTTACATAGTGGTAAGATTGCAATCTATAAAAATTATAAAATTTATCTACTACCCAATGAGCGTGTCGAGTTCCGTGTCCTGCTAAATATATTTTCATTCTTTTATTAAAAAATTATATATAATATTTTCTTTTGAACCTGACAATTTATTAAAAGCATCTATTACTTTATTATAATCATTTTCGGTATATTCTAAAACTATTTTAAATATTTCTTCTTTTTCTTTTTCTTCAGTAAAAAAATCATCTACATTATAATCTTCATTTACCCAAACTTCAAGACCCCAATCATTTAATTTTTCACTTTGCCAATTATTAGCAAGTAAATCCCAATCCCATTCTCCAAAACCTACATTGTCTTTTATAATAAATTCTTTTTTTTGTGCATCAGTCCAACCTTCTGCAATAGTTATATCAACTTCTTTTAATCCTGCTTCTTGACACGCTTTTAATCTCATATTACCTCCTAGAACTATCATATTCTCATCTACGACAATAGGTCTTTTTTCAAGCATTTCAGGAAACTCTTTAATTGAATTTACTAGCTTTTGAAATTTATAATCTTTAATTAATCTAGGATTATCTTGATTAGGTTTTATTTTATTTATACTTACTTTCATAGCAATTTTAATTGATTCTTATCTTCTTTGTACCAATGTAATATATTTTGAGAATGATTGCACCATTCTAAATTTGTAAAATGATTGTTTTTTTTATTACCATCTATATGATTAACTATGCAATATAATTCTCTATCTTGGCATTTTAAAAATGTACAGGCTACTACTCTATGTAAATAGACTTCGTGTTTTTTTCCATCTACAGTAGGATTAATTCTTAAGTAATTATCCCCTCTAGCTTTCATAAATTTATTTGTACTCATATTTTTAATTTGACCTCTACGATTAATTCCGTATCCGTATAAATAAACAGTAGTATAATCATTACAATTCCAATAGCAAGGTATTACAAACTCACTTAAAAAATTGTTTTCATACTCAAATAAACTTAATTGCTTTTTCATTTAATCACATTGCGAACCATATAAGTAAAAATTTCTGCTACTGTTGGACTAAGAACATCTATTAGTCTTTTTGCTTGTATTTTTTTTGCTTGTGCATTATTACTAGTGTGTAATAAAGTTTCAAACCATACATTAAGTTTTGGATTGTATTTAGAATACATTAAGTAATTATTATAAGCGTGTAAAGCAGTAGCGTGGTCAAACGCTTTTCCATTTTCTCTAAAATAATCTCTAATCTGATAATAGGTTAAACTGTGTACTTCTCTCAAAATATATATTATTAAGGCTCTAGCTTCTACTATATGTCGTTTTCTTGAATTTTGAAATACATCAATACCACTCATATTTTTAAGTAGTGCTACCATATAATCTATATGACTTGTATCATTCATAACGTTTCTCGTATTAAATATTCATCTAAATCTTTATCTATATTATCTAAGTACTCGTGTATTGCTTCTTGGCATTTTCGTTCTCCTTCGTAGTAAAATTCCTCTGAAACGTCACAATACTTAGAAACAAGTGTATCTTTATCTATTGCTATAAATTTAAAATCTTTCCAATGTATATTAAATAAATTACAGTAAATATAACATTGAAGGTCATAAGAATAATTTCGTGCCGAGTATTTAAAACTTTTAACATTGGTTGTCGTTTTTAAATCTATAATGCCTCCATCTTTTGTAATAATATCAGCCTTTCCTCTAAATGGCATTCCCATAACTTCTCCTGCTATTGGAACTTCAAATTGTGCTTTACTCAATAAGCTAACTAAAATACTATTTTTCAAAAACGCATCTGCTAATCTTTCTGCTTCTCGTTTTTCTTTTATAGTAAATATTTTGCCTTCGTTTTGTTCTTTAGCTAATTTATATGTTTTAGTATTTTTACTTTCTACATCAATAAAAACTTGAGATTCAAATACATCAGGTTCTAATATAGCAGTATGAAATAACCAACCATCTCTCAATGCCTGTGTTTCTTCATTGCCATACTTAGTTACATAATAATATTTTTTATATGAATCTAATAGTAATTTTGCGCTACTGCTACTAAGCATATTTTTGCCACATAACTGATAGTAAAACTCATCACTATCCATATTGCTTATAAGTTCTTGCTTATCCCAAACAGAACCATCTAATAATTTTATTGTATCAAATCCGCTCATCCCAATCATCTTTTATTATAATTTCTGTTTCTACTAAACTTTCATAATCTTGATAAGCATTCATTAAATTTTGTGCTAGATCTTTTATGTCATCCCATTGGCATCCGTGAGGATTGTCATCCCAAGTAAAATCTAAAGTATTTACTAGCTTCTTATTTTTAAATATTTTTATTGAATAAAATCCGCTACAATCTAACTTCCATTTCATTCTATCTAATCTTTTATCCCAATCTTCTAATTTTTCAATTAGTTCTTGCTTTGTGCATTTTTCAAGACTTTTATAAAAATCTTCGTGAAATTGTTTTTTCATAATTTAATCTGTGTTTGTTGTTTTAATTGTACTAATTCTTCTTCACTCCTTCTTGCTCTTTCTACTGCTCTTATTTTATCTTCTCTATATTCCGATACTGCTTTATAAAATAATTCTTTTTCATAAATAAGTTTATTTGAAATTAAAGTTACTTTTATAAGTGCTTCTTTTAATTGATTTAATTCTTCATTATCTTTTTTTAATTTCGACCACTTACTTATTATAACCTGCATAGTAAAAAGATTATTACAAAGGTCAACGTTTTCTAAAGCGTCAAACTTTATTTGTGCATAATGTTTATTTGTTATCATAGAATAAAGATATTAAATTTTTTTTAATAACTATTCAATATGATAATTTATTTCAGCAGCTTCATTTTCTGGTATAAGATAACAAGGTTTAAGTACCTTTTTTTTTGTCCATAAAGTAGTATCTGGACACCACATATCTACAGGGTCGGGCATTTTTATATTATTTAGCCAAAACATATAACTGCCCTTTGGGTCGGTAACAAAATATAATTTTACTATGCTAGAATCCATTTCAAATAACTTATCGTATTTGTATTTCTCTATCATTTTATCCTCATAATAATCGTTTCTAAATTTCATTTCAATAACACAATCAAATCCTTTTGGTGTTTTACCTTTAGCATCGTAATGCTCATAACCACCTCCACACCATTCTAATTGCCATTCATCAAAATTTAATAAAGAAACTAATGCTTTTTCCCAGATATGTATTTCATCTATCTTCAAACCTGGTTTTCGTATATTGTATTTAATTGGTCAATCCAAGCATTATAAGTTTTAGGACTACAGGTGCAAGGTAAATAATAACTATGTTTAAAATAATAAGCGTGTAACCTACCTAATAATTCTTGCTCATCTTTAGTTAAAGTATTTTTATCTGATTCCCTAAATTTTGTCCATTCATTATAATGGAGTTCTGTCATTTTTATTGCCATTTCTTTTAATTATTAAGTTATTTAATTTTTCTCTCCTATCATTACAACCGCAACTTTCATATTTTAAAATATCAAACCATATCCAATTATGTAGTTTTTTAATTCCAGTTATAATAAATATTTTTTCTACTAAATCTCCTAATTTCATTTTTCAAATTTTATTGAGTCTGTTATTATTTTCTTTAAATCGGTTTTAACTCTACGATAAGTATTATAAATAGAATAGTAACTTATTTTAGTTTTATCTGATAACGACTTAATACTTTCGCCATCTTCTATGTATTGATAAATTTTTCTATCATACCAATGCAAATCATCTAATACTCTGTTTACTTCATTATATAAAAAAATTAAATCTTCTTCGTCTGATAAATGTACTTGTGTTTTTAAATCTAATTGTGTTTTATAATGTTCTATAAATTCTTCAGTATCTATTGAAATAATATTTATTTTTTTCTGCTTTCTAGTTAAATCAATAAACATTGTTCTTAATGTTCTAAAAACATAGAAATAGTTTATTTCATCGTCATTGTACATAATATTAGTACCTGAATTAATTAGCCTGTGCATCTTAATATACATTTCTTGTACTAAATCTTCTGCGGTATCTTTATTGCATCCAAAACTTATGACAATGCTTACCCAGTCATTATGTTTATCTGCTAATAAATCAAGTACGCTTCTCATACATCAAACCAAGTTATATGAATACCGAAAATAAAAAACATAAATATAAGTTGCTGATAAAATTCTTCTTCATCTACATTGTCTTGGTCGGGTTCTAAATTAGGATTATAGTATAATAACCCTGCCGCTAATCCATATACAGGAATAAATTGTATAGCAAAAACTGTATTATTAAAATTAAATTGTATCAAAATGGTATATTTACTTGAACTCTTTTTGGTAAATCTAGTAAATTTTTTCCATTAATTTCAAATCCGACATTATTTCTAACACTTCTCATCTTTATTGGTTCATCAATAGGGGTTGGTCTGCCTCCTGTATCTACATCTTTTACCTTTCTAACGTGTATCATACTTTTCATCCATTCGGTAGGGTGTTGAACGTATCTGTGTATTACCCAAAAATCATCTGCTCTATTTACAAACTTACCTCCACCCTCTACATCACTTGCCATTGGCGGTATAGGGTGTCCTGCATATTCTTCTCTATCACTATGTTTTTTTCTTAAAGCATCTGTACTTGCGTGAGTGTTTAACCAAATGCTTACTTTATTTTTTTTACAAAATACTCGCATTTCACTACAAGCTACATAATCATATTCGTGACTATTTAGTGTTTTAGATAATTGTGTATCTCGCACCATTGAATTATAAGGGTCAATTAATAGACCTTGATAATCCCAAGCGTTTTTTACTTGCGTAGCAAAATTTAAAATCTCTCTGTGTGAGTATAATTCTGTAGGGTCTATAAATTTGAAATGAGCATTTATAAACTCGCTTCTGCTTTTAAAATATTCAGTTTCTATTTTATTAATTACATTACCTTCTAAAAACTCAATTAATTTTCTTATTAAAGTATAAGGTTCGTTTTCACTACTAAATACTAACCACTTTACATTATGTTTAACTGAATACAAAAGCATTAAATATAAAATGACTGTTGTCTTACCGACATTTGCGTGTCCTAATATTACATTAAAATTACTTGGTTTAAATCTTATAAACTCATCTATTTCTTGAATGTCTAATCTAAGACCTTCTTTTACTTTTCCATTTCTTACATCTTCTATTTTGCTTAAATGGTCTTTAAAATCTATAATCATTTTTGTTTGTTTTGTTAAATATATAAAAAAACCCCTCAGAATAAAAAAACCGAGGGGGTTGTTAAATGAAAGTTTCCTTTCACACTAACGAGGGAAGAAGTTTTAAAAAGGCAAATCACTTTCTCTATCTGGACTATGTTGAGAAGAAGTAACTTGCTCTTTTTTATTAGGAACAAAATCATCTAAAACTGCATACATTGATTGTCCGTTTTTAGAAACGCAAATATCTATATTGATAAAGCCTTTCTTTTCAGCAGCGTGTTCTTTTAATTTAATTAATTCTTGAGCAAATGTTTCAACTTTAACTCCAATACTTGCTACTTTCCAATCTTTATTTCCTTTCTTTACAAAGAAACCATTTATTAGTTTATTATCCATTTTATTAATTTTCTAAGGTTGCTAAAAATTCTTTTAATTCTTTAAAATCAGATTTGGTTTCTGGAATAACCATATCTTTATTATCTTTTGCAAAGGCCTGCATATTTTCTTTGTAGCATACTTGCAATAAGATACTATCATTAGTACTTGTGTTTCTAGTTCCATTAAAAGAAGGTTTTTCTGAAACAAATGCAGCATTTTTATATTGCTCATTTTTAATCTCATACTGTACTTCTTCTCCAATTTTCTTTTTAAATTCTCCTTTGGCTAAAAATTTCCATTCTTGCCCATCTGCAAAGGTCACTAAAAATCTATTGTACTGTGCACCTTTAATTTCCGCAGTACCATTTGGTTGGTATGCTACGATTTTACCTGTTTTCGTCATAATATACGTCATTTAATTTAATTTGTTGCACTTCTATCTGTGCTTCTAAAAATTCTACTCTTTTTCGTAGTTCTGTTATCTCTTGGTCACGCAACCTCAATAAATCTTCAAGATAAGTCATTTTGTTTAATTTTGCGTAATGATAACTCTTTTCTTGCTGCTTCTCTTGTTGCCTCAAGAAGTCCTTCGTCTGATGATAATTTTTCTAAATCCTCATCTGTTAAAAAATCAATTAATGCTAAACTCATATCTAATAATATTTATCTAAAATTAATAAAAAATATTAGTAATCAAAAATTTTTAATAAAAAAAAGGCGATTAATTTAATAACCGCCCTTTCAAATTAAACAAACAAACAATTATATTATGAATAAACTGTTGGTTAAAAGTACTTAGTTTCTAATTCATCTACAAATTTTTTATAGAAAATAATCATATCATTTAGTTCATAATCAGAAAACTTAACTGTTTTTAATCCTAAACTATATAATTCGTCACTTAATTGGTGTCCTAAGTATTGACTAAATTTATATTGTTCGCCATATCTCATAACATTACAAGAATAACATTGTGGCTTTACATTTCTTTCATCCCATCTTACTGAATAATTTCTTCGAGATATAAAATGTCCTGCCTGTATTTCTTTCCAATGATATTTTTTACTACAAGTAACACAAGTACAATACCCTTTAGCATCAGCATCTTTTAATCTAACATACTTACTAAATATTGTATCTAGTTTTTTTACAATAGATTTTCTAGAAATTTTTCTAGGCATTACTTGTTTAATTAAATTTTATTTCTATTTTATAATATTACAGTAATAATATAATATTAACTTACTTATTATATAACAGTAATATTAATCCATTGCAACTATCAATGATTCTCCTAGTGCAGGGTCAATAGTTTTTATTTGCTTATAAATATATTTACTATCTGATTTGACTTTAACTTTTTCACTTTTTAAACTATCAGTACCAAGATTTGTGTATTGAATAGCATCTAATTGTAATAGATTATCAGTTCTTTCTTTTACAGTTAATTGAAAATCTTCTGCAATTTTAAGCGCAAGATTTCTAATAGTCATTTCTTCAGACATTTTATTTTAGTTTTTAAGTTATGTAAATATAGGGAAATTTTTACCGCCCCTGACCTCGGTATAATTTTTTATAATTTTTACTACTTTTTAAAACGCTTGTTTTAGTTTTTGCGTGTACGTTAGGTCTTTTAACCTTTGGTTTTTTTTTATATGCTACTATCTGCTGCTTTGCCATTACTTTACTTTGTCTTTAATCTTTTCGTAAGTTCTTAAACCACCTAATCCTAACATACCTAATAGTACTGTCATTAAATGCTCCATTTGTAACGCAGGGGGTACTGTTTCGGGTTTAATAGCCCAAAT
>Ga0222714_10002983_pt1 | contig 17534 bp, 14 predicted proteins | sample C33_3DmetaG_FD_165048 | JGI IMG/M metagenome (GOLD analysis project Ga0222714, IMG submission 165048) | Estuarine water microbial communities from San Francisco Bay, California, United States - C33_3D | ecosystem: Environmental > Aquatic > Marine > Unclassified | place: USA: California...
TGTCTGTGAGTTTCCTCGTGGAAGCCCGTGATGTTCCGGCAGATGCCCAGGTGGTCATCGAGCCCCAGATGGACTTCATTGGTCCACCACTGCCACAAGCCTTTGCCCTGGACATGGATGACATCGAGGACGGCATGGCCTCGTGGTACGGACCTGGGTTCCATGGCCGTCGTACGGCGAGTGGTCGCCGGTACGATATGGACGAGCTGACGGCTGCCCACCCAACCCTGCCCTTCGGAACGATCGTTGTGGTAGAGTATCCCCGCACGGGTGAGCGGGTAGCTGTCGAGATTACCGACCGCGGTCCGTATATCAAGCCTCGCGTCATTGACCTTTCCCGCGCCGCGGCACGAACGCTGAAATTGGGTGTTGGACGGGTAGATCTGGTTGCTCTGCGGCCGGAGATGGTCAAAGATTTCTACGACAACAACGACTCCACCGTCGTGGCATTGAGCGCCGACTTCCAGCCGCTGGAGATGCCGGTGGTGGCCACAACAGACCTCGTTCACCATCGGTCCTATTCGGCTGCCGTGCGCGCCATGCAGTGCGACGAGGTGATCATCGTTGGACTCGACGAGCGGGATCGACCAGCCTATGCCACGGCGAAGGTCAAGGCTATCGAGATGACATCACGTCCGTTGGCTGGCGAGCTCGCTAGCGCCCAACGCGCTGATTCCCCCAACTGACGATTCGATCGAGTACTTCTTCGGCGATCGTCGTGCTGCTGTGAGCAGCCTCCTCTCCTGTACACTTCACACATGGCTGAAAGCCATGATTGACGCTTTGGATCACTTCTACGGTGGTGGAAGGTTCGGACTGTTGAGTCACCCTCCAGGCAGCTGCGTGAATCTCCGAGGGTACAACGGCATCCTGTTCTGCAAGAAGTGCCAGCACGGGTAGGTCGGCATCGTTGATGATCCCACCAATCGAGTCGGCCTGTACATCCCGGTAGGAGTAGAGCCACGGCAGCAGTCGGTTCTCGATCAGACGATCGCGCTGAGCACTCTGCAACTCAGTAGCAAGGGAGTAGGCCGACAGCAGGTCCTGCCGAACCTCTAGGAGGGAGTCCGTTGCACGACCAATCGCGGCAATCTGCTCGTCGACCGTTTTCGACGACGCTGCAATATCGTACCATACACCAACGAGGTCTGCGGCAGCACGGGAAACGTCGGGGTCGATGCCCACAAGTGCATCGGCGACACGAATCTGTTCGGTGATCCAGACTCTGCCATCTACGGCGGGCGTGGCTGCACAGATCACCCCTTGCACAATGGCCGGACGCTGGGCGGCAGCCTTCACGGCCGACAAGCCCCCTTCACCGTGTCCCACCAGAATCACCTGTGTGCCATCCACGTAGGGGAGGCGAGCCACGCGATCCAGAAGGGCTACCAGGTCGGCAGCCGTGCAGCCCGAAGCTGGGTCGTCGAAACGGAGTACGGCCCACTGACGCTCGGCGGCGTAGTCGGCAATCACCCGGAATGGTCGGTGTCCGGAGGGATCACGACTGTCGCGATCCTGAATGCCGCGATCGGAAACGAGCACCATCAGTGGCCACGTTCCGGCTGTATCCGGCAGACACAGCGTTGCTCCAACGCGCTGTCCACCCGAGAAGGTCAGGGTGAGGTTGCGCTCGACGTACGGCTGTGGGCCAGCTTCATCCTGGATCCGAAGCCGTGGTCGACTCACCGCATACAGGCGCAATTCAGAGCGCGTACGCCCCGATTCCCACACGCCGTCAATGACACCCTCGGCCGACAGCAGCTTCCCGGTGAAGGCGCCATTCGTGGAATCGTCCACAAACAGCAGGCTGCTATGTTGGCACGATGCCGTTCGCATTCGGCGAGGACCTGCCGTAACCCCCGCCACCTCGTACTTGACGTCGCAGAGCCCATCGGAAAAGGCCTCTACGAGGAGCAGGACAGCATAGCGCATGCCATTCGCGGTAACCACCGTGCCACGCCATTCGCCAGACAGCAGGGTATCGGGGCGTACGACGTCGGCAGGAGTGAAAACCTGCGCTCGAACGCCTATTGCAGTAGCTAAGGACACGAGCCCTAGCATCAAGATCAGTTGTAATCGTCTCATCGTGCAATTTGCGTAACCTTGTGCATCATCTATACACTACGTGGACACACAACGATGAACTATCTGATGATTCTACTGGTGGCCTTGGTGGTTGCCGTACCATCCCGCGCTATCACCCTCGAAGAAATCCTAGCCAACCACATCGCCGCCCGCGGTGGTCGTGAGACGATCACCAAGATTCGATCGATGAAGGTGGTAGGAACGATGGAGACGATGGGAGGCGAACTGAGCTTTACCCAGTACTACAAGAACAACACGAAGATGCGGATGGACATGTCCGTTCAAGGTATGGAGATCGTGCAGGCTTATGATGGTGTGCAGGCTTGGGGAACCAATCCGATGTCGGGTGGATCGCCGCAACTTGGTGGTGAGGCTGAAGCCAATCAGGCTGCATCGCAAGCAAACATTTGGGGCGAACTCATCGATCCCACTGATCAGGGCCTAACGCTGGAGTATGTCGGTGCCGAAGACATCGATGGCATGACGGCTCACTTGATTAAGGTGACCAACGTCAATAAGGAGTCACATCTGGTATACATCGATGCCATTACGTGGCTGGAAGTAAAGCGTACCATCACGATGGCCATGATGGGGCAGGAAGCTGAAATGGAGATGTATCTGTCGAACTACAAGGACATCGGTGGCGTGCAGTATCCGATGCAGATGGATATGGAGATGGACGGTCAGTCCGTGATGTCGATGAAGCGAGAGTCGGTTGAGGTCAACATTGATATTCCCGATTCACTGTTTGCCTATCCCGGCAACTAGTCGGTACCTTTGTGCCCCATCTTCACACATCAATCGGATAGCACTGTGAACCGCCCCTTACCACTTTTCATCGTCCTTGCCTTGGCAGCTGTGCTCACGCAGGGATTCCAGTGTGCATCGTCCGGCGTTGCTACGGCAAAGCGTGCGATGCAGACACGCGAGTACGACAAGGCGAAGGTCCAACTCCAGCAGGCGTTGGTCGCTCAACCTAGTAACTGCGAAGCGCGCATCATGTTAGGCGACGTCTACGCCCTGACGGGGAATGTGGACTCCATGGTGGTGACCTATCAGGAAGCGCTTACGTGTTCGGACCTAACGCAGGCACAACGCGAAGATCTGTCGATCAAGCTGTTCAATGCCTGGGTTGGGGCCTACAATGGCGGCATTCAATCGTACAATGCGTACGTGTCGTCGAAGGCCGACAGCGATCTGGTGGCGTCCAAAACCAGCCTCCAGCAGGCGATCGCCTTGAAGCCCATGTTTACCGATCCCTACGGATTGCTGGCGATGATCTACGAGATGCAGGGCGACACCACACGTGCTGCGGACATCTATCGCTCGTGGTACTCCTACGAGAAGAATGGCTTTGAGTGGGCCATGGCTAACAACATTACGTTGGGTAGCTCACGAGCACAGGGCATGGCCGTCCTGGGTGCGCCGGCGGAGGCCAAGGTGGACAGCCTGAGCGACGGTACCCTGCTGTTCAAGGATCGTTTCGACGGTGCACAGACCGTGTATCTGTTCAGTGCACTCGAGGCCGGTGCCTCCGATACCCTAGTTGAGGGTTGGACGGTGCAGCCCGATGCCGCGTTGTCTGAGGCCGAGAAGTGGCGTACGCGTGCCATCCAGCTCAATCCATTGAAGGCTCTAGCCTTCATCGAGTATCAGAATGGCAACAAGGAGGCGTCTCTCCAGTATGCCAGCACCGTTGTCCGGATCCGACCAACGGATCAAGAGGTTGTGCCGCTGCGGACACAACTGCTGCAGGATCTTGGCAAGACGGACGAGGCGCTGGCCGAGATTCGCAAGTTGATGGCTGCCAATCCAACCGTTATGAACTACCGTCTACAGTATGCTTCGCTGCTTTCCACCGTTGGTCGCTCTTCGGAGGCAATCTCGGAGTACAAGACTGTCCTGGAAACGGAGCCTACAAATTCGACGGCGTTGTACAACCTTGCTGCCTCGTACAAGAACATGGCTGGAGAGAAGCAGCTTGCCGAACTGAAGAAACTGGATGCCGATCCCAACTACCAGATCAACCAGGCCTACGTTGCCGATTTGCGCATGGCCGCAGGGTACTTCGAGCAACTGCGGAAGGATGGCAAGTATGGGGCCGATATGGTTGTGCTGGAGCAGCTGGCCAATACCTATGAAGTGCTGCAAGAGAAAACGAAGGTCCGCGCACTGATCATGGAGCTGGAAGCGCTGAGTGAGAAGTATGAGAACAACCCCAACTACTGGCGGATCATGGAAGGGTTGTACGGCAGGAACAAGATGATTGAGAAGATGAAAGAAGCTGCAAAAAAGGCGGGACGCTAACGGGCATTCCAACGTCCCACGGCAACGATTTTACACCACGGATATCCACGAGACACCACCCATGGCCGACGACCAGCAACAACCACAGCAAATGACCATTGAACTCGGCGAGAAAGAAGCCGAAGGCATTTACTCCAACCTTGCTATCATTTCACATTCACCAGCAGAGTTCGTGGTGGACTTCACCCGCGTTCTGCCCGGTGTGCCAAAGGCGCGCGTACATGCACGTGTGGTCATGACCCCACAGCACGCCAAGTTGTTGATGCACGCTCTGGCTGACAACATCAGCAAGTACGAGAACCAATTCGGTGAGATCAAGGTGGATGCCAACATGCCGGCTTTTCCGCCAGGCGTGACCAACGTGAACTAACCACTTGCGAATGATGAGATAGGAGGATTCCCGTGGATCTTCCTATCTTTGTGATTCGTTTGTACCGTAGATAGATAATCGACGTATTCTGAGGTTCTAGGAACATGAAACGCACGTATCAACCAAGTCGCCGCCGCCGCGTTCGCACGCACGGCTTCCGTGCACGTATGGCTACGAAGAATGGCCGCCGTGTGCTTAACCGTCGCCGCGCCAAAGGACGTCATCGTCTGGCAGTAGGGACAGCTCGATAGTCACGTGCCATGATCGTTGTGCGGCCGCTCAAGGGCTTTCGCGCCTTCGACGCTGCCCTGCGGCGTGGACGTCGGTCCCAGTCTGGTCCGCTGACGATTGTTCTGCTGCAGCAGAACTCGGATGATCCTGTTACCGAGATGGCGCTAGGCGTAACCATCGGCAAACGAACGGCGAAGCGGGCTGTGGTTCGCAGCCGCGTCCGCCGGTTGCTCCGACACGCCGCGGCAGTAGCCGTCCATGTCCATGAGGAGGAACTACGAGCACGGAAGATCGATACCATGGTGTGTCTCTGGCGTTCAGCCCCCTCCCATCCAGCCCTTCTGCGACAAGCGCACGTACAACGTCATCTGGACGCGGCACTGCGCAAGGCGTTCCACCAACACGCACTGCCGTCATGACGGCAATAGCTCGGTGGGTCGTGTCGCGCATCATACGTGGCTACCAGGTGCTCCTCTCACCGCTGTTTCCTGCTTCCTGCAGGTTCCAACCGACATGCTCACAGTACACCCTCGAGGCGGTGCACCACCACGGTGCCTTTCGGGGCGTGCTGCTGGGGATGAAGCGCATTGCAAAATGTCATCCCTTCCATCCGGGGGGATACGACCCCGTTCCCGTCCAGTCTGAACATCACGAGACCCCACACTAGATACACCGCACTCATGGATCGTAGCTCCCTCATTGGCATTACCTTGATCGCACTCGTTGTGAGTGTGTGGATCTTTTTCCAGAGCACGACGTCCGTTCGCGACGTTACGCCACAGCAGTCGGCTCAGAAGAAGGAGCGTGTGGACTCGACGTCCAGCGCCACAGCGCCGACAGCTCCAGCTGTAGGATTCCAGCCGGCACCAGAACGCACCATAACGGTAACCACCGACAACATCCAGGTGCAGCTCAGTTCGAAGGGCGCAACGATTACCTCTTACATCCTCCGCAAGTATCAGCCTTGGTGTAAGGAGGAGTTTCCGGATGCCCTCGTTGACCTAGTTGAGCGAGACGTACACGAGTACGGCTTCTCCTTCCGCTCCACAAATGGTTCGAAGGTTTCGGCCGAGGACGTACCCTTTACGTGGTTGGTGCCGTCATCGAATCTGACGGTAGGGGGCGCGGATAGCGTAGTGGTTGTCGGGCGAGCTGTAACCGACTCTGGTGGCGTGATTGAGCGCACGTATACGTTCCATGGGACGCAGTATGCAGTTGGGACCTCGATCACGCTGGACGGAATGGAAGACGAGATACCGGCTACCAACCGGTTTATCCAGCTGGAGTGGGCCCATGGTATTCGCTACCAGGAATTGAATTCTGTGGCGGAATCCGACAATGCCGCTGCGATAGCGTCGTACGGCGGGGAGATTCACGAGCTTGACGCCGATGAAATGAATCAGCCCGTGTCGGAAAAGGCCAACGGTAACATTCAGTTCGTGGGTTCGCGTATCAAGTACTTTGCCGTGGCCATGATTCCAGAGGCCGGTTTTGATGGTATGGCTCAGTACAATGGCGTTCGTACGCCACTCCCGGACGAAGGTATCAAAGAGACCTACTCGCTCCTGTACCGCCTGCCCTATCGGGGTGGGCGCCAGACACATGAGATGACACTCTTCGCAGGGCCGATGCAGTACGACACGTTGGGGCACTACGGACTGACAGAGATGATGAACTTCGGCTTCAAGTGGATCGTGAAGCCGATCGGCGAATTCTTCATGCTGCCAACCATGAAATTCATTCAGAAGTTCATCCCCAACTGGGGTGTGTCGATCATTCTGTTTGCACTCCTGCTTAAGGTGCTACTCTATCCGTTGAGCGTACCGCAAATGAAGTCGGCCCAGAAGATGCGTCTGGTGGCACCACTGTTGAACGACGTCCGCGAGAAGTATAAGGACGACATGAAGCGACAACAGCAGGAAACCATGCGTCTTTACAGTGAATACGGCATCAATCCTGCCGGCGGCTGCCTTCCGTTGTTGCTTCAGATGCCGTTTCTCTATGCGCTCTACTCGGTCCTGAACATGAACATCGAGCTGCGCCAGTCGGCGTTCCTGCCGGTGTGGATCACCGACCTTTCAGTTCCAGATGTGGTGCTCGACCTTGGCTTCAAGATACCGTTGTTCGGCATTGACAAGTTCTCTGGTTTGGCCCTCCTAATGGGTGCCACGCTCTTCATTCAGCAGAAGCAGATGATTACCGACCCGAAGCAGAAGGGTCTGGTGTACATGATGCCTGTTCTTCTCACCCTCATGTTCTCCACGCTTCCAGCGGGCCTAAACCTGTACTACTTCATCTTTAACCTGGTGGGAATCGGTCAGCAGCTGTGGATGACGAAGTTCAGCAAGAGCCAACTCACGCTGGCGGATTTGAAGGCGCAACCCAAGAAGGAAGGGTGGTTGCAGAAGCGAATGCGTGAAGCCCAGCAGTTGGCCGAGTCCCAAGGCAGAGCAGTTCCAGGTCGTCCGCAACAGCGAAACGGCAGGGGCTCCTCACGAGGAAAAAAGTAGCAGAAAATCGCGCGCATCGCGTCCCAGAGACGGGAAAAGTGTGGAATCAAGTTGACAATCATCTATATTTATCGTCCGTAACCGTAGTGTTACCTGGCTGTTGAACAACAACTTTTATCCTGTTACACTTAGGAGTACCGTTCATGCACAGTCGATCCATCGTGCGCACCACGCTGTTTGGTGTGCTAGCCCTGATCCTCGTGGTTGGAGCCCAAGCTCAGACCACCGGAAAGTATCCGCGTTGGAAGGTCATGGAAGAGTTTACGAGCGCCACCTGTCCACCGTGTGCTGCTGCTACACCGGAAGTCAACGCCGTTGCTGACTTGTCCAAGCGCCAGTTGGTGATCAAGATTCACGTCCCAATTCCCGTAGCTGGCGACCCCTGGTACGAAATGAATACAGCGCAGGTCCGCCAGCGCATGCAGTATTACACCATCAACTCGGCGCCATCATCGATTATGGGTGGAACGTCGGCTCAGAATCCGCACCCAAGTGCTGGTGGCCGCAATTCACTGCAGAGCACCTTCAACTCGATGCCTCCAACGTCCTTCCTCGACATCAACGTTGAGCAGAAGGGTGGAGAGGTTGAAGTAACGGTAACGGCAGATCGCGCATTTTCCAATGCGACACTGCAGTTCATGACGATGGTCCACGATGTGAGCTGGCCCGACATTGTGGTTCCGAATCACAACGGTGAAAAGGAATTCAAGTACATCTACATGTTCAGCTACCCAGACGCCGGCGGTACGCCAGTGTCGATGGGTGCTGGTGAGACGCGCACGTTCACGTTCAAGCCAGCTATTGGCTCGGGCAAGGTATGGGACGGTGATGTGTATGCCATCGCCTTCGTGCAAGACAATGGCACGAAAGAAATCATGCAGGCAGGTTTCACTGGCGTGAAGAACGATCCAGCGGCCTTTAGCTACCTGAAGGGCAGCAGCGTTGTGGCATCGATCAACGACATCTACCAGCGCGTAGACCGTGGTGCCAAGGCAACCCAGGAGATCACCCTGAACAACACTGGTACGGACGCTGTCACGGTGGACTTGGCCATCACCAACCTCGAAGCTATCGAGAACTCCGGCATGGCTGCTACCATCACACCGTCCACGATTACTGTCCCAGCTGGTCAAACTCTCACCACCTCTCTTGAGGTAACGGGTGCTGCCGATCGCTCGGTTCTCACCGCTATCGAGGCCTCGATGGCATCGTCGGACGGCTTGGGAGCCTCGGTTCCTACGGTATACTACCTTGTCAACGGTGGTCGCGTAGCGAACTACTACGGCGTGGGTGATGCTAACATGTCGGCGGTAACGGCGGTTGCAAACATCAATTCCACGTATGGCAAGGATGTGGTCTACATGCCGTATGCCACGCAGTTCCTCAATGCCTACCCTATGCGTGACTTCGATGCTGCCGTGATTGCCTTCACCGACTCCTGGACGAACTTCCGTGGCTCGGTGCTCACGGACGTACAAGCCATGCTGACGGCAGGCAAGGGCGTATGGGTGTTGGGTCAGGCGAACATGTATGCAGCCTTCAACCAGTATGCTACCAACGCTGCCTTCGATGCCAGCCGTGCCTTCTACCGCAACGTTCTGGGTATCGAACTGGGTTCGTTCCCATTCCGTGTGACTACCAACTCGAACGGCCAGATCACGGCTGTCAACACCTTCCAGGTGAAGGGTACCAATGGTGATCCTATTGGTGACGGTATGTCTCTTACAGCTAACCAGTACTCGCAGGCATGGCCATTCTATGCCGTAGGTACGGACGTGATCCGTTTGACCAACGGCTCGCCATCGTCGTCGTCCATCTACTACGACAACACAGCTGGTAACATCGGCGTGGTGCGTGCTCAAACGTCCACGGGTGGCAAGATCATCTATGGTTCGCTGGGTATGGAAGCGATTTCAAGTGAAGCGCTTCGCACGCAGTATGCTCAGAAGTCGCTTGACTGGCTCTTGGGCGACGGTGGCGGCGATACGCCAGAGATTTCCACCAATACCAACGACCTGAACTTTGGTACGGTTGACGTAGGCGCTACCAAGACGCTATCGATCACGGTAACGAATACGGGCAAGGCCGAACTTGAAATCACGGGTGTTGAGCTGGGTGGTGGCGCTGATGCTGCCTACTTCGATATCGCCAGTGGTCGTCCGGTAGCTGGTCAAACCATCAAGGTTGCTCCAAACGCTACGCATCAGATCTCGATCGAGTTCATGCCAACCCGTGCGGCTTCGCACACGGCTGCAGTCGAGATTGCCTCGAATGCCGGCACGAAGACCGTTGCTCTGCGTGGTGTATCGGTGGTGACCAGTGTTGAAACTGAGGTTGCCAGCGAGACCGGTGCCGTTGCTCTGCGCCTTGTAGGTCAAAACCCAGTGGTTGACCGCACGGCTATCGAACTGCGTGGTACGCAGTCAACAACAGTTACGCTGATCGATGCTTCGGGACGTGCTGTCGGAACTCTGTTCAATGGCACGCCAAGTGGGGCTGAGATGATTGAGTTGACGGCTTCCGAGCTTGTGAGTGGCACGTATTCGATCGTTGCTACAACAGGCACAGAGTCGGCAGTTCTGACGGTTGTTGTTACGCGCTAAGCCGTCTCAACAGCAGATTGTTTGCAGCGGCTCCCTCCTTCGTTGGGGGGAGCCGCTGCTCGTTCATGTTCTGCGTTAGCGCCCGTATTCGTAGCGTGCCCGCGGAGGGAAGCCGGAGCGTAGTCGGTAATCTCCGAATCCCGACGGGTCTTCGAAGGTGAAGACCTGGTTGTTCGGATACGTCCACCGCACAGCAACCACCATTCCGCCTTGTGACGTGAACTGTTGAATGGTAAGGGGCTCACCGTACACAATGTACACCCGGCCCATATCTGTTTGCCAACCTTCGGCATAGGAGCGAAAACGCTCATTGGCTGTCGAGACGCGAGCGTAGTACTCCGTGAACGCTTCGTTTGTAGCCGTCGCCGGAGTAGGGTCAAGCCGCTTCCAGAAGGCGTCGAACTCTGATTGCTGACGCAGGGGATCATCAATGGCCTGCAGAGCGTCAATCACGTCGCCGTCGGCAACATAGACCAGCTGGCGAATGGCCTTAGGCAGGTCTGCCACGGACGACGCCGCGGCCGAGCGAGGAACGATGTAGCGTCGCTCTCGGCGAGCAAGCACTCGTGTGGTATCTGCAGCACCGTTCTCTACGGGATGGGCTGCAAGCACAAAGCGATAGGATCCTGGACGTGCCCGCGTAAGCGGCTGCGTGGTCGACCGCAACGCTACAAAGTGTTGACTTCGCCGCTCCGTGATCGGCTCGGCCACGGAGATGCCGCTGCCAAGACGCCGTCCGTCAGCATCGGCGATGTACCAGCGGAAGGCCGTTGTTTGTGGAAGTTGGTCGTCGTAGTACTCAAAAAAGGCAAAGAGTTGTTGGTCCGACCACGCCGTTCCACCTACGAGCGGTGTGCCAGCGAATCGCGTACCACGCTGTTCCACATCCGTCAGAAAGAGTACGGACGACAACTCCGGTGTGTTGGAGTAGTCTGGGACCTCCACGGTATCTGCCATCTGATACGACTGTCGTGAGAAGGCATCACGGACGGTCAGTTCGTAACGCACGGTTGTTGGCTGTAGCGGAAATCGCACCATGGCGATGTCGGCCGTGCCGGAAGCCCCTTGCGATTCCGCATACGTGGAGCACACGGCGTTCCGCGTCAGCGTGGTATCAGCCAGTCGGCGCCCAAGCAGATCGCGCATCACCACCTGAATCGTAAACTGGGCGGCATACGTGCCGTCGAGTTCCTGGAAAGTGACGGAGCGGTAGGGGACAGCCACGTAGAGGTCGAGGTGTTCTTTGCCTGCAAGCTCGGAGCCCCGTGTGACGATAGCGTCTGAGAGTACCTGCGAGCGTGTCTCCGGTGCCAGTAGGAGAGCACCTGAAATCACCACTGCACTGATTCGTTTGAGTCGAGATCCAGGCTTCATGATCCTCCCATGTTACACTCGCAGTTTCCATTGTTCGCGTGTTTCCCGTGCCAGTCGCTCCCGGTCATCGGGGTGGGCAATGGCAATCAACGATTCAGCCCGCTGTCGTAGTGTTTTTCCGTGCACGTAGGCCACGCCGTACTCCGTCACGATCCAATGTGCGTGAGCACGTGTGGTAACCACACCCGCTCCCGGCTTCAGCATCGTGGTGATGCGGCTGATCCCCGACGACGTCCGCGAGGGCAGAGCGATGATGGGCTTCCCCCCTTCACTGAGCGAAGCACCCCGAATGAAGTCTACCTGGCCACCTACGCCGGAGTAGGGCAGGGTGCCAATGGAATCAGAACTGATCTGACCGGTGATATCCACCTCTACGGCCGAGTTGATTGCTGTGACCTTCGGGTTGCGCGCAATTACTGTGGGGTTGTTGGTGTAGGCTACGTCCAGCATCGCTATTAGCGGATTGTCATGGATGAAGTCATACACACGCTTCGTTCCCATCACAAATGTGGCGACGACCTTAAGCGGATGCTTCTTCTTGTACGCGCCTGTTACCACACCCTTTTCGATGAGGTCGATCAGTCCATCACTGAACATCTCGGTGTGCACTCCCAAGTCGCGGTGGTGCATCAGCTGTGTGAGCACGGCATCGGGAATGGCACCAATGCCCATTTGCAGGGTCGCACCATCTTCCACGAGACCGGTAACGTGCCGACCGATCGATTCCTCGATCTCTGTCAGCTCCGGCCGCGAGGCCTCGGGTAGCGGTACGTCCACCTCGACCATGTAGGTGAGTTTCTCGTGGTGTACAAGGGCATCGCCGTGTGTGCGGGGCATGTTGGGGTTCACCTGAGCAATCACGATCTGGGCCGAGTGCAGCGCTGCATGGGCTGCCTCGACGGTGACGCCCAGAGAGCAGTAGCCATGGGCGTCTGGAGGTGAAACCTGGATCAATGCGACGTCGATGTCCAGCTTGTTGCTGTAGAACAGTGCCGGAATCTCCGAGAGAAACACGGGTGTATAGTCAGCTCTGCCCTCCTGGACAGCCCGTCGCATGTTTCCGCCAATGAATAGGCAGTTCACATGGAAGTTCTCGGCAAACTCGGGTTCGGCGTAGGGGGCTGGTCCCTCGGTATGGAGGTGCACAATCTCGACGTTGCGTAGCCGATGTGCCTGATGCATCAACTCGGTGATGAGGACGTGTGGAACTGCGGCGATGCTGTGCAAATAGATCCGGTGTCCGGATTGGATGGCAGAGATCGCTTCTGCTGCAGTCACTGACCGTTTCATCGATACTCCAATATTGAGTCGCAGAGTAAACCACAAAGCTAGGGCATCCACTGCAGTGGTTGTGGCACTGTTTGGTATTTTTCAGTGTTTCCGGGCAGAAGAGATTCTGGTCATCATCTTACATCGGACGTCTTCATGGAGCTTCAGAACTACATCTTCGTTGCAGTCTTTCTCACAGCGCTTGGAGTGTTTGCTACCAGTGCTCGGCGATTGATTGGCTATCTGAAGATGGCACAACCCACCAATCGCCTTGATCACCTCGGCGAACGTATTCGTACCACGTTGGTTGTGGGTTTCGGTCAAAGCAAGATCCTGCGCGATAAAGCTGCGGGTCCGATCCATGCGATGATCTTCTGGGGCTTCCTCATCCTGTTGTTCTCTGCAGCCGAAATGGTCCTCGAAGGCCTGCATGAAGGATGGTCGTTCAACTTCCTGGGGCCGGTCTACTCCGTGATTACCGTCTTGACGGATGTGTTCTGCATGCTGATCATGCTGGGCACGGTGATGTCTCTCTGGCGCCGCTACGTCACGAAGGTCAAGCGTCTTCAGGTTGAGGGCGAGAAGGTCGAAGCTGGGATGATCCTGCTCACCATCTTCATGATCGTAACCTCGCTGTTCGTGCAGAATGGTTTGAGAGAGCCAGTCATGGGAGCTGATTTCTCTTGGGCCGTGCGCCCCTTCTCTGGTCCGGTTGGTACGGGGCTTGCCAATGTGGTGGGAGTAGATGCCGGAGCCATGCTGTTTCACACAGCCTGGTGGCTGCATGCCGTGCTTATCCTCGCCTTCATGAACTACCTTCCGTACTCCAAGCACTTGCACGTCCTTACATCCATTCCCAACGTGTTTCTTGGACCGATTACTCCCACCAATGCCATGCAGCCCATCGACTTTGAGGCCGAGGGCGTGGAGAAGTTCGGTGTGGTAGACATCGAGGACTTCACGTGGAAAACACTGCTTGATGGCTACACGTGCACGCACTGTGGGCGCTGTACCAGCGTGTGTCCGGCCAATCAGACCGGGAAGGTCCTCGATCCCCGTGGTGTGATCGTTGCCATTCACGACCGCACCATGGACAAGGCTCCGTTGATCGAGAAGAAGAATGCGGGTCTGGAGCTTACGGAGCAGGAACAGGCCGTGTGGGACAAGAAACTCATTGGTGACTACGTTTCCCCCGACGCTCTGTGGGCCTGTACCACGTGCGGTGCCTGTATGCAGGAGTGTCCGGTGAACATCGAGCATGTACCGGCCATCGTTGGGATGCGCCGCAGCATGGTGATGATGGAGTCGGCCTTCAATGAGGAGTCTGCTCTCCTGCCCGACATCTATGGTAACATGGAAACCAATGCCGTGCCGTGGGGTGGTTTTGCCCAGGCTGATCGCGCCCAGTGGGCCGAGGGGTTAGGTATCAAAACAGCCGCTGAGGACGCGACCATGGACGTCCTGTTCTGGGTGGGCTGTGCTGGATCGTACGACGACCGCGCCAAGAAGATCTCACGCGCCTTCGCCGAGCTGATGCAGATCGCCGGCGTAGAGTTCCGCATTCTTGGCACCGAAGAAAACTGTACGGGCGATGTAGCCCGCCGCACGGGCAACGAGTACCTGGCCGACACACTCACGAAAACCAACATCGAAACCTTCAACCGCTACGGTGTGACCAAGATCGTTACCACGTGCCCGCACTGTTTCAATACCCTAGCCAACGAGTATCCAGAGTTTGGGTACACGGCCGACGTGGTGCACCATACGCAGTTCATCAAGGAGTTGATCGACTCTGGCAGGCTGCAGATCGATCGCGAGAAGGCGTCATCAGCAGCAGTTACGTACCACGACTCCTGTTATCTGGGGCGGTACAACGATGAGTACGAAGCTCCACGCGCGGCCATCGAGAGCATTCCGGGACTCACGATCATCGAACCGCAGCGGAGCAAGGACAGAGGTCTCTGTTGCGGCGCCGGTGGCGGCAGGATGTTCATGGAGGAAGTCGTGGGCGACCGCGTGAATGTTGTGCGCACCGAGGAACTTCTCGCTACGGGTGCTGAGACAATTGCCGTGAACTGCCCATTCTGTACGACGATGATTACCGACGGGGTCAAGGGCGCCGATAAGGTAGACTCCGTGCAAGTACGCGATATCTCCGAGATTGTGCGTGAGCACGTCGTCGGGTAACGGAATCGCAGTCATGAATACGGCAAGCCTATGGAATCGGGCGTGGTGGCTGGCAGTGGCTACTGTAGCCTACAACGTTCTTGAGGGCTATATCTCCATGTGGTTTGGCCTCGAAGATGAAGCTGTCACCTTGTTCGGATTTGGCGCCGACTCCATGATCGAAGTGGTATCGGCCATCGGTATCGTACACTATATCGGTCGGTTACGGAAGCATGGTGCAGCCGATCGAGACCAGTTCGAGCGCACGGCCTTACGGATCACCGGTTCGGCCTTCTATGCGCTGGTTGTTGTTCTTGTTGCTACGGCAGTGCTCTCCGTGGTGTATGGTCATGCTCCCGAGAACACGCTGCCTGGTGTGGTGATTTCCGTGATCTCCATCAGCTTTATGTGGGCCCTGATTCGAGCCAAGACCACGGTTGGTACCGCCTTGAGTAGTGCTCCCATCATTGCTGATGCGAACTGCTCGCGTGTGTGCCTCCGGATGTCGGTGATCTTGCTGGCGTCGAGTGCGATCTACTACGTTACCGGCATTGGGTATGTGGATGCTCTGGGAGCACTGGGACTGGCATGGTACTCTTGGCAAGAGGGACGAGAGTGCTTCGCTAAGGCACGAGGTCAGCAGTGCGGCGACGCGTCATGTCACACGTAGACAGCCGGCAAGGACACGAGCGAGGTCGCCTGTAATGGTGCGCCGGTCAAACGATGCCACCATATCGGCATCAGGTTGCACAACCCTCCGGTTCTTCCATTGGTCGTACATCTCGGAAATCGCTGTGGCGATGGCCTCGACATCATCCGGCTCTGTAAGCCAAGCAGCTCCATAGCGCTCGGCATCCTTGCGGAGAGCCCCCTCCGGAACCGACACGAGGAGCGGTTTCCTGGTTCCGAAGTATTCGTAGAGTTTACCGCTGGAGATGGTATCAGCATTGCGCGTGTGGCCCACCATCATCCACAGGGCATCGGATTCCTGGCACAGTTGTACGGATTCACGGTGTGGCAGGTAGCCATGATCGACCACGATGCCATCCAGGCCCATGCGCTTTGCGGATCGCTTGTATTCGTCGCGAAGGATGCCGGCGAAGTGCAACTCCAGACGCATCTCCGGACGCGTTTGCTGTAGCTTTCGCACGGCTTTGAACATCGGAATTGGCGTGACCACATCGTAGAAGATCCCGGTGTAGGTCAGGCGAAATGCCGTTCCCGTGGACGGATCACCAGCGGGCCGGGGCTGCGTTGAGCGCAGATCATCCAGATCATATCCGTGAGGCAGGATGACCACATCGTTGAACTCGAGGTGCCGGTAGGTGTTCAGCAGCTTCTCTTTGATGCGCCGATTCGTACAGGTAATCTTCGAGGCCCGAGCCAATACATGGTGCTCCATCTTCTGGTGTTGCTGCCGGTGCCACACGGTTGGATACGTGTGGAACTGATTGCCGTACCAGAGGTCTCGATAGTCTACCACCAGAGGAATTCCCGTCTCCGAGCTCAGCTGGGCACCGGCCATCATGGCAGAGAAGGGCGGTCCGGACACAAAGATCATGTCGAAGTCTGCCGTCTGCATCAGCTCCTTTGCAACGGTATAGGCGCGTCGGGCCCATCCACGCTTGTTGTCGGGAATGATCAGCGTATTGCTGATGGCACTCAGCGCCTTACGGACGCTTTCCCGCGGCATCTTCATCGCACCCTTTGCGGCGAGCGTGCTGTTCGGATCCGATCCAGTTGTGCGTGTTACGACAATGTCCCTACCGTGAAACTCTTCCAGCAGGGAAGGATCGTGGGCATAGTAGGCCGTAGGTCCCGTGGTAAGCACGTGGGGTTGCCAGCCAAAATCGGGGAGGTACTTGACAAACTTTGCGATGCGCTGCACGCCGCTCAACCCCATCGGCGGGAAGTAGTACGCCAGCACGAGAACAGTGTGCGGTGTCATTCGATAGGGAACTCTATACAACCACTAGCTCACGGGGAGCTGTTGTGAGGATCTTCGATCCGTTACGACGAACAAGGACGTCGTCCTCGATGCGCATACCGAATCGTCCGGGCAGGTAGATGCCTGGTTCGATCGTAATCACGGAGTTTTCGAGCACCACACCATCCTTGTTTGCCCATGAGATCCGTGGGTGCTCGTGCACTTCATAGCCAAGGCCATGTCCAAGCGAGTGTTTGAAACACTCACCGTAGCCGGCACGCTCGATGATCGAGCGTGCGGCTGCGTCTAGCGCGGCTGCACCAACGTCCGCAACAGCGGCATCCAGGGCGTTCAGGTGCGCATCGTACAGGACGGCAAAGACGTCAACAACATCCTTGCGCGGCACACCAACGCAGAAGGTGCGGGTCATATCACTGTGGAGTCCGTTCACGGTACATCCGAAGTCCACCGTGACAACATCGCCACGCTTGATTTTTGCGTGGGAGGCCCGACCATGCGGCATCGCGCTGCGTGCTCCAGCCACAACGATGATGTCGAAGGCATCTTTCTCCGAACCCAACTCACGAGTCGTCGCTGCAAGGTAGGTGGCCACCTGGTGCTCTGTCATGCCGGCAGAAACGATTCCAAGCATCCGTTCGTAGGCTGCTGATGCGATAGCTGCTGCCTTGCTG
>Ga0222714_10002984_pt1 | contig 17531 bp, 15 predicted proteins | sample C33_3DmetaG_FD_165048 | JGI IMG/M metagenome (GOLD analysis project Ga0222714, IMG submission 165048) | Estuarine water microbial communities from San Francisco Bay, California, United States - C33_3D | ecosystem: Environmental > Aquatic > Marine > Unclassified | place: USA: California...
CTGCAACTGATTGAGGACCGGATCGCAACACTGGGTATCGAGGCGGTTCTGATCAAGCCGGAGGCTGCCTCTGTCTGGCCTGAGTTTTATGCCTTGGCGCGATCGTTGCCGCCACTCACCGATGCCGAGATAGCCACCATTGATGTGCAGCCGGATGCCAATGCCTCGATCATGTACACCTCAGGCTCCACTGGTAACCCGAAGGGAGTCCTGTCGACCCATCGCAACATTACCAACGCCCTCTACACCTGGAAGTTCGTGAAGGAGATCACCGAGATCTTGCGGCCTGAGCTGGTGGAAGCGAACCCGGAATTCGACCCAGCTATTCTCGCCAACGTGCCCCTGTTCCATGTCACCGGCAGCCATGCCCAGTTTCTTGCCAGTTTCGTCTACCAGCGCAAATTCGTCATGATGTACAAATGGGACGCTAACGTGGCACTGGACCTGATTGAGCGGGAACGCATATCGGTCTTTCATGGCGTTCCGACGATGACCTGGGAACTGATGCAAGCCGAGGGATTTGCAACGACTGACCTGCGGAGTCTCCGCGCTGTGCAGAGCGGTGGCGCACCACGTCCACCAGAACACCTGCATCTGATGCTGGAGCGATTTCCGGACAAGGCATTACCCGGACTTGGCTATGGCCTCACCGAAACCAATGCGATCGGCGCCATCATCTCCGGCAAGTTTTATGAGGTGCGTCCCAACAGTACGGGCCGTCCCAGTCCTCCCGTCACCACTATCAAGATCAGCGCCGAAGACGGCAGCGCCTTGCCTGAAGGCGAGATCGGCGAGATCTGCATCAAGGGTCCCACGGTGATGCGTGGCTACTGGAATCAGCCTGAGGCGACCGCCGAAGTGATTCGGGACGGCTGGTTTCATACCGGCGATATCGGCAAGCTCGATGAATGCGGCTTCCTGATCATCCTCGACCGCGCCAAGGACATCGTGATTCGGGGCGGTGAGAACATTGGCTGTGCCGAGGTGGAATACGCCATCACCGAACACCCCGCTGTTAATGAAGTGTCGGTTTACGGCATTCCGGACGACCGGCTTGGCGAGGTCCCCTGCGCCGCGATCATGCTCAAGCCCGGTCACTCTCTGGCAGCCGCGGAGCTGTCCCAATTCCTGCAATCCCGCATCGCCTCCTTCAAGATTCCCATTCGTATGTACTTCCAATATGAGCAATTGCCCCGTATCGCCTCCGGCAAAATCGCCAAGAAAGAGCTGCGCCAGCGCACCATTTCAGCCCTCGAGCAGGGCTGAAATCCCCTTTTCGACACGCCATAATTTTTGCAGAAAAATGTGAAATGGTGCTTGATATTCGCAGCAATAACTCTTATATAGTGCCTGCGAAAACGGCCGAAAAATAATATTAAGAGTTAGCCGGTTACTTACGATAAGACCAGTAAGACCTTTTTGACTATTTATCGGTACCACTACCTAGAGAAATGCCATGAAAGAACAGAAATGGGATGACTCCTCCGAAAGCGCCAAAGAATATATCGAAGCATCGGCTATCATGTCCGACGACGATGCCGAAGAACGACTCGCCGTCTCTCCGTGCAAGGCGCGCGTAACCGAATTGCGCCGTCGCATCGAAGAGCGCATGGACAGCAAGCGTATTGAACGCCAGTTTGAATACGAACTCAGCGACGAGCCCATCGAGAATCTGCAGTAATTTCACGAGCCTTCCCGGCCGGGAACTCCCCGGCTCAGGACGGGATTTGTGTCGATAAAATCCGCCTGTCTCCTGCCATTTTTTTGGGTCTGGCACCGCCAGAAAATCCAACGCAAATTACGCTATCAAGCCAGCCAGAACCCTTGTAGTATTGAACGCTTCGTAGTCGCGTTAATTCACAATCATGACCTACTGTGTCGCTATTTCTGTCAATGCCGGAATCGTATTCTGTTCCGACTCGCTCACGAACGCAGGCATCGATCAGGTCTCTACTTACAGCAAGATGTTTCGTTTCGGCATCGACGGAGAGCGGCAGTTTGTCATCCTCACTGCCGGCAATCTCGCCACGACCCAAGCCACGATCTCAAGGCTCAAGCGGGACATCCGCCAGCGTGCCAGCGTAAACCTGCACAATGTCGCCTCGATTGGAGACGCGGCCGATTACCTCGGCGAAATCAGTTGTGAACAGCAGTCCAAACACGCCTCGAGCTGTACCTCATTTGAAGCGAGCTTTATTCTGGGGGGACAGATCAGGGGCAGCCGGCACGAAATTATCCATGTCTACCCGGAAGGTAACCACATCACCAGCTCCAGCGACACGCCCTACCTGCAAATCGGTGAGAGCAAGTACGGCAAACCGATCCTGGACCGCATTCTGACCCCGGAAGTGGATCTCGACACCAGTAGCATGTGTGCCCTGGTCTCGATGGATTCCACCCTGCGCAGCAACCTGAGCGTGGGGCCACCCGTTGAGATACTGATGTACACGACCGATTCGCTGGTATTGAACAACTTCCGTCGGTTCGATCAGAACAGCGATTTTCTGCGCGATCTCAAGCGCACCTGGGACAGCCTGCTCAAGAATGCATTCCAGCAGATGCCTTCGTTGTCCTGGGCTGCGAATTGGGATAGATCAGCTCATGAACGAAGCGGAGCTTTGTAAGCGTCAATTCCGACAAGACGAAGGGATAGGCATCTTCCAGACCCATACTGCGATTCAGCGAATTCAGCAATACTGTCAGCTCTGACCACTTCAGCAAAGTTTCATCAAAATCATCGAACTGGATCGAGCCCTGGTGCATTCCATAGTCCTTCGCTGTCTCCAGCGTATCGATCATGTGCAGATAATGGGCCCAGACCTCGGCCCAATCTTCCAGCGGATGGGACTGAGCATAAAGACTGATCATGTTCGGATCGCGTGGCAGCGGGTTGTCCGGAGAATAATACCGTTCCAGTGCCTGCCCATAGTCCTGGGTCTCGTCACCAAACAGCTTGCGGAAGCGTTCCAGCCGGGCGGGAGTCGAAATGAGCCGGTTATAGTAGTAGTGACCACTCTCGTGGCGAAAGTGACCGAGCAGAGTGCGGTACAACTCACCAGTGTATTGCCGGGTGATCGCCCGATTCACCTGATCGGCTTCCGCAATATTGATGGTAATGAGCCCGTCCAGATGCCCGGTGGTCACGAGCTCTTCCGAGACACCGGGATTCGTGCGCTTGTCTTCAATAAACTTGAAGGCAAGACCGTGCGGGTCCTTGTTCTTGCCGACGATAGGCAATTTCAGACGCAACAGGGAATAAAGCAGACGACGCTTGGCATTCTCGAGACTCTTCCACCAGCGTCGCCGCGTCGGGCCTAACAAGTTGGGTATGGTGTCGTTGAGTGCACAGGAAATGCAATACTTGCTGTGTGGCATATTCGCCACCCAGTTACAGACATCATAATCGGCGGCGTTCTTGCACAACACCGGCCGGTTACTGGTCTGGCCACGCTTTACAGTCTTATCAACAGCTCGCATGCGCAGGCTGAGGGGGTCGAACCCAACGAGCTGGCCACAATTGAGACAACGCGTATTCTCAAAGAATAGCGTCTGTCCGCAGTCGCAGATGAAATTCTTCATGAATGCGGGAATCCCGGGTTATCTTGGCAGGAACCAGGTCTTGGAGATAACCTGGTGAATCTCGGCAATCTCGACCTGCAGATCATCGATGAACTGGAACAGCCCGTCGTTGAGCAACTTCTCAATATTGGCGCGTTTGATCATTCGGTAGGCTTTGCCGATTTGATCCAACGCCTTCCCATGGTTCGGCAAATCGTCGATGACGTTGCTCAGTTGCAGGATGCAATGGCCGACGGCACGGGGAAACTCGTCATCCTGAATCAGGAAGATCACCACATCCTCGGCGTTGATGCGATCCTTCACATGCTGCCGGTACATCTGGTAGGCACTGATTGATCGCAGGATATTCATCCACAGAATATTGGAGAACGGATCGTCGGTCTGACCAGTGGAGGGATTCATCGCCAGCAAATTGCCGGAACCCACATCGACGATGCGGGTGGTCATGTCGGCACGCTCGAGATTGCGCCCGAGTCGCACAAAACTATAGGCGTCGTTGTGACTCATGGTACCCGCCATCAGGCCAGTGAGCTGCTGACAACTGGTAATGATTTCCTCGAACAATTCGTGGCGTGGTCCGCGACTGATGCCCTTCCCCAAATTGTCTCGGGCGTAATAGTAGAGTTCGTTAATCTGCTCGAAAGCCTCGGTCGGCATGATCTCGCGAGTCGTGCGCGCATTCTCCCGCGCCGCCGCCAGCATATTGATGATGGACATGCCATTGTCTTCATTGAGCAGGAACTTCATCACATTGCGCTCGACCGGCTGGCGTCCGGTAGCGTCAAACTGTTTGTGAGTGCCGGTAATCTCGACGAGAGTGTGCCAACCCAACTTGGTGCCGCGAGGCAGGTCCATCAACAGGTTCGAGAACACATCCAGTAACCGAGCGGTATTCTCCGTGCGTTCCAGATAGCGGGCCTGCCAATAAATGCGTTCTGCGACTCTAGATAACATGGCGACGCTACTCTTCTCCGACGATCCAGGTGTCCTTACTGCCACCACCCTGGGATGAGTTGACGATATAGGAGCCTTTCACCATGGCGACGCGAGTGAGTCCACCCGCGGTGACTGAGGATTTGTCAGCCTGCAGGACGAAGGGGCGCAGATCGACGTGGCGAGGTTCGACCACCCGGTCACCCAGAATCGGCACGGTAGAAAGCGAGATCAGGGGCTGTGCCATGTAGTTGCGTGGGTTGGCCTTGATCTTGCGCGCAAACTCTTCGAGTTCCTTCTTGCTTGCCTGTGGTCCCATCAACATGCCGTAGCCACCCGATTCATTGGCTGGCTTGACGACCAGCTTGTCGAGGTTCTCAAGCACATGCTGGCACTGCACCTTGTCGATGCACAGGTAGCTGGGCACATTCGGGAGAATGGCGTCCTCGCCCAGGTAATACTTGATGAGTTGCGGGACATAAGTGTAGATGACCTTGTCATCCGCAACGCCCGCCCCCGGCGCATTGGCCAGTGCCACGTTGCCCTTTACCCAGGACTTGAACAAGCCGGGAACGCCGAGCACGGAATCCTTGTTGAAGACCTGGGGATCGAGAAACAGGTCGTCGATGCGCCGGTAGATGACATCGACCTGGGCAAGCCCGTCGATCGTGCGCATAAAGACCTTGTCCTTCTCCACGACGAGATCGCCGCCCTCCACCAACTCGGCCCCCATCCGCTGGGCCAGGAAAGAATGCTCAAAATAAGCGGAGTTATAGATGCCGGGGGTCAACACGACGACTTCGGGATATTCACTCGTACGCGGTGATATCGCCGCCAGTGTGTCGAACAACTGATTTGGATATTCGCTTACCGGCAGAATGTTGTAGTTCTCAAACAGCTCCGGGAACACCCGTTTTGTCACCCGCCGGTTCTCAAGCATGTAAGAGACACCCGAAGGGACACGCAGGTTGTCCTCGAGCACATAGAACAGGCCATCGCTGTCACGTATCAGGTCAGTGCCACAGATGTGGGCCCAGACATCGTAGCGAGGCTTGATGCCGAGACACTGTTTTCTGAAATTACCCGAGTTCAGGATCAATTCTTTTGGAACGACCTTGTCCTTGAACACTTTTTGGTCATTGTAAATATCATGAATGAAACAATTTAGTGCACGCAGACGCTGTTGCAGGCCCTTGCTGGTCTGGTTCCATTCTTTTTCCGCGATAATGCGGGGAATGATGTCAAACGGCCACTCGCGATCGATGTTGCCGGCATCACTGTAGATCGTGAACGAGATGCCCATCGTCTTGATGGCCAGCTCAGCGGCAATTTTCTTTTCGAGTAATTCGTCGTGTTTGAGTGATTTCAGGTAGTTGGCGAGAGGTCGTGCCGCGGGTCGGGCTTTTCCTGGCGAGACGATAATCTCGTCATAGAATTTGCCAGAGTCGTAGGTTTTCCAGTTAACGCGCATGCAACAAACCCGGTAAGCGATTCAGTGTACTAACTTAAAGCATTCCCGGGTCAGTGGCAACTCGCGCATGCGTGACAGTCTGTGACAGGTGTACAGTCGGCATCTCCAGACACCAATTTGACTTCAGTGACCACTGCCGTCATTCCAGAACGAATTCCAGAACCCCGACCGTATCGATTTCCGCGCGCACCTTGTCGCCTCGGGTTATCGCCGCCACGCCGGCGGGTGTTCCGGTATAGATGAGATCGCCAGCGCGCAGTTCGTAATAGCGCGACAGCTCACTGATGATCTCGGCGATGCTCCATATCATTTCATTGATGTTGGCTTGTTGCCGCACCGAGCCATTCACACTCAGCGAGATCGCAGCATCAGTTGGATGCGTGATCAGATTGCTGAGAGGATTTATGGCAGAAATCGGTGCCGACTGATCGAAGCCCTTCGCCACATCCCAGGGCTTGCCTCCCTTTTTGGCAAGTCCCTGCAGATCGCGCCTGGTCAGGTCCACACCAACGGCATAACCGAACACACACTCAAGAGCGGCGGCGGCCTCAATATTCTCACCACCTGCGGACAACGCCACAACCAGCTCCACTTCATGGTGCAGATCGGCAGTCGCAAGTGGGTATCTGACCGGCTTGTTCTCAGTGACAATCGCATCCGCGGGCTTGCTGAAAAATATCGGCGGTTCCAGTTTGGGGTCGCCGCCCATCTCCTTTACGTGATCGCTGTAGTTACGACCCACACAATAAATGCGATGTACCGGGAACACCATTGCCGAACCGAACAGGGGAACAACCGGTATCTTGGCGGGTGCGAAAACATTTTCCATAGGGCAAATCTCTCTCGGCGTTAGTTGGATCCGCAACCGAGCAGCGTTTGCAGGCTCGCCGTTGCAGGTTCCGATTGTTGAGGTAAAAGGCGCAATCCGCTGTCACGCTGAATGGATTCCATACTGCTCGCGAATTCGCAGTAGTTGCTGTGCTGCGGCGCGTTCTGCGGAAAGATAAAGGCGGCGTACCGCGCCTCGGTGGTGATGAACTTGAAGTAGGCTGAAGGACGACGACCTCCCTCCCCGTCGGCGATCAGATTTTCCCCGACCAGGTAGAGCGGCCCGCTGACAACATACACTTCACCCACTTGTGCCGACATCTCATTTACGGCTTGATCGAGACGCGACCATGGTCCAACACGCAGATCACTCGGCAAGGGTGCCATGTTGCTCAGATAATTCAGATCTTCCCAAAAGGGTGTGCCGGCGAAGCTGCTCATCGGCACGAGTCGGCCCCGGTCCTCGGCATTGATGATGATCTCATTGATGCGGTAGGCACCGTCTTGTTGGTTGCTGAGATCTGGCTGAATGAAGCGCGGCCCTGACTCGACCTCGGTGCGTGCAGCTCCATTGAGCAACTCATCCACTTCCCAGCTTCTGGGCAGCAGTGAGGCGACACCAATTGATCCGGGTAACACCCGATAGGCTACCCAATCCGCCAGCCCACTCTGATAATTTATCGACGCCGCAAACAGGTGCCGCACGACGATTTCATTGGCGGCTGGCGCCCCGGCCGGACAGCCCGCGAGACAGTGTGCGATATGCACTTTCTGCGCCAGAGCCGACTGGGTTACCGCCAGACTGAGCAGAAGACTAGCCCATGGGATACAGATATTCAGCGTGTACTTCATCGCATTGCCTCATGACATCTGCACTCAGGGTGACATCCAGGGCCGCCAGGGACTCATCGAGTTGGGACGCTGTGCGCGCCCCGATGATGGTGGAGGCGACGTAATCGAAATTCATGCTCCACGCGGTTGCCAGAGTCACCGGAGACATACCCGCCTCCTGCGCAATAGCGAGATAGCGGGCCGTAGACGCCAGCGTCTTTTCATTGACAAAGCGCGCTGCCATCGCCTGCTGTCGGGGATTGGAGTCGTGATGATAATCACCGAAGCGGCAGCCGCGTGGCATCTGTGGCGTGTTGTACTTGCCACTGAGTACGCCGCCACCAATCGGAGAATACGGTAACAGGGAGACCTGCTCCTTCCTGCAGACCTGGGCCAGTTCATCCATGAAACGGCGATTAAGCAGGGAGAAATTATTCTGGATCGACTGAAACCGCGCGAGCCCTTCGTAGTCAGCGACGGTATTGGCCTTCGTCAGACCGTAGGCGGTGTCATTGGATGTACCGAGGTAGCGTACCTTACCGGCCTCGACGAGTCGGTCGAGTGCCTGCATCGATTCTTCGATCGGCACCACCGTGTCCGGCCAGTGCACCTGATAGAGATCGATATAGTCCACCCCCAGACGCCGCAGGCTACCTTCAACCGCTGTTTCGATATGATGTCGATCGATCGCAGTCAGGCCGTGACGGATGGGCGGGACGAACCAGCCGGAGGCAGCCCCTGCCACCTTGGTCGCAATGATAATGGAATCGCGGTTGTGGGTCTTGATCCACTGCCCGAAGATTTCCTCGGTCAATCCTGCCAGTTCCGCCGTCGGCGGTACCGGATACACCTCGGCCGTGTCGTAGAAATTGATGCCACGGTCATAGGCCTTGTCCAGGATGCGGAACGACTCTTTTCTGTCACTCCAGGAACCGAAACTCATCGTGCCCATACAGATGGGAGTTACCCGTAAGCCGCTGTTGCCAATGTAGCGAAATTCCATACTGCGCTTTCCTTGTTGCGAACTCTGATGCTTTGTTGTTGTGGTCTCAGGGCAGCGCCGGGCAGTCGTCGCCTAAATAGCCGCCGCCGCCGCAATAGCGTGCATCCTGCACCTGGATATGAATGCCATCCGGATCGGAGAAATACACCTCCGGTGTGCCGCCCTCGACACCACCCCGATTCGGCATGCGCAGACTGACCCAGTGTGACAGAGGTGGCGCATTGTTACCGCTGTCGCGTCCAGTCAGGCCATAGTCGGTGAGTTGCGCCAGGATTGCATCCACTTCGAATTCCTCGATGGAGAAACAGACATGATCGATGCGACCGGGTTGAGTCGGAGCTCCTTCCTGATTACCGCCGACATACATGAGAAACTGAATGCCATCACCCACACCGATGACTGGCGACGCCGGACCCTGATAGGCCTGGAACTGCTTGCCAAAGGCGCGCGTGTAAAAACTGTTGGCACGGCCGTTATTGGCGAGGAAATTCGTGAAATGGCTAAGGTCAACGAGTCGGAACAGACCCGCATTGCCAGCCGGCTCGACTGCACTGCAGACAGTGCCGAGCGGACCGCCACCACCACAATGATCTTCCGGTGACAATTGATAGGTTATTCCTTCAATATCGGCAAAGAACAATTCCTGCGTGGCGCCACGGGATCTGACCCAGGAACGCTGGGCCCGTGACAGCCCCTCGGTGTCGGCAAGAGTAGCTGCGCCACGTGCAATGCCAAATCCTTCCAGTTCGGAACGTACCCGCTCCAGCTCGAAGTCGGCGACGCTGAGCCCGATATGCGTAAAGCCGGGTTGTTCACCGGCCGCTGTCGGACTAATACTGAAGAAACGTGGCCCCGGACCGATGCGTAACACGACCGTATCACCCTGACGGGCCTGGATTGGTGCGCCGAAGATATCCTGATAAAACGCGACCGAACGCGCAACATCACTAACGCGAATGTTGAAACTGTGCAGCTTGCGCACGGCGACTGGCGTCGGGCCGGCCTGCGCCAGCAAGGCTGGTGTAAAGGCGGCCAGGGGGAATGCCTGTAGCAGGGTACGTCGTGACCGGCTGAAGCCGGAGTGGGCAGGTCTTTTCGAGACGCTTCTTGTTATTGTCATTGCCGCTGTCCTCGCTGCATTGGGGGAGGTACATCATAGCGATTGAGCGGGCTCAGCGTCCACCTCGAACCGGGACGCTGGGCACGTGCAGAGGGACTTAGAGGTGTTCCAGGCGACCGATGTCGAGCTGCCAACGTTCCATGCCACCCTGCATATGGGCGACAGAATCCAGTCCCATTGCCATCAGGGACTGGGCCGCGAGCGCGGAGCGCCAGCCCTTGTTGCAATAGAGAATAATGGCTTGAACATTATCGAATTCGGATCGGTAGTAGGGACTGTCGGGGTCGATCCAGAATTCCAGCATACCGCGGGGCACGTGCAGAGATCCGGGAATCTTGCCTTCCCGCTTCACTTCGCGTACGTCACGCAAGTCCACCAGTAACACGCCGGATTGGCCGAGACGGGCGTCCACCTCGGCGGGTGTCAAGCTGGTGACGAGAGCTTCGGCCTCGGCCACCAGCTGTTTATAGCCTTTGCTGAGTTTCATCTATTTGCCCGCCGCGGCTTCCAGGGCGAAGCGTTCCTCCGCGCGATGACCGGACAGAATATTCATCATGCCGTAATTACCCTCGTGACAGGCGTATTCGAAGATCGGATCCTCACTGTGATCGAAGATGATCTGCCGCGTATAGGGCGCTGTATAGGTGCCTGGATCGTTACTGGTAATTTCATACTGCAGCGAATCCGGACCGACGCGGGTCAGCCGCTCGACATTGACCTTAGCCGAAGTGTTCGGACCATAACCACTCTCGTCAGAGTAGTTGGTCGTTTCAATAACCAGCGTATCGCCGTCCCAATATCCGCGAGAGTCGCCGTGCCACAACTTGATCTTCTCGTCGGCATGGGGTTTGGGTGTCAGGGGAATGATGCGGGCGTCATGAATCATCTCCTGCAGAATCACGACATGATCTTTGGCCTGGATGATTTGCCAGTAGCTGTTATAGCCGGAGCCGAGATACGGCGAGCCGTAGCTGATGCAGCGCTCACTGAGAGGACGATCGAGCCAGGAATCCGCCGGATGGTCACGCCGCCGGTCGGCCATCAACCGTGACTGGGCAATTGACTCCTCGGTGCGGGGCGGGTATTTGCCGTTGCGCGGCTCGATAATCTGGGAGGTTCGGTTGTGTACGGAGCGTTGTGCCATCCAGGCCTGATCGTAGTTACCTGTGCTCGGGTCGTAGGACTTGACCTCGCCGGAGAACGCGGCGGCAAGCACTCCTTCGCCAAACAGCGCGTCGCCATCTTCCTGGGTAATTTCCCGAATGCGCTGTTGCAGAAAGATCTGGTCTTCCTCGGTGAGAATTTCCTTGTCGCCGAAGACATCCGGACGCTCGACCGGCGTGATCGTATTGTTTGCCCAGACGCCTTGCAGGTCGGGTTGACCATCGATCGTACGCGGCAATTGCCAGTCGGCACCGGATTGCGCCCAGGCCTGGCCCATACCGGTAACGAAGAATAGCAAGCCGGTCATTGCCGCTTTGCGTGCAAATGAATCACTCATGTCACAACTCCACACTCTTGTTAATTGGTTTTATTCGGTGTTTCTTTCTGTGTTCCTGTCAGTGTTCCTGTCAGTGTTCCGTTCAGTGTTCCAGTCTGCAATGCCTAAGGTCGCGATGACTTGATCAGCGCCCCGCCATCGGACACAACCGCGCCATAGACATTGCCCGCCGCGTCGACAGCCACCCCTTCGGGATTCGACCCATTCGGGTAGGCCGGCACGGCACCCTCGATAAAATAATCCACGATTCCATCCAGCAGGCTACCGACCCGAATGCCCGGTCGCCAGCCCGGATTGCGCACTTCGTCGAACGCCGACTCGGAATCCGCGACATAGATGGTGTCATCGTCGGCAACGAAGATGCCGCTTGGACGGCTAAACGTCTTGAACTCGCCCATGTAGTTACCATCGAGATCGAAAATCTGCAGCCGGTTATTGCCACGGTCGCCTACGATGAGCCGATTGCGCGAATCGATATCCAGTGCGTGTGGCGTTTTCAACTTGCCCGCTGTCGAGCCCCAGCCCCCCCAGTATTTGATAAGCCTGCCGTTGCGATCGAACTTCACGATACGCGCGACAGTGGCTTCCGTCGCGCTCGCATTCTGGCCACTGTGGCCGTCACCGACATAGATATTGCCGTCGGCATCGGTGACGACGTCGCAGGGAGTCTCCAGCAATTCGTCGGTCCCGTCACCGGCGACACCGGGGCGCCCGAGTGTCAGCAATACTTCGCCCTCAGGGCTGAATTTGTAGACGACGTGTCCCTTACCGGCAGTGGCAGGATTATCGGGATTCGGTCCCTGCCCGTCCGTCACCCAGACATTGCCATCGCGGTCGACATGCAAGCCATGGGGAAACAACATCAATCCGCCCCCAATCGATTCCACCACCTTGCCCTCCGGGTCGATCTTGACGATCGGATCGAGCGTCGATTCAGCGCAGCTGTTACCACCACAGCGATCGATTGCCCACAGGTGACGCCCATCGGGATCGATATCAACACCGGCGGTCGAGCCCCATTCACGGCCATTGGGCAACTTGGCCCAGCCATCCACCGACGAGTAGGGATTGGGACGGTCGTTAATCGGTTCCAATTGGGCGAACGCACTCGCGGAGAGCACGCAGGCAGTCAACAGCCACAGTGTGCGATGGCAGCAAGCAAATCGGGTCATCGGTTAGCTCCTTGGCAGTTCGGCGTTAAAGCTCGAGCGCTCTCTGCGAGGACAGGAATTCAGCAGGCGGATACACGAGGTTAAATCAGCGCACTGCCCAATGCAATGTCGTCGGCGGCGGGCATTAATCGAGTGCAGGTGCCGCTGACTTCAATCTGATGGGTGCGACCAGGACATGCCGCAGCACGAGGCCAACCAGGAATAGCAAGGCGGCAATCCCCAGCAGAAACCACTGACTGAATCCGAACAGCCCGCCAGCTGGCAATGCCAGCGTCATGCCCGCCATGCCGATGCTCAAGCGTATCAACAGCCCGACTGTGCCCTTGCCGAGCACGCCAATGCCCAGCAGATAGCCTTGCAGTGCGGCTGCCACCAGCGCGACTCCCACGAGAGCCGTTGAGAGTGCCTGCAGGTTTTCCAGCAGCGAGGACTGTAGCAACAGGGCCGGATTGAAGACGAAGAAGAATGGCACAAAATAGATGATTGCGCCGAGCCGCATCGCCGCAAAGCCCGCCCGCATCGGCGAGACTTCGGCGACCGAGGCGGCGGCGAAGGCAGCGAGGGCAACCGGAGGAGTAATGAAGCTGAGCATGCCCCAGTACATCACGAACATGTGACTTGCCAGCGGATCCAGCCCGGCGTTGGTCAGCGCCGGCACCAGCACGATTGCGAGGAAGATATAGGCAGCAGTGACAGTCATGCCAATGCCGAGAATAAAACTCGTTAGCGCGCCCATCACCAGCAGCACCAGCGCATTGTCGCCGGCGAGATAGACGAGGTCATTCGCGATCGTGCCGGCGATACCGGTGACGGCGAGAGCGCCGATGATGAGCCCGATTGCGGCGAGAATCCCGGCCAGCTCAGCCAACATACGCCCGAGGCCGGCCACCAGCAGCATCAGCTTCTCAAGCGTCAGCCGGTGCGACGTGAACTGGTTGATTACCAGTAGCAGCGCCGTGGCATAAAACGGGGCTACCGCCTCTCTCTGCAACACGACGAGCATCCAGATCAGCGCGATGAAGACGGCGATAAAATACCAGCCTTCCCTGAACACCTGGCCGATGCGGGGCAACTCCTCCCGCGGCAGACCCTTCAGGTCGCGGCGGGCAGAATAGGCATCGATCTGCATGAACAGGCCGAAGAAATACAGCAGCGAAGGCACGATTGCCGCGATCGCGACAGTGACATAGGAGATGTTCAGGAAACTGGCCATAACGAATGCGGTCGCGCCCATGATCGGTGGCATGAACACGCCGCCGGTGGAGGCACAGGCTTCGACGCCCGCGGCGTACTCGCGGCTGAACCCGGTGCGCCGCATCGCGGGAATGGATAACGGACCGGTGGTGAGCACATTGCTGATCGGCCCACCACTCATGGACCCCATCAATCCGCTGGAGAAGATTGATACCTTGGCGGGTCCGCCACGCAAATGCCCCAGCAGGGCGAACGCAAGATTAATGAAGAACGGCCCACCGCCGGTAAACTGCAGTGAAATGCCAAACAACAGGAAGCCAAAAACAAGCTGGGCAAACACCTGCATCGGAATACCGAACAGACTCTCCTCACCCATCACATGAAAGATCGCGACATCGGTGATGGGAATACTGAGCGCCGCCACGACATTGGGCAGCCGATCGGCATACGTCGGATACAACGAGAAAATCAAGACGATAACGAAGACCGGCCAACCACCAGCGCGCCGCCCCGCCTCCAGCACGATCACCCAGGTCACGAGCGAGAGCCACACACCAATCGGTGGCGCCGCATACTCCCAGGCCTCGAGCACGATACGTTCGGCGTAGAAGGCAAAATAGGCAAAGACGATGGCGATGACGAAGATCACAGCGATGTCATACCAAGGCACATGATCCGGACTGTGCTTGCTCGCTGGGAATGTGATGAATACCATCGATAACATAACACCTGTTATCAGGTACATGTAGCGACTATCCAGCACGACATAGCCGACAAAAAAACCAAGATTAAAAATCTGGTTAATCGCCAACAGAATACTGACTGCTGTCAGCAGCGCCATCACTGCCCGCCAGCGTGGGGATAATACCCGATAGCGTAATGCCTGGATCTTGGAGTCTATTTCCAGCTCATCAATTTTGGGGAGTGTGCTGTCGGTCATGGCTTACAAACTGTCCGCGAGTGTGATCATTCCAGCCGCCTCAAGCGCCTGCTGGCGTGCCGCCAGCCATGCTGCCTCGAATTCCTGATAGCCCTCGGGCGCTGTCGGCAAAAACTGCTGCCAGGCCTGTTGCAGGACGCGTTGCCGTTCGAGATTGGCGGCGTTCGTCGCCTCGGCCGCCTCGGTCCAGACGCCGATCTCGCGGAAATAGCGAATGGCACCGGGGTGATACGGCAGGAAGGCCTGTTCGAGCTTCTGTCGGTCCATGGTCCAGCCGCCGGCTCCGGGTGCATTGTTTTTGTACTCATCGAAGTGCACATGCATGATCTTGACGATGCTGTAGACCAGCTGTTCATCGGAGGTATCCAGCCCGACCAGCAAAGGATAGGCGGAAGTGAAGACCTCGAGACCCTCCTCCGGAAGCGTCGGCCCTTCATAGGCGATATGTGGCACATACCAGGGCAGCCGCGCACGGACGCGAGCCACTGCCTCGAGATTGTCATGCGGCATGGCCGGGAAAGTCAGTCCCCGCGGCGAGGCTTCGATTCGCAGGAATGGTGGTGAGTTGCAAGCGCCACCGACGACATCGGCACGGTCGTTCAATACGGCATCGATTGAGGCATTGTAGCCACCTACTTCAACCGGAGTGACGTCGTCCCAAGTCAGGTTGGCATAGGACAGCAAAGCCGCGGTTGCATTGTTAAGAGATGGCGCTCCCTGCACGAAAGTGACGCGCTTGCCCTTGATATCCGCCACACTACGAATGTTAGCATCAGTTGCGGTAGCAAAAGAGAACGAACAACTGTCGGAAAAATTGGAGAGCAGTGCGCGGATTGGCTGTGGCCCCCAGATACGCGATGCGAAATTGAGAATCCCCTCCTGGGCGTAGACAGACTCGGAGCCACCTGCTGAAAAATGTACTCGACCCGCTCGCAAGGTAGCCAGACGAGAAACGTCATTGCGACCCGGTATGACTCGTAAATTGGTCTTGTATTGACGCTGCAGGATATTGCCGAGAGCGACGGCCTGGCTATAGCCGCCGGTTCCAGTGGGATAGGCAGACCAGGCAATGGTCTTCGGCATGACGATCCCAGCCTCTGCCGCCAGCACCGCCGACGGTGCGACGCCAAACGCAGCCAGCAACAGGCAACGTAGCCAGATCTGAATGCAAAGCCTGCAGGAGTGTGCCAGCCGCAGCAGGAAAAGGTTGGTACTTCGTGGCATTTCGAATGCTCTGTTCTGGGTGTCGCGGCAGCATAACCCAGCAGGCAGCACAATGCCACAGACCCCGCCACTGGCGGGGTCTGTCGGCGATTATCGGGTAACGGTTACCGTCACGTTCTGGTACGTGAACAGCGAGCCATCGCTGGCGATACCTCGCAACACGTATTCACCGGGCTCATTGAAGACAACCTGCGCCTCCCAGCGACCGTCTTCCGGAGGTTCGGGAATGGTATAGGGTGGCGACCAGGGTGAGTTGCCGTACATGCGGGTATCCGTGTAGGTCTTGAACTGCACCGGATTGAACTCGGCGGATTTTGCCGGCCCACGATAGACGGTCCAGGAGAAACGCAAGCCGGGACCACTCATGGCGACGATGGACGACGGCGGTCGATACAATCGATCGATATCATTCATGCGTGGAGCCGGTCGCGGAGGCGGGTAATTATCCGGATCGCTGGCGCGCACGGCCAGGCTCAACGGCTGACCTACCCGCACAGTACGGCTGGCTTCACCCTCGAGCCGCAGCTCCGGTGCGATATTGGAACGCAGCGTGTCGCTAAGGCTGCCGAAATTACCACCGACCTCGGTGGAGATGACCTGAGGGTCGATGCGGTAGTCCGCCTTCAGTGTGCCATAGGCGCGCAGCGTCTGGCCCTGGGTCTTCAGCGTCCAGACCAATTCTCGCGTACCGAAATCCGCTGGGACGTCGATCATGAACAGGAACGGATTCCGACGCGGATAGAAATGCGTTGGCTGCCCCTTGTCGGCTACCGCGAAGTCAAACCCATCCTTTGCCAGATCATCCAGCGCACCCGCGCCGACTTCCGAGAAATAATTATCGGGCCCGATCGGGATATCGAAGGTCTCTTCCCAGTTCGAATTCATGTAACCAAAGAACAATTTAAATGTTCCGTCGTCATTGGGCCACCAACCTTCATAGGCCGGTGAGGTTACCTCACCGGTCAGTTCCATGAAGCGCTGGGCACCCTGGGCAGTGGTGCCCAGCAGGAAAACCGCCGCCAGACTGATGGCGCCGACAAGCCTTGCAGTCGTGTTCAATCCTTGCATAACTAGTCGTTTCCTTGTGCCAATGAAGGTTTGTCATCCATATATTCCGGTGCCCAGCACATGGGGCAACCGACGTCGTAGTCGTTACGATCTTTCATCTTCGCCCGACGCACTGCCATTTCTTCCCGGAATTGCTCTTCTGTCAATGTGACCGAATAACCGAGATCGATAAACATATTGGACACGGAACGACGGCCACCGCCAGCCCAGTTGCGTGGATCCGCCAGGTTCGGGTTGGCAGGTGTGGTGTCGAGGTAGCCGATCGTGTGCAGGATCGTGCCTTTGGGCAGCAACGGCGCGGCATCGTCTTCGTACACATACTGTTTGACCCAGTTGTGGTCGTAGCCGACACAGTTCAGTGTGAACTGGTTGTGACCCCAGATCGCCTCCATGCACATGCGCACACCGGGTGCGTGCAGGTGCGGTTCAAACGCGATAATTTTCGTGTGTTCCTGCAGCACTACGTAGTTATGAAACTCCTGGTTGGCCATGTTCGGCAGGACGTCAATGTCGATGCCATTACCTGTGCGAGGACCGCGATCGGCGTATTCCGGTTCATAGTCGGCGGGGAAGAACTTGATGCCAAACTCGACGTAGGCCTTCGTCTCACGGCCGTTGGAGTGCATGTGAGTCGCTTCCAGATGCAGCGCCGAATTGGCCGGCAACA
>Ga0222714_10002985_pt1 | contig 17531 bp, 15 predicted proteins | sample C33_3DmetaG_FD_165048 | JGI IMG/M metagenome (GOLD analysis project Ga0222714, IMG submission 165048) | Estuarine water microbial communities from San Francisco Bay, California, United States - C33_3D | ecosystem: Environmental > Aquatic > Marine > Unclassified | place: USA: California...
TGCGCGAAGCCCACGGCCTGCTGATCGACGCATTCAAGAAACGCGGCTGGGATTACCCGCTGTTGGCACAGGGTGAGGGTTCGCGCAGCGAACTGCTGCAGCGATTCCGCGAACTCGGCAACGCGGTGCTGGTCGGCAGCCAGTCGTTCTGGGAGGGCGTGGATGTGCGCGGTGATGCGTTGTCGCTGGTGATGATCGACAAGCTGCCGTTCGCGCCGCCCGACGATCCGGTACTGGCAGCACGCATCGAGAAAATCAACAACGAAGGCCGCAATGCGTTCATGGAATATCAACTTCCACGCGCGGTGATTTCGCTGAAGCAAGGGGCGGGTAGACTGATACGCGACGAAACCGACCGCGGCGTGCTGATGATCTGCGATCCGCGGCTGATTTCCAAATCCTACGGCAAGCGCATCTGGCGCAGCCTGCCGCCGATGGCGCGTTCTCGGGAACTGACGGACGTGACGGCGTTTTTCGGTCGCGAAACGGTTACGCCGGCGGCTGCGGCGTAGGCGGCACTGCATCGACCTGACCGTGGGTCAGGCGCATGCGCACCAGTTCAATGTGGCCGCGCAGTGTGTAGACATAGTCCCAGTAGGTCAGCGGTACCCGTGTGTCGCTGACGCCGTCCTCGATCTCATCCAGCCGGCGCAGCAATTCGGCGTTATCGGCATCATGGCGCCGGATGGCTGCCTCGACGTCCTTCAGGTCGCGGTACCAGCGGAAAATCCGGCGCTTGATGCGCCAGTCATAGAACGCCGGCATGATGCGCATCACCGGAATCAGCACTGCGATCAGCGGCACCAGCAGCACCAGCAGGCGCTCGATCAGGTTGGCGACCCAGAACGGCATGTAGTGCTGCAGAAACGGCGGACCGGATTTGAAGAAGCGCTGCGCGTCCTCGCTCTGCGCGAAGTCGCCGTCACGCAGCGAGGGAAACTCCCCGGCACGGCGGAATACGCCGGCACTTCCATGGACCTTGGTTGCCGTCTGCAGCAACACGGATATCAGAGCGGGGTGGAAGTCGGCTCGGGCAACGAGGTGGGCGGTGGTTGCGACCATGCGGATGTCGGTTGCCGGAATGTCGGCGGCGAGATCGATCATGCCCCGCGGCAGCGTGATGGCCGACAGGTAGGGAAAGCGTCGCGCCATGGCTTCGGCGTGGTCCAGATTCATCAGACGGATGCTCGGCGCATGCAGCAGCTTCTGCACTACCGGCGCGTCCGGTGCTGCCACGAACATTGCTGCATCCAGCTGGCCGCTGATCAGAGCCTCGGCGGCGCTCATGCCGCCGGCATCGCCGAGTTGCGCCTTGGCCTGGGAAATGCCGCCGGCCTCGAGCAGGCGTTCGGCCAGTGCACGGGTGCCGCTGCCCGGCGGGCCGACGGCCACGCGTTTGCCCAGCAACTGGGTGAGCAGCCGGAGTTCGCGGTCGCCGCGATAGAACACCCAAAGCGGTTCGTAGTAGATCGCTCCCAGTGAAACCAGGTTGTATTCGGTGTCGGGCGCAGTGACGCCACCCTGGATCAGGGCAACGTCCACGCCGGAATTGTCGTCGGTGAGACGCCTCAGGTTGTCGATGGAGCCCGCCGAGGTGCGCAATTCGACGCTGATTTTTTCCTTCGCCAGCAGGTCACGGTAGCGCTGGGCGAACAAATGGTATGCGCCGGCGGGATTGCCGGTGGAGATTACGAATGAGTCCGGTGGGGCAGGCCGCACGAAGCGGTAGGCGATCAGGAAGGCGATGCCGATGATCACCGCCGCGATCAGGGTTACGAACGAGAGTTCGCGCACGGCGACTTCCGATTCAACGCCGTCCTCGTGACTGCGGCGCAGCCAGTGACGCCGGCGTTTGGCAGGGGTCTTGTTTTCAGTAGTCATTGATCAGATAACCATTTCCAGATCAGCCATGCGGTTGCGATCCATACTGCCACGAAGATTGCCGCGGCGAAATAATTGCGCGGCTTAGGCTGGTGTTGGTCCAGCCAGGATTGTGCCTGCTGCCGGCATTCGGTCATCACCGGTTCCGGCAGCAGCTTGAGCGTGAGCCAGATGGCAACGGGCAGCAGGATGATGTCGTCGAGGTAGCCAAGCACCGGGATGAAGTCCGGGATCAGGTCGATCGGGCTGAAGGCATAGGCAACGATCAGTACGGCGGCGATTTTGGCGGTGAGCGGAGTGCCCGGATGGCGGCAGGCAAACCACAGCGCGACGACGTCGCTTTTGAGCAGCCGCGCCCAGGTTTTCAGGCGCTGCCACATCAGACTGCCCGCAGCCCCGCAGGGTCTGCCCACAGGTCATGGGCGTCGGCCCTGGTGATTTTGACCTTGGCGAATTCGCCGACTTTCAGTTTCGTGGCTTGGCGGATGAAGACGCTGCCGTCGATCTCCGGCGCGTCGCCAGTTGAGCGCGCGATGGCACCGTCAGAACCCACCTCGTCGACCAGTACGGTGATGATCTGGCCAACCTTCTTCTTCAGTTTGGCCGCACTGATTTTTTCCTGTACCGCCATGAAGCGTGCGCGACGTTCCTCGCGGACTTCTACTGGCACCGGCGCCGGCAGCGTATTGGCAGCTGCACCTTCGACCGGTGAGTAGGCAAAGCAGCCGACGCGGTCGAGCTGGGCTTCCTCAAGGAATTCCAGCAGCTCCTCAAATTCGTCTTCGGTCTCGCCGGGGAATCCGGCGATGAACGTGCTGCGGATGGTGATGTCGGGACAGATCGCGCGCCAGTCGTGGATGCGCTGCAGCGTGCCTTCGGCATTAGCCGGTCGCTTCATCAGCTTGAGGATGCGCGGGCTGGCGTGCTGGAAGGGCACGTCGAGGTAGGGCAGAAGTTTTCCTTCGGCCATCAGTGGAATCACTTCATCGACGTGCGGATAGGGATAGACATAATGCAGTCGCACCCAGACACCGAGTCCGGAGAGTGCCTGCACCAGTTCGGTCATGCGGGTTTTCAGCGGCCGGCCATTCCAGAAACCGGTGCGGTATTTGACGTCGACGCCGTAGGCGCTGGTGTCCTGCGAGATCACCAGCAGCTCCTTGACTCCGGCATTGACCAGGCTTTCCGCTTCCTTCATCACGTCGCCGACCGGGCGGCTTACCAGGTCGCCACGCATGGCGGGAATGATGCAGAAGGTGCAGCGGTGGTTGCAGCCTTCGGAAATCTTCAGGTAGGCGTAATGCCGCGGTGTCAGGCGTATGCCCTGCGGCGGGATCAGGTCCTCGTAGGGGTCGTGCGGCTTGGGCAGATGGGTGTGCACGGCATCCATCACTGCGTCTGCGGCATGGGGTCCGGTGACGGCGAGTACTTTCGGGTGATGTTCGCGCACGATGTTGCCTTTGGCACCGAGGCAGCCGGTGACGACAACGCGGCCGTTCTCGGCCAGCGCTTCGCCGATGGCATCCAGGGATTCCTCGACCGCGGCATCGATGAAGCCGCAGGTGTTGACGACGACGAGGTCGGCTTCCTGGTAAGTCGGCGAGATCAGGTAGCCTTCGGCGCGGAGCCGGGTCAGGATGTGCTCGGAATCGACGGTTGCCTTGGGACACCCGAGCGAAACGAAACCGACCTTGCGCGGCGGTGCCGCCGTTTTTTTCAGGCTCCTCGCGGAACCCCGTGCATTCACCGACCCGCCGGTGCCCGGCGCAGTTTTAAGATCTTTTTTGGACACGAAAACCGGATGTGCTGGTTAAGGCCGGCTGGGGGACTCAGGACTTCGGGTCTTCGCCGCCTTCTTTTTTGGCTTCGCCCGGCTGTCCGGGAAAGCCCGGGAAGGGGAAGTTGCCCCACAGGTTGCGGGTCTGTGCAGTGAGCTGGTTCTGCATGTTGAGGAAAGTTTGAGCGCTCTGTTCGAGGTAGCGGCTCATCAGGCCCTGCATGGCCGGAGCCTGCATCTTCACGAACTCGTTCCAGGTCTCGGAATTGAGCATGGGGTTCTGGCCGTAGACCTGGCGCGACTGGTCCTGCAGCTTCTGCTGGATCTGCATGAAGGTCTGGATGTTCTTCTCGAGGTAGCCGCCCATCATGCCCTGCATGGCATTGCCGTAGAAACGGATGATCTGCGACAGCGAATCGCTGGTGAACATCGGGGCGCCCGCCGATTCCTCTTCGAGGATGATCTGCAGCAGGATGCTGCGCGTGAGGTCTTCCTTGGACTTGGCGTCCTCGACCTTGAATTCGACATTGTCGAGCACGAGCTTCTTGACGTCGGCCAGCGTGATGTAGCTGCTGGTTTCGGTGTCATAGAGCCTGCGGTTGGGATACTTCTTGATGGTGCGGACCGTTGCGCTCATGGGTTGCCTCAGGAAGAAGGGGAGCTATTATTCCACATGCGCTGCAGCAACGCAACCGCAGCATTTAAAAAATATCAATTAAATCAATTAATTACAGGCAACCATTTGGTATTGTTGGTTGCCACGCAATCAAACCGGTGAATCCACGGGAGGGTGCCGCGCCTGCGCCATGCTGCGGTTGGGGCAGTGGGCCTGACGGCGCAACCCGCCGGCAGCGGATCCGGCGGGTTGGTCAGGCGCTGGTTATTGCATGTGCTGGCCGCCGTTGATGGCGATGTTGGCGCCAGTGACGAAGGCCGCCTCTTCCGAACACAGATAGGCAACAAGGCCGGCCACCTCCTCGGGTTTGCCCAGGCGGCCAATCGGGATCTGCGGAATGATCTTGGAGTCGAGCACGTCCTTGGGGATGGCCATCACCATCTTGGTGCCGATGTAGCCAGGCGAGATGGTGTTGACGGTAACGCCCTTACGCGCGTACTCAAGCGCGGCGGCCTTGGTGAAGCCGTGCATGCCGGCTTTGGCTGCCGAGTAGTTGGTCTGGCCGAAGGCACCTTTCTGGCCATTGACCGAAGAGACGTTGATGACCCGGCCCCAGCCGCGCTCGGCCATGGCGTCGATCACCGGCTTGGTCATGTTGAATACGCTGTCGAGGTTGGTTTTCATCACCGCGTCCCAGCCGTCCTTTTCCATCTTGCGGAAGGTGGTGTCGCGGGTAATGCCGGCGTTGTTGACCAGCACGTCGATCGGGCCGACGTCCTTGACGATCTGCGCCACGGCTTTTTTGCACGAATCGTAGTCGGCGACGTCGACCGGCACAGCGCGAAAATCAAACCCCTCTTTCTGCATGTCGGCCAGCCACTGGCTGTATTTCTGGTTGCCGGGCGAATAAGTGGCGACCACCCTGTCGCCCATCTTCGCGAGTTTCTTGCAGATGGCCTCACCGAGGCCGCCCATACCGCCGGTGACAACTGCGACGCGTGACATGTTGACTCCTCCTTTGTTGAACCTGCGAATTAATTTATCAGTATTCGGCGTTGCCGGGCATTGATCTGGGCCGGTTCAGGTGCATTTTTCGCGGACATAGCGGCCCGGCGCCGCTTCGATGACCGGATAAACCGCAGTGCCGGGCGCGCGCGCGGGAACCTGTTCGCCCCCGTGCACGCCCAGCCATGCCGTCCAGTCCGGCCACCAGCTGCCGGGGACGCTGGCCGCACCCTGCAGCCAGGTTTCGGCGTCCGGCGGCAACGTGTCATTGACCCAGAAATTGCGCTTGTTGCGCTTGGCCGGGTTGATCACGCCGGCGATGTGCCCGCTGGCCGCGAGCACGAAACGGATGTCGCTGCCGATGAGGTGGACCGTGTTGTAGGCCGTGCGCCAGGGCACGATGTGATCCTCGCGCGCCGCCAGCACATACGCCGGCATGTCTACCGCGGCCAGATCGACCGGGGTGCCGCACATCGTCAGGCTGCCAGGTTCGCGCAGGCGGTTTTCGAGGTAGGTGCTGCGCACGTATTCACAGTACATGGTGCCCGGCAGGTTGGTGCTGTCGCCGTTCCAGTAAAGCAGGTCGAAGGCGTCGGGCGTGCGGCCTTTCAGGTAGTTGTTGACCACGTAGGGCCAGATCAGGTCGTTGGCGCGCAGGCTGGCGAAGGTGGCTGCCAGTTCGCGGCCGCGCAGCACGCCGCCGCCGGCGAATTCGGCTTCGCGGGCAGCGACGTAGGGCTCGTCGACGAAGACGCTGAGTTCCCCGGTGTCGCTGAAATCAAGCATGGTGGTAAGAAAGGTGACGCTTGCCACCGGGTTTTCGCCGCGCCCCCGCAGCACCGCCAGCGCGCAGGCGAGCAGCGTGCCGCCGACGCAGAATCCCAGCGCGTTGACCTGCCCGACGCCGCAGATCTCGCGGGCGACGCTGAGCGCGCGCAGTACGCCGTGTTCCAGGTAATCGTCCCAGGTGGCCTTGCCCATGGCCTCCGGCATGTTGCGCCAGGACACCATGAACACGGTGTGGCCGGCTTCCAGCGCGTGACGGACGAAGGAATTGTCGGGCTGCAGGTCGAGGATGTAGTACTTGTTGATGCACGGCGGTACCATCACCAGCGGCCGTTCGTGCACCGTTTCCGTCAGCGGCGCGTACTGCAGCAACTGCATGAAATCGTTCTCAAAGACCACCGCACCCGGCGTGATCGCCAGGTTGCGACCGACCTCGAATGCGCTTTCATCGGTCATCGATACCAGGCCGCGATCGATGTCGGCGGCGAGATTTTTCAGGCCGCGGTTGAGGCTTCCGCCCTCGGTTTGTGCCGCGAGCTTCAGCGCTTCCGGATTGCTCCACGGGAAATTGGCCGGCGACATCGCATCGATCAGTTGTCGGGTATAGAACTCGAGCTTGTGCTGCGCGTGCGGTTCGAGTTTTGCCGCTGCGGCAAGATCAGAGAGCCAGCGCGCTGATATCAGATAGGAGCGGGCAAGGTAATTGAAGTAGGGTTCCTGCCATTCCGGGGCGCGGAAACGGCGGTCGTCGGGCGGTGGCGCGGGTTCCGGTTTTTTGCCCTCCGCGGCCGCGGTGCAGTCCTGCCACAGTTCGAGATGTTCGCGATAGTAGCGGTTGTTGAGTTCCAGCCAGCGCTCGCTGTCGGCTGCCGCCGCCGCGCTCAGGGTCTGCATCATCGCGGCAGGATCGGGCAGCGCATCGGGGCCGAGCTTGGCGGCGGCATCGGCCAGCAGGCGGCGATTCAATTCGGCAAATGCCGCGGTAGCGTCGGGTTTGGGATCGGTCATGGGTAGTGCAGCAGGCTACGGCACGATGATGACATGCCGATGATGGAATCCAGATGCAACGATAGCATGGCGGCCCGGTCGCGCCGCGGGACAGCTCATTCAACCATTTGTTTTGATTGAAAAATCAGTGGCCGTGCGCCCAGGCGCCGACGGCCCAGATGGTGGCAATGCCGAGACCGATCAGCACGACCTGCTGCACGGTGGCGGCAATTTCGGGCCGCTTGTGCAGGCCGGGAATCAGGTCGGCGACGGCAACGTAGAGCATGCTCGAGGCGGCGAGCGCCAGCAGAGGCGTGACCAGCGCCTGCATTGCCTGCAGCGTGAACCAGGCGAGCACACCGCCGATCACCATCGCTGCGCTGGCGAGCATGTTGAGCAGCAGTGCCGAGCGCTTGCTGTAACCGGAATGGAGCAGGATCAGGAAATCCCCGACCTCCTGCGGCACTTCGTGCGCGATGATGGCGATAGCGGTGACGATGCCCAGTTCGATGTCGGCCATGAATGCGGCGGCGATCAGTACGCCATCGACGAAATTGTGGAAGGTATCGCCGATCAGGATCATCAGGCCGCTGCGGCCGTGGTCATGGCCGTGCCCATGACCATGCCCGTGTCCTTGCGTTTCATGGGGATCGTGCGCCTCGCATTCCTCGACATGGCAATGGCGCCACAGCACCAGTTTTTCCAGCACGAAGAAGGCGAGGATGCCGAACAGCACCGTGGCCGCGGTGGCGTTGATGTCTTCACTTTGCTCGAAAGCGTGCGGCAGCACCTCGATGAAGGCGGCGCCGAGCAGCGCACCCACCGCGTAGCTGACCAGCATCGGTACCTGGGCGGCACTGGCGCGGGCGGCGATCAGCGCCGCGGCCAGCGCCGAAAGCACGCCGCCGGCAAGGGTGGCCACGATGATCCAGGTCAGGGTATTCACGTTGTTTCGGTTCCGCCGGCGCGCCCGCAGTCGCGGGAAAGCGCGCAATTATACGGGATGATCCTTCTCAGTCGCCGGTGCGCCAGATCAGTGCCGCCATGCGGCCGGTGACCTTGTCGCGGCGGTAGGAGTAGAAGCGCTGCGGATCGGAGACCGTGCAGTCACGGCCGCCGTAAATTTGCCTAAGCCCGGCGCGGCGCAACGCAGTGCGCGCCAGCGCCGGCAGGTCGCACAGCCATTTGCCGGGACGCAGCGCGGCGAAAGCGCTGCGGTTCTCCGGGGCGTGGTCGCAGAAGGCGTGCAGCACGTCGTCGCCGACTTCAAAGGCTTCGGGGCCGATGCCGGGGCCGATGTACGCCAGCAGTTCCGCCGGTTCTGCGGGCAGCCGTGACACGGTGTTGGCGATCACGCCGCCGGCCAGTCCGCGCCAGCCGGCATGGGCGGCGGCAACGCAGGTGCCCGCGCGGTCGGTAAACAGGATGGGCAGGCAGTCGGCGATCATGATCGCGCACACGGTGCCGGGTTTGCGCGCCACGCTGGCGTCCGCGGCGGGGACGTCCTGCAAGGTATCGGCATCGACCACCGTGGCGCCATGCACCTGCGCCAGCCATCTCGGCGGCTGCGGCAGGTGTCTCTGCAGCCGGTTGCGATTTTCGGTCACTGATGCCGGATCATCTTCGGTGCGCAGGCCGAGATTCATGCTCAAGTACGGGCCGCTGCTGATGCCGCCGTCACGCGTGGTGATCAGCGCACGAACGCTGGCCGGTGCCGGCCAGTCCGGCACGATCCATTGTGCCGGCAGTTCATTCATGGGCACGCAGCGCCTTGATCAGTTGCCGCAGGTCCTTCGGCAGCGGTGAGCGCCAATGCATGGTTTTGCCGGAGCCGGGGTGCTTCAGGGTCAGTTTTTCGGCATGCAGGGCCTGGCGGCCGATGGCCGGTGTGGCCGGAGTATTGCGCTTGCCGTACACCGGATCACCCCAGATCGGATGCCCGATTTTCTGCAGATGCACGCGAATCTGGTGGGTGCGCCCGGTTTCCAGGCGGCAGCTGAGCACGCTGGCCGTGGCCAGGCGTTCGACCACGGTGTAATGCGTGATCGCCGGTTTTCCCGAGGCGATGACTTTCATGCGCGTGCGACTGCGCGGGTCGCGGCCGATGGCGCCCTCGATTCGTCCGTCACGGGCAACTTTGCCATGGACCACTGCGCAGTATTCACGACCAACGCTGCGGGCCTGCAGTTGCCGTACCAGGTCGGTCTGGGCGGTGATCGTGCGTGCGACCACCAGCAGCCCGCTGGTGTCCTTGTCCAGGCGGTGCACGATGCCGGCGCGCGGCACTGCGGAGAGTTCCGGGGCATGGGCGAGCAGGGCGTTGAGCATCGTGCCTTCCCAGTTGCCGCTGCCAGGATGGACGACCAGGCCGGCCGGTTTGTCGATCACCAGCAGGGCATCGTCCTCGTAAACGATGTTCAGCGGCAGGGCCTGCGGCCGGAATGCCGTTTCCTGCGGCGACAAGGCCGGCTTTACAACCAGTTCCTCGCCGCCGTGCAGCTTGTCGCGCGGCGCCGGCTGCTTGCCGTCGACGGTGACCCGGCCTTCCCTGACCCAGGCGGCAAGGCGGGTGCGGGAAAACTGCGGCAGCAGCTGGGCCAGTACCTGGTCCAGCCGCAGACCCGCGCTGGCTTCAGGCACCGTCAGTTGATGGGGAGATGGGGGGTCGGCCAAACCGGTATAATTTTCGGATGACAAATCGGCAGGAATCGTCGCGAATGCGGAACCGGAGCATTTTAACGTTATTCACCGTCATCGCTGCAGCTTTGCTGCTCGGTGGTTGTGGTTTGTTCGATGGCAAGGATTACGACGAAACGCGAACCTGGTCGGTGCAGAAACTCTATGCCGAGGCCCGTGACGAACTGTCCAACCGCAACTGGGAAACCGCGATCAAGCATTACGAGCGCATCGAATCACGCTATCCGTTCGGCCGCTTTGCGCAGCAGGCGCAGATCGAGCTGGCCTATGCCCAGTGGAAGCATGAGGATCCTGCGTCGGCGCTGGCGACCGTCAGCCGTTTTCTGAAGACGTATCCGAACCACCCGAGCGCGGATTACATGTATTTCCTCCGCGGCCTGATCAATTTCAATGACGATCTGGGAATTTTCGGTTTCTTCAGCGGACAGGATCTGTCCGAGCGTGATCCGAAGGCTGCTGCGGAGGCGTTTGGCGCCTTCAAGGAACTGGTGACGCGCTATCCCGAGAGCAAGTACACCCCCGATGCCCTGTTGCGCATGAATTACCTGGTCAACGCGCTGGCCTCGCATGAAATACACGTCGCGCGTTATTACATGAAACGCAAGGCTTACGTCGCGGCGATCAACCGCGTGCAGCATGCGCTGAAGACCTATCCCGATGCGCCGGCCAACGAAGAGGGGCTGGTCATCATGGTGCAGGGTTATGACGCGCTGGGCATGAAGACGCTGCGTGATGACGCGGAGCGCGTGCTGAACAAGAACTTTCCTGACAGCATCTACCTCAGGGGCGGTCCGAAAAAGGACGTTCCCTGGTGGCAGTTCTGGAACAAGTAGTAACGATTCAGCGTGCGAAGCGCTTGACGGCCGTCATCAGTTCGGCGATGGCCTGGTCGCCGCCGTCGGTCCTGACGGCACTGGCGACACAACCCCGGGTGTGGTCTTCGAGCAGTTGCAGCGCGACGGCATCGAGCGCCGACTGCACCGCGGCGACCTGGGTCAGGACGTCCACGCAATAGCGGTCGTTTTCGATCATCTGCGCGACGCCGCGCACCTGGCCTTCGACTCGGTTCAGGCGCTTGAGCAGGGCGTCCTTGTGCGGCTGCACCACCGGATCGTGGTGGCAGTGATCACCGTGGGAGTGCGTGACCTCAGGCGACGTCATAACCTGCATCCTCGACGGCCTGTCTGAGTTGCGCCACGCCGGTTTGTGCGGCGTCGAACTCCACCTGCGCTTGACCGGGTTTGAGGGTGACTTCGGCCTTGCTCACGCCGGGGATGGCGGTGAGCACTTTCTTGACGCTGGCGACACAGCCCATGCAGGTCATGCCGCTGATGCCGAAATGGGTCTGTTCCATGATCGATCTCCTTTCAGTGATGGGTATGGGGTTTCCAGCGCCGCAGCAACAGCGAATTGCTGACCACGGACACCGAACTCAGCGCCATCGCCGCGCCGGCAATGACGGGGTTGAGCATGCCGGCGGCTGCGAGCGGGATGCCGAGCACGTTGTAGATGAAGGCGAAAAACAGGTTCTGCCGGATCTTGCGCAGCGTCGCGCGCGACAGCGATACGGCATTGACCGCGCCGATCAGGTCGCTGCGCATCAGCGTGATGTCCGCGGCATGGATGGCGACATCGGAGCCGGCGCCGATGGCGAGGCTGACATCGGCGGAGGCGAGCGCCGGTGCGTCGTTTACGCCGTCACCGATCATCCCGACATGGTGTCCTTCCTTGCGCAGGCGATCGACGAACTGCGCCTTGTGCTCCGGCAGCAGACCTGCCTCGAACTGTTCTATACCGACTTCGCGCGCGATGTGCGCGGCGGTGCGGGCGTTGTCGCCGGTGAGCATGATGACCCGGATGCCCAGCTGTTTCAGCGCGGCGACCGCTTCGGCGGAAGTCGGTCGCAGCGGATCGGCAATCGCGAGGTAACCGAGCAGCGAGCTGTTCTGCGCGACGGCGATCACGGTCTTGCCCTGGGTCTCCAGCGACTCGCTGGCAGTGCCGCCGATGGCAATGCCGCTTTCCTTCATGAAGGACGGTGATCCCAGCAGCACTGGAGCACCATCGACCACTGCGCGTACCCCTTTGCCGGTGACGGCTTCGAATTGCGTGGCTGCCGGCAGATCGAGTTTCTCTGCGTGCGCCCTGGCGACAACCGCCCGTGCCAGCGGGTGCTCGGAAGCGGATTCGATGGCGGCGGCGATGCGCAGCAGTTCCCGTTGATCGGTGTTTGCCGCCGTGATCAGGTCAGTGACGGCGGGCGCACCCCGGGTCAGGGTGCCGGTCTTGTCGACCACCAGCGTGTCGAGCTGTCCTGCGTGTTCCAGTGCCTCGGCGTTCTTGATCAGTACGCCCGCACGGGCGCCGGTGCCGCTGCCGACCATGATCGCCGTCGGTGTGGCCAGGCCCAGCGCACAGGGGCAGGCGATGACCAGCACTGCGACGGCCGGTACGATGGCTTCGGCGATCGAACCCGAATACCACCACCAGCCGGCAAAGGTGAACAGGGCGATGACCGCCACTATCGGCACGAATATGCCGGCGATGACATCGGCCAGGCGCTGGATCGGCGCCTTGGAACCCTGAGCGTCGCTGACCAGCTGGACGATGCGTGCGAGTGCGGTGTCGGCACCGACTCCGGTGGCCCGGCAGCGCAGCACGCCCTGGGCGTTGATGGTGCCGGTATACACCCGGTCGCCGGATTTTTTCGGGACCGGCAGGCTTTCTCCTGTGAGCAGGGCTTCATCGATGCTCGATAGTCCATCGAGCACCTCACCGTCCACCGGCACCGAGGCGCCGGGACGCAGTTGGAAGATGTCGCCCACGTTCAGGGCAGCCACCGGTTGCTCGACCCATAGTCCGTCGCGTTCGACCCAGGCCTGCTGTGGCTGCAGCTTGACCAGTTCCTCGATGGCAGCCGAAGCCCGCGCCTTGGCGCGTGATTCGAGCAGCTTGCCGAGAAACACCAGCGTGATGATGCTGACGCTGGCCTCAAAATAGAGATGATGATCGAGCCCGAACGCCACTACTGCTGCGCTGAAGAGATAGGCGATGCCGGTGCCGAGCGCGATCAGCACGTCCATGTTGGCGCCGCCGCCACGCAGTGCATGCCAGGCGCCGGTATAGAAGCGCGCGCCGACCAAGAACTGCACGGTTGTGGCAAGCAGCCATTGCAGCCAGCCCGGGAGCCAGTGGTTGCCGGAACCGGTGAGCATGGTGGCCATCAGCGCGACGAAGGGCAGCGACAGCAGTGCGGATATGCCGAACAGTCGCAGATCGCGCCGATACTGGGCCTCGCGCAACTCATCGCGCGAAGGCTCATCGGCCGCAGGCACATGTGCGTCGTAACCCGCCTTGCGGATTGCGGCGATCAGGTCGTCGGGCCTGAGCTGTTGCGGATATTCGATATGCGCCTGTTCGGTGGCGAAGTTCACCGCGGCGTGTACGTCGGGCAGGCGATTGAGTACTTTTTCGATGCGTGTCGCGCAGGCGGCGCAGGTCATGCCGCTGACCGGCAGATCGATGACGGCGGGATGCTGTTTGGGTAACGGCAGGGACTGATCCATGCCGGGATTATATACCCTATAGGGGTATTTATGATGACCCTTGGGTAATATTAAAAGTTATTTAAATACAATAAGTTAATAAATACTTATCGGGCAAGGATGTCCTGACGTTTAGATCAACAGATTCAGTGCTGCGGAGATATTGGGGAGTGATACCAACAGAAAAAAGAAAACCCCGGCCCTCGGGAGAGGGTGCGGGGTCAAGAGGAGGAGTCTGTTACGGAATCAGCCGGAGACCAGCATGTTGTTGACCACCTTGACCTTGCTGCCGACCGCGAAGGCGGGCTGGGCATCGTAGGAGAAGGTGCGGGTCGAACCGTCATCCATTTTGACCACCACGTCGTAGTGCGTGGTGGACTTCATGTTTTTCTCGACCTGGTGGCCGGCATAGGCGCCACCGGCAACACCGGCGACGGTGGCGATTTTCTTGCCGGAGCCGCCACCGACCTGGTTGCCCAATACACCGCCGATCAGACCACCGGCAACTGCGCCGAGACCGCTGCCTTCGCCTTTCTGGGTGATGGCATGAACGCCGGCGACCACGCCGCAGGTGGCACACACGGGGGCCGGCGCTGCAGCCGCAGGCGCGGATTTGGGCGCAGAAGCAACCTGCACCGGTTGTTTTGCGGGTTCGCGTTTGGCCTGCGCGGGAGCAACGGGGGCAGGAGCTGCGGCAGCTTTGGTCTCCGCAGGTTTGGCAGCGCCGGTTTCGAGGGCGGTTTCGCTGTTCTTCGAGAACGAACTCGGAACCAGTCCGGTCATGACGCCGATGCCCAGTGCACTGAAGACGATGACCGAAACCGCGGCCACAGCGATCAGCGGGTTCAATTTGCGGGTTTCTGACATGTTGTTCTCCTTTCGCATCAAAAAGATGGCCTCATCCTAAGTGGCGTGAGGGGGTGGTGCGTATGACAAAAGTCATACGCTTACAAAGCGTTACAGTATTTTTTTGCTGCCATTCATGACAAAGTTGGCGTTACAGGGTTCAACTGCGCAATTCGTCACGGTCGCGGAACTGGACAAGGGCTTCGGGATTGGCGAGGGCTTCGACGTTGCGGACCGTTTTTCCGTGCACGACGTTGCGTACCGCCAGCTCGACGATTTTGCCGCTCTTGGTGCGCGGGATGTCGGTGACCTGTACGACAACAGCGGGCACATGGCGTGGGGTGGTGTTGTCGCGAATCTGCTTTTTGATGCGGTTGATCAACTCGCCGTCGAGTGCCAGGTTGTCACGCAGCCGCACGAAGAGCACGACGCGCACGTCACCGGGATTCTGCGGCGGCCAGTCCTGGCCGATGGCCAGACTTTCGACGACTTCATCGAGCTGTTCGACCTGGCGGTAGATTTCCGCGGTGCCGATGCGCACCCCGCCGGGATTGAGCACGGCATCGGAGCGACCGTAGAACATCAGTCCGTCGTGCGCGGTCAGCTCGACATAGTCGCCGTGGTGCCAGACGCCGGGGTAGCGCTCGAAGTAGGCGGCGCGGTATTTTGCGCCGCCGGTGTCATTCCAGAAGCCGATCGGCATGGACGGGAAAGGAGCGATGCAGACCAGCTCTCCCTTTTCGCCGCGGACTGACTGTCCGTCTTCGTTCCATACTTCCACCTTCATGCCGAGGCCGCGGCATTGCAGCTCGCCACGCCAGACCGGCAGCAGCGGGCAGCCCAGTGCGAAGCAGGAAATGATGTCAGTGCCGCCGGAGATCGAGGCGAGTTGCAGGTCGGGCTTGATGTCGCGATAGACGTAATCGAAACTTTCCGGCGCCAGCGGTGATCCGGTGGACAGCATGGTGCGCAGAGCCGGCAGGTCGTGGCTGGTGCGCGGGGTGACGCCGGACTTGGCGAGCGCATCGATGTATTTGGCCGAAGTGCCGAACACGGTCATCTTTTCCTGCGCCGCGAAATCCCAAAGCACCGAACCGTTGGCCGCAAACGGCGAGCCGTCGTAGAGCAGCAGCGTGGCGCCGGCGGCGAGTCCGGATACCAGCCAGTTCCACATCATCCAGCCGCAGGTGGTGAAATAGAACAGCCGGTCGCCGGGCCGGATGTCGGTGTGCAGCACATGTTCCTTGAGATGCTGCAGCAGAGTGCCGCCGGCACCGTGGACGATGCACTTGGGCACTCCGGTGGTGCCCGAGGAATACATGATGAACAGCGGATGATCGAAGGGCAGTTGCTCGAATTCGATCGGCCGTGGCCGGTACGGCGCCATCAGTTCGTGCACGCTGAGTGCGCGCGGCAGTCCGGCAAGGTCCGGATTGCCGCAGGTATAGGGCACCACGACCAGCTGCTCCACGCTGGGCAGACGTTCGATGATTTCCTGCAGCCGCCCGCGGTTGTCGATGACCTTGCCGTTGTAAAAATAGCCGTCGGCGGCGAACAGGATGCGCGGTTCTATCTGTCCGAAGCGGTCGACCACGCCCTGCACGCCGAAATCCGGTGAGCAGGAAGACCAGACGGCGCCGATGCTGGCCGCTGCCAGCATCGCGATGACGGTTCCCGGCAGGTTGGGCATGTAGCCGGCGACGCGGTCGCCGGAACGGATGCCGGCGGCACGCAGGGCCTGGGCGAGACGCGATACTTCGTCGTGCAGTTCGCGGAAAGTGATTCGGCTTTGCACGCAGGTTTCGCCGCGAAAGATGATGGCGACGTCATCGTCGCGGCGTTGCAGCAGGTTCTCGGCGTAATTCAGGCGTGCGTCGGGAAACCAGCGCGCACCGGGCATGCGGTCGCCGTGCTCGAGGATGCGACGGCCGGGCGTGCCGATGACGCCGCAGAATTGCCACACTTCCTTCCAGAACTTTTCAGGTTCGGTAATCGACCAGTCGTACAGCGCAGTGTAGTCGCCGAAGCTGCGGCCTGCAGCGACGCTGGCCTCACGCATGAAAGCCGACAGCTTGGACGCGGCGGCGCGTCCAGGGGAGGGTTGCCAGAGCGCTTGGTCAGCCATGGATCCCGCGGCCGGGTTACTCAGGCCGCATGTGGGGGAACAAAATCACGTCGCGGATCGACGGGCTGTCGGTGAGCAGCATGACCAGCCGGTCGATGCCGATGCCGGCGCCGGCCGTGGGCGGCAGCCCGTACTGCAGGGCGCGGATGTAATCCTTGTCCTTGTGCATCGCCTCGTGATCACCGGCGTCCTTCAGCTTCACCTGTTCGTCGAAGCGGGCTTCCTGGTCATCGGGATCATTCAGTTCCGAGAAGCCGTTGGCGATTTCGCGGCCTGCAATATAGAGCTCGAAGCGTTCAGTGATGTCCGGATTCCTGTCGCTGCGCCGCGCCAGGGGTGAAACCTCGGCGGGGTAGTCGATCAGGAACGTCGGTTCATGCAGTTTGGTCTCGACGGTGTTTTCGAACAGCGTCAGCTGCAGCGCACCGAGTCCGTCGTTCGTCCGCGGGTCGATGCCCATGCTTTTCAGCTTGGCGGTTATTTTTGCCTTGTCGCCGAGGACGTCGTCACCGATTTCAGGATGATACTTGCGGATGGCGTCGGTGATGGTCAGGCGCGCATAGGGTTTGGCGAAATCGAGTTCGCGGCCCTGATAGGTCACCTTGGTCGAACCGGTGGCCAGTGCGGTCTCGCGGATCAGATGTTCAATGAAATCCATCATGCCGTTGACTTCCATGTAGGCGCAATAGAACTCAAGCATGGTGAATTCGGGGTTGTGCCGGGTCGAGATACCCTCGTTGCGGAAGTTGCGGTTGATCTCGAAAACCTTCTCGAAGCCGCCGACCACCAGTCGCTTCAGGTACAGCTCCGGTGCAATGCGCAGGAAGAGTTGCATGTCGAGCGCGTTGTGGTGGGTGACGAAAGGGCGGGCCGCGGCGCCGCCCGGTATCGGTTGCATCATCGGTGTTTCGACTTCGAGATAGCCGTCGGCGACCAGGGTGTTGCGCATGGCCTGGATGATCTGCGTGCGTTTGCGGAAGGTCGCGCGGGTGTCTTCGTTGACGATCAGGTCGACATAGCGCTGGCGGTACTTGATTTCCTGGTCGGTCAGGCCGTGGAATTTTTCGGGCAGGGGCCGCAATGATTTCGTCAATAATTTCAATGACTTGCATCGAACCGTCAGTTCACCGGTCTTGGTTTTGAAGAGCGTGCCGCTGGCGCCGACGATGTCACCGATGTCGTAATGCTTGAATTCGTCCTGCGTGTCCTTGCCGGTATCGCCTTCGGAGACGTAGATCTGGATGCGACCGCTCGAGTCCTGGAGGG